>Ga0126329_10000002_pt1 | contig 186644 bp, 158 predicted proteins | sample InaspJWI85metaG_FD_104915 | JGI IMG/M metagenome (GOLD analysis project Ga0126329, IMG submission 104915) | Marine gutless worms symbiont microbial communities from Oahu, Hawaii - Inanidrilus sp. 2 OAHU.JWI-85 metaG | ecosystem: Host-associated > Annelida > Digestive system > Unclassified...
GCCCGCCTGGCACCAGGAAATTGTGTTTGACCCCCAGACCAACGGTGGTTTGATGGCCGCCCTCCCGGAAAGTCAATCACAGGAACTGATTGCCGCCCTGCACGCAGCCGGGATCCCGGCTGCTACAATCATTGGTCGGGTAACCGACCAGCAGGAAGATGGGTTCTTGATTTTTTCCTAAGGCCTCTAACCTTTTACCACCAGGTAGGTTACATACCCGATATAGCAACTCAGCAGCATCAAGCCATTAGCCCGGGATAGAATCAGGTCTTTGCGCATTAGCAGCCACGGCAAGCTGCTTGTAAACATCATCACTAGATAATCCAGCAAGAGCCCGCTTTCAACAAACCCGCCCGGTATGTGAATCGGCCGCACCAAAGCGGCAGCGCCGAGGACACTTAAAATATTGAAGACATTGCTCCCCAGCAGGTTGCCGATACTGATATCCATTTCCCCCTTGCAGGCCGCCATGACCGAGGTGGCCAGTTCGGGCAGAGACGTTCCAAATGCGATCACCGTCAGACCGATGAATTTCTCGCTGACCCCGAAAACGGTCATGATACTCACGGAGGCATCGATCAGAAAATCCGCGCCGGCGACCACCCCGGCGATACCGATCACAATGAATACAACCTGCATCGCGCGGGAAGCGATTTCCGGCGGCGGTAATTGCTCTTCCGACACCTGGACCAGAACCGGAGCCTCCTTGATGGCAATGGAGTAGTTATACCAGGTGTAAAGGATGATGCCAGCTACCAGTGACAGACCTTCAAGTCGTCCCAGGGTAGAATTCAAAGACAACAGCAGCAGGTAGACGGATATGGCCAGCATTAATGGAATATCCCGATTGAGAACGGTGGGATGACTTTTAATGGGATTGAGAAAAGCGGAAAGACCGAGTACCAGGGCAATGTTGCAGATATTACTGCCGATGACATTTCCCACGGCGATCATACTCTTGCCTTTTAAAGCTGAGACCAGGCTAATGACCAGTTCCGGAGCGGATGTGCCAAAGGCAACCACGGTCAGACCGATCACGATGGGCCGGATGCCGAGACTGTGTGCCAGGCTGGCGGATCCTTTCACCAGCCAGAGGGATCCGAAGTAGAGCAGCAGCAGCCCGGCTATAAAAAATGTGATATCATGAACCATAACTTCCTTTCCGGCACACCGCGGCCCGGTCCGTGATCCGGTAGCGGACGTCGGGTTCGGTAGATCATTTCCTGTTGTTGGCTGGCTGTGAGTCCGTCAGTGATACATGAGTGCCCGGTACCTGTCAACACCGTATAGGGACCGGTAGAAAGCACAAAATTATAAAAAGACAGATAGTTAGCGCCCGGGGCCAGATTGATTATGAGTTGACAGCACGGCCGCTAATTCATAAAATACCAAGTTAGCTCGCAATCTAACAGGCTGATACTCATGCGCAAAAAAATACTCGTCGTCGATGACAATCGGTTGATGCGTGAATTCATGGCCAAGCTCCTCCAGGGCCAGGGGATGAAGGTCTACCTGGCTGAGAACGGATTCGAGGCCTTGGACACGCTGACGAATATAAAGCCGGACGTCATCTTTATCGACCTGGTCATGCCCAAGATTGACGGAAGCAAGCTGTGCCGGATTATTCGCAACATGGCCCATCTCGAGGACAGTTTCCTCGTGGTCATTTCCGGCGCCGCGGCAGAGATAGGTGAAGAGTATAAGGAATTCGGCGCGGATGCCTGTATCGCCAAAGGCGCCTTCGACCAGATGGCCAAGCACGTTCTGGCCGTCATTGAAGCAGCGGAGAATCGAAATGACGCCGGCCTGCCTATCATGGGCGCCGAAAAGGTCCGCCCCCGTCAGATGACCCAGGAACTGCTGCGCCGCAATCGGCATCTTGAATCGATTATTGACAGCATCTCGGACGGCATCATCGAAATTTACGCGGATCGTGTGGTTTACGCCAATCCGGCCGCCGGTTTCCTTTTCGGTAAGGCACCCGAAATCCTGGTAGGTGCTTCCTTTCCCCAGCTCTTCGACGACGCCTATCAGGCCCGCATCACCACCTTGATGGTGGAAGACAATATTCCCCCTCCGGGAACCGTAAACACCACGATAGCCACGGGTCATGGAAATCGCTATGTGGTGGTAAAAAGATTATCCCTCGTATCCGAAATGGACACACATCTTTTCCTGCTCACCGATGTAACCGAGCTGAAAAAGGTGGATGAACAGGTTCAGCTGACCCACCGCAAACTGGAAGAAGAGGTTGCCAAACGAACCGCTGATTTGACTCAGACCAACCTGATGTTGAAACGCGAGATCGCCGAGCGAAAAAAAGCGGACATTGCCCTGGCGGAGAGCCGCAAGCGGTTTGCCCAGTTTATGGATCACATGCCATCGCTGGCATTTAACAAAGACCTCGCGGGACGCTACATATATGTCAATCAAGCCTATGAAAAGTTGTACGGGATAAGCCCTGATGAACGCTTGGGAAAAACCGATGATGAAGTATGGCCGCCCGATATTGCCGCCAATCTAAAAGAAAATGACAAGCGGGTAGCAGCGAACAATGAGGCGATTATCAAGGTCGAGGTCATTAAAATCCACAATGAAGTTCGCCACCAGCTTGTGTCCAAGTTTCCAATTCTCAAAGACGGCAAACCCCATGCCGTCGGCGGTATCGCCGTCGATATTACCCGCCGGGTCGAAGCCGAAGAAGAGCGGTTCAAACTCATCGAAAAACTGCAGGATGCCCGGGAAATGGAAGCGATCGGTAATCTGGCCGGCGGGGTGGCTCACGACCTGAACAATATCCTGTCCGGGATTGTCAGCTACCCGGAACTCATGCTGATGGATCTGGATGAGGACAGTTCTTTAAGAAAACCGCTATTGACCATCAAAAAAGCTGGTGAGCGGGCGGCGGCTACCGTTCAGGATCTGCTGGTCTTGGCCCGTAGGGATATTCCTACGCATGAGGTTATCAACCTCAACGATATCGTCGACCACTACATTCGCAGCCGACACCATGCCGGCCTTTTAAGCGAAAACCCATCCCTGCAATGCATCAGTGACCTGGCCCCCGATCTTCTGAAAATCCATGGGACCAGGGGACATCTTAAAAAAGCGGTGGCTCACCTGGTCACCAATGCTGCGGGCAACATCAGGCAAACTGGAAAAATTCGGGTCACGACCCATAACATCCGCCTGGACGAGCCCCTGGCCGGATACAGCGAGGTGGTTCCGGGTGAGTATGTTGTTTTGAAAGTACGCGATAACGGAAATCCCTTCACTACCGAACAGCAAGAACGCATCTTTGAACCCTTTTTTACCAGTAAAGTCCTGGGGCGCAAAGATACCGGCCTGGGGATGGCCGTCGTCTGGGGAACGGTCAGAGATCACAAGGGCTACATCGATTTGCAGGCCGACGAAAACGGCAATGCGTTCGCCCTCTATTTCCCGGCCACCACGGGTGCAACCCTGGCGGCCGCGGACGGCGATACGACTCTGGAAGCCATCCGTGGCAGGGGTGAATCTATTCTGGTTGTGGACGACGTGAAAGATCAGCGCGACATCGCCCGGCGCATGCTTGAAAAGTTAGGGTATGTCGTCACCACATTAACCAGTGGCGAAGAAGCTATCGCCCATTTGAAAACCAACCCGATCGATCTGGTCGTTCTGGATATGATCATGGATCCGGGGATTGACGGCCTCGAAACTTACCGTCGCATCCTGGAAATCCGCCCCGGTCAGAAAGCTATTATCGCCAGCGGGTATTCCGCTTCGGATCGCGTGAAACGAGCCCAGGAACTTGGAACCGGGGCATACATTAAAAAACCCTACCTCATTGAAGAAATTGGACATGCCATTCGCAGGGAACTAAACCGGTAGCATCTGCCGGATCCAGACCGCCAGCGCCCATGTCCGCCTCCTTTTCCAAACCTGAGTCGCCATCCTGCCGAAGGGTGCCAACCGTGACCTGGGAACTTAGAAAACTATTGCAACCAGGGGACCAGTGCGCTAAAAACATCCGATCAAAAACAATCCGCCCCCGCCACCGGCCCAGGTCTGTTAGCCCTTTTCGATAGGGGTGGGTATGTATAGTTTTCTAAACAATAACGGGTAGGTATAGAACACATTCCAATTGCCGCCAAAGGACCTGTTTACGACAAATGCACTATGAAGGCAACATTATCCGGCCGCCCAGCGAAGCCAACAGTATCCTCCTCCAGGTAACGGTCGGCTGCTCCCACAATAAATGCACTTTTTGCGGCACCTACACGGGTGAGCGCTTCAAAATCAAATCCGATGAACGGATCATGGCCGACATTGCGTTTGCGGCCCAGTATTGCCGGCGGCAACGTCGGGTTTTTCTATGCGACGGCGACGCCCTGATCATACCCCAAAAACGCCTGCTGCATATTCTGGCTGAAATAAAACGGCAGTTGCCCTGGGTTACGCGGGTCGGGGTCTATGCCAATGCGAAAAGCCTCAGTATGAAAACACCGGATGAACTGATTCAGCTGAAAGAGGCTGGCATCGGCATTGCGTATATGGGCCTGGAGACGGGTGACGATGTCACCTTGAAAAAAATTCGGAAAGGCGCCGACGCCGCCAAGATGATCGCCATGGGCCGTAAAGCACGCGCCGCCGGGCTCAAGCTTTCCATTACCGTGTTGCTGGGTATTGCCGGCCCGGATAGATCTCAGATTCACGCCGCTGAAACCGGACGGGTACTTTCGGAAATCGACCCCGAATACGTAGGCGCCCTAAGCCTGATGCTGATCCCGGGGACCCCCCTGTGTGATGATTATGAAAAAAAAGCGTTCGAGCTTATCGCCCCCATGGAAATGCTCCGGGAGCTCAGAACCATGATAGCCAACACGCATCTGACGAGAGGCCTGTTCCATGCAAACCACGCCTCGAATTATCTGCCAATCAGGGCGATCCTGCCCAAGGAAAAGGAAAAAACCCTGAACCTGATCGACAGCGCCCTGGCAGGCGAGGTGAACCTGAAACCGGAATATTTGCGGGCGCTTTAAACCAAAGACCTTATCCAAGGAGATCATGACCATGCATAAAACTGTGTCTGGCGAACAATCAGCGACGGATACCCTCTGTATCAACACCATTCGCGGCCTGGCCATGGACGCCATCCAAAAAGCCAACTCCGGACATCCCGGGGCCCCGATGGGCCTGGCTCCGGCAGCGTATGTTCTCTGGACACGTTACCTGAAACACAACCCGAAAAATTCCGATTGGTTGGACCGGGACCGTTTCGTCCTGTCCGGCGGTCACGCTTCCATGCTGCTGTATAGCCTGCTGCACCTGTCCGGGTATGATCTGGACCTGGAAGAAATCAAGAACTTTCGGCAATGGGGCAGTAAAACGCCCGGGCATCCGGAATTTGGGCATACCGACGGTGTGGAGACCACTACCGGGCCTCTCGGACAAGGCCTGGCCAATGCAGTGGGCATGGCTATGGCGGAATGTCACCTGGCAGCGCGCTTTAATCGGGAAGATCACGCTATCGTTGATCACTTTACCTATGTCATGTGTGGTGATGGCGACCTCATGGAAGGGGTAGCGGCCGAAGCGGCATCGTTGGCCGGCCACCTGGGGCTGGGTAAGCTGGTCTGTATATACGACGACAACGGGATCTCCATCGAAGGCAGCACTGCCATTGCCTTTACGGAAAATGTGGGGCAACGCTTTGAATCCTATGGCTGGCAGGTTCTCACCGTAGAAGATGGCAATGATCTTGGAGCGATCTGCGACGCAATTGAAGCCGCCCGGGCGGAAACGGAGAAGCCGACCCTGATTAAATTAAAAACCGAAATCGCCTATGGCAGCCCCAACAAACAGGGCTCGGCCGATGCCCACGGAGCACCCCTGGGTGAAGAAGAGCTGATTCTGACCAAGCAAAACCTGGGGATCCCAGTAGAGGAGCCATTCCGGGTCCCTGAGGACGTCCGCACCCATTTTGGCCAATGTCAGGCGACCGGTGCTGAAGCGGAGGCCCTTTGGCTAACCGCTTTCAAGGCTTATAAATCCGCCTATCCGGAACTGGCGGACCAATGGGTCGACGCCATGAGCGGCTTCTTGCCCGAAGACTGGCGTGCTGACATTCCGGCTTTTACACCGGCGGACGGCCCCATCGCCACCAGGGCCGCATCCGGCCAGGTACTCAATGCAATTGCCGCCAAGGTACCCACCCTCATTGGCGGCAGTGCGGATCTGGCCCCCTCGAACAAGACGTACCTGACCAGTTCCCATGAATTTCAAAAAGATGCCTATGATGGCCGCAATATCCGGTTCGGCGTGCGGGAATTTGCCATGGGCGCTATGATGGCCGGCATGTTCCTGCACAATGGCCTCCGGCCGTACGGCGGGACATTTTTGGTTTTTGCCGATTATATGCGCCCGGCCATACGGGTAACCAGCCTGATGAAACTACCCCTGATCTATGTATTTACCCACGACAGTATTGCTGTCGGCGAAGACGGCCCCACCCATCAGCCGGTGGAGCATTTGGCGGCCTTGCGCGCCATCCCCGGTTTGACCGTCATCCGCCCGGCCGACGCCACCGAAACCGCCCGCGCATGGTGCCAGGCGCTGAAAACCACCGATCATCCGGTTGCCCTGGTATTAAGCCGGCAGAAATTGCCTATCCTGGAAAGCAGCGACGCCGATCAGACCCTGGAACTGGGTGCTTATGTATTAGCGGATGCCGACGCCAACCCCGACATCATTCTGCTTGCCAGCGGCTCGGAAGTCCACTTGGCCCTGGCCGCCCGGGAGGAACTGGCCAAGGAAGCTATCACCGCCAGAGTGGTGAGCATGCCCAGTTGGGAACTGTTCGAGATGACCTCTCCGGATTATCAGCGATTGGTCCTGCCGCCGTCCGTAAAAATACGACTGGCGGTGGAGGCCGGCATTCCGATGGGGTGGGAAAAATATGTCGGGAGTGAAGGCGCTGTCATCGGGATGAACAGCTTCGGCGCCTCGGCACCGGGTTCGATAGCCATGGAAAAATTTGGTTTCACCACCGACCGTGTGGTTGCCAGAGCCAAAGAGTTGCTGGGCCGGTAGCACCGCGCGGAGAATTACACGGATAAAAAAAGGCGGGTTGGAATCATCCAATCCGCCTGTAGTTTTACAGCGGCCGGAAAACCGGCGGCATGTTTCTAATGGTCAGCTCTTGTTGATCTTGTCGCGCAGCAATTTGGAACATCGAAACACGACCACCCGCCGTTTGGTCAACATCATATCGCTACCGGTAGCCGGGTTGCGCCCGCGCCGGGCCTTTTTGTCCTTGATGCAGAATTTACCAAAGCCGCTGATCAATACATCTTCACCGTTTTCCATCTGACGTTTGATAATCTCGAGCAGGGTCTCAACAACTTCAACACTTTTCTTTCTGGAGATACCGAGTTTTTCAGGGATCGCATCTATAATCTGAGCTTTGGTCAGGGTCATGGGAACGTGGCTCCTTTAACAATTGGATTTTGCGATTTGCACAGTCTATGTCAAATAGCCGATGTTACTGCTTATTGTCAAGAAATACATAGGACCCATCTCAAAAAACGGATTTTGGTCCAAAATCAAGGCGGCCGTGAGGAATGAACCGGAGGAATACAGTGGGTATTTCGAGGATTAATTCCGAACGCCCCACGGAGTCTATCGGCCGTAGCTCAAGCGAAGGCCGAAGTTTGGGCCAATCCGTCGTCGCCTTATGGCTATGCCGGACGAAAAGACTTTTTTGAGATGAGTTCTGACATCTTTTTGACTTTAGCGGCAATAGGGTTTAGAAGAGGCAAAAATTATTGGGGACTGTGTGCCCGCCTGAAATTTATTAAGAGGATCCATGCAAAAAGAGACCGTATCCGGCCTGGGGGCCGCCTCCACTGCCTACCTGATCTGGGGCTTGAGCCCGGTATACTGGAAATCGCTGGCCGCAGTACCGGCGTTTGAAATCCTGATGCATCGGATGATCTGGTCGTTTGTTTTTCTACTTCCGTTGATCTTTTTTACCGGCCGCCGGACGGCTTTCTGGAAGGCGGTGATGTCGCCGCGGGTGATGCTGATCTTGTTGGCCACCACCCTGCTGGTGGGTTTCAACTGGTTTTTGTTCATCTGGGCCATTAACAGTAACCACATCCTGCAGACCAGCCTCGGATACTACATTAATCCCCTGGTCAATGTCCTGCTGGGCATGATCTTCCTGCGGGAAAGGCTGCGCCGGGTCCAGATGATCGCCCTTTTTCTGGCCGCCTTCGCTGTCGGCCTGATGACATTTCGCTATGGCCAATTTCCGTGGGTATCCCTGGCCCTGGCGTTTTCGTTTGCGTTTTACGGGCTTATTCGCAAGATTGCCCCGGTGGGCGCCCTGGTGGGCCTGACGGTTGAAACCATGGTCCTGTCCATCCCGGCGGTCGGCTACCTGGCGTATATCGACACTCTGGGGAAGGGGGCGTTTTTCAGGGTATCCGCCGGAATGGATGCCTTGCTGATAGGCGCGGCCCTGGTAACGGCCCTGCCCCTTCTGCTCTTCACGGTGGGTGCGCGCCGGCTGCATTTTTCGACCGTCGGGTTCCTGCAGTATATCGCCCCAAGCTGCACATTCCTGCTTGCAATCCTGGTGTACGGCGAACCGCTGGTCAAGGGCCAATTGCTGACCTTCATTCTGATCTGGACCGCTCTGGTATTGTTTTCCGCCGACTCGGTCGCGTACTATCGAAAAAACAATTAGAACCTATCTTTAAAACAGGTTCTGGTTTAACTTCAGTCTTTCCATTCTCCGCAGTAGGCTATTGCCCAGGCCGGGCGTTCTGTGATCTTACGTCTTCACCTTGGGCTGCGCCGTACAACTCGCCCGACTGGCAGACTTTTTAAAATGAGTTCTAACGCTGGGGTAGTGATATCTTGCGTTTATCAGGATTCGGGTGGGGGCGGTAAAAAATGGCCACATGGCCGATGAGGCCGGCCAGGACGGCGCCGGTTTGCTGCTCCAGTTCGGTGGAAACGGCCTTTTTGGTTGCTTTCTCCTTATTCTCGACGAATTTCACCTTGACCAGTTCATGGGTATCCAAAGCCTCTTCAAATGCAGCGCATACCGCGCGGGTCACCCCCTTTTGACCGATATAGACTACCGGTTGAAGCTTGTGGGCCAAACCGCGCAGAAACTTTTTTTGAAATCCCTTTAAATGCGTCACCATCTCCTCCTCGCCGACCGCTTAAAAGCTATCCATACATGGACTTAGTTCGGCAATAGTCTTTTCAGGAGCCCGCCAAGTACTGAATGGCGATCATTGAGAAAATGCAGGTCTCCTCGGGCGGCCAGAGCCTGATCCTGCTCCAGGATAATGCCGGCGGTCATCCTGGCCGTTGCACCTGTAATCGCGGCGCATTGTTCAAAATGCAGTTTGGGCAACGACCGGACCTCCCGGATTAAATGGCGGCAGCAAGCCGAGCGAAAGGTCTCCCTAAACCGCCGGTGCAAATCCCGGGACAACAGGCGCGATTTTTCGCGCTGCCCCCGGGCTTTCCCACCTCCCAGACAGACACCGATACTCATCACACCGCCGCTCAAGGCACCGCAGGTGCAACCGCTACCGCCCATGCCATCTGAAAATGGCGCCGCCAAAGCGATGGCCGTCTCTTCCTTGATATCTTGACCGAGCCCACGGGTTACAGCCAGCAGAACCGATTCAGCGCACATAAACTGTTTAGAGCGAAACAGGTTTTCCGCCCGGGCGGCAACACCGTCCAGGAACGCTTCTACTTCAGGGATGCTCATTGGGTACACTTCCACATTCTGGCGCTTACGTTTATCCTCGTTGTCAGCCATGTTCGCTTTTTCTGCATCATATGATTGCCATCGAATCCAATAAAGCAAGGTTTTAGGCAGCTTGCCTGCGCAGGTCTTCGGTCAGGGTTACTCAACTTTGCCTATCTCGTAACCGGCACCTTTCCAGGCAAAAATGCCGCCACTGTAGCGATAGACGTTTTTATATCCAAGTTTAACGGCCCAGGCCGCCCCGTTGTGGCTACGGGTGCATTTGACAAAACCGCAGTAAACGATCACCGGGGCAGACTTATCGGGCCCGAGCAGGTTCTCGAAATCGGATTTGGTTTTCCCAGCTGTTTTTTGGGGATCCCAGGATTTCATTTCCGGGATGGGAAACAGGAACTGTTTGGCACCGGGTACATGGGCTTTTTTATAGCTTTTTTCGTATGGCATGGTATCCACGAGAACAATGTGTTTACCGCTGTCCATCCACTTTTTGAGTTCGGCCGTCGTAACCAAATCGTAACCTCCCCGACGCACTTCACGGACTAATTTGACGGCGCCCTGTTCCTTTTCGATTTCTTTCTCGAATTTATTTTTCATGAACCCCAGGACCGGTGTTGCCAGGCCGGCCAAGAATAGCACACAGATCAATGCAACAAGTAAACATATAGCAGACTTCATCATTATCTTCTCCAAGATTAAAGTATATTTAACAACTGCACCGGTCGCGGCGTGCGTCGATAGCGCCAAGCATACATCCCAATCAAAGTCGCCATTATCACTATGTCCCGGTACAAAGCCGGCCGGAGACCGCCAAAGGCTTGTGCTTCCGGGTCCTCGGGACTGAAGCAGCCGCAGTCCACGTCTAGCCCCAGCCAAATGCCGTAACCCAGAACAGCCATAAACAGGCCCATCAGCAGCGTGATAATTGCCAGGCTCCCGCGAACGTTGCCGATCAGGCATATCCCGGCCAGCGGCTCCACCACAGGCAAGGCGATTGCCGCGATTGGTACCAGCATATCGGGCAAAAGGCCGTAGGCCGCGATTATGTCTGCAAACCGGGCCGGATCTGACAGCTTGGCCAGACCGGAAAATATGAAAATGCCGGAAACTCCCCAGCGGGCGACGTGATACAAGCCGTCCACCAGACCAGCTATTTTCGTTTTTTGTTCGTCCGGCATGATCTCACCTGTTGAACTGTCGCCGGGCCGTCAACGACTCGGTGGCAGCTTGTTAGCGATTGTTATCAATAAAATCAAATAGTTAATATCGATAATGCCGGATCAGCGCATTGAGTATTTCTATGAGCGGACATGCCGACTGGCGACGCCTTTTGGATATTTTGACATAACAAATTGAAATAATTTAGAATATATATGAAAAAGTTGAAGCTTGACAGAATCATTTGCATGAATATAATAGGGCGAAATTGTTGGGCCTTATGTAAACCAAATGGCTGACAAAAATCGGCCTAACTATCTGTAAAAAGGGGTTTTACAACCCCGCCCACTTTGAGGGCAGCTTGGACCGGAATTCTCAGCCCTCAAACGGGGTCGGAATGTTAGCATATAGACGGAGAGATTCGTGAAAAGAACTTTTAAGGGGAATGCCCGTTTCCTGGTAGTACAGAAAAGTCGACCAGATACTTTTCACTTGTTGGATTATCCTGACTGCGAATGGATCCATGGACACGGCATCGTCAAGAAACGGATCGCCAAGGATCGCAAGAAGAGCAACGTCGTCGTCGTCAAACCGGAACATCCAACGCCCCAATAGACTCTTCATCCAACAAGCCCCCCACCCAGCCGGTGAACCCATCTATAGATTTGGCGCCTTAGCAGGTGCGCGCCTGGCCGTTGAGTGGATGGAACTGAGGGCAATGGAGCAGGTCGCACGATCGGATCCGGGCGACCCGAGACAATCATCGAGGCAGGAGGCAACCCATGCCGGTGTATGAGTACGAACATAAGTCAGCACCTTGCAAAATCGGTGCTGTGTTCGAAGTAACCCAGTCTATCGATGACAAGGCGCTCTCCCGCTGTCCGGAATGCGGCCAGCCGGTGCGTAAATTAATCTCCATGGTTGGTATCAGTGTCCCCAAAACCAATTCAGAGCTGAAAGACCTCGGATTCACGAAACTGGTTAAAAGAGACGACGGCGTTTATGAAAATGTAACCGCCCGCGGTGATGATGCCCGCTATATGGAACGCGGGAAACCGGAGACAATGCCCGATCTGAATAAAACGGTCAAGGACTGAATACGCTTATCGATGGGAGGAAACGCTGCAATGATCCAGGCCGATCATTTAACCAAGTATTACAATGAATTCTGCGCGGTGGACGGTATCAGCCTCGATATCCAAAAGGGCGAAATCCTGGGGCTTTTGGGCCCCAATGGAGCCGGCAAGACCACTACCCTGCGAATGCTGACCGGATATTTCAAACCTACCCAGGGTACCATCAAAGTCAAGGACTTCAACTCGTCCGAGCACCCCCTGGAGATCAAGCAGCTCATGGGGTATCTACCGGAATCGGCGCCGCTATATCACAACATGCTGGTGTATGACTACCTGGCGTATGTAGCCGAAATCCGCGGCATCTCCCGTGAGAGGCAGCTGTCCCGCATACGAGAACTGTGCGACCTATGCGGGCTGCACAACATCATGCATAAATCCATCAGTGAGCTGTCAAAGGGTCTCAAGCAACGGGTGGGGCTGGCCCATGCCATGATGGGTGATCCGGAAATCTTGGTCCTGGACGAACCGACCTCCGGGCTAGACCCGAATCAGATTGTAGAAATCAGGGACATCATCAAGCAAATCGGCCAGGAGAAAACCGTCATCCTGTCGACCCACATCCTCAGCGAAGCAGAAGCCACCTGCGACCGAATCGTGATCATTAACAAAGGCAAGATCATCGCAAACGGCAGCGCGGATGAACTGAAACAGTCCGCCGATAGCGGCCACACACTTTATGTAACACTCAACAATGCAGATTTCACACAGGTACAATCCGCCTTGGCAGCCATCACCGGGGTAACATCTGTGGATCGGGTAGATACTGATAATGGCGGTCACCTGGCGGTAAGGCTTACCTGCACCCCGGATAGCGACTTGCGGGAATCGGTATACCGCCGGATCAAGGAAACCGACTGGCTGCTGATGGAGTTCAGGCAGGAAACCCGGACACTGGAAACCATATTTAGAGAACTGACCAGGGAGAATTGATATGCGTCAGGTTGCCAATATTGCAAGTAAAGAATTTCGGGACTATTTCATATCCCCCATTGCGTACATTGTCATCTCCATTTTCCTGCTGGTAACTGGCTGGTTTTTCTTTGCGACCTTTTTTCTTTATAACCAGGCGGACTTGCGAAATTTTTTCAACCTCCTGCCGGTAACGTTGTCATTCGTCATTCCGGCAATTACCATGCGGTTGTTTTCCGAAGAGCGCAACGTGGGTTCTTACGAAACCCTGCTGACCTTACCGGTGACGTTCCGGGACATCATCCTCGGTAAATTCTGCGCAGCGGTCCTACTGGTGGCGGTCATGCTGCTGCCGACCATCTTTTACGCGGTCTGCATCACCGCGATCGGTTCCCTTGACTGGGGGCCGGTGATCGGCGGCTACATGGGTGCGCTGCTGCTGGGGGCCGCCTTCAGTGCGATCGGCCTGTTTGCATCCTCGCTTACCCGGAACCAGATCATTGCCTTTATTGTGGCCATGGCGATCTGTTTTCTTTTGACGACAATTGACCGCATGCTTTTTTTCTTTCCGCAGGCGACTCTGGCGGTAGTCGGATACCTTGGCGCCGCCTCCCATTTTCAGAACATTGCCAAGGGTATCATCGATTCCCGCGATATTATCTATTTTCTCAGCGTTGTGTTCATCGGCCTTTACGGCACGGCTCTGGTCTTGGAAGAGAAGAACTAAGGAGACACCATGGGGGCACCCAATAAATACGGCAAGTACATCAAACTACTCACCTACCTGGTGGCGATCGTGCTGGTCAACATCGTGGGGATTACGCTCTTTGCCCGCATCGACCTGACTGCCAACAAAGTTTACTCCCTTTCACCAGTCAGCAAAGAAGTGGTGGCCACCCTGACGGAACCGTTGACTATCAAGGTGTTCTTCACCCGGGACCTCCCGGCTCCGCACAACAACACCGAGCAATACCTGCGGGACATGCTGGAGGAATACTCGCTTTACGCCGGCAAATACTTCAATTACAGCTTCTACGATGTGAATCCGGAAAGTGCCGGCCCCGGTGAGCAGGCCATGGGCAACCGCAAACTGGCCGGCGATTACGGCATCTATCCGGTCCAGATCCAGATCGTGGAAAACGATGAAATCAAATTTAAAAATGCTTACATGGGCCTGGTCCTGATTCACGGGGACGTGATCGAACGGATTCCCACCCTGACCTCCACGGCCGGACTCGAATATAAACTGACGACCGCCATTCAGAAGCTCAACAATAAAATCAGTGCTCTGCTCGCCCTGCAAAAGAAGGTGCAGATCAAGCTTTTTCTTTCGGCGTCCCTTAATACGGTGGCACCTTACATGGGCCTTGAAAACCTGAAAACCCTCCCCCGGCAAACGGAGGCCGTCGTCAAAAAACTAAACCGTAAAAACTATGACAAGTTGCAGTTTGAGCATATCGCCCCGGTGTCGGCGACGGAACAGAATGCCATCAGCCAGGCATACAACATTCAAGCCCTGGAGTGGCCGGCTATCCCGGATGCGGGCATTGCGGCCGGTCAGGGCGTTATCGGCCTGGTAATGGAATACGACGGTAACAAGACGCAGCTGCCGCTGCTCAACGCCATTAACCTGCCGATCATCGGCACCCGCTACAGCCTGGCCGATGCCGAGCAACTGGAGGAGCAGGTCAACAAAACCCTCGAAACAATGATCGGTATCAATCAGGATCTGGGCCTGCTGGCCAGTCATGGTACCCTGGGAGCGGCCGCACCCGGCCGGCAACAGGCCGGCGGCATCAACAGCTTCCGGACCATGGTTACCGTAAACTACACCATCAAGCCGGTCGACCTGAAAAAGGAGGCTATTCCGGCCAGCTTGAAAAGTCTGGTCATCGCCCAACCCACGGAAGCTTTCTCCGATTACGATCTTTATCAGCTAGATCAGGCGCTCATGCGCGGCACCAACCTGGTCGTCTTCATGGATGCCTTCAAAGAGGAAATGCCGGCCCAGCAGGGTTTTGGACTGAATCGCGGGCCAAGCTACACCGCCGTGGATACCGGTCTTGAAAAACTCCTGACACACTACGGTATTCGCCTTGAAAAAGCCTACGTTCTAGACGAAAACTGCTACAAGCAGCGGGTCTCCCAGGCGATGGGAGGTGGTGAAAGAAATATCTATTTTGCCCCGATCATTAAAAGTCGACACATCAACCGTGAGCTGGCCTTCATGCAGAATATAAAGGGGCTCATTGCCGTAAAAGTTTCTCCGGTTACCGTGGATGAAAAACAAGCCGCCGCGGCTGGGTTGACTGTCCACAAACTACTGGCCTCCTCTGAGAAATCCTGGAAGATGAGTGAGAACATCAACCTGAACCCGATGTTCCTATCCCCGCCGGCTGAAGCCCAGTTTACCGGCAGCCAACCGCTTGCCTGGCTCCTGGAAGGAGAATTTGCAAGCTATTTCGATGGTCGCCAGATTCCCGTCAGGGCCGCCGCAGCCGACAGCGCTGCGGATAAGTCGCCCACTGAAGAAAAAGCGGCCCAGCGCGATCTTTCCATGATCCAGGGTAAAGGTGACTTTCTGGCCAAGGGCGCCCCGGCCAAAATCTTTATCATGGCCTCTTCCGAAATGATCAAGGACAATATCCTCGATCCCAATGAAACCTCACCCAACGGCTTGTACGTCCTGAATGTGATTGATGCCCTCAACGGACGCGAAAATATCGCCCTGATGCGCGGCAAAGTGCAGCAATACAATCCCCTGGACGACATTCAGGCACCCACGCGCACAGCCATCAAAATGCTGAATATTGCGGGGCTGCCCATCGCCGTCACTATCTTCGGATTTTTTATCTTGCTGCGGCGGCACGCCCGCAAGAAGCGCATCCAATTGCTGTTTCCCGAAAAGTCTAATTCGTAACTGATTTAACAGGTGTCCGTCCACAAATGGTAGATTTTGGTTCAGAGCAAGGCTTGAGCGATTTTGGAACCGCAGGCATAGGATGCTATTCTGAGGATTTAAAAAGAGCGAAAACGCCGCTCTGGGACAAAAGATGCCTTTTGTGGATGGACACAACATACTGGAAAGCACATGCGAGCTAAAAAAGAATACCTCATCCTGATCGTCATTATTATCGCGGCCGGTCTGTACCTGGTGTCCCATAAGAAGGACCAGACCCAATACACCTTGCCGGAAATTACTAAAATCGACATTGATACGGTGACACGCCTGGAAATAAAAACACCGGAGGAGACCATTGCCCTGCACAAAAAAGACAAGCAATGGTATATTGCGCCTCATGATTTTCCGGCTGATGGCGCCAAACTAAAAAGCATGCTGTTTGAAATCGAGGAGATCTTATTAACCGATCTGGTTTCGGAATCACAGGCCTACGTGCGCTATGAACTGGACGACAAGAAGAAAATTGGGGTTAAAGCCTGGGCCGCTGATCGGTTGGTCCGCGATTTCCATCTTGGCAAGGAAGCCGCGACCTACCAGCACACCTTTCTCCGCTTGCCGGAAAATCCGAATGTCTATCATGCGCGGGGTGACTTCCGCCGTAAATTCGAAGAGACCGCCACGGCGCTGCGCGACCCTGAAGTGCTGGCCTTTGATCCGGATTCTTTACAAACGATCCGGCTAACGAACGGCAGCGAAACCTTGCAGTTGAATCGCATCGAAGCGCCGGTCCCGGATCAATCCAAATCCGAATCAGAAGGTCTGCAACTCAAAATTCCGGCTGAACCGGTCTGGCAGACGACTTCCGGCCGGAAGGTGGACCCTGCCAGCCTGGACAGCTTCCTCAACGTCATCAACAATCTGAAATGCGAAAACTACCTCGAAGGCCGGCAAAAAGCTGAGTTCAAATCGCCGCAATTCGAGATTGTGTTAGAAGGCAAAGAGACTTACACGCTTAAACTGTTTGCCAAAGAGAACGAAAACGACGAGGAACTACCGGCCATTTCCTCCTACAATGCTTATCCGTTCACACTTTCGAATGAACGGCTGAAAAGTTGGCAGAAAACCTTTGCCAAACTGGCGGGAAAAGAAGATCCGGCGAAGACGGAATAAATATCCGGAATTATTCAGCGCATCGTAAGGTAAGCGATTGGCCCTTCGCTGTTAGCCGTTAGGCAAACCATTTCAACACCTTGAGATTACGGTTGGGCCCAAACATGTGCCCGGGAAAGTTGGTGGATCTAATGCCCGAATGCGCTAACGGCTAAATGCTAAAAGCTAATTGCTCAATTTTCATTTCTCTCTAGAACGGGTCAATTAGCCTTCGCCAAAAGCTTACGTCTTCGCCTTAGGCTAGGCCGCACAAGACGCCGGACATGAAGGCTTTTTGGAGATGCTTCTATTTTCACTTGACAATGCCGCCAGAGTCTATTAGAAAGCAAAGTTCTCTGATTGATCCCCAGTAGCTCAGTCGGTAGAGCAAGTGGCTGTTAACCACTGGGTCCGCGGTTCGAGTCCGTGCTGGGGAGCCAAACAAAACAAGGGTTTAGGGATGACAATCCCTAAACCCTTTTTAATTCCATGAACCGGGATCAATTTGAACAACAGGCTATCTTTTGCTATGAATAGACTGCTGATGGCTACGCAAAAGCACATCGCCGTAAAATCGATGCGATTTCATCGGGCTGATGGATCATTAAGTTGGGAGGCTTTCATGCGGCATAAATATATTGTGGTTATCCTGATCATGCTGGCCCTGCTAAGCATCAACGGCCCTGTTTACGCGGACAGCTATTCGGAAGCAATCGGTGTGTTTAGGGCATCCGCCGTGGTAAGACCCTATTTTAAAAGTGCCTATGGCTATGCAGTATTTCCAACCGTCGGCAAAGGCGGTATCGGGATCGGCGGTGCCTATGGCAAAGGCCGGGTCTACCGCCGGGGGACTATGACCGGAACCGTATCCCTGGTCAAGGTAACCATCGGTTTACAACTCGGTGGCCAGGCCTTCAGTGAGATCATTTTTTTCAAGGATAAGCGTGCCTACCGGGACTTTACAAGCGGAAATTTTGAATTTGACGCAGCCGCTTCCGCCGTGGCCGTCACGGCCGGTGCTCAGGCCCGAACCAGCACGGAAGGGGCCTCCGCCAGTGCCGGACTCTGGGGTGCCGGAAAGCAGGCCAAGTCAAAGTACCGGAAAGGAATGGCTGTTTTTACCTTCGTAAAAGGCGGCTTGATGTATGAGGCCTCCATCGGCGGCCAGAAATTTACGTTTAAGGCCAAGTAGGGCATTCTATTTAATGCCTAAAACCAAATGGGCGGCCAATAAAATCATTTGGGGAAAGCGATCATAAGCGACACGACCTGGATGGATTTTGAGTAACTGTGCTGTTTTACAGAATTGCCAAAATCTTATCCGGTCAGAAATTGCGCTGAATAGAATGCCTGTAGGAGATGCCGATGACTGCTGCAGCCGGTATTACCCTCGCCATCCTGGTGGCAACCTTCGCGGTGCTCATCATAACCAAAATACCCCCACCGGTTGTATTTCTCGGTAGTCTGACGGCTGCGCTTACATTTCGCCTGGCCCCCCAGGCGGAACTCCTCAAAGGCTTCCAGAACTCAGGTATGCTGACCGTGAGCATCCTTTTTATCGTGGCCGCCGGCATGTACGCCACGGGGGCCATTACCATGGTTATGGACAAGATTATCGGTCGCCCCCGGCGCCTGCTGTCCGCGCAACTCAAAATTTTGCCGCCCATAGCCCTGGGCAGTGCCTTTCTCAACAATACGCCCCTGGTCGCCATGATGATCCCGGTCATCCAGGACCTGGCCCGCACCTGTCGCCTGCCGGCCAAACACCTTTTTATTCCCCTGAGCTTTGCTTCAATTTTGGGTGGCACCTGTACCCTGATCGGCACCTCCACCAACCTGGTCATCGGCGGGCTGGTAAGCGACGCCATCGACCGCGGCGGGACCAATCTGCCCACCATGCGTCCCATCGCCATGTTTGATACGACCCTGGTAGCCATTCCCCTGACTATCGTCGGTATTGCGTTTATGGTCCTTTGCGGCCGCTGGCTGCTGCCAAAAGTATCAGAGACCAGAGACGCCAAAGTTCGCTGGCGGCAGTATCGGGCCGAGTTCGAAATCCATGCAACTTCGCGCCTAATTGGTCAGACCTTGAGTGAATCCGGCCTGCTGGGCATACCGGACGCCAGGCTGCTTTCCGTCAGCCGCAATGATAGGCGGCACCACGCGTTCCGCGACCTGGGACCGCTGGCAGTCGGCGACATTCTGGCGTTTTCAGTAACCCGGGCCGCCCTGGCGGAACTGTGGCGCACCAACCGGCTGCTGCCCCACGTTCGTCCACGCCCGATGAAAACCGAGCGGTATACGCATCACCTGGCTAGAGTAGTCATCGCCCGCAAGAGCCTGGCCGTCGGCCGGCGGGTAGCCGATTTACCCATTTCCCGGGATGACTATGACTACAAGGTGGTCGCCATCTCACGCGACCGGGAGCCGGTCCGCAGCCCTCTGAAGGAATTGAAAATCGAGGCCGGCGACACCGCCGTACTGGAGGTTAACGACTCCTTCTTCTACGATGTGCGTACCGAAGAAGATTTTGCATTGACCACGGCGCTAGACGGCTACCACATCCAGCGCACGGACCGGGCGGTCATCGCCATGTTGATCACGCTCAGTATGGTTTCAGTGGCAGCCATCGGTTGGATGAGCATGCTCAACGCCGGCCTCCTGGCCGCTGGGGCCATGCTGCTGACCGGCTGCCTGGACTATAAAAAAGCGACCCGCAGTATCGACTGGGGCACCCTGGTGGTAATCGCCTGTGCGATCGGCCTGGAATCCGCGGTCAGCCGCAGCGGCCTGGCCGGCTTGCTGTCCGGCCTGCTGACAGCGGTAGGCGGCAACAATCCTTACACCGCTCTAGCCGTTATCTTTGTGGGGTGCACTTTCATGACCAATGTCATCACCAATAACGCAGCCGCAGCCTTCATGTTTCCCATCGCCCTCTCCACGGCGGCCCAGCTCCAGGTCAGTTTCATGCCCTTTGCCATCACGCTGATGATTGCCAACTCATGTGCTTTCATAACCCCAACCGGCTATCAGACCAACCTGATGGTCTGGGGCCCGGGCGGCTATTCTTTTGGTGACTTCGTCAAATTGGGCATTCCGATGACCCTTATCGTGGGTGTTATGACCATTTTACTTACCCCTATATTCTTCCGCTTCTAAAAAATTCGAAAATATAATCCGGCGTGTCGGGCTTAGCCGACGGGGGCGCCCTCCCGACCAATCTTGAAAAAGACTTATTGCAAACGGTAGATGATCAGATCGTCTTCTTTGCCTTTTACCTTGACCTGGGCCAACTGTTCGGTTGGATGGGATTCGGTGAGGAGATTGTACGTGGTCTGGCTAATGATGATGTCGCACTGATACTGTTTGGTCAGGCCCTCGATGCGGGAGGCTGAATTGACGGTATCGCCAACGAGGGCGTAAGACATGCGCTCTTCGCTACCGATGTTGCCGGCCAGAACCGCTCCGGAATGGATGCCGATGCCGTGGGAAAGCGGCTCAAATCCTTGCTGCTCAAGGCGCATGTTCAGGGCATCCAAGCGCCGGCGCATCTCCAAGGCTGCCTTGACGGCCATGTCGGGATGATCGTCAAATTCGATGGGCGCCCCGAAAACCGCCTCGATTTCGTCACCGACATACTGCAGAATCAGGCCGCGGTTGGCCTTGATCGCATGCGTCATCTCGTTGAAATACTGGTTCATGATGGTAACCACATGCTTGGGATGATTTTGCTCCACCAGGGTCGTAAAATTGCGCAGATCGGAAAAAAGCAGGGTGGCCCGTTTCATTTCGCCGTCCAGGGAGGTCTTGCCGGCGATGATCTCATCACGGATCTCCTGGGAAACGAACTTGCCGAAAGATTCCTTCAAGCTCTGGTTCTCCCGCATGCTGGTGATCATCTGGTTCAGGCCTTCGGCGACTTCACCCAGTTCGTCATTGGAGACGATTTCTACGCGTGCATCCAGATTATTTTTTTCAACCTCCTTAATGGCTTTTTTTATCTGCAGAAGCGGTTCCGATATGCTCTTGGAAAGAAAGTAGGCCAGGACCAGGCAGACGATCAGGGCATCGATTATAATGAAGGTCAACTCCCCAGCCAGGGAGGACATCAACCGGGATCGGGTAATGGCGTCCGCCGCATGCAGGGCCTGGATCCGGGTATAGATAGTCAGACCCAGCATTGGCAGGGGCGTCAGGATAACTCCCAGAAACACAATCAAAAAGCGCTTGCGTACCGTAAGACGGAATGCGTGTTTGACACGGCTCACATGCCCTTCCGGGAAAAACCGCGGTATATACTTACGCCATTCATTCTCCAGCACGAAATAAACTATCAAGGTAGTAACGCCACCGCCGAATAGGGCAATCCCCAAAAAACGCCGGATACCGTAAACCAAACCAGGGGTCTCCACGCTAAAGAGTTTAGCGGTAATCAAAGGTTCGAGAAGCCCAAATATGAATCCTGACAAAATCCAGACGGCAAATGTAACCACCGTGACGACCAAGGGAAATTGAAGGGCTTCTCGCTGCAAATGGTATCTTTCGGATTCTTCTAAACTGTCGATCACAATAGCGCCATTGGCAATGGCGAACAGTGCTTTGACGGATTTGCTGCTTCCGACCTTGAAAGTAAAAATGAGTAGGGCTGTCCCGATTATAAAATAGAGCGGAGAATAATAAGAAGGGATGACCGATTTGACATAGCGAAATTCCAGGATCGAAGAAAAGTACACATACGTGAAAATTGCCCCGATGATATTGATTATTGGCAGCATAACGGTTATTTTGCGCATGGGATTACCCCTATTGGAAAGCATCCTTTTTTTTGAAAGGCTTCTGGCATCGGTTAACAATACCTGTGTTGAGTCGAAAAGAATGCGTCAAGTTCGTATGGTGCTTTAAAACCGCCGCGCGGTCATCATACTTAAAGGAAATTGTCAATGGCGGCTATGGCTCAATTCTCCGGATTTCAATCTACTTTCATAAAATTGGGCGGTCTGACCGCCGGAATCATCCTGTCGGTCGTTTCAGGGGTGTCTGCCTGCCCCCTTCAACTTTCCAGTATAAATATAGATGTCCATGGCGTTCAACTCAATCTTGAAATAGCCGACACGCCGGAGGAACGTCAATGCGGTCTTTCCGGTCGCGAATATCTGCCGCCGGATGCCGGCATGCTCTTTGTGCTGCCGGAAACCATGCCGTTTGCCGTCTGGATGAAGGACACCCGAATGCCGCTGGATATTGCCTTTTTAGACGAAGCCGGCCGCGTCGTGGCAATCAAACAGCTGGACCCGCAACATCAAAATCTTATCTACAGCTCACCCCGACCGGTGCGCTATGCCATCGAGGTGCACCGGGGTTGGTTCGCAGCACATCATGTGCGCGTTGGCGACAACTTGAAAATTCCATTACCAGCGAAAGCAAAATAACCCCGGCCGAATCGGCGCCCGCCACACCCCCTTATTTCAGGTATTCGAAAAATGCCTTACACAGCGGTGAGAGGGTACGCTGCTTATTCATTGTCAGGTAAAAACTGCGTTGCAGATTCAGCCCCGTAACCGGCAGGGCTTTCAGGTTGCCGGCCTGCAGCTCTTCCTGGACAGCCAAAGCAGAAAGCACCGACAGGCCCACCTTGTTTTTGATCCCCTGGATAACGGCGGTGGTGCTACCCATTTCGGCCACGATGTTGAGGGCACCGCTCTTATGCCCGGCAGCGGCTAAACTGTCGAGCAGCGCCTGCAGGGTTCCGGATCCCCTTTCACGGACAATAAAGGGTTCCGTCAGCAGATGCTTCAATGAAATCCGCTTGCGATCAGCCCATCTGTGTTCGGCCGACACCACCAGGCGCAGTTTGTCGGTAGCAACCTCCTGTTGGACGAGCTTCCTGTTTTTCATGCGGGCCCCGACTATGCCGAACTCGAGATCTCCGGAAATAATTTCATCGGCAACCTGCCGGGTGTCGCCGATTTTCAGGGAGACCTTTACTTCGGGATAGTCCGCCATGAAGCGGCCAATCACCCCGGGCAAAATATATTCGCCCGGGATCGTGCTGCCCCCGATCTGCAAGTGCCCTCGAATTTTGCCGTGATAATCCGCCATGACGGATTCAGTCTCCGCCTCCAGCGCAACCAGTTTGCGGGCGTAGCGATATAACAATTGTCCGGCGCGGGTCGGCGCGACCTCCTTGCCGAGGCGATCGATGAGGCGACAACCGTAGTGCTCCTCCAGATCATTGATGTGGCTACTGACCGTAGGCTGGGTCAGAAGCACCTGCTCAGCCGCTTTCGAGAAACTGCGAGCTTCGACGACCTTGATAAAGATATTCAACCGCCAGAGATCCACCTGTTTACCCCCTTGTCCTTTTCTTGCGCTTATTCTTAATCGGGCTTAGATTTTGGCCCTGACCGGCGCCCAAAACCTGACATTTAAAAACAAACCCCGCAACAATCTATTATTTATTTGATCAATTCATACAATAAATAAAATCAATAAGAAAGGCAAAACCCTATCCTCGCGCAGAGACGCAGAGGCGCAGAGAAACCAGTAGCTAAAAAAATAGTAGGTTTATCGGTTTCTCCCGCGCAGCGGGAAACCAATCTTGTTTTTCTCTGCGCCTTTGCGTCTCTGCGCGATATATTGGTTCAGGATTTGATTTATTAGGGTTTTAGAGACAAAAAACGCCCTTCCACACATATTCTGCATGAAAGGGCGTCGCTGTTATGGAATTGAAACTCTTCTAAGTCTAATTGTCTTCGGCCAACTTCCGAATCCGCAGCGAAAGCTCCTGCAACTGAGTCCGGGACGCTTCGGAAGGCGCATCGGTCAGCAGGCAGGCGGCCTTCTGGGTTTTGGGAAAGGCTATGATATCGCGGATCGACGGCTGGCCGGTCAGGATCATAACCAGGCGATCGAAACCAAAGGCGATGCCGCCGTGGGGCGGGGCGCCCGATTCAAGGGCGGACAGCAGGAAGCCAAACTTGGCCGTATATTCTTCCCGTTCCATGCCCAGCGCGGCAAAGACTTTCTCCTGGAGGGCCAGCTGGTGGATACGGATGCTGCCCCCGCCCACCTCGTGCCCATTGAGCACCAGGTCATAGGCCCGCGAGCGGGCAGTCGCCGGATCGGATTCGAGCAGGTCATAATCCTCCTCGAGAGGGGCCGTAAACGGGTGGTGCAGGGCCTGGTAACGTTTTTCGATCTCGTCATATTCCATCAGCGGGAAGCGGGTCACCCAGGTAAAATCGAAAGTGTTCTCCGCGATCAAGCCAAGTCTGCGGCCAAGATGATTCCGCAGGTGCCCCAGGGCCTCGTTGGTCACGCTGGGCTGGTCCGCAACGAAGAAGACCAAATCGCCCGGCTGCATATCGAGCCTTTTGGCCAGGGCCGCCTTTTCCTCGTCGGTGAAGAACTTGGCGATTGGGGACTGCCAGGCATCTTCCCGGACTTTTATCCAGGCCAGGCCCTTGGCCCGGTAAACAGCCACGAAATCTGTCAGATCATCGATCTCTTTACGGGTAAAGTCGATGCACCCTTTGGCATTCAGCGCTTTCACGATACCGCCTTTTTGAACCACACTGGCAAACACTTTGAACCCGGCATCAGCGACAATATCGGAAATATCTTTGAGTTCTAGTTCAAAACGGGTGTCGGGCTTATCCAGCCCGAACCGGTCGATGGCCTCGGCATACTCCAGGCGCGGGAAAGGTGTCACCAGATCGATCCCTTTTACCTCCTTGAAAATTTTAGCCATCATACCCTCGGCCGTCGCCATAACATCTTCTTCGCCGGCGAAGGACATCTCGACATCTATCTGGGTAAATTCAGGCTGGCGATCGGCCCGCAGGTCTTCATCCCGGAAGCATTTCACGATCTGGTAGTAACGGTCGTAGCCGGAGATCATAAGCAGCTGCTTGAACAGCTGGGGGGACTGCGGCAGAGCGTAAAAACTGCCGGGGTTTACCCGACTGGGCACCAGGTAGTCCCGGGCGCCTTCCGGGGTGCTCTTGGTCAAAACCGGCGTCTCGATATCCAGAAATCCATTCTCATTGTAATATTGCCGCACCGCGGCGGAGATTTCATGCCGCAGAATAATATTCTGCTGCAGCTGGGGGCGCCGCAGATCGATATGCCGGTGCTGGAGCCGAACATTCTCGGAAACATCGATCTTGTCTTCGATCATGAACGGCGGTGTCTTGGCCGGGTTGAGGATTTTGAGTTCAGACACCATGATCTCAATTTCACCCGTAGCCAGATTTGGATTTGTCATCCCTTCCAAACGGGCCGCAACCTCTCCGCGCACGCCCAGTACATACTCACTGCGGATGACGTGGGCCTTGGCATGCACTTTGGGATTGACCTCGGGGTTGAACACCACCTGGGTCAGACCGTCGCGGTCCCGGAGGTCTACAAATATAACGCCCCCGTGGTCACGCCGCCGCTGCACCCATCCCATGAGCACAACTTCTTTGCCGATATCTTCTTTCCCCAGCTCATTGCAGCCGTGGGTCCTTCGCATTTCGCCGAGCTTGTCAGGTGTCACTGTAGTTTTACTCCTTTTCTCCCAGTCTGGCGCTCAATGTATCCAGGATACCCTCAAAAAGCACCTCATCCTGCGCCTTGGTCGTCATATTCCGTAAAATTGCTGTCTGCTTCGCAATTTCATCATCGCCAATAATGAGGACATGGCCCGCTCGCAGACGATCGGCCCGTTTCATCTGGCTTTTCAGGCTGCGGCCTTCAAAATCCATTTCCGTCCGGATGCCCGCTTGGGAGAGTTTTGAAATCCACTCAAACGCCAGGGGGAGAGCTGCTTTGCCGAGAGCCGCCACATACAGGTCCGGATCTGTTGCATACGTCTCTCCAGCCTGGGCCACGATTTCCGCCAGCCGGTCAAAACCAATGGCAAAACCTGTAGCCGGAATCTCCGGCCCGCCCAAGGCTTTCACCAGCCCATCATAGCGCCCGCCTCCGGCAACAGCGCTCTGGGCACCAAGGCTACCGGTTTGCATTTCAAAGGTGGTGCGGGTGTAGTAGTCGAGGCCCCGCACCAGCCGCTTGTCAATCGTAAACGGCGTGTCCAGGTTGTCCAGCGCCGTTTTCACTGTTTCAAAATGAACGTCACAGGCATCACACAGGTGATCGAGTATCGACGGCGCCGCCGCCATGGCCTCCCGGCACCCGGGGACCTTACAGTCCAGAACCCGCAAGGGGTTTTTATCCTTGCGCCGGCGGCAGTCCGAACAGAGATCGGCTTCCTTGCCGGCTATATAGGTCAGCAGGGCGTCCCGGAAATCGGGACGGCACGCCGGACAGCCCAGCGAATTGATATGGGCCATGACATCGGTCACACCCAGACGATGGAACAGAATCTTCAGTAAGTAAATCAACTGGGCATCCACATAGGGCGAATCGCTGCCGAACACTTCCACATCCAGTTGATAAAACTGCCGATAGCGGCCCTTTTGCGGTCTTTCCCGCCGAAACATGGGACCGATGGTGAAAAATTTCTTCACGGGATCGGTGGCATAGAGCTTGTGCTGGATGTAGGACCGGCAGATGGACGCCGTGGCCTCGGGCCGCAACGTGATCAAATCGCCCTTGCGGTCCGGAAAAGTATACATCTCTTTTTCAACGATATCCGTATCTTCGCCGATACTGCGGGCAAACAGCTCGGTACGCTCCATGATGGGGATCCGGATCTCCTTGTAGCCGAAATCGGTAAACAGGGACACGGCGGTCTGTTCAATATGCTGCCACAATTCCGATTCGCCCGGCAGGACATCTTTGAACCCTCTGATCAACTGTATCATGCGTTTTGCTATTCCCTTTTTCTGATTTTTTTGAATAACCTGTATATTTATCCCAGGCCTACGCGGAGAGTCAACAACTATATAGGGTCTACCTCTTTTTCGAGCACGGTTACGAAAACCACAACACGTGACGGCCAACATTCCCGGTTACCGTCAACATGCATGCAATGGGTTGGCAGAATCGCGAAAGTTTGCTATGCATGCCCTAATCCCGGCAGCCTTGCCGGGATTGACGCCCAGACCGGTTGGAAAGAATGCCCGGCAGGTGCAACTTGCTGTTTCCGCCCGTTTTGGTTATATATTTCAGGTGAGCATCTTAAACTGCCCATCCAGGACCAACGACCTGCCTGCGCGAGGCAGCGCGTATCGTGCCGACAGGCCCGCAAACATTGTCAACTTATACGATTTATCAGCATTAGCCTGAAAATGCGACCAGCTCCCAGTCATCGGGTGCCGTCGAAAAGGTAAACCTATTAGGATCATACAGGGCTAATTTGCCCGATACGTAACCACCAAAGAGGTGCCGTCATGCAAACACAGATCACCACCACCAAACTTATCAAAATGAAGCAGGATGGAGAGAAAATCGTCGCCCTTACCGCTTATGATTTTCCTTTCGCGAAAATTGTGGCGGATGCCGGAGTGCATGTCATCTTGGTCGGCGATTCACTGGGCATGGTTGTCCAGGGCGGCACGAGCACGCTGCCGGTCACCATGGAGGAGATGCTCTACCATACCAAAATCGTCGCCCGGGGCGCCCAAGGTGCCATGGTGGTGGGCGACATGCCCTTCATGTCCTACCAGGCCGGGTTGGACCAGGCAGTGGAAAATGCCGGGCGTTTCCTGAAAGAGGCAGATGCAGCCGCCGTCAAACTGGAAGGTGGCGCGGATGTCGCTGACGTGATTGTCGCTATTACGGCAGCCGGTATCCCGGTGCAGGCCCATATCGGCCTCACGCCGCAATCCGTGCATCAGATGGGTGGCTTCAAAGTCCAGCGGGATGAAGACCGGCTGCTGGACGATGCGCGCAAAGTCGAAGCCGCCGGAGCCTTTTCCGTAGTTCTCGAAGGCATCCCCGGCGACATCTCCAAAAAGATCACGGATACGCTGAGCATCCCGACTATTGGTATCGGGGCCGGACCGGACTGTGATGGTCAGATACTCGTGCTGCACGACATGCTGGGGCTCAATGACCGTCATTTACCCAAGTTCGTGAAGCAGTATGCCCGCCTGGCTGACGCCGCGCGGGAGGCTGTTGCGGGCTACGCCAAGGAGGTTGCCGAGGGAAGCTTTCCGGCGGAGGAACATTGCTACTGAAGATTCTTTAATAAGAAGGGTCCCAGGGGTCGAGGGATCGAGGGTTCAAGTGAGAAGCATTCAAACCAACTGGATTGGTATTTTGGTTTTGAAATTCACTCGAACCCTTGAAACCTTGAACCCTTGGACCCTAAAAAACGCCTTTCAGGTATTTATATGAAACCGGATATCGCCATCATCGGCTGCGGCAAGGTCGGTACATCACTGGCCTATTTCCTATCCAAAACAGGCTATCAAATCAGCGGCCTTTTCAGTAAAACCCGTGCTTCCGCGGAAAATACTTCCCGATTGATCAACGGACCCGATCCGGCCCCTTCATCCGCTGAAGCCGCCCAAGTTGCGGAGGTTGTATTGATCACCACACCGGATGACGTCATTGCCGATGCCGGGCAACTCATCGCCGAAAACGCAGGATACCGGGAAGGCGCAGCCGTCCTCCATTGCAGCGGTGCCCTGCCCTCCACGATCCTCGAACCGGCCAAAGCTACTGGTGCCCATATCGGTTCCATGCATCCGCTGCAGAGCTTTGCAGCCACGCGCACAGACATCAACCCCTTTAAAGGCATCAACATGGCGGTGGAGGGCGACGAACCGGCTGTTGCGCAGGCAAGCCGCTTGGCTAAGGATGTTGGGGCACAAGTACACACCATCAAGACTGCCGGCAAAACCCTCTACCATGCCTCGGCCGTGGCCGCCTCCAACTACCTGGTCACGGTTATGGACCTGGCCCTGAAGATGCTGCGAGCCGCCGGCATAGAGCCTGTCGATGGGTTCAAGATTCTCAAACCCCTCATCGACGGCACCCTGAACAATATTGAAAAAATCGGCATCCCGGAGGCTTTGACCGGCCCCATTGCCCGCGGCGATGTGGACACGGTGGCCGCCCACATCGAACACATCACAGCGCAGGTGCCGGAACTCAAGGCCCTGTACTGCAATCTCGGTGTGGATACGACTGGGATCGCCCAGGCCAAGGGGGCGCTTGATGAGGATGGTGTGGCCGCTTTTCTTAAGTTGCTCAAAAAGTAGGCCGGAAAAGAGAGCACCTGTCTCACCCTAAAATGGATAGCACCGAAAGGATCGTGTTGCGTATTATAGCCTACTTTGCTTTTTGAGCAGGGAACCGCGCTTGGCGCAACAACTCAGATTACCGAAACTATTTCTCCTTAAAAATAAGTGTGCTTCTGCCCAGGGCCATTGGCAAAAATGCACAGATCGGATATCATAGTCTAAATCGAGTCTGCACGATTTGTCATCTAAGGTAAATGACATGATCATTTTAGTACCCCAGGGAGTTATCGTTCCGTGACTACGCCTCAATTGAGCATATGGTCGATTTTGATCAGATCACTGATTGCGCCATTCAGTTTAAGCGCAGCATCATGGCAGGGACTCCTAAAACCAGTATTAACCCTGGCTGTTTTTATCGCGCTGTTATTTATCATCAGCAAGGTCTCCCTAAATCCTACCCTGCATTTTATAGCCCAGATTCCCATATGGGCTTCAATCGCCTGGTTTGCCTTGGAATATCAGCGCCACCTGGTGGCCGGCCCTTCGGAACCCAAATCCGAAGATAGAATGTGGCGACGGTATGGCGCCTTTTTCCTGGTGCTGGTATTTTTAGGTCTGATCCTGGCGCTCCTTCTTGGACTGCTGCTCTAGATGGTGCTGCCTGCAATTGTCTGGTTTGCCATGGCAATCAACAGCCCTAAACCCTGGTTGGCAGCCGGCTCCGTCTTAATTTGGATTCTGGTGGTTGGGGCCGCAGCCTACCCCGTGGTTCGTTTTGCCATGGCGCTACCGGCAATCGCGGCAAAACACGAGGTCACCCCAAAGCGAATTTGGAACCTATCCCAGGGCAGAGGAATTAAGCTGCTTATCCTGCTTGTACTTATTCCCGGATTGATCACCGGATCTATTAGCATAGCCTTCGAATTTCCCAGCATGCAGACCTGGATAATGCTTTTGGTTGGCATCCTGGAAACTTATTTAACCTTATGCTACCTCTCCATTCTCGCTATTGCATATGGAGAATTGACCGGACGGCTGGTACCAGCTAAAACGAGCTTAAAATCGATTGCGGATCAAATTCGTAGTTCCCGATTTCTATGGCCCTCGGTTTTGATGATAGTGGCTGGGATTGGTCTGGCAGCTGTATTTGATGCGGTGTATAAAGTTGAACCCGGTCAACAAGTCATAATTTCAAGGTTTGGTAAACCTGACCGGGTTAAATCAGATTCCGGTCTGAGTATTAAAATCCCCTTTTTTGAGCAGGCCAAGCAGGTCTCAGAAAATGAACGTTATAAGATAGAAGGGAACAGGCGGTTTTTCACCGTCAATAAGGCAAGCGTTTCCATAAAGTATGGCGCTTTCTGGCATGTAGTGGACGCAGAGACTTACCTGCGAACCACAGCCAGTCAAGCCCAAGTGGTTAGCCGGCGCATAGAGCACCTGCTGCAACACCACATACGCGACAAAGTTTCCAGGCTGCCGCAAAAGGAATTGCAAAGGATAATCGAAGCGGGCTCCAATAAATTTAGTATCGAGAATGATCTTGTCAGTGAAACATCCTTTGATGCCGTACTCAAAGAAGTCAACGCCAGGGTTAAAGAATTAGGCATTGAGATGACGGCCTGGCATTTTGAATCTTCCTAGAAGAGGTCTCAAAACCTCCCCTCGAACTCAACCTCGGCGTTGGGCACTCGGTTCAAATCCTCGAAATACCTGATGTATTTACCACGCAAGGTATTGGCTTCGCTGGCACCTCCGGTTTAAACCTCGCGGCCGCCTTGACCTTGAGCCCGATTGAAGGTTTTGAAACCGCTTCTATTCTACTTCCTGGCCCGCAGGATCGAGCATTACGCAGACCGGCTACGTTCACCAACAATTCACGAGCCTGACCAGATAAACACAAAGGCACGGAATAGCAAATATCGTCCGTGCCTTTGTTAACTTAAAATGCCTGCTAGTATTGCCTACATATCAAATCTTAAATAATGCAAACTTGTCGTTCTCAAGTTTCTTATTTGCCTCGGCCAGCTTTTCTTCACCGGAGATAACTGCCACGGCGCTTTTTTCAGTGCTTCCATTGAAATAGGTTTCACCGGCCGCCATGACATCTTCGCGGGTTACCGCCAGCAGCCGGGTTTTGTACTCTTGCCGGGCTTCATCGGTGAGGTTGACCAGGTTGCGATAGAAGGCCTTGCGGGCCGCCGCTCCAGGGGTGTCCGGCTTGTCAATTTCGGAACAGACCTGCAGGATGGCTTCCTTTATATCTTCCTGGCGGTAGTCGCCGTTGCGGACAAAATCGGCGGCCTGACGGTAAACCTCCAGGGTACCCAGCAAGCGCGGGTCCCGGTAGGACCCATACCCGAACAGCCCCTCTTCGGAATTGTATACGGCAAACCCGCCATACGCCCCGCCTTTTTCCCGGATTTCGCGGTGCAGGTACAGGGACCGCAACAACTTGGCCGTAACGGACAGAACCGGTGCATCCGGGTGCGCCATCCGCACGGCTGGAAAGACGCTGGCCACATAGGAGACGGCCGAAGCCGTGAACCAGCCTTCCCGGATCAAGCCGTCAGACGCTGCGGCCGGCTGAAATGGGGTAGCGTTTTCGTCCGCGGAACCCAAAGACGCGTTGACGCCGGCCGCAAGATCGGCCGCTGGTCCCAGGGCTTGATCGTCACCAATCAAGGCCATCTTGAGGTTGCCGGTCCGGAACAGGACCTTCCCAACCTCATCCAGCTTGCCGGCCAGCGCATCTATGGCCGCATCCGTGGCATCTGCGGTAATTTCTTTGATGGTTTTGAGCTGGTGAATGCCGCTCCATTTTTCACTGAGCAGGCCGGTCGGGCTGAACCCACGGGAAGCCAGCGAAATCGCCAGGCGATGACCATTTTGAAGAACCATGGCTTCCAGTCCGGCCCGGTATTCGAAAAGAAGACTCTTCAGACGCTCGTGATCGGCAAAGCTGTATTCGGCAATCATCTCGTCGAGGATGTCGAACATCCCGGCCTGGTTGCGGTTGAGGCACTTGGCGTTAAAGGAGACAAAGGGCAGGCATTGGCCCTGTTCGACAAAGGTGGTCCGGGCATGGGCGGACAGGCCCAGGCCACCCGTCGTCAGGTCCACCCGGCGGGCCATCTCCACGTAGTTGCTTTGTCGGGTTCCGACCTTGGGCAGGGTGTAGGCAAAGATGGGCACCAGCGGCAGCAACTCGGCGTCTATGCCGCTTGCATCCAGGGCGGACGCAAAATAGAAAATCCCGGCTGTCGGCTGATTATAAGATACTGCCGGGGTTGCTTCTAGGATTGTTGTTGGTTTGACCTTCTGCATATCAGGCGGGATATCCGCCAATTCGAGCGTCGGTAGCACATTGATATCTTCTTCCGCTTCCTGTAGTTCGACCAGCGCGCTGGCATCCGCATTGATGCGGTCATAATCTGCGGTGGAGAGTGCGGCGCTGATCTCCTGCAGCGCTTTCGTTTCCCGGGCCTGCTCGCGGGCTTCCATTTCATGATCAGGCGTCAAGAGCAATTTCACCCGGTGTGGGTTGTCCAGCAGGTACCGGCGTATGCGCTCTTCGAAAAACGGTCCGGCATCCACCGCCGCCCTGATTTTGGCCAGATCTTCGTCAAGTTTCAAAATCCGCTCCGGCTGACCACCGTGCAGCCAGGTGGCGCAAATGCTCATCAAGAGCCTTAACCCCTGCGGATACGGGGTGTTGCGCACCTCCTTGCGATGGAACTCCAATTGATGCATGGCCGCCTCGATAAGGGGTCTTTCGATCCCATTTTCAACCAGATCCGTGAGCACGGTGAAAATAATTTTTTCCACCGCTTCGGAATCTTCGGCCCGCACATCTTTAAGTCCCATGTTGAACACCGTGTCGCGGTTTTCCGCGTCAAAACCGGAATAATCGCTCAGGGCCGACCCGAGACCGGCGTCGATAAGGGCTTTGCGCAGCGGCGAAGCCGGGTTGCCGGCCAGGATTTGTTCAAGTAACGCCAAAACCAGCACTTCGAAGGTGTCGGTAATTTCCGCGCACAACCAGGCCTGGCAGGCCTGATGCTTTTTGGCAGGGTCTTCGCTCTTGCCCAGCATAAAAGGAAACTCTGCTTCCCGCGGCGCCTGCCACCGCGGCTGACTGGGCACATCGGTACCTGGATCAATTTTCGTAAAATTGTTTAAAATTTTTGACTCGATAAATGCCAGGTGGTCTGCAAGCGGCAAATTCCCATAGGTGTAAAAATAGGCATTGCTGGGATGGTAATGCCGCCGGTGAAAAGCCACCAACTGCGCATGGGTGAGATCGGGAATATGTTTGGGATCTCCTCCGGAATTGAACCGATAGGTTGTGTCCGGATAAAGCGAAGAGAGCAGCGATTGCCCCATTACCTGGTTGGGAGCGGACATGGCCCCTTTCATTTCGTTGTAAACCACGCCCTTGAAGGCCAGCGAGGAATTACCGTCATCCTTGCCAGTGCCGTCGACGGTTTCCAGGCGATGGCCCTCCTGCTTGAAACTCAATTCTTCGATCTTGGGGAAGAAGGTCGCATCCAGGTAGACGTCCAGCAGGTTGTAAAAATCCTTCCGGTTCTGGGTGGCAAATGGATACATGGTCCAGTCCGAGGCGGTAAATGCATTCATGAAGGTACTCAGGCTACGCTTGAGCATGGAAAAGAAGGGATCCCGAACCGGGAATTTGGCAGATCCGCACAACACGGTGTGCTCCAGGATGTGGGCCACACCGGTTGAGTCGGTTGGCACGGTCTTGAACGCCACCGCGAAGGTGTTCTCTTTGTCCTCAGACGCCAGGTGGATATGGCGTGCCCCGGTTCCCGGGTGCCGCAGTTCACACATGGTCGCGGACAGATTTTCCAAGGGAACGACCCGTATGACTTCATAGCCGCCGACCTTATCGCCCGGGTTCAATTGTAGCATCTGTTGAGCTGTATCTTTCGCCATTGGTTTTCCTTTCTTTACCGCCGAACATACCAAATGATAAAAGTTGAAAGTCACGGGAGGTTGACATCAATCCGGCTTGACCCGATAGACACCCCGGCTAAGACGCTGTATCCGACCCAGTTTATGCAGCCTGAAAATGATGTTGCGTAGTTTCTTTTCGCCGAAGCCTGTTTTGCCCTGGATATCGGCGAGGTCAGCCCCTTTATCAAAGGCCTTCATCGCCGTGTACACCGTGTCGGCGGCCGTAGTGGCCGCGCGCGGACGGTTCGCTTTGCGCGATCGGGCCCGACGCGCCGCCCGCCCGCCGGCGACACCACCGGCCGCCATATCCTGCAGGAGCATTTCGAGCCGGTCGATCCTTTCCGCAAGTTTGTCTATGTCCGTCTTGGTGGGTAGATCGTAATATTGAATAAAGAACTTCACCATGGCATCAAAGCTGACCGCCTTGCCCTTTTTCTTGATCATACCGGTCTCCGTAACTATCTGAACCTGTTAATAATTACAATAAATTATCTCATTTAATAACGTTTCTAAAAAGTAAGGAATGTACCTTTAAAAGTCAAGCAGTCTGGTATTGGATAGGCAGTGCTACGGGTTATTTATGCGCCAAAAACTATCCGTTTTAGGTTTTAAGTGTTAAGTGTTATGGGAAAGGGTCCGAGGGTTCAAGCGTCCCAGGGGCCAAGTGAAAATCAAAAAGCAAAAGACCGATTAGAAAAACACTCGAACCCTGGGCCTCTTGAACCCTTGAACCCTTTACAACAACGAAGCTGAATAAGATCGGGGAATACCCATATAATTTTACAATCTGATCGTAACCATTAAGGTGGACCTTTAATGACCTCTCCCCGCACGCTGCTTTCAGCCTGGAACCTGCACCCGAAAAAACAACTCGGTCAGAACTTCCTGTCCGATCCGTCGACTGCCCGGATGATCATCGAGCGGGCCGCGCTTGACCCGGGGGACACGGTCCTGGAAATCGGTTCCGGTCTGGGCGCCCTGACGATCCCGGCGGCTATGCAGGTGTCCCGGGTGACCGCCGTGGAAACCGACCGCAAAATCGCGGAGCTTTTAAAAACCGAACTGCTGGCTGCAGGTAGAGACAACGTCACGATTGTGCGCGATAGTATTCTCAATTTGGATATCGAGGCGGTGGCCCAAGGCGTGGCAGGCAAAATCGTGGTCATCGGCAATCTGCCCTACAATATCTCTTCCCAGATCCTGGTAAAACTGATCAAGGCCCGGACAGTCGTCGATCGGGCCATCGTCATGTTCCAAAAGGAACTGGCCGAACGGCTGGTGGCTAAACCCGGCAGCAAAGCCTACGGTCGCATCACTGTTATGCTGGCCTATTGTTCCCAAATCAAATCACTCGCCACGATCAAGGCCCGGATGTTCTTCCCGCGCCCCAAGGTTGATTCGGAGGTCATTGAAATCCAGTTTCGAGAAAACACGGGTGAGCCGGCCGATGATGAAGCCTACCTGTTTCAGGTTGTCAAGGCCGCCTTCGGTAAAAGGCGTAAGACCTTGAAAAACGCTCTCAGTCAAAGCCAGCTTGGAATCGATGGTCAAACGGCCGCAAAAACGCTCACCGCATCAGGTATCGACCCGGTGCGGCGGGCCGAAACCCTGACCGCTGAGGAATTCGTACGCCTGAGCAATACAATTGGAATTGCCCTAAAATCAAATGGTTTTCAATAATTTAATCATATCAGCAGGATGGGATAAGTCCTCATGATAACAAAAGTCCTCACAATACTGAAATCATGACGTTCTATTTCGAGTTGCTGTAAAAACGTTCCGCAGGGGTTTAATTCTTTGCAGGGTTGTATAGCAGATAGATAGCATCGCTTGGAACTTCATCATAGGTGGCAATTCGTACAGACTTCTTATTTGTACGTGACACATTTTCTATGGGAGGCAGAGCCGGTTTAGCTCTGCCTTTCTAGATTTGATTGAGTCATTTGCGAGGGGTTGTTTAAAAACTCTAAAAGGGTGTGCTAATCATATTACGTCACGCCCCCACATTATGGTGGAATCTACTTTTAGGCCCCGTGAGCGAATGAGCAATATAGGACGATCTACAACTTGAAGCAGACCGGCCGTAATACTCCCGTAAAATACGCGGGCCACGCCGGTACGGCCATGGCTGGCAATAGCGATCAAATCCACATTCTCTTCTTTGGCGACATCTGTGATGACATCAACGGCAGGACCAAAAATAATTTTTGATTGGGCTTGAATATCCTTTTCAGTAAACTTTTTGGTAAGGTCTGCTAAATACGATTCCGCCCTTTTCGTCTTGCGGTCAAGTTCGCCCTCATCTAAATTGGATTGGATACCTTCGCCGCCTGCCCGATGGGTATAATCCAAGGCTGCCAAAAAAATGACTCTTGCCTTGGAAAAATGGGCCAAACCCTCCACATGCTCCAAAATTGCCTCTGCCCGTTTTGAACCATCTAATGGAACCAGAATTGTTTGATACATGGTTGCCTCCTTTCTTTATGAGTAAGACCATCGGCAAATAAAACTTAACTTTAGTGCCGGAACCTGAGCCCAATTTAAACGATTCGCGACTTTGGGGTGCTCATTTGCAAGACTTGGATGCAACTGTATTGATGAGAAATCAATTAGGTAGAGCGTTTACTAGCAGAAAAGGGGAGAGCTGAGATCAGTAGATCGATAGGTTACTGATCGTATATACTATAACATAAATTGTGATCTAATTTTGTCAACATAGGGGGGCGCTGGAAGCAATTTCGAAGATCATACTCGTGCGTTTGTTGACTGGCTTGCAGATAAAGCCGTATCCTGAAAGATAGGATATTAGCCCAATTGTCAACGGGATGATCTAACCGGCAGATCTTTTTCCGATAAAGTTTCTAAACGGAAGAGTATCTTTCGATGATGGTTATCCTTTTTGCGAGGAACACTCTCTAAGTATCCAAAAAAGATTTCTGTGCGAGTTGACGGTCCGGTCTATAACTTGTCAGGAGTTGGCCGTTATTGTTTAAGATGGTTTATATCTGCTTCTCCTTTGCTCAATTAATCGTCTTTTAGCCTCTTCAAGAGGTGGGAGTGTTTTAAAACCATTCAACAACGCGCGACTGACATTGGTTATGAAGCCCGCTAAAATGTCATCATTGTCGACAAGAAATCTATTGAATTCCGTGTTGGGCGAGGTAGCGACACCATGGCTCAACATGGCACGCGCATAGCGAACCCGCATGCGTTGCTCCTCGTCCAGCTCTTTGAATTCAGGGTACTTATCAAGGCGCTTGTCTTGCCACTGCCAGTGTTTTTCATGCAGCTTGAAGCGCATTTCCAGGTTTTGTCCATTATGCATGCAAGTGAATAGATTGGGTTCATCCCTGGCAAACAAAATGTACCCGACCGCCAAATCTATCCAGGTATCACCCGTGTAGATTTTAGCCTCGTATTCCTTGAGCAAACGCCAGGCTCTTTGGACAATCTCGTCTTCCAGGGCTTGCATGTTTTTAAGATTGGAATAGATGGGCATGGTTGAGCAGCCCATTTTTTGGGCAACTGCCGGAGCGGACAGCCCAGCCAAACCCTTTTCCCTGACCAATTCGAACGCGGCCCTTACAACGTCATCAGCGGTGAATTGAGTTTTTCTTGACATCGTCTATCCCAGCATATTATAAAGGGTTTTATATAAATACTTTTATAGCAAATGTAAATAGCCTGTCAAGTGCGACCTTTTAGTCTAAACCTATTGAAATTGTGATAAAAAGCAAAGTTTTCCCAGATGTAACAACGCGATGCTCGGACCGTCAGCCGGCTGACTCAATTCAGTCATCACTTTCAGCCTGTTCACAAACAAAAACCCATGTATACATTACCCAACGATGAATCGTTGGCAAGTTATATAATCAATTATTTCAAAAGCAAATCATGAGAAAGTATTTTCCGGTGGTATGGGGCGAGGAAGCGCAAATAGACTACATATCATAAAACGTCGCAGCCCGGATGACAATCGAGTGGGCGGCCAAAGCGGTTAACCAGTAATGCAGGTGCAGCGGGGGAAGTCAAATGAGCAACAACGTCGATCTTTACCAGCAGATGCTCCAGGATGCCAAAAAGGTAGAAGATGTAAAACTGGCGCGCCTGGTCCAGGAGCGGCTCAACCCCTCTTTCAAAACAAGTTTGGAGCGTCGCAATAAAATCATTCCCTTTCCAACGGCACCGGTAAAAGAGAAGTACATGGACCCCGAAAATAATTGATATACATGCCCTTGCTAAATGGATAGCATCATTTCTATGCTTGGTCTTCATTTTCTTGATATGCTCAAACGTGTGGCTTACCGGAAAAAGCCCCGATTTTTAATAACTTATCACGGGTATGCCAAATAACGATATCGGCTATGCGCCTTTACATAGCACAGGGTTTAAACACCATTATATCTTCGACATATTTGGATGAACGCCTTATTCGTTGAACGTGCGTCGGCAATCCACCGCAAATCTAAACTCTGATTCTCGCCTTCAACGCCCGGATAATACCCAGACAGACCTGGTTGGCATCAGCCACGATGGCCACATCCGCCATCTTCATCATGGTGGCGTTGGGATTTTTGTTGACCGCCACGATAAAATCCGCATTCGTGATTGCGGCGGTGTGCTGTATGGCACCGCTGATACCGAAGGAGAAAAGGATTTTTGGTTTGATACTCTTGCCAGCCTGGCCCACCAGAGCATCGTGCCTGATCCAGTTGGCATAGACCACCGGCCGCGTGGCCCCGACCTCCCCCTGCATGAGCTCGGCCAGCTCAAAGAGTTTTTTGAACTTGCCCTTGCTGCCCATGCCACGGCCGCCGGCTATCACGATTTCGGCATCTTCGATTTTCCGTTTACGGGAGGGCCGGTGTTCGGAGGTGACGCAACGGATCTTATCGGCAGGTAGATCCCGGGGCACCACCAGAGGTGCAATTTCGCCTTTGGCTTGATAGTCGTGGGGCAATTCCTGGAAAGTGCCCGGCCGGATGGTTGCCATCTGCGGCCAGTGATTCGGGGTTATGATGCGAGCAATCAGGTTCCCACCAAAAGAGGGCGCCGTCTGCACCAGGCGCCCTTTTTCGTCAATCGCCAGGTCGATACAATCGGCGGTCAGACCGGTACCAAGCTTTTTGGCAATCCGGGGCGCAATTTCCTTGCCGAACTGGGTGGCACCGATCAGGAGGGTTTCCGGCTTGAATTCCAGCACCAGCCGACACATCAAGAATGTGTACGTTTCCAGGGAATACTGCTTGAGGGCGGGATCATCCATCACATACACCCGCCCGGCTCCATGGGCGCAGTATTCGGACACAAATTCATCGACCTGGTGACCAAAGACCACGGCACACACTTCTCCGCCGGTGCGGGCGGCGAGTTCCGTGGCCCGGGCCAGGATCTGTAGCGTTACCCGGTTGCGGAAGTAATTCCGGTAATCTCCAAATACCCATATGTCTTTGCTGCGTTCCATCAATCCTCTTTATGGGCATGGGTTTTGAGGTCTTTGCCCAAGGCACCGCTGATAACCTTCCCGTATTCGGCAAACAATTCATCGACAATCTTCTTGACCGCCCCTTTCAAAACCCGGTTCTCTTTTCGGGCGGTCGGCGAGAAGACATCGATGATACGGGTCGGCGAATCCTTGAGAGCGTTGAATGTCTTGTCAAGCCCCAGGGCAGCGGCATCTACGATACGTACATCGGTGGTTTCAAAAGCCGTCTGAAGTCCTTCCAGAGTGGCATACCGGGGTTGATACGCGGCCAGATCAATGGTTACGAGGCCCGGCAGATCCATTTCGAGCAATTCGAAATAATCATCCACGTGGCGTTCAACTTTCACATACCCATCGGTGATCGTCACCTGGCGGGCATAGCCGATATCGGGAATGCCGAGCTCCTCGGCCAGTTGGGGGCCGACCTGGCCGGTTTCGCTGTCACTGGTCTGGCTGCCGCAGATAATCAAATCAAAATCGGGGAATTCCTGCCGGATCAGTTCGCCGAGGATATAACTGGTTAAATAGGTGTCGGCGCCGGCCATTTTACGGTCTGTCAGCAGGATACCCGTATCCGCACCCAGGGCTTTGGCCTCATACAACACTTCCTCCGCCATGGGAGGCCCCATGGCAACCGCGCTGATCCGGGCCGGCCGGCTGGCCTTGATTCGCAGCGCCGTTTCCAAGGCCCGGCGGCTGGCCGGGTCCATCATACCCGGAGCAACTTCCCGCCGCAGGGTACCGGTTTTCGAATCCCAAGGCAGTTCCGAAACCATGGGGACTTGTTTGATGCATACGATGATGTTTAGCATACTGTGGAAATCCTGCCCCCTACGGGGACTTATGAAAACTTGTCGAGTTTGAAGTGACTAAAGGGCACCACGTTAGGCATTAGCTTCGCGTCATCGAAAGTGACTAAAGTTGTGGTGTCGCTGCGCTCAACTGATTTTATCTGAATGGCAGAATACCATTACTTTAGATCGCTTCAAACTTTAGTTCACTTTAGTCACTGGTCATATTATGGCCAGTCAGCTTGGTTGCGATAAGATCGACCGGGCAATCACCATCTTCTGGACTTCGCTGGTCCCTTCGTAAATCTCGGTGACCTTGGCATCCCGAAAATAGCGTTCCACATCATATTCTTTTGAATACCCGTAGCCACCATGGATCTGCACCGCAAGGTCGGTCACTTTGCGGGCCGTAGCGCTGCAATGCAGTTTGGCCATGGAGGACTCGGCTGAAAACGGCTGGCCGCTATCCTTGCGGGCAGCGGCACGGTAAAGCAATAACCGAGAGGCATCAATCTCGGTCGCCATATCAGCCAGGTAGTTCTGGATAGTTTGAAATTTAGATATGGGTCGGTTGAATTGTTGCCGTTCTTTGGCGTAGGATACCGCATCCTCGAAGGCCGCCTGGGCAATCCCCAGCGCCTGGGCGGCGATCCCGATGCGCCCGGTATCCAGGGCGCTCAGCCCAATTTTGATCCCCTGCCCTATGCGGCCCAGAAGGTTCTCGCGGGGAACCTTGCAGTCTTCAAAAAAGAGCGAGGACACCGGGTTGGCCCGCATCCCGCAAAGATCTTCAATCTCACCTACCGAAAAACCGGGACGCTCTTTCTCCACAATGAAGACACTGGCCAGCCCCTTTTTGGCCTCGGTATCGGACACGGCAAAAACCAAGATGGTACCGCAGACCCCTCCATTGGTGACGAAAATCTTGGTCCCATTTAGCACGTAGCCGTCTGCGACCTCTACCGCATGGGTTTCTACCCCGCCGGCATCGGATCCGGCATTGGCTTCAGTCAGACAAAAGGCGCCGATCCTTTCACCTGACGCCAGGGGGGGTACAAAGGCCTTTTGCTGTTCGCGTGAACCGAACTTGAGAATGGGATAGATGCCCACACTGTTATGCACGGTTACACAGAGCCCCAAGGCCGCTGAAACTCTGGAGATCTCTTCTACGACGATCGCATAACTGATGGTATCGAGGTCCGCGCCGCCGAACTCCCTGGGTGTCTGTAGTCCGAAGAAGTTCAGCGGTTTCATCTTGGCCACAATTTCCCGGGGGAAACAGGCGTCCCGGTCCAACTCAGACACATGGGGCTTAATTTCGTGCTCAGCAAAGTCCCGCACCGATTTACGGATCACCTGGTGTTTCATGCAGGGATTAAAATCCAAAACCATACCTCCATTGGTAAGGTGTCAGGATTAAAGGCAGAAGACCGAAACTGATGCAAAAGCGCTTGCGATCAAGATAGGGGCTGCTCATTGCAGCCATCGTTTAGATAGAGCCAGGCTGACCTGTTTTCAAGGCTTTTCTTCAGCCTTCAGTTTTCGACCTGGAAACCTGAATCCGGTCAGAATTCTTTACACCGAACTGGTAAATTACTCAATTTGATTTTTCAGAGAAGCGAGAAAGCAGTATTAATCAGGTTACCAGCGGCCAGAAGAGCGGCAATGCCACCATCAGTACTATAAAAACAACAAGGGTCAGGGGAATACCCAGCTTAAGATAATCAACGAAGCGATATCCACCCGGCCCCATGACAAGGACGTTGGCTGGATGAGAAATAGGGGAAGTAAAACTGGACGAGGCCGCCAGGGCGATGCCCATCAAAAGGGCATGCGGCGACAGGCCCAAACCGGCGGCCGTGTTCAGGGCTATCGGCACCATGAGAACCACCAGGGCAGCTGTGGGGATGATACTGGTAGCCAAAAAAGTAATCAGCAGCAGCCCACCCAGCACCGCGTGGGGACCCATGGGACCCACAAAAGCGACCACGTTTTCTGCCAATAGGCGGGCAGCCCCGGTTTTGTCCAGGGCAGTACCCAGCGGCAGCATGCCGGCAATAAGGAATACGGCTTTCCATTCTATGTAGCGATAGGCTTCCTCCATGGTCAGGCAGCGGGTCAATACCATCACAGCCGCCCCGATTACCACGGCTATATAAATCGGCACCCAACCCGCAATGACCGGCAGTAGAACAGCGGCCATGACAGCCAAGGCGGTTTTTGCTTTTTCTTCCCGGGGAACCTCTTGGGCAGTTTTGGTCAGAACAATAAAGTCCGGCTCGCGGCCCAGGATACGTAGTTTCTCCCAAGGACCGTACAGCATTAGGGCATCTCCAAATTCAAGGGCCATGTGACGCAGATCAGAATGGTAAGCCCGGCCTTTACGCCAGATGGCGAGCACGGTAAGGCCATATTTTTCCCGGAAACCGAGCTGGCCCAGATTCAGACCCGACAAGGTGGCATGGGGTGACAAGACCACTTCCACCAGTCCCACGCGGTCATCTTCGAGTGCCGCCGGGTCGGTTGAACGCGATGTATCGGCCAGCAGATCGCCCTCCAGTCCCTGCATCTGCAGGATCGCCAAAAGTTCGGCGGCGCCGGAAACGAGGAGTTCGTCCTCAGGGTGCAGGACATCATCGGAGGCGGGAATCCGGGCCTGTCCCTGGGTATCGACGATAGAGAGAATCTGAAGATCAATGGCATCACCGAGGCGACTTTCACTCAAGGTTTTTCCGACCAGCGCCGGTGCATCCGCCACTTTCAGGTGATGCAGACGGTCGCCGAGGGCAGTTGCGGCGCTTAATTGGGCCGGACTGAGGGGAACCGGTTTGAGAAAGTATGGTTTTTCCGGCAAAGCCGCAACACGCTCAAGGGGTCCGTAGATAATCAGCCGGTCACCGGCATCGAGCGTCAGGCTTTTGAGTCTTTCATCCATGCGCTGATCGCCCCGCACAACAGCCAGGACTGTCAATCCCAAACGATTACGGAAACCGATATTGGCGATGGTTCGACCAACATAAGGCGAGGCTGACCCCAATTCAATTTCCACCACCTGCATGCCATGGTCGCGAAGGTCTTCCACCCCGGCAGCCCGGGCATCGGCAAGCAGGTGGCCCCAGTGATTCAGTTCCTGGAGAAGGTCGAGGCGGCCGGTAACGGTGAGAACATCGTTTGGGGCAATCTGTTCCGCGGCGGACGGCGCCAGGATCGAGCGGCTGCCCCGGGTAATGCCGACCACATTGAGTCCCAAACCGGATCCCAGGTAGCTCTGGGCCAGGGTTTTGCCGGCCAGGGCTGATCCCGCGGGAATATTTAGACGGGCCAGGTTTTTCGCCAGGCCATACCGGACCCGGTAGTCGTCATACCCGGGTGTTTCCCTATCCAGGCTGCGTTGCGGTAAAAGGCGGATCCCTACGACAACCACAAACGCAATTCCACCCGCCATGATGATCAGACCTACGGGTGTAAAATCAAACAGTGCGAAAGGTGTCAGATTGTTCTGGCGCAAGGCCTCGGTCACCAGGATGTTGGGAGGGGTGCCGATCATGGTGGTCAAGCCGCCCAGCAGGGATCCGTAAGCCAGCGGCATCAGCAGAATCGAAGGCGACCGGCCAGTCTTGCGGGCAATGTCCATGACCACCGGCAGCATGAGGGCGGCGACGGCGACATTGTTCATAAAGGCGGACAGCCCCCCGGCTATGACCATGATGACCACAACGAGGGTTGTCTGCCGGCCGCCGCCGACTTTCAGCAGTTGACGCCCCAGAATATTGGCGATCCCGGTGCGGGTCAAACCACCACTGAGGATGAAAACCGCCCAAATGGTAACCACGGCTGGATTGCTGAAACCGGACAGTGCCTCTGTCGGGCTGAGGATGCCGGTAACGGCCAGCACCCCTAAAACCAAAAGGGCCAGCACCTCCAGCGCCATCCATTCCGTTATGAGGAAAAAGACAACCGCTGCCAGGATTAGTAACACACCTATGATTTCGGCTGACATCAGATAATCGTCTCCAGGTTACCTTACTATGGGTTCTATAAATAAGATGTTGAATATAGTATTAAAACTGGATGGTTAACTATAGTACCGAATAAAGGCCTGTCAATTTTACGAAATTGAATCGCAGCCGACAGGACTGAAAATGGGAGGTAATTTCAGGAGCCTTTTTTCAAACGATCGACCGTATCGAGATCACACACATCGAATTGCTGCCCGCAGACACCACACAGCATCTCGCATTCGTCAGGCTTTCGGGTTCGCCGCCGCTTCAGGGCGCCTTTGCAATCCGGGCATACCAGATCCTGTTCATCGCTTGGTTTTTGAGATTCGCTTGCCATGTTACCTCCGCATGGTGATGGTTTGCGATTGATTATTTGAAACGATTCACTTCAACCGGTTCCAGGTCACATCAATTCCGCAATGCTTATAGTTCTATCGCCGAGCATATTGACGTAACTGCCCATTTCATTATCGTACCATCCGTAAATTACCGATTGGGTGATCGGTACCCGTATCAGGGGGGCGTTCAGGGTCGCTAGGGCGTCCTTCTTCAATCCAGGTACGTTCTCCAGGTCAACGGTCAGTTCCGCCGTACGGGTATGGATTTCATGACCTTCGATAGTGGCCGCCGCCCGGGGGATGCCGATGATATCGCAGGATACATTCTGCTTGTGAGAATGGCGCAGGTAACCATCGGGGTCTATTTCCGCGGCCTGCCGGTAGATGTCATTGAGCACCTGCTTCGTAATAGGGGCACCGGACAATTCCTCCTGCAGGTTGATGACAAGTATGATCAGACTGCCCGTGGCAGTGGGAACCCTGACCGATTCGGCGATGAACCCGATCTGTTCCATTTCAGGTATAACCAGGCGCAAGGCCTTTGCGGCCCCGGTACTGGTGAGGATAATATTGTTCATGATACTGCGATTTTTGCGTAGATCTGTTTTACCGCTCTTGGGCAAGCGATCCAGTACCTGCTGGGACCCGGTGGCAGCGTGGACGGTCGCCATGGAGGCTGAGAGGATTCGCTGAGGCCCAAAAGCATCCAGCAGGGGCTTCATCATGTGGGCCAGGCAGGTAGTGGTACAGGATGCATTGGATATCAGACAGTGGTTGCGGGCATCGTAGGATTTGTCATTAATACCCATCACGGTGGTGACGGCATCCGACGGCATGGATGCGCCGATATCCTTGATTTTAAAAGGGGCGGACACGATGACCTTTTCCGCGCCGGCATCGATATGGCCACGCATGGACCCGCCCGGGTGGTCGCCCGGCAGGACCGGGTCCAGGAAGCGTCCGGTCGTATCCACAACCAGGCGTACATCCTGTCCACGCCAATCGATCTCAGCGGGGTTGCGGTCGGCCCGCAGGAAGGTGACTTTCATCCCATCGATCATCATCGTGCCGTCTGCATCATTGAGGTCTTTGATGAGCGGACGGGCATCGTGGCCATACAGGTAGCCGTGTAAAAGTCCGTAGGATGAATCCCTTTCTGCGTAATGGGCGATATCTTCCAGGCAGGTACCGGCCTCCCGGCCGATATTGATGACAATCTCATCAAAAAATTTACGGCTGATGTGGTGCCAGAGTGTCAGTTTGCCGATCCGTCCAAAACCGTTAATTCCGAGCTTCATCTTCCTCCATTCCTTTTAAGTACACCCATTTCAAACACGACTATTAAAGTATAACCAAAGGCTCTCCAAAGCCAACTTTCTCTGTCCGGCCGCTAGCGTCCACCGAGGCCCCGTAATTTGACCTGACCTTGATAAACCGATCCACCCTGCCCGTCAATACTTATGTAGTCACCCGATTCCAGGCGGGTTTCATCAAACCGGCAATTGCGCTCTTTTTCATTACCGACCAGGTTACCACAGCCGACCACGCAGGTTTTTTCCAGGCGGTGGGCAACCACTGCGGCGTGGGAGGTGGAACCACCGCGGGCGGTCAGCAGCGCGTCGGACGCGAACACCTCGCGGATGTCATCCGGCACCGTATCATTCCGGATCAGAATCAGCCTGGTATGCGGCTCTTCACGGCGCCAGTGATCGATCTCCTCCAGGGTAAATACCACGCGACCGGTCAGAGCCCCGCCGCTGACCCCGATACCGTAACCCAGCGAGCGAGCCTGGTGGATCGCCCCTGGATCGAAGGTGGCCACTTCCTTGACCTCACGCATGGCCATGTCGCGGGATTGGAGCAGGTAGAGATCCTCCGGCCGGTCGCCTTCGAAGGTAAACTCCATCTCCTGCGGACTCCAGCCCCTTTCATAAATCAGGTGGTTGGCCCACTCCTTGAGGGTATTGTAGATGGCGGGAAAATGTGTCTCCAAGGTGATGTCGGTCTGGCGCATTTCGATCCCCTGTTGGAAAATGGAAATCGGCAGGGTCGTCACCAGCCCCGAGACGACGTCTTCCCCCTGATTTTCGATACTGAAATCACCCCACAGCTTGAGAATATCGCCGGACCAACGCGGGTTGTGGGTAAAAAAGACGCCGGAACCGGAGAGCTGGGAAATATTGCCGAAGATCATTTCCTGGATGGTCACCGCTGTGCCCCAATCATCGGATATGCCCATGATGCGTCGATAGGTCCCAGCCTTGTCCGAGTACCAGGACTTGAACACGGCCTTTATCAGCATGTAGAGCTGCTCGAAGGGTTCTTCAAGGATAACGACACCTGCATCCTGGATCATATCCTTGTAGGTCAGGGCAACCTGCTTCATCTGCTCACCGGTGAATCCGCGTTTCAGGGAGATGCCCCACTTCTGTTTGTGAGTGCTGATGATGGCATCAAAATCATCTCGTTTCAATTCAAAGGCCATGCCGTAGCATTGCAAAAACCGCCGGTAGCTGTCCCAGGCAAACCACTCGTTGTTACTCCGGGCCGCCATGCCGGCCACGATTTGGGGATTGATCCCCACGTTTAAAAAGGTGTCCAGCATACCCGGCTGTAATATGGCGGCGCCGCTGCGTACGGCCAACAGCAGTGGATTTTCGGGTATCCCGTACTGCTTGCCGGTCATCCGTTCGATTGAACGGATTTGCTTCTGGACACTGTCTTTAAAATTTTGTTCGGCGGGCTTAAAGCCATCGATCAACTCCCCGCAGCGAAAGGCTTCGGTCGTCACGATAAACCCCGGCGGGACCGGCAGCCCGTATTGCTGCAGTTTCACCAGATTCTTGCCCTTGTTGCCCAGGTAGATAATCCCGTTGACCAGTTTCTTGGGCTTCTTGATGGACATCATGGCCCGTTTGGGATCGTAATTCAGCAACAGTTGCAAGCGGTCATTGGGCAGCTTGTTCGACTGGTTGAACAGGGTATTCAAGATGCGGCTGAGAAACAGATCCAGCTGCTGGAGGCCGAGCGAAAGCGCAATCCGATCACGAAAGAAGATCTCGGAAACATGGTGCTTCAGCCCCTCGATGTCGGTCGTCTCCACCTTGGGCAGGAACTTGGGCAGAATCTGCTCCAAAGGAATCTGATCCAGGATCCGGTTGAGGTTCTTTTCATGGATATTGTTGAAATAATCGTTGGTGATATTTCTCACGGCCTTGGCAAAGCCTTTGAAAATGTCGAGGTATTGGGTGAAGGTAAACCCCTTGACTTTGAGGCTATGCGCCAGGATCGCCATCTGGCGCTCCAGCCCGCCGGATGAGATCCCGTCCAGCTTCAGGGCCCGGTGAAACAGCTTGAGGCGATGATAAATCTGGAAAAAGGTCGCCTTGGTAATCAAACTGAGATCGATATCGGCCACCAGTTGCTCAAACAGTACATTGGCGATGGACTCGATGCGAAATGTCAATCCCAGGGCATCGAACTTCTTCTCATGGTAGCTGCCGTACATTGAGGGGATATCAATCGTAAAATGCCGCTTCTTGTAAATGTCCTCCCGCACTTCAAAAGTTTGTGCGGAAATGATCATTTCCTTCAAGCCCTCGAGATACCCCAGCAGCCCGGCTAACTTGTCACGCACATTGTTCTGCCGCAGGACCTTTTGCAGCTTTTCCAAATCGGGAAATGCCTCGGCTTTCAGCTGGGCCAGGTATTGCTCGGTTTCAATAAAGACAAGGTTGTACTTATGATAGAGGATCTTGTAAAAGATCGACATCAGCTGGACCCTGCGGCGATCGTCGGCGGTACCGGCCGCCATGTCGGCAAAAAGGACCATAAAATCATCTTCGGCAATGTCGATCAGATCGCCCGGCCAGTTGAAACCCTTTGCCTTTAAGGCGGCAATGACATTACTGACCCCATCGATGTAGAGGCCTTGCGATGCTACCTGCTCAAAGATGCTGGGCGGCACAAAAGATTCGAGCAAACGCTTGTCGCGGGTTTTCCAAAATACCAAGGCGGCTTCACAGAATTTGATGATCAGGTTACTGCTTTCCACGTGGCTCTGCTTGCGCAGAAAATGAATCAGGATATCCTTTCTATGGGTCAGTTCGTCCAATTCGGTCGATATGTCCCGCAGGCGGCCTTCGGCCCCGATTTCGTTGAAGTAGGACGGGAACAGGCGGCTCAACTGCTTGGCCAGGTTGTAGACCGGTTCGATACCGCTATTTAGAAAGCGGGTGATATCACGGGGAAACAGGTCGGTGTCCTTAATAAACACACCGCACAGCGACAGGTGGATCGTGAGGTAAGACAGCAGCCGGGGCGACCACTTGGGATTGTTCTCCACAAGCTCCAGCCAGGTCCTTATATTCTGGAGGTGGGCGGGATTCACCCGTACCTGCCAGTCGTTGCCAACACCCGAAATCATCGGGGCCTGGAAGCCGAGGTCGATGATGCCATCGATAAAAAAGTTGATCAGCTCACTCTCACAGGTTTTATAGACCCCCTTGCCCATATTGAGCACGCAGTTCAACGCGGTCGCCGGAAATTCATGGGTTCGGGCCTTCAAAATGCGAAAGGTCTTGTCAATCAGTTGCATGATCCGCGAGTAGCTTTCATGCTCGATCAGCCAGGTTAAGGTCCGGTTGATATCGCGCAGGTTCTCCTCGTGAATCATAGATAGGCCGGGCATGTTCATCATGTGAAACAGGAAGATGACCCGCCAATAATTTCCGTTTACCTCCTCGGTCCCCGCCTTCAGCAGCGCCTGGGGTATCGCTCGATACTGTTCCACGATCTGATTGTAGGTTTTTAGCCCCAGCAGGCGCTCCAGGGTGGCTGGTTCGGCGATCTTTTCCTGTCCGGCGATCTCCTTCCAGGGTAGCCTGTTCCTGACGGATGTCGGCATGTATAACTCCGTCAAGAAGCCTTTCCAAGTCTTTGGAGAGGTCGGCTTGTCCGGTTTCGTTGATCAGCCATTGCAGGGGATCGACTTCGGAAAGCCAATATTCGTAGGTGCGCCGGTAATACTTGATCAACAGATCGTTTACCGCCGCACACCCGGCCGGATCGTGTCCGTTATTCTGCAATAGGGCCCGGGCAATTTTACTGATCTGGTAATAACTGCGGATAAACAGGGTGAAGTCTTCTTCGGAAAAATCACCGATACGTTCAAAACAGGCATTCACAACCGGGGCAAACCGCTGCATCTCTTCATCGGCGCCCTTCAAAACGGTTTGCACGTACAGCAGCAAATTATCAATGGCATCGGAACTCACTTGTAGGTGAGTATTGGCTTCGACGGCGCTGAAAAAAACATCCATGAAGATGCCGGCGACTTCCGGCCCTTTGGGGTGCTTTTTGAGCAGGTGGAAATAATCCAAGGAAAAACCGCGCGCTTCCTGGACGATAAAAAGCCAATTGCGGTAAGGGTGGCAAAGTTCTTTCAGGAACGTGTTCAAACTTTCGGTCAGGCCGAAATAGCGGGACATGACCTCCTGCAAGGGGGCATATTTGGCGTCGATGGTCACATCGACATGGTAGCTGGCAATATTTGCATCCAAGGCTTGAGACTTAATCTGCACACCGGCTCCTTTCCGCAGGGGCATCCAGATGGTTGGATGTTCCTTAAAAACTAGAGGCTATCTGAAAAATAGGATTTTGGTTCAAGGTCAAGGCGGCCGTGAGGTTCCGACCGGAGGAATACACAGAGTATTTCGAGGATCGGACCGAGCGCCCAACGCCGAGATTGGACCAAAAGACATTTTTGAGATAGCCTCTAGAAAAATACCAGAGAGCACCCCTCTTTTCAAGGCAATTGGACGACCGTTCTTCGCGATACCCTGATTTTGGCCTTGATCTTGCCCGCATGGGTGCCTATATTCTGCGTATCCTCTGGAAATTACATGGAACTTTACCGATGACCATCCGTGATTCAAAAGTTGTAAAGCCCTTCATGACTGCCTGCCGTCAGGCACTCATGATAACGGTGGCCGCCGTGATCCTCGGCCTGATGGTCAATGCACTGCGCCCGCAAGGCTTAGACCTGGTCCGGTCATCCGATCCGGGTTCGCCGGCAGCGACCGAAACTGAGTCTGCCGGCCCGCAGCCAATCAAGCTGGAGGATGCCCTGGAGCAGCTTAAAAACCAGAACGCCATTATCATCGACGCCCGTTCGGAATTCGACTACGCCGCCGGTCACATTGACACCGCCCGGAACTTGCAAGAAAAAAATCTCGATGCCTGGATGCCGGATTTTTTCAGTGCCACTCCGCCCGAAACCCCCCTTATCGTCTACTGCAGCGGACCACGCTGCCTTCTGGCCGAGCACTTGGCTGTCAGAATGTTTGATTTGGGTTACACCAATGTCCATATCCTGACAGCAGGTTGGAACGGCTGGCTGGCTCGCGGTTACCCGGTCGCTCCGGAACCCGCCTTTACCGCCGGACAATCACTGGCGCAAACCGGTGACTGCGAGTCCGATGAGTGTGGTGATGAACAGATTTCAACTCCAGACCCAACCCAAAACAAGTAGAAGCTCACAATGTGGTTTCTGCCAGATGGAAATGGTCGCAAAGCCTTCAATCAGATTTAAGATCCAGTCTTCGCTCTTCAAACTGCGCCCGACAGGCAAGGCGGCCGAATGGTTCACACCGTAGGCGCCGGCGAAGCCAGTGCCTTGGGTGGTAAATACTATAGTATTTCTATGTTTTGGAGCAAGCGGCCAACGTAGAGATTAGGCCTGAGGGGAGGTTTTGCGGCCATTTCAAGAAAAAGCCCCGCCATAAATATGACGGGGCTTTTCAGTTCCGTTATCAGAGCCGGCCTATACTTCAAGCCATGAATCGGAGTAAAGGGACTTGCCCAGGATAACATCAACAGTCTTGGCGTAGTCCTGCATTTCCTTGGACAGACTGGCCCGATCAGGCTCTTCGCCGTCCATCATGCCGTAAATCAGATCAACGATATCCTGGCGGTTGCCCTTGGCGATGTCGATGAGCCCATCATCCATGGGGTCGGCAATACAGGAATACATACCGTGTTTTTCCAGCATAACCATGTAGGTCTGGTTCAAAATGGGCCGCAGGTGCTCCGGAGGCCCATTGGAGATGTTGGACAGGCCGCACGTGGAAAGTGCACCTGGAGCCATATCCTGCAACATGCCCTGGAACTCCATCAGGCTGATTAACTGGGGCTGCTGGATATTGACCGGCGTAACGATCCCGTCCACCCAGATCTTTTCGTTGGGAATGCCGGCTTCATTGGCAAAGTAGAGCAATTCTACGCAGAGGGCCGCACGCTCATTTTCATCCCGCGGCAGACCGTCCGGTCCCCACATGAGGGCGACGAAGTCGGCCCCGGATTCCGCAACCATGGGAACCATGCGCTCGTAGCGTTCCGGCCGAACCATGATGGAGTTGACAATGTGAGATTGCCCGGGGACTTCCTTGATGACCTTCAATGCCGCCTCGATGGCATCGATGTTGGAAGTATCCAGCGCCAGGGGAACATCCGGCACCACTTCCTGGACCACCTCCACGACCCAGGGCATCAGTTCATGCCCGTCCTTTTTGGCCGGGCCCAGGTTGATGTCGATGACATCCATCCCTTTCTCCTTCTGGAAAAGGGCCTCTTCCTGGATCGGTTTGGGATCCCGTTCCTTGAACGCCCGGCCGATCTTGGTTGAAATTACGTTTAAGCTTTCGCCGATAAGTATCATAGATCCTCCCTTCTATATTCTTTTGGTACGGGTGACCGTCCCGGGTTCAGCCCGGCTGAGACTGCTAGCCAATTGAACCCGGGTCGATTGTATCTTGCCGCAGCGGTTATTTAGACTTGAGGAACGCCGGGATATGAGCTGCTTCCCGCGGGCCGACTGTAATGGTCCAGCCGGGCAGTTCTTCCTCAATATCGCCTACGATGGCAGCGGCATAGCCGGGAATCACCAGTTCCTGGTGTTTGACTTTATCCATGATACCGGACTTCTTGACGAATATACCGACATCATCACCGGCGAACTTACCGGCGGCCCAGGCCGTCAATACGGACAGACCTTCGGAGTCCTTGATCAGCAGCCAGGTGGGAACCTTGCTGCCTTCAATTTCACCGGATACGATGAAGTAGGTCAGGGCAAAGTTCGTGGTAACCAGCACCGGAGAGTTTTCATCCGGATTGCCGATTTCGTAAATGCCCTCGGTAACCGTCATGGGCCGCTGCGGGTCGGTAAAGATGTTCAGCCGTTCCAGCAGCAGCGGGAAGACCGCTTCGCCGGCCAGGTCGGACATCACGACGATGCCGCCGTATTTGGCCACGAACATGGCCGCGATGAGTGCTTCCATGTCCAAGTTGCCGGCCATCTCGCACGGGAAGGTGATGCTGGGGAACCCAGCGGCCCGGTTACCATCCTTCAGGGCGGCCCGTCGCAGGGCAACCTGATCTTCCAGCGCCTGTTTCATGTCGCGGGTGCCGGTATCGATTACCAGGTCCTTGACGCCCATGCCGGTCAATTTGTCGGACAGGGCTGTCACGCCATCGATCGAATCGGCCTTCAGGGCCAACGGCAAGTCATTGTCCAGGGCCAACTGACCGAAGTCATCGGCGGTGGCTTCCGTGGCCGCATACATCAGCGGACGCTTGAACCCGGCCGCTTCAACGCCGGCTTTCATGACTTCCAGATCTTCGGTCATCAGGATGACGTTGAATTCAGACGTTTCGGCAACCTGTTTGGCCACAGCTGCAAAAGCCGCCGCATCCCCGTTGACGTCTTTGACCACAGCCAGTTCCGGCCGCAGGTTTAATCCAACCCGTTCATACTGGAAGGCGTTCCAGGTCTTCAGTTTGGCTTCCAGGTCGGCCGCACTGGTGTCGGAGTTAATAACACCGGCCAGCAGACTCGGGTTGTAAAAGGTTTTCTCATGCCTGTACTGCACGGTTTCACCACCGGTGGTCGCCTTGCGGGCACCCGCGCCCACAACTACCGGGCGAATGGGCGGCGCCGATGCTTCCGACAGCTGTTCGCGAGCTTCGTCCGATACATACGGGCAGGCGTCCAACTCTGCTTTACCGGATGCCAGGTTCATGGCAAAGGCAAGACAGGTGGGAACACCGCACTCCTTGCAGTTTGTCTTCGGCAGGAGTTTGAAAATTTGAATACCGGTTAATGCCATTTCTGTCTCCTTATGTTTAGTCCCAGAATTCGAAAATTCAGGCCATGTGCAAGTTGAAGTTCAGCGGGAGCGGACTACCGGGTCCGCTCCCGCCTGGCCTTTCATTTAGCCGATAATCGGATCCATCTCCAGAGCCGGATGCCCTTTCTCCTGGAGGAACGGGAGAATCTCTTCTTCGGTGATTCCAACCGTCTCGTCAGCGATCATGTCGTAGAACCCGGGCACGCCCAGTTCTTCACCGCGTTTATCGATTCTCTCCTTGAGTTCTTCCTTGAGCATCTTAGGCATCCACACCATCCGCAGAAGGCCGCCGTCGCCGGCGATGAATTTCTTCTGGGTGACATTGAACTTGGAATGGCCCACGAATCCCGGGGAGGAAGCCCCACCGCCCATGACACCTGCCAGGGTGGTGAACTTCATGCCCGACGGGGTTTCACCGGTATAATCCCGGCCCACCGTCATCACACCGTTGCAGGTGGGCAGCATGGCCGCGATGCACTCGCAGCAACCACAGGTGGTCATGGGATCGATTACCATGGAGTAGAAGTTATAGTGGGTAATGGCGCCGCGGGAAGCTTTGTAAATAAAGTCGTTGACGCCTTTCCACTGGCCGAGGACCGGATCGAGGCACTCGCCCTTTTCAATGGGCTGGTTGGGTCCGGTCGGGTTGATTTCAAACGACGCCTTGCAGTCCATCCAGTTGTAGGCGCCGCACAGGCCGGTCCGTTCCGGGCTGACTGTACAGACATGGCTGGGAGCAAAGCTCTGGCACAACGTACAGGAGTAGTAGGTCTCGACGTCTTCGTCGGTCATCTTCTCCACACGCTCGTCGCGCGTCTTGTACTCGGCCTGGGCCGTCTTGGTCAGCTTGTCGACATCCTTCTTATCCGTGTAGAGGGTCACCTGGACCTTGTCCACGATCTTCTGGAAGTCCTGGTGGAACTTGGCATGCAGGACCACGCCGATGTCCTTGATGGTAAACCCTTTTTCGATAGCCGCCTTGCTGACCCGCACCCAGGCGATATCGCGCTGTCCGATATGCATGATGCCCTGGATGTAGTTGATCAGGTGATGGATCTGGCGTTCCATGATCGGTTCGAAGTCCGTCTGGAACTCACGGCCGGCAATCTGGACAAAGATGCCCAGGGGCAGGGTATCGCCTTCCTTGAGGTCGCCGATGTCCGGGCCGATCACGTCGACCTGGCCGTCTTCGATCTCGTTCATCTCGGCCATCTTGACCAGCTCGGTAGCCTGGGTCTTGCCGCCACCCATCTGGCAGAACAGATCGGCGCCGCGGACACGTTCGCCCTCGAAAGCCGGACCGAAGGACAGCGGAATGTCGATTTCGGTCACGCTGACCTTCAGGCCGCGAACTTCCACGGACCGCTGGCAGATTTCATCGTGGGGCACATTGGCAACCACGTGCTCGTAGGTACAGATACCGGTCGGCAGAATCTCCGGAATGTCGGTGTCGGCCAGGGTCGGGAAACCCCAGTTGACGCAGCCGGCGGCGGCAACACCCCATTCGGTGCCGATGTCGCCGAAGGCGTTGACGAACGCAAAGACACGCTCTTTGTTGTACATCAGGATCTTGCGGTAGTCACCCGGCTCGACACCACCGAAGGCCATGGCGGCCCGGTTGGCGAACCCGAGAGCGAAGACAGCCGAGGAGATATCCGGACCGAAGGGAACGATACGGGTGTTCCAACCGATCTGAACCCCGGCTTCGATGAGCTGATGGGTCACACTGGTCCCGTTGTGGTTGGCCGCGCAGAAGATGTAAAGGTTCTTCTTCTGATAGTCTTCCACGATCTTCTTGGCGGTTTCCGGATCCGGGCAGGCGCCCACGATGGCCGCAAACCCCGGAGCAGAGCCGTCCACGAACTCGACCCCGCGTTTACGCAGGATGATGTCATCGGCCGGGCCGACCCACATCTTGCCGCCTTCCAGGTCGGGATCTTCCTGCGGAACGTAGTAATCAGGTTCACGCAGGATCCGCAGGGCCTCGATAATCTCGTAGGCAAAAATGGAGGCCATACCGGCGTCCAGCAGGGGACCGAGGTAAGGCAGGTGGTTCTTGCCCTTGATGTGCGGCGGCAGGAGCCCGCGGGCGAATTCCAAAGGTTTTTTCAGATCTTCCAGGGTTTCCACCTTCATGCCGGTCAGCGAGTAGATGACGGGCAGGTAGTAACCGGTATTGGGGAACTCAATCTTCGAGTCCGCATTAAAGGACTGAAGCGCATTGTTAAACTCGCCTTCAGCCTGGGAGACAACTTTATAGCCACCCTGAATGGCTGCAAATGCAACTAACTTAGACATTTCCTTCCTCCTTCGTTGAGGATTTGCTGTTCAGTTTGAGACTCTTATGCATCCAGCGCCTGACGACTGGCCATATCCATCAGGACTCTCTCCCTGGCCTTATCGATGCCGAGTGCTGCTCTCTTCTTGTCAATGTGGGCAATGATCTTGTGCGCATGCTTGATGGGATCGGGTTCGCAATCCCACTTGCCGCCGTACAGTTCTTCGATATCCTCGTAGAGGTATTTCTTGAACTCAGGCGCGCCGTCCAGAGGCATGTGATATCCAAACACGACATAAACACCCGAGGTCACGAAGTACTGGCCGATGGCAATCGCCTTCTCGCTCATCCATTCGGGCGCGCTGCCTGCTGCCGGCAGGTCGCTGATATCGTTGCCCAGGCCGCCGGCCTTGACCACCTCGGTGGCCGCCAGCAGAATCCGGGTATTGTCAACGCAGGACCCCAGGTGCAGGACCGGCGGAATACCAACGACTTCACACACTTCAGCCAGACCCGGTCCGCAGTAGACCGCCGCGGTTTCAGGCGTCAGCAGGCCGTGGGTACCGCATGCCAGGGCGCTGCAGCCGGTGGAAAGCACCAGCACGTCGTTTTTGATCAGCTCTTTGACCAGCATGATGTGCTCTTCATTGTGCTTGGTCCGGGCGTTGTTGCAGCCGACTACACCGGCCAGCCCGCGGATGCGGCCATTGATGATGTTGTCGTTCAGGGTATAGTAGGTGCCGCGGAACGATCCGCCCAGATGGTACTCGATCGACTCGACACCGAAACCGGCGATCTGGGGTTCTTTGTGACGCGGGATGATCACATCGGCACCCCGGTTGGCAAAGTTGTCTATGGCCAGGGTGACAATCTTCTTGGCATCTTCCATGGCGTGATGTTCGTCAAACTCCATGTGGATGACGTTGTCCTGTTCCATCTTGGCAATGGGATGGGTGGTGATCAGCTTGGTGTGGAAACACTTGGCCACGTTGGCCAGGTTCTGGAACACACACTGGACGTCCACTACCATGGCATCGCAGGCACCGGTCACGATGGCCAGTTCCTGCTGCAGGAACGTGCCTGCCGGCGGAATACCGTGGCGCTGCAGGACCTCATTGGCCGTACAGCAGATACCGCCCAGCTGGATCCCCTTGGCCCCTTTCTTTTTGGCGTAGTCGAGCATCTCCGTTGACTGGGCCGCCGCGACGATCATCTCGGAAAGAACCGGCTCATGCCCGTGGACGATTATGTTGACCTGGTCTTCTTTCATGATACCCAGGTTGGCTTCCGACTGCAGCGGTACGGGTGCCCCGAACAGCACATCCTGAAGATCGGTGGCCATCATGGCCCCGCCCCAGCCATCGGCCAGCGAGCACCGGGAGGACTGCTTAATGATGTTCTTGTAATCCTGGTCCACGCCCATGGCCGTGCGGTGCATGATTTCCACCACTTCGCGATCCACGTTCCGGGGACGCACACCGTGTTTTTTCCACTTCTCATACAGGGCTTCCGGGGCACGCTTGAGATACATCAGCTCGCCTTCCGATTTACCCCATTCTGCCAGTGCGATCTCGGCCACCTCGAGGGCAACCTCGTCCAGGTCGCGCGTTTTGGTTTCGCCATCCTCTTCCACGGTGGTGGCAACGCCAAAGGCAGGCGCAATCTGCATCAATTTGGCGGGGTCCTTGATTTTGTAGTCTTCGGTCTCTTTCCGGGCCACGGACAGGAACACTTCCGCTACGTTGCGGCCATGGTCTGAATGGGCCGACGTACCGGCCGCCACCATACGGGCAAAGTTCCGGGCCGCGATGGTGTTGGGGGTGGCTCCGCAAAGCCCCTTGCGCGTATCTTCGCCTTCGATGCCGCCCTTGGGCAGGGGCAGGCGGCAGGGGCCCATGGCACAATTTTTACAGCATATGCCCTGGAGACCGATGTTACAGGGTTTCATTTGAACGGCCCGATCAAAGACCGTGTCAATACCGAGATCTTGAGACCGCTTGATCAACTCTTGCGTTGCCAGATCCATTGTCGCGGAAATTGGATCAGCGAGTTTGGGTTTCTTGGCTGCTTTCTTGTCTTTTACTTCTGCCATCTGAGGTTCCTCCTCATGTTATGTGCTTTTTTAGATATGTTCTGGCGCTGGGTTTGCCGCCGGTGGCCGTGCAAGCCCCGGGGGCACTACCTAAGCGCGTTTATGAACCCAGTCGAGCTTTTCAATTAACTGGGCTATTTTGTCTTTCTGCTCGGCGGCAGCAGTCATGGAGACCGGTTCGTCAGACGCCTGGGACGCCCGGGCAGCCGCCAGTTTTTCACGCTCGGCGGCCCGTTTTTCCCGCAGTTCGTCTTCAGCCGCATCACGTTCGGCACGGGCCGCAGCTTCGGCAGCTTTCTCGGCTTCAGCGGCGGCCTTCTCCTTGGCTTCGGCTTCGGCTTTGGCCTTGGCTTCAGCTTCCGCCTTGGCTTTGGCTTCCGCTTCGGCCTTGGCAGCCGCATCGGCTTCCGCCTTGGCTTTGGCTTCGGCTTCCGCTTTGGCCTTGGCTTCCGGATCTTCCGCCGGTGCCGGGGCCGGCTCTTCCTTCTTGGCCGCGGCTTTCTTGGCCGCGGCTTTCTTGGCCGCCGCTTTCTTCTCTTCTGCGATGGCCAGGTCCGGCTCGGGAGCCAGAGCGGCATAGTCGATATCGACATCGTCGAGCTGCTTGGCGATACCAGCCACGTCGGCCGCACTGCCATCGTCGGCAACCAGGTCGATAAACGCCTTGGTCATGCGAATGGCTTCCGGATGACGCATGATCAGCACGTTGGAGCCGGCCATGAGGTAGCAAACCGCGCCGACGGCTTCCATGAGGATGCCCCGGCGTTCGGGGTCGCCCAGGGTAGGCGCCTCTTCCACGCTCTGCTTGGCCTCTTTGCATTTCCAGACTTCGTTGGCCAGGTTGTTGATGATCGGGAATTGCAGTTTGTCGTCCCCCTGGGCCATGGCAGCCATGCTCAGACGTTCCATAACTGAATAGCTGTACTCCAAACCGTAGCCCAGACCGCCCGTAGTCGGATCGACGATAATGCGATCCATGGGCATTCCCAGATTTTCCAGCAGGATGTTGACCTGTTTGGCAAGGTTTACGTCAATGGGGGAGGAGGAAATGACGGTGTGACCGTAGCCCATGGCCGCGGCCCCGATTCCCTTGTGATTCTTGTCTTCAACGGGACCAATGGTCAGCTGGGCCCCTTCATGATCTTCACAGATCTGTTTGAAAAGTGCTTCGTCCTTTTCGATGTTTGCCGTTCCCCAGAGGATCAAGGGGACATCGACCGCATCCAGAACCTTTTTGACCTTGGCGGACACATCCGCCGGGCTGGCGTCTTCCGCGTTGGGGTCGGCACTTTTAAGCTGCATGACGATCATCTCGGCCCCGAAATCGTCCACACATTTTTTCGCCCAGGCGGCCGGGTCGCCGACGACGTCTTTAAACGGCGCCAGGGCTGCCTCCGGCCACTCCTCCGGTTCCATGTCCCAGATTTCCATCGCAATTCTGGGTTTATTGGGCATCTCCCCTTCGAATTGGTAGAATGGGTAGGAGGTTTCGCCACCCACTGTAACGGCTTTGTCTCCTTTACCGATGGAAATCGGCTTGATGCCACCGGCGTAGGATTCTTTGTAGAATTCGAAACCCAATGTCTGTCTCCTTTGTCAAAGATTAACGTTTCATTCAGCTACATGCTTGAGTCACTTGTCGGTGTACTCGCAGCCATAAACGCACTGCACTGATAGGATTTATCGACCCCCTTTCAAAATGAATTTTTTATGCGTATTTAGGCACCTGATTCGGCAGGTGTTATGTCCTGGTGAGAATGGTGGAACCGCGTGTGAAAAAATGACCATGCAGATACTGGAATCCTATTCGGGCAGGAAATGGGTCCAACTACCATATGTGCCCCCTGGCCCGATTTCAGGCACTACCGGTTGTACATGGTGACGTCTCCGGATCACCGGTGTACTTTTGCTTGGTTAATCCGGCAGATAGCGTGTGGGTTGTCGAAATTAACCAAGTATTACCAATTATATAAGGAAGGCCTTTTTGTCAATAGAACAGTCAGCTGAATTTCATTTAAAAACTCAATGAAATTAAGTGGCCTTTGGCCGGCGCGCATCCAGGTGCTGCTTCACACCGGGGAACAGGTTCATGTCCGTGTGGGGCAGAAAAAGGGCGGCGATATAATTGTCCATGTAAGAAGGCGTTTCGGAAAGCTCAAAGCTGGTCATCATGCGGGTTACGGCACCGACATCCTTCCTGATCCGATTGGTCAGGGAGCTCATTTTGGCCCCCATGAGGGAGCCGTTGCCGATGAAGGTAATCCGGTCCGGATCGATTTCCGGCAGCAGGCCGATGGTCATGGCTCTTTCCAGGTCCACGTAGGATCCGAAACCACCGGCCAGGATGATGTGCTCGATGTCGGCGACACGCATACCGACCTCCTCCAGCAGGGTCATGCAACCGCTGTATATGGCTCCTTTGGCCCGGATGAGGTTTTCGATATCGATTTCGGTAAGTACCACGTCACGGTCGATCTGGGCGTCCTTTTGCCAGGCGAGGACATATTCATAGACCCCGTTGCGTTCGCGAATCCGATCCGTATCGAGATCCCGGGCAAACTTGCCCTGGTTGTTTATGACGCCGTTCTCAAACAAGACGGCCACAATAATGATCAAGCCCGATCCGCAGATACCGCGCGGCCGGACATTGCCCACCGTGATATTCATGGGCTCCAGGGTCACCGGATCAATGGAAAAATCCTCGATAGCCCCCTTGGCGGCCCGCATGCCGAATTCGATGCCCCCACCCTCAAACGCCGGGCCGGCGCTGCAGGCTGCACAGGCCATCCAGTCCTGGTTGCCGATGACAATCTCGGCGTTGGTCCCGATGTCGAGATAAAGGGTAAGTTCCTCGGCCCGATAGAGACCGGCCCCCATCACGCCGGCCACAATATCCCCGCCCACGTAACTGGAGACCTGTGGGTACACCAGGGCGGTAACCTGGTCACCAAGTTCCAGGCCAAGGTCATTGGCCCGGATGGGGGGGTAGAGGGTCGCCGCCGGCACGTAGGGCGCTCGGCGGATATAACGGGGATTCACGGCCAGAAACAACTGTGTCATCGTCGTGTTGGCGGCAATGGTGATGGTGGAGATGTCGCCCGCATCGATTTTAGCCTTTTTAATGATGCGGCCGATGATCTTGTTCATGGTCTCAATGATGACCGCGTTAAGTTTCTCCAGCCCACCGGGTTTCTCGGCATACACAATGCGGGTGATGACATCTTCGCCGTAGCTGATCTGCCCGTTGAAATCTCCATGTTCGGCCAGGATGTCGCCGGTTTTCAGGTCCAGCAACTGGCCGTATACGGTCGTGGTGCCGATATCCACCGCAATGGCATAGTTTCGCTCGGTCGTGTCCCCGGCCTGGACATTGATAATTCGGGTTTTGCCGCTTGCGCGCACCGGACGGGCCAGGGTGGCGGTTACCTTAAATTCGGATTCGCGCAAAATGTCCGGCATGCTGCGGATCACCCGCAGGTCCACCTCCAGGCGGTGTTCATCGTGCTGTAGATCCAGGAAGCTGACCAGGCGGGTGACGTCCGGGAGGTGGTCTTGCTCATTGGGTTGCGGCAGTTCCAGGTAGATCTTTTCCACCGGGGGCACGAAGAGGCCTTCTTCCTTGAGTTCCTCAAAATCCATCTGCTGGATACGGGCCGTCTGGCGGGGGGTCACCTGGGTACCCAGCGCAGATGTATCCACCGCGGATTCCACCGGGATGCGCACCGTCAAATCACTGGCAACGGCAGCCTGGCAGGCCAGGCGGTAGCCGTTTTCCAGGTCGGCGGCACTCAAGCGCTCGGATTCACCCCCGGTCACGGTCCCGCTTTCGATCAGGACCCGGCATTTGCCGCACACCCCTTCGCCACCGCACGAGGCATTGACATGCACCCCGGCTTCCATGGCCGCCCGGATAAGGGACTCGCCGCTGTTGACAGTGATCTTGCGATTATAGGGCAGGAAGGTAACCTCATAGTGGTTCATGGTGCGGTCTCCTTGGAAAATCAGGATCAAAACTCGGGTAACCGTGTTGCTGAATGATTGCGCTTCACAGTACAGGCTCAATCCAACGGTTCATTGAACATGCATCTTAACTCAACCACATCGCCGTCATACGAGCTTGTGGTTTTATAAGGCAGGGTTTTGAATAGAGCGATCATGCCCTTGTTACCCGGTGAGGTATAAGCCACCAGGCCGGCGATCCCGTTCTCGTGGGCGGCTTCAGCCAGTTTGGCCATCAGGATCCGCCCGAGACCCTTGCCCTGCCATTGCTTGCTTACGGAAAAGGCCACCTCGGCCATATTCTGAGTTTCTTCCAGCAAATATTCACCAACGGCGACCACGCTGCTGAAACCGATCTCACCCACCAGGGCCACTACGGTGAGGTCCTTGACATAATCGATCTGGGAGACCTCGGCTACCTCCTTGGAGAGAAAGCAGGTTTTTTCGTGGAAAAAACGCGACACCACATCGCTTTTGTCCAGATTGTAGAAGTGTTCCTGGATCCGACGCTGGTCGACGGGTTTGGCCGGCCGGAACGTCAGGGTCTCCCCGTCGATTTCCAGAGTACTTTCAAGATTGGTCGGGTAAATGCTCCCGTACATGGCCTCGGTCAGTTCCCGGAAGCGGCTCAACAGCCCCATATTCTTGGCTTTCTGGAACAACTCGTCCCTGAAATCAGGATGGGCGATGCTGATCATGGCCATGGCCCGCTCCTGGAGGCTCTTGCCGAAGAGACTGACCATGCCGTATTCGGTCACCACGTAGTGGACATCCCCGCGCGGGACCACCACGGCTATGTCATCGATCATCGGCACGATGCGGCTGGCCCGTCCCTGGTTCGCGGTGGCCGGCAGCATCAGGATCGACTTGCCGTTTTCAGATTGGGCCGCCCCCCGGATAAAGTCCAGCATTCCGGTAACACCGGAAAAATGGTTATAGCGGAGGGCATCTGCCGCCACCTGGCCGGTCAAATCCATGGCTTCCGTCACACAGATGGAGGTCATGTTGTGGTGCCGGGCGATGATGGAGGGGGCGTTGACATAATCCGACGGCTGGAAATCGATGGCTGGATTGTCATGCAGAAAGTCATACAACCCCTGGGTGCCGATGGCACCGCTGGCCACCAGTTTCCCTTCCTTGTGGCCTTTGGCCCGGTTGGTGATGACACCTTCGGAAACCAGCCGCATAATGCCGTCGGTCAGGTACTCGGTGTGGATCCCCAAGTCCCGTTTTCCGGAAAGGGCCAAAAGGAGCGCATGGGGTGTGGCCCCCGGGTCAATGTGAATGGTCGAGCCGTCGCCGATCAGCCGGGCGACCAGTTTGCCGATCATGTCCGCCGATTCAATGTAGGGCGGTTCGTCCACGGTCAGAACCGGCTCATCATATTCGACAACCAGGTCGACGTCGTTGACGTGTACGAAGCTGCGCCCCATGATTCGCGGCATCTGCGGATTGACCTGGGCTATCACCAGGTCGGCCGATTGGGCGGCAGCCAGGGTGATATCAACGGAGACCCCCAGGCTCATCCAGCCAAAATCATCCGGCGGGCTGACCTGGATAAGGGCCACGTGAATCGGCAGGTGCCGCTGTTTGAACAGGCGGGGGACGGCCGACACGTTGATCGGGGTCAGAAACCGCATTTTGGCGGCAATATCCCTGGGTTTGGCAGACCCTAAATAGAAGGAGCGGATATCGAAGCTCTGCATCCCCTCTTTGTTGGCTATCATCGAAAGGGAGGTCGATTCCAGGCTCATCAGGCGGGTCACCTCGATATCTGTAAATTTCAGGGCATTGCTGGCCAGGATACCGACCAGGTGTTGAGGCTCCCCGCACGACGAGCCTATGAATACCCGCTGTCCGGGTTTGATGTGCCGGATCGCCTTTTCACCGTCACACAACTTTTCTAAATATCCATCGGCCCAGTAGCTAACCATGTGACCCTTCCTTTATTTGGATAGAAAAAATATAAGGTAAGGTAACGTATACGACGGGGTTTGTAAAGAATCCCGGTCGGGAAAAAGGCAGATTAAATCAATCAATTACAGGATATAAACTGAACGAAAATCACTAAATGGTCAGTCGCTTTTCAAAGCGGCCAGGCGTTGCCGCAGCCGGCTGTACCGGTTTTCGATACGGTTGTTCTGAATGCCGATTGCCAGGGCCTTGCGGGTCCCGACCAGGACCGCGAGTTTCCGGGCGCGGGTGATGGCCGTATAAATCAAGTTGCGCTGCAGCAGAATGTAATGCTGCGTCAGGACCGGCATGACCACCACGGGATACTCGGAGCCCTGGGATTTGTGGACCGATACCGCGTAGGCCAAAATGATCTCATCCAGTTCGTTGAAACCGTAAACGACTGCGCGTTCGTCGAAAGCAATGGTCAAACTATCGGCCTCCGGGTCGATCCGGCGAATGATACCGATATCACCATTGAAAACGTCCTTGTCGTAATTATTGCGGATCTGCATCACTTTGTCATTGACGCAGTATTGTTGTTCTCCCCGGGATATCCCCTCGGCGCCCGGGTTAAGATGCCGCTGGAGTTCCCTATTCAGATTTTCGGCCCCGGCAATGCCTTTGTGCATGGGCGTTAAGACCTGGATGTCATTGTGAGGGTCAACATCGAAATGACCGGGGATTCTCCGGGAGACCAGTTCGATGATGGTCTCCAGGGCTTGCTGGGGATCGCCCTTTTCGATGAAGTAAAAATCGGAATCGCTCTCGGCAGGGTTGGCCTCGGGCAAAAGGCCCTGGTTGACTCTGTGAGCATTGACGACAATCCGACTCGATCGGGCTTGCCGGAAGATCTCGTCGAGAACTACGACCGGCAAAGCGCCGGAGTCTATCAGGTCGGTGAGCACATTACCCGGCCCTACCGATGGCAACTGATTGATATCGCCCACCAGAATGATGGCGGCCTGGGCCGGGACGGCTGCGAGCAGATAACGGATCAATATCGTATCCAGCATGGAGGCTTCATCGATGACCAGCAGATCACAATCGAGCGGATTGTCCTGGTTTTTCTGAAAGCCGCCGGCCTTGAAGCTAAACTCCAGCAGGCGGTGAATCGTCATGGCCGGGATCCCGGTGGCTTCCTGCATACGCTTGGCAGCCCGCCCGGTCGGTGCGGCCAGCAGGGCCCGGCTGTGCAGGCGGGTATGGATGTGCAGGACCGCGTTGATGATCGTTGTTTTACCCGTGCCCGGGCCGCCGGTAATGATCATGGCCTTGCTGCCCAGGGCGCAACGGACCGCTTCAATCTGTCGGGGGGCCAACCGCAAGGCCAACCGATCCTGCACCCACCCAATGGCTTTATCCGGATCCCGCACCCTGTGCACCGCCGCAGTGGCCAGTAGCGCCCCCAGGTATTGGGTGGTCTGGATTTCACTGCGGTACAATCGATTCAGGAAAACAGGCTGCGCGTCCACATCTTCCAGGACGAGCCGGCCCGAGGCTACTTGAGTCCGCAGAGCGGTCTCCGGCACTTCCGGTGCAACCCCCAGCAACTCACCGGCCCGCTCGATCAATTGGACCCGGGGGAAACAGACATGCCCCTCCTCGGCCAGACGGTCGAGCAGGTATAACAACCCGGCGGTAGCCCGGCGGGGGTCGTCGCGAGGAATACCGGTCTGCCCGGCAATCTTGTCGGCAATCTTGAACCCAATGCCCTTGATATCCGTGGCCAGACGGTAGGGATTGTTTTGTACGACGGCAATGGCATCAGCGCCGTAGCGGGCGAATATCCGGGCAGCGAATCCAGGGCCGACACCATGCCCCTGCAGGAAAATCATGACATCCCGGATCTGGCGCTGTTCTATCCAGGCGGTTTTGATTTTCGCCACGGTCAGGGGGCCGATACCCTTTATCCGGGTGAGCTTCTCGATATCATGCTCGATAATATCGAGGGTTTTTTCGCCGAAACGATCCACAATCCGGGCTGCCGTGCTTTTGCCGATCCCTTTGATCAGACCTGACCCAAGATACTTGCGGATACCCTCTGTTGTAGCCGGGACAAGGGTGCGGCTTTCCACGACCCGGAACTGGTCCCCGTACTTGGGATGGTTGGTCCACTCACCGCGCAAGGCCAGCATCTCTCCCGGCGTGGGCGCGATGAAGTTACCGACCACGGTCACCACCGCCCCACCTTCCAGCGCTTTAATCCGGGCAACCGTATAACCGTTTTCGGTGTTGGTGTAGGTAATCCGTTCCAACTGTCCCTGGATTTCTGAGAGCATGTTTATCGAGATCCGATTTCCAATTTTATATATTCGAAGATTATATTGTTGCTGAAATCTGGGCAGGTCAAATTCATGCGTTTTAAGTTTTAACTGTTATGACTCCCCAAAACTTTAATCCCGTCCGACCCAATCGGGTATCCGAATGTCTTCGTCATCATCGCTGTGTGGAATGTAAGCTTTGATGTCGATAAGCGGGCTGCCGTCACGGGCATCAATTGCATCGATGGTGATGTCGCAGCCCTCGATCGCGAGTATACGGCAGCGGGTGACTGCCAAGAGGTTAGGCCTGAGCGGCGAACGGGTGGCAAAAACACCGGTCAGTGGATTGGCGCGATCGCCCCGGGGATGGACCCGCAATACAGCCCGACCCGCATCATTGTCATTCGAATCCAGCCAATAAAACACGTCGATGTGGGAAAACTGCTCCAATCCCAAGAAGGCATCCTGGTAGCGCGGGTCTACCTCAAGGCGGCATTCGTTTTCGCGATTGACAATGGTACCAATTTTGACAACCTTAAATTCGGACAGCATGGCGACTCCTGTCGTGTTACCTGCGGAGAAGTTCTTTGTTGGGCTAACATACATGAATTCCCGGACGATGTCGAACAGCCTGCATCCCGTATACCTATCCGGATTACATGCTCAATACACCAAAAACAAATTCATCAGCCGGATACATAAGACCCGGAGATCCCTGTTTACTTAGCAGCAACGATAAGATACGTAGATCCCATCAAATCAGAAAGACCCCATCTCAAAAACCGTATTTTGGTTCAAAATTAAGGAGTCCCCATGCACACCATTGACCTCAGATCCGACACCCTGACGCAACCCTCGAAAGCTATGCGGGAAGCCATGGCCAACGCTGATGTGGGTGACGATGTCTTCGGCGAAGATCCGACCGTCAACCGCCTGGAAGCGATGGCCGCGAAAAAGACCGGCAAGGAGGCCGCTCTTTTCGTATCCAGCGGCACCATGGCCAACCTGGTCAGCCTGTTGACGCACTGCAATCGCGGAGACGAGATCATCCTGGGCGACCAAGCCCATATTTTCTTTTATGAACAAGGCGGCTGCGCGGCCCTGGGCGGGATCCATCCGCGCACGGTCCCCAACTTGCCGGACGGCACCCTGGATTTGGCTGCCGTGAAAGCGGCCATTCGGGCCGACAATGTCCACTTTCCGATCACCCGGGTCATCGCGTTGGAAAATACGCACAATCGTTGCCTGGGAACCCCGGTCCCCCCGGACTATATGGACCAGGTTAAAGCGCTCGCCGACCAACACGACCTGAAGATTCATGTGGACGGCGCCCGTATCTTCAATGCCGCCGCAGCCTTGGATGTCGAGCCGCCCGCCCTGCTGCGCCATGCCGATTCGGTCAGTTTCTGCCTGAGTAAAGGTCTGGGGGCTCCGGTCGGCTCCCTGGTCTGTGGCGGTCGTGAGTTTATCGATCAGGCCCGGCGCAACCGCAAGGTCGTGGGGGGCGGCATGCGCCAGGCCGGCATTCTGGCCGCAGCCGGACTGGTGGCCCTGGAAGAAAATGTACACAACCTGCCCACCGACCATGCCAACGCACGCAAACTGGCGCTCGGTCTGGCGGAATTGAACGGCATCGAGCTGGACCCGTCCGGCGCGCATACCAACATCGTGTTCTTCAAGGTTAACCACCCGAAATTAAATGCAGAATCTCTGTCCGTCGCCCTCAGCGCGGAGGGGGTAAAGGCCCTCGCCTTGGGGCCCGACCTGCTTAGAGCAGTCACTCATTACCATATTACGGCCCAAGATATTGACCAGGCGTTAGTAATTTTTAAAAAAATTCTTCAGAAGGCTTAATGTTCGGTTAAAAATGCCGATAAGGTTTTCAGGTGAGACATGCCGGGTGTAATCATCTGAACTTAACCGGAAGGCAGCCGTAAAATGACCGCCCCGAACATCGAAGCAGAAACGACCGTATCCGAACCTGCACCACCACCGGCCCCTACAGCCAGTCGCAAGCACGGTGAGATAGCCGCCCTGCTGGTGGAACAAGGCCTGCTGGGAGAAGATCAGCTGGTCTATGCCGCCAGGATCCAGTCCAAATTGGCCAGTCCCAAGCCGATCCTGGACGTCATCAAGGAACTCAAACTGGTCACGGATGACCAGATTCGCAGTATCATTCGCTCGAACCTGGGCACGATCCGCATAGGTGACCTGTTAATCGAGCTGGGTCTAATCACCGCTGATGATTTGCAAGTCGCCCTCTCCATCCAGAAAGAAGAAACCCCCCGTAAAAAACTGGGAGAAGTCCTGGTTGAACACAATTTCCTTGAAGAACAGAAGCTTATTGAAGTTCTTTCACTTCAAATGGGTTACCTTTACATTGAGCCCGAGTTCATACACATCGACCGTATCCTGTTTTCCAAGGGGATGGTGCAATCCTATAAAGACCACAACTTCATTCCTATCCGCGTCGAAGAAGACGAAATCCTGGTGGCCTTTGCCGATCCCTTGGACCACAACGATATCGACGAGGCCCGCAGGTTGTTCGGGCCCTATATCAACACCGCCATTGCGACCAAGCGCTCCATCCACCGGGCAATCAAAAAAATAAAGCCCGCAAAGGACGACAAGCTTTACAGCTACCAGAGTGAGTCGGCGGTCAAGGTGGTCAATGAAATCATCCTGGCTGCCATAAATGCGACGAGCGTCAGCGACATTCACATAGAACCCATGGACGATCGCCTGCGGGTCCGGTTTCGCAGAGATGGCGTGCTCCTTTTGTACAAAGACTACACCCGCGAAATCATTCCGGGCCTGACCAGCCGTATCAAGGTGATGTGTGAAGCCGACATCACCGAAAAGCGTCGCCACCAGGGTGGTCGGATCTTTTTTGAATACGACGGTCATGAAATGGACCTGCGGGTCTCCATATTCGTTACGGTCCACGGAGAGAAAATCGTTCTGCGCTTGTTGAATCGCAAGAACGAGCTGCTGCAGGTCGATGATGTGGGCATGTCACCGCGGATGCTCGACCGGTTTCGGAGCGACGCCCTGGATTGCCCCAGCGGGGTTGTCATCGTGACCGGGCCGACCGGTTCGGGTAAAACCACGACGATCTACAGTTGCATCAATTATCTCAATAATCCGGAAACAAGCATCATTACGGCCGAAGAGCCGGTGGAATACGTCATTGACGGGATTGCGCAGTGCAGCATCAACCCCAAAATCAACATGACCTTCGATGAAACTCTCCGGCACATCGTGCGCCAGGATCCCGATGTTATCGTGATCGGTGAGATCCGCGACGAATATTCCGCCGGCGTGGCCGTCCAAGCCGCCCTGACCGGGCACAAAGTGCTGACGACCTTCCATACGGAAGACAGCATCGGCGGCCTGGTCCGGCTGCTCAACATGGACATCGATGCTTTTTTGATATCTTCCACGGTGGTATGCGTGGTTGCCCAAAGGCTCATGCGTAAAGTCTGTCCGGACTGTGCCTCGATCTACCAGCCGACCCCCAGGGAGTACCTGGTGATGGGATACGCGCCCAAGGATCTCGAGGGGGCTGAGTTTAAAGTCGGCCGCGGCTGTCCGCAATGCGACAACACCGGGTACCGGGGTCGTATCGCCGTTTTTGAAATGCTCGTGCTCAATGAACCGGTTCGCGATGCCATCCTGGAAAGGAAAACCAGCCATCAGATACGCCAGGTCAGTATCGAATCAACCGGGTTGGTGACCCTTTTTGAAGACGGTATCTCCAAAGCGGCGGAGGGGGTTACCACGATCGAGGAATCGATCCGCTGCCTGCCCCGTCTGCAGAAACCACGTCCGCTGTCTGAAATAAACCATTTGCTGGGAAAATAGAATATGAACCAGAACCGCTCGCTCATCGAATTGATCGAAGAGAAATTGAACGACGACCGGACCGTTTTGCCGGTATTCGATAAGACCGGCTTTCAAATCCAACAGGAGGTGGCCAAACCGGAGCCAGACGTCAACCGGATCGAAAGACTCATCGCCGGCGACCAGGCGCTTACCAGCCAAGTATTGAAAACGGCGAACTCCGCCTTCTATAAAGGGCTGACCAAAGTGCCCACGGTCAAGGCCGCCATTGTGCGGCTGGGTACCGCTGAAATCTCAAATATCGTTATGCTGGCAACCCAGCAACGCCACTATACCGCCAAGGATCCGCGCATAAAAGCCATGATGCAAAAACTGTGGCGCCATGCGGTTGGCTGTGCCATCGGAGCCCAGTGGGCCGCCCGCGAATTCGGGTTTAAGCACCTGGCCCGCGAAGCTTTCACGGCCGGGCTGCTCCACGATGTCGGCAAACTCCTGCTGTTTTCCGTCATTGACACCATCCAGCGGGAAGAGAAGGTGGCCATTCACTCCGACGAATCGCTGCTGGCGGAGATCATGTTGAATTTTCACACCCAGCACGGCCATATCCTGTTGAAGAATTGGAACCTACCGAATATATACTGCACCATCGCCCGGGACCACCACCTGCCGGAATTTGATCACAATAACTACCTGTTGATGATCGTCCGGCTGGTCAACCAGGCCTGCCACAAACTGGGTATCGGCCTTATTGAAGATCCGGAGATTGTCCTGGCAGCCACCCCGGAAGCTGATCAACTGGGCATAGCCGAAGTCCCCCTGGCCATGCTGGAGATCAAGCTGGAGGATTCGCTGGGGCTGTCCACATAAAAAACCCCTGCAACCAGGCAATCACTACGGGTGCAGGGGTTCTACGCCATTCTCTGAGGCGGCTTTATCTTAACACTTAAAACTTAACACTTAAACCGAATGTGATTGCCCCAGCAATCACATTAATGCTTAAAACTTCGCTGACCCGTATACACCATGGTTACGCCGGCATCGTTGCAGGCTTCGATGGACTGGTAGTCGTTGGCACTGCCGCCGGGCTGGATGACCGCACCGATGCCTTCATGGAGCCCGACATCCACGCCGTCGCGGAACGGGAAAAACGCATCGCTGACCATCGCGGCGCCGATCAGGCCGCCTTTTTCCGCCGCCACCCGCGCATCGATCTCCGCTTTTTTATCCGCATCCGTGAGGTCATTGTAGGGCGTCTGGTAGGCCTCGAAGCAATAGCGATCCGCCAGTTTGCGATAGGCCTTGTCGCGGGCAATCTCGGCCACACCGACCCGGTCCTGTTCACCGGTACCGATGCCGACGGTCACCTGGTTCTTGACATAAATCACTGAGTTGGATGTAACGCCGGCTTCCACATACCAACCGAAGAGCATGTCGTCATACTGCGCTGCGGTGGGTTCATTGGTTATACGGTAGGTCGTACCCTGGTATTCGCATTCGGCCAGCTTCAGGTCGTCTTGGGAGCGGGCCTGCGGGACAAATGACCACTGGGTAATAACCCCGCCGTCGATCAGGCTTTTAAACTCTACGCAGCGCTGCCCCACAAAGGATTCGAGCCGGTCGATATTGCCGATCTTGACGACGCGTAGATTTTTCTTGCGGCCGAGAATATCCAATACCCCTTCTTCAAAATCCGGGGCCACCACCACTTCCGAATACTGGTTGCTGACCGCTTCGGCCGTCGCTTTATCACAGGCGCGGTTCATGGCGATGCAACCGCCGAAGGCCGCAACCCGATCGGCCATGTTGGCCTTGAGATATGCGTCTTCCAGCGAATCGCTGCGGGCCACCCCGCAGGGGTTGTTGTGCTTGACGATGACCACTGCCGGCCGGTCGGTGAGATAGCGCAAAATGTTCAAGGAATTGTCCGCGTCGGTCAGGTTGGTTTTACCGGGGTGCTTGCCGGATTGCAGCAACTCGATATCCGAGGCCAGGAACTGTCCCGGCTGAATGGTTTCCACCTCGCCTAGTACCAGATTGCCGTTCACCATCTTGTACAGGGCGGCTTCCTGCCCCGGATTCTCGCCGTAGCGCAGTCCCTTCTCAACAGCATCAATCGTCCAGGTGACCTTTTCATAGAACAATGTCTGGCGCTTGCCGTTTTCCACAAAGCTGACCTCCATTTCCGGCGGGAAATGATCATCCATGATGGTGCGGTACATTTTTTTCAGATCTTCGGCCATGGTGTTCTCCTTTACGATTGTGTCTGGTAACAGGGTTTTACATCTTCGAAGGCGGTCTGCGCCAGATAATCTGCGATCGCGCGGTCATAGGAGGCCGTATGATCGAAAGCCTGCCGGGCCAGACGATAACGCAGGGCCAGGGAAGTGCAGCCTTCGTTTTCACGAAGCTGGGCCAGAATAGGGTCGTAATCGGCCGGGTTGGTGACCGAGGCGACTCTAAGCAGGTTCTTGGCCGCGGCCCTGATCATGCAGGGTCCGCCGATATCAATGTTGCCGCGGGCCTGCTCCGGGGTGACCCCCGACTGAGCAATGGTTTCTTTGAAGGGGTAAAGGTTCACCACCACCATGTCGATGGGAACCGCAGCCGTTCTCTGCAGGTCGGCTTGGTGGGAATCGTTGTAGGTTTCCGTCAGCAGACCCAGATAAATTTTGAAATCCAGGGTTTTGACCAGTCCTCCCTGGGTTTCCGGTTGACCGGTATACTCCGAAACCTGGGTCAAATGCTTATCCGCCTCCCCGCCCAGGATTTCTTTGATCCGCCCATAAGTACCGCCCGTGGAAAAAAAGCGAACCTGGGGACTTATGTCGAGCAGGCCGGGGATGAACGCCTCCAGGCCACTCTTGTCGGAAACACTTACCAGCACATGCTGCAGCTTAACCAGATCGTCGGTTCGATTCACAACGTTTATGCTCATAATGTAGTATTTACCGGTAGGGAATCCCGGTAAACTTCCTCCTTTCGGTTGCGCGATTTTTGGGTTAAGGACTTTTGTCTCGGGGTCAGGGCCGGCTTGGCAGGTTGCCGGCTATCAGGTTACATTCTTAGTCCAGAGGCAACCCATCCGTCAAGATCCTAAAATAGTGCCTGTCCGCTGTTCGGACAGCCGCGGCCCCTTCCTCGCAGGTATCCGGGCCAAAGCGCTATGGCCCTAAATTTATTTGACATAATTTGACAAATTTACTATCTTACAACAGCTCGCGTGTGCAGAGCCAGCAAAGCCCGTCGACTACTTTAATCTTTTGAGCAAATATGATGGCCAATCAAGAGCTACAGTCCAAAGCCGTGGAAGCCCTGGTCGCCCTCAACGCCGCCATTAAAAATATCCGTCTCTATCCGCCCGCCAGTGCCATGGTCCAAAAATCGATTGAGCGGGTGCTTTCATTTATGGAAACCATCCTCGCATCTCGAGAAGATCTAAGCGTGGCCGAATCTGAAAAAAACCTGCTTATTTTAGGAGTCCCGCTCACCGAGAAGGAACAGCAAAAACCGCAAGTCACCGCCTTTATCGCCACCTTGCTGGATTTCGGCATCAAAAGCATTGTTTTCAAACAGGGCGTGACCCTCACCGAACTGGAACCACTGCTGAAAACCCTTAGCCGCAAGGCTGAAGACGTGATGAACGAGGGGGGACTACTGAAGGTGTTGGCCAGCAGCAACATGCCCCACATTATCCTTGACGAGAAAGTCTATATGGCCCTCGACCAAGACCAGGCGGTCGTTTCGAAAACCGAAGCAGCCCAGGCCCGGACTCACATCACCAACGATGCGGACGGACAGGATCAGGCGGTCGTCCCGCAAACCGCAACATCGCAAACCCGCCCCACCGCTACCATGGATGTAAAAGTCGCCCAACTTAAAGCCGGTTTGAAGGATCTGATGCAGGGCCGAGGGCAAGCCCTGGACGATGCAGACTTTGTAAACAGCTTGCCGAACACGATCAGTCAGCTCGTCAACAAGGGCAAACTTGAAGTCGTCGAAACGCTCACAGACCGAATTTTGGAGGGTTTGGAAACCGCCGCGCCGGAGACTCGGCCCGCCATCGTACAGGCCCTCCAAAGCAGCATTCAAAATCTGCCGGCCGCAAAACAGGATGCGCTGCAAAAAGCGATTGCGGCTAAAGATTCCCCCGAGACTGTCGCATCCCAGGGGTCCCCTGTCTCCATGACCGATCAAGCCCTCGCACCGGAACCTCCGGGACAGGACCAGACCGCTGAAAGCGAAGCCCGCATCGACGAACTGGTCGCCGCTGACGATACGGACAGCGCCGTAAAAATGCTGTTTGAATTGATTGTAGCCAACGCCAAGAGGAAAAATTTTAACAAGGCGGAAGAATTGCGGGACCGGCTGTATGATGTGGATGCCATGGCATTGACGGAAATTCTCAAAGCCGGCGAAATCATTGAACAGGCAAAAACGGAATCCATCGACCAGGACCAACTGGAACTCTGGGCCGAACTCTACAATACCCTTACAGAAGAAGAAACCAATGAGCTCTTTCATGCCATGGAAGACGTCTCATTTGATATCGATCAGACCGTTTTTGCCCAGGGGCGGAAGAACCAGAATCTATATTTCGTTACCGAAGGCAGCCTGAAGCTGGTTTATCAGGATGGCGAAAAGGAGACCCTGCTGAAAACGCTGGAGAAAGGCGACGTAGCGGGCCATACCACTTTCTTCACTATCAGTATGTGCACAACCTCTCTGATCACCCTTTCCAGTGTTGCGATGAAGGTGCTGCCGCGGACCGCCCTGGATCAATGGGAAGAAAGCGCCCCTGCCCTGAAATCCAAACTGGAGGATTATTGCCTGAAGCTGGAAAAAGCGAAAGATATTATCAAAGAAAAAGGCATGGAACGCCGCAAGCAGGAACGCTTTAATGTGAAAGGGAAAATCCTGGTACAGTTGCTCAGCAAAAAGCGGCAGCCCATGGGCAAACCCTTCAAAGGCGATTTTTCTGATATTTCGGAAGGTGGTTTAAGCTTTTTCATCATCACGTCCAAACGGGAAACCGCGCGCATGCTGCTGGGCCGGCGCCTGGGTATGAAATTTCTCATCCCCACCCGGGCAGCGCCCCTCAAGACGTTTCAGCAAGGAACGGTGATCTGTGTAAACTATCACCTGAAAAACGACTACTCCATCCACGTCTCCTTCGACGGTGAACTGCCCGCCGGCATAGCCGGCGCGATACGACGACTGAAAAACATCAAATCCGAATAGAAGCTGTCCTAAGGAAGTCTTTTGGCTCAATCCGCCTGGGGCGGATAAATCTCTGCGTTGGCCGCAATTCTTAAATCCATGCAATACTATCAGTATTCCTCGAATTAAAAAATCGCGTCCGCCATGCGTGTCCGGTGTAGCTCGTAGAGCGTAGATGGGACCTTGAACCAAAATCCGTTCTTAGGACAGCTTCTAATAGAAAGGACTACCAGTTTTCGCCCAGCAGTTCGAAGAATCCCTGCCCCATCACGCAGGCCGGACATTTTTCGGGAGCCTCCGTTCCGGTGTGCAGATAACCGCAGTTGCGGCAGCGCCAAACCACTTCCGTGTCCCGCGCAAAAACGCGGTCCGCGGCCAGATTCCCGGCCAGCTCGCGATAGCGTTTTTCATGCTGCTTTTCCGACACCATGATGGCTTCCCAGGTCTCCGCGGCCCGGTCGAAGCCTTCGTCAACAGCCACCTGAGCAAACCCCGGATAGAGTTCAGTGTGCTCGAAGCGCTCCCCATCCGCGGCCGCAATCAAATTAGCGTGGGTGTCTTTGATGACCCCGGATGGGAAGCTCCCCGTGATTTCCAGCTCCCCACCGTTGAAAAACTTGAAAAACCGCAGGGCGTGTTCACACTCCTGGTTGGCGGTCTCTTCGAAGATGTCGCCGATCTGCACAAACCCTTCGTCCCAGGCCCGCCGGGCGAAATACGAATACCGGTTGCGGGCCTGGGATTCACCGGCAAATGACAACATCAAATTTTTAGCCGTCTGGCTGTCGCGGAACTTTCCCATAATCAAATCCCCTTTTGCATAGACCGGCAGAACCGCGTATGTCTGTTACGCCGCTTTGCCTTTAATGAATTGACTCCCGGTGTGGGCCGAATGCCCAGTTAAATTGACCGCTACTCTTCGATTTCGATAGAGTCCGCACCGCACTCGACCGCAGCCTGGCGCACCAGATCTTGGTACTGCTCAGGAATTTCATCAAACTTGACGATGGACAGCAGCTGGTCTTCGTCATACTCAAACACTTCCGGACACAGGTTGTTGCAATTGCGATCGCCCATGCATTGCTTGGTAATCGTGGCTTTCATGCGACCTCCTCAGTCTTAATGATTATTAATTCTACCCAAAGCGTTTTGCACGTTTAGGAAGTTCGATTGGTTCTGGGATTTTAACATAGTGAGATGTGCTCATTGTATTGGATACGCATAAACTTGTCAAAGCCGGAAAACCCACAGTTTACAGGAAATTGCGTCATGATAGGATATTCCAACCTAAACCTGCCCCTCAATCTCACTAAGAAACCGATCGAAGAAGCCTACCATGAAAACATGACGCTCAGCGGCCAACCTCCGACCTTCCGTGGTCAGCATGCGGCTATGGATGTGGCGCAGTTTCACCAGGTATTCCCGGTAGCCGGTGTCATTTTCCGAGTAAGCCGGGGCTGCGGTGACATCAACATCGGGATTGTGCAGGCAGGCGCCGACCTCGCCGGCAAACAGGTACGCGCGGGCCACACCCACGGCCCCGATGGCATCGAGCTTGTCGGCATCGAAAAGGACCTTGGCCTCTAGTGTTTCCGGGGCATGGTTCTCGCGGAAACGATGCGAACGAATGCAGTGGATGATGTTTCTTTTTTCAGGGTCGGGAAGCGGGACATCCGCCAGGATGGCAGCGGCCATGCGGGCGCCCTCCTTGGCGTGGCACTGGACTCCTGAGGAGCGATCCTGATGGCAGCGGCCGATGTCGTGCATATACGCGGCCATGCGCAGCACCGTCAAATCGGCTTTTTCAACCCGACCGATACTGTCGCATAGAGCGGCCACCCGCCGCGTGTGGTCCCAGTCGTGGCTTCCCGCCGCCTCGAGAAAAAGCTGTCTGGCCTGGATTCTTATGGATTCTACCAGTTCGCCATTAAAGCTGCCGGTAGATTTGGACTCGGCCCCGTCAGCGGTGTGATTCAGGTCATCCATACTCATCCCACACCTTTGCCGGTCATCATGGTGATTTTTACAGCGATAACGGCCGTGATTTTCAGCTTGCCGTCCGAATAGTCGCCCCCCTCGCCGCCATAGTGAGCCATGATAACGTCGAGGGCCTCTCTTTTCGCGTCATTGTCTTCAATCAAGCGGGCCTCGCCGAAAGCGATGACGCAATTGAAATGCTGGCCCCAGTCACAGCTTTTTTCAGCCCGAACCAGTTCCAGATCAGTTGTAAATTCCAGGCAGACCTTGGGATTGGCCTTGAGCATATCGATCTTCCGGCCCTGAGTCGCGGAATGAAAATAGACGGTATCATCCCGGTAGCCAAAATTGAGGGGGACAACGTAAGGCTGGCCGCTCTCGGCCAGGGCGAGGCGGCAGATCTGTGCATCCTGAATGATCTGTTCGATCCGGGCTTTATTATTGATTTCCTTGTCCTTTCTGCGCATCAAGCACCTCTTTGAAAAAATTTGGAAAATGATACAAAAGCCTCGGCGGCTTGTCAATTAATTCACAGGCAGGATTGCTCCATCAGGCTGAGTGCGCATTATATTTTTAACACACCCAAAAAAGTCTTAAAAAATCATACTTGCTTGGGTAGCGCGCAAATTGGTCGGTACTGTTCTTGGAACCTATCTCAAAAAACGGATTTTGGTTCAAAATGACGCAAAGCTAATGCCCAACGTGGTGCAAGGCGGCCGCGAGGGTCAACCCGGAGGCGCCAGCGAGGCCAGTGCCTTGCGTGGTAAATACTACAGTATTATGAAGACTTGAGCCGAGCGCCCAACGCCGAGTTTTGGCCAAAAGACTTTTTTGAGATAGGTTATCGTGGGCCGCAGGCCTCGCGTTGCAGATTACAGAGGATTCTATTCATTCCAGGGACATGACCCCCAGCCACCGCTCATACTCTGTCTCCACCGGAAAACCACGTTTTTTCAGCAGGGCAATGATGGGCTCTGCATTGAAGCGGACATAGGGGTTCACTGCCAACTCCTCCGCCAGGGTGGAAACAACAAGGGCGTGATCATACGCTTGCAGGAAGGCATCGATCCGGTCATTCTCCGGCTCCACGATCTTGGCGAATGCCATCGAATACTTCACATAATCATGCCCGGCATACACCTTGGTGGTGGGTGGGAAGGCCAGGAGCTTTTTGATAGACGCATAGAAGGACTTGAGGTCGTCGCTGAAGCAATTGCCCACCGTGCCGTTAAAAAGCGTGTCGCCGGTAATCAGGCTCTCTGCCACACTGAAGGAAATTGAATCGTCCGTATGCCCCGGGGTGTCGATCACCTGCACCTTAAGGTCATCCAGAACAATTTGTTCGGCCGCAAGCAGCATCTCCCGAGAAAGGTATTCGGCCCCCGATAATTTCACCAGGTCACCGGTACCGGCGGTGTGGTCCGGGTGCCGGTGGGTGTTGGTCACGTATCGCAATTCCAGGGCGTGCTTTTCCACAAAATCCAGGATGGCTCGCACGGCGCCGCCATCGATTGCCAGCGCGGTCTTTGGGCCGTATACCAGGTACCCAAGGTTGTCAGACGAGTAGCGAAATTGCTGAATGCTCATACGGCCACCATTTCTTTCAATTTTTCTGGCTATTTGAACTACAGGCGTTTGCAACAACGCAAATCAGATAAGCATAACACCCTAAAGCTGTCAAGCGAGTCCCAGCCCACCGTTAGATCGATTTGCCTGCTCGGGCAAACAATACTTACCAATTGGGGCATGGTTTAAGGGCTTAAATTGTCTATACCCCAGTAATACAATTGCTTCTATCCCCGAAGGCAGTCTAAAATTATTGATTTTGCAAAAAAGTTGATAGCGAAATAAACGGGATAAAAGCCTGTAAAAGTCGTTTTCAAAGAAAGGTTAATATTTCCAGAAAGCGGGTAACATGTTGATATGGAGATTGATTAGTGTATACTTGCTGAAACTTACCCATCCAGTAAAATTTGTTTAAATAACCAATTCTCACCAAAAAGTCGCGAGCGACATAATATTAAGTGAGGCACGGCAAATTGAAGACCTTCATTAAATCTACTGGTTTTTTCATCTTCATCATACATATGGTATTCGTGGCAAGTGTTGGCGCAGAGACGACCATGCAGACACCGCGGTTAGTTAATACTCCGCCACAAATATCTAACTCTATTTCTGGCAAAATTTTAAAGACCTACGCTATCGACTTCGACGGTGATGATAAGCTGGACTTCCTTGTCTACGTCAAGAACGAGACTTCCGACACACCATTTGCGTTTGAATTGTGGTATGCATCCTCTTTTAAGCTCGTAAAAAGGGTGCCAAAATATATAAGCGATTATGACTACAAATGGTTTATAGATCTTGACGAAGACCCAGAACCTGAAATTATATCCGCGTATGGTTTTACTGATGGCATAGATTATTCTATTTATGATCAGAATCTTGCAAAAGGATCCGACATATTACTTTTTAGATTTAACCCTGTATTAGTTGATTCATCCAATAAACAAAAAGAATACTATTGGGGTTATCCTTGGGACGTTACCAATATCACTACCAAGATAGAAAGTGAAGTCATGCGAATTCGATGTTCTTTGAACCATGACATTGTTAGAGACGCTTATATAAACATACCGAAATGGCAGCACACTCTTCCGGTGATCTTTTTCGTGGGAAAAACGACTCAGCCAGATATTGAGGTTGAAGCTATTAAGAAGGTTCGGTGGCTTACACTTTCAGAAATCGTAAAAGCGGTGAGAAGGTGAGTTTCCCGAAAGTCGCTCCAGCGAACAGCGGACCTCTGCCGCTGAGCTCAATCGTCAACAGTGTAAAATAGGATTTGAAGTAGGGTGAAGAAAAAATCCATATTTGTATTGGCTGGATCAGGCGCTATTGTCAACATCATCGTGGGTTTTGGCACATTCATGCTCGGTTTATTTTTGGGTGGGCCGCTGGACGGAACTCAGGGAATCATTGGGCTTATTCGCATGGCCGTCATGCTCATTAACTCCTTGTCGTGGTTACCGTTTGGGCCTCTGTTTGAGGTTCTCCAACTTCCTGAAAATGGCCTTACGATACTCGTTGTATTTGCGCTGGATGGCGCTTTCTGGTTTCTAGTTGGAGGACAGATTGTACTATTCTTGAATAGCAGAAAACAAAGCAATTGCTAAAAAAGAAATCAACTCAGGCTTGGCTGCAAAACAGCCAGGCTGGTTATTTTTACCGTTGGTGAAGACAATTGAACTAAAATAAAACTGCAAAGATGGACAAATCCGCTGAAAAACAATATGGACGCAAATCCTCAAAAAACAGCTATACCCCAAATTATCATGGCACCTGGGGTGGTGTTATCATCACTTTTCTTGCCGCAGGGCTTGTTTTCTTTCTATCAAAATACTTCAGTAGTTAGGTCACAGCAAAACAATATTAGAAAGTTTGCTTGAATCGCTTTTTATCAAAATTTCGGGCAATGAGATTAGCCACCCAACTTATCACGTCCTTATTGGTTTTCAAATGTAACCAATCGCCATAGTAAAACGAGGGGGTTAAAATGCCTGTACTGAAAGTGGAAATGTGGGAAGGCAGAACCACGAACCAAAAGAGAGAATTAGTTGAAGTCTTGTCCCGGGAGACAGCCAGGATCACAGGGTGTGATCTAGCATCGGTCTATGTTATTATTGAAGATGTCAAAAAGGAAAACTGGGGAGCAGGCGGTCAATTATGCTCCGATAAATATCCTGATTAATAAATATAGTCCTGAGATACGGTGAAGAAAAGTCATATTCCAGATAGCTTAACCATACTGAATGGTGCCATGGCCATGGACGTTGGATCGATTAACCTCCTCGGATTGGACTCTGGTGGAAATGCCTTTCAGATTTATTTGGATTGGTCGCTGGACGCACAGGCCGCCGGCACAACGACACTCAGTCTAAATAATATTCCCCTAGAAAAAGGGTCCCCTGAAGAAAAAAGGCTCTTGGAAGTTTTGGCGTCCGCTGAGATTCAGTTTCCAGAACAGCAGGGTTCTGAAGAACCGGCACCTATTCAGGGTGCAATAATGGGTGAAGATATAAATCAATACTTAGACGCGATAAATGCGGGACCGGAGGCGGCCCTGGAAAACCTGGTAGGCCGGCTTATAACAAACGTGAAGTCAAAGCTGCATGCCGGAACGAGACCATCGGATAAGAAAAAGGAACCCGTCGAGACATACGACGGCGCGTGCGACATATGTGGGCGGCCCGGCTATGTGCAGGCGCACCCGAGCGAGCCAATATCGGTTGTACGCTGTGAAGAACATTCAGGCACACGAACCTTTAACCCCATTAGCATCCTGTTTAATACAGTCGTACTTCTGGGCTTTGGGCTGCTTCTCTTTCTCATTTATTCCATCCTGTTTTAGTGATTTGGGTGGAACTTCAGCGTATAACAAATCAACGGAGCAAGGCAATTACGCCCACTCCCATCACAACCTAACCGCTTACACCCTGGAGAGAACCATGAGAGACCGGCTATTCGTTTACGGAACACTGGCACCGGGCCGGCCGAACGAGCATGTCCTGGCTGACATTCCCGGCACCTGGGAACCCGCTACCGTCAGGGGAACTCTGCTCCCGGAAGGCTGGGGGGCTGCGGCTGGTTACCCCGGTATGGTCCTGGATGACTCCGGTGACGAAGTGCACGGGTTCCTCTTCAGCTCTGCAGAACTATCGGAACAGTGGGCCCGGCTGGACGAGTTCGAGGGCGATGGTTATGAACGGGTCATCACGTCGGCAACATTCGCAGACGGCACGGTTGTAGAGGCCTACATTTATGCACTCAAAGGAAAGTGAACATGGCAATTAAAAGAGTTTGGCACGGGTGGACTACCAAAGATAATGCCGACAGTTATCAGAAGATTCTAAACAATATAGTTCTGCCCGGCATCGAGGCAAAGAATATTCCCGGGTACCGGAAAATTGAAGTATTGCGAATCGAACTGGTAAATGAGGTCGAGTTTGTCACTATCATGACATTTGAGTCCTTGCAGAATGTGATTGATTTTCAGGGTGCCGATTACCAAAAGAGCTATGTTCCCGACGCAGCCCGTAACATATTGAAGCGCTGGGACCAGGAAGCAATGCATTATGAGTTGCTAGAAACTAGAACGTATCAATAGCTCCAACCGGGAATTTAGCTGAGGGGTCGGGGCGTTTTCATCGTCATGCCGGTCCCGGATCAAGTCCGGGATGACGTATCCGGCATCCAGTGGCGTATTCTTAGCGTGAACTGGATCCCGGCTTTCGCCGGGATGACGGGCATTCAGAGAAAAATCACTGACCCATAATTAATTGCGACAAAGCTATGATTTCCAAACTTCGAGTAGCCCCAAAAGGGGCATTCGTATTAAAAACCTTAAGGTAAGTTCAAGCATCGATTTTTTCACCGAAATTGACTCAGATCAAAGCCTATGCCGATTATAATTGGATACACTGAGTATGATGTTTCCACGGAGGTTTTTCCTGATCGCGAAGCGGCACAGCGGTGGATATTCTACAAGGTCGGCCGTGATGAATAACACCCCTGGTTAATGTCTAAACATAGTTTCTAAATTTAAATGATTTTCCAAAAGACAATATAAGGCACCCGCGATTGAATTTTCTCTTGTTATTTCCCGCTATCATCAGCTTGCTGATCCTAGGCGCCCATTATTATAGATCGGGCGTGATGATCCTGGTTATGATTGCGGCCCTATTGCCATCTTTGCTGTTTTACCGCAAGGCCTGGGTGGCCCGTCTGATGCAGGCTGTGCTGGTGCTGGGAATGATCGAATGGGTCCGTACGCTGTTCATACTGGTTGATATGCGACGCGCCCTGGGACAACCCTGGACCCGGTTGGCCATCATCATCGGGACTGTGGCGCTTTTTTCCGGTTGCTCTGCCCTGCTGTTTCAGAGTAAGCGATTACGCAAGAGATATAAATTGTCCGACTGATTCCTTGAATGCCATGCTCAACACCTCATCTCACACCCTGAAATTCCTTGCTGCCCTTGTCTGGTATATCGGCGTGGTGGTTCTCATTCTCAAGAGTTCCGGGCTGTTCGTAGCCGCCAATAAAGGCGGGGCGGCAGCACCCTGGGTTCTGCTGGCGGTCCTGTGCGGCATCGGGATTGGGCTGGTCAAATCAAAATATCTATTTGTTAAATTATGCGCCCGGAACCTGCAACGGATCGATGCCCTCGACAACCCTAAGATCTGGCAATTTTACCAGGTCCGGTTCTTCATTTTTCTGGGTCTGATGGTTACTTTGGGCATCGCCTTATCAAGAATGGCGCAAGGTGACTATACCCTGCTCATCCCACTGGCGATTCTGGAACTTTCGGTGGGTGTCGCGCTGCTTGCCAGCAGCCGCTGTTTCTGGCAACGATAGGCGTATTTGCGCCATTGGCGGATAACTTTCAGCGTATGGTACCCGGTTCACCGAGGGTTCGCTACCCTCCACCTTCAGCCTAGTCACCTAACTACGCCATACACACCCTGCGAATCTGCTGCATATCCGTCTTGCCCTGGAGCACCTTATCAATCCCGTCCTGTTTGAGAGTCGTCATCCCATCTTTGATCGCCTGGGTGCGGATATCGTCGACCAGCGCCTGGGTTTCAATTAACTTTTTGATGGCATCCGTGCCCATAAGCAGTTCGTGCAGCCCCATGCGGCCGCGGTATCCAGTGTAATTGCAGCCATCGCAGCCATTGGCCCGGTAGAGCGTCATATTTTCACGATAGGGGGGGAGTTTCTGCGCTTTGTACAACTGTTCGCCCCCGTACTCCGCAACCATTTGCTTGAACTGTTTTGGCGTCGGGTGAAAGGTCTGCTTGCAGGTCTCGCAGAGGGTGGGCGCCAGGCGCTGGGCCAGAATGGACAGGATCGCGTCTGCAAAATTAAACGGTTCCATGCCCATGTTCAATAGGCGGGTGATGCTTTCCGAGGCACTGTTGGTGTGCAGGGTCGAAAAAACCAGGTGCCCGGTCAAGGAGGCCTCGATGCCTATCTGGGCTGTTTCGCTGTCTCGCATCTCCCCCACCATGATGACATCCGGATCAGCCCGTAAAAATGCCCGCAGGGCGGCGGCAAAATCGAACCCGATTTTGGGTTTCACCTGGACCTGGCTGAGGCCGGCCTGGGTAATCTCGATGGGGTCCTCGGCTGTCCATATTTTTCGTTCGGGCTTGTTGATATGCCCCAGGGCCGAGTGCAGGGTCGTGGTCTTACCGCTACCGGTGGGGCCACAGACGAAGACGATGCCGTAGGGATTGGAGATCGAGGATTTGAAATTTTCATAGTTGCGCTTGGAAAACCCCAGGTTTTCCAGCGGCATGGGCTTACTGTTGGCCAGGATGCGGATGGCGACCGTCTCCCCGGTCCCATGGGTTGGGACGGTGGCGACCCGTAATTCCACATCGAGGCCCCCGAATTTTTTAAACTTGATCTTACCATCCTGGGGAATGCGTCGTTCGGCGATGTCGAGATCGGCCATGATCTTCAGTCGTGAAACGACGGCCTGCTGGTGTTCACGGGGGATGGTTTTATACTCGTTGCACATCCCGTCGACCCGAAAGCGGACCTGTGTGTCTTTTTTGTCCGGCTGCGGTTCGATGTGAATGTCCGAGGTCCCCCGCTCATAGGCGGACACGATGATATCATTGACCAGCTTGGCCGCTTCACTGCCTTCCTGGAAAAGGACCTCTTCGATCACGGCGGTTTCTTCGGATGCGTTGATCTCGGCCAGGGTCGGAATATCCCGACTCACGTCCGACTTATCGCCGTCACCTTCTCCGCGAGCACCTTTTTTGCCGTCGGCCCGTTTTGCAGGTTTTACAAGGGTCGCGGACCGCATTTTCAGGGCTTTTTCACAGCAATCGATATACCGCTGGATCTCCTTTTTCAAGGCTACGCAGAACCCGACCTGTTGATCCGAAAAGATCGACTTGATCTCATCGACCCGCTGCAGGCTGTTGGGATCGTCGATGGCCACCATGATGCGCCCTTTTTCGATGCTGAGCGGCACCCAGGTGTTGTTACGCAGAAAGGAAGTTTTCAGGTTCTTGAATAGATCGACATCCACGGGGGTGCCGTCTTTGAATGAGACAAACGGGATCCGGTAGTAAGCAGACAGGGATTTGCCCAGATCATCCTTGGAGATGCCGTAATTGCGCAGCAGGGTCTCCTCGACCGGTTCCTCTCTTTTCCGGGCAGTGATCATGGCTTTGTGCAACTCCTTGCGGCCGATCAGAAACTGCTTGAGGAGAAAATCGAATTTTTCGATGCGGCCCTGGGCGTTGCGTTTTTGATTGTAAAGGGCTGTTCCCAGATGGTGGGCCAGGGTAGCGGCAGCCTGTTCCTCACTCTTGGAAAAAGGGCGGCCGTCTTTGCGGTTGATGGCCTGGATAGCGCCCAGAGTAAAGGATTTGTAGGCAATGGGCACTACCAGGATCTGGTGGGTGGCGTATCCCGACCGGGCATCCCAACGACCGTCGAATTTCAACCCGGGGTCGATACCGGCCAGTTCCAGGTTGTCATAAGCGTCGGCCACTCGCAGGGTCTTTTGTTTTCCGACCGCATAACCAACAATACTGTTCGGGGAAACGGGCAGGCGAATTTCAGAGAGGTCTTTACCGGTTTTGACCAAGGTGATCAGTTCACGCTGCCGCCCGTTGTAGGAAAAAATACTCAACCGTTCGGCATTCATGCAGGCTGCCATTTCCGGAATCATGGCCCCCAAGGTTTCCCGCAGGTTTCGGGCTTTGTCTATCCGGGTACATATTTCCTGCAAATACAAGCCCTGTTCCAGATTTTGCGTTTTGATTGCAGCGCTTGTCTGCATCGGTGTCACCCCCCACTCACATCCACGTGACTCGCCCGATGAGACCGATTCCAACCCATTACTATGTACCGCAAGTTATGTGCCAGGTGCATCAAATCCCCGTATACAGAAACAACCATCTGTAATTATTTAAGTATTGAGAACTTTAAGCCGCCAGGCAGGCGCTAAAAGCCACCCATACGATTGGCGAGATTTCACCAGTAACGCTAAATATCACCGCTCGGCTTTATATAAACGCACCATATGGTCAACAGGAATTATTCGTCCGACATTATAGTGGTGATTTACCCCACATTACACCACCAGTGGTATAAAAAGCCAAATTTCAATTAACTAAACAAAATTATTAAGAAAAACATTAAGCAAATCAAACTTTTTCTCTTGACTTTTACACTGTTTTGTACTTTTACTCGGTTATAGTGGATTAAAGTGGAGTTAGATGGTGAATTATGTTTCGGGGAAGCAGCTTCCATACAATTGATGCCAAGGGTCGCATCATCGTCCCAACCCGGTTTCGGGATGCCATTAAAGCCGGTGGTTCCGGATCAGTCATGGTGTCCCGCATGGACAGCTGCCTCGTTGCCTACCCGCTGGATGAGTGGCGCAACATCGAAACCCGCATCCTCTCCCTGGCCGAAAAAAGCGACAGTATGCGACGCTTCCGGCGTGTCTTTGTCGGCGGCGCCTTTGAATGTCCCGGAGACCGCCAGGAGCGCATCCTGATCCCGCCAACGCTCAGGCAATACGCCGACCTCGAAAAGGAAATCGTCATGGTGGGGGTTCTGGATCATTTTGAAATCTGGTCCCGCCAGAACTGGGAACAGGAAAATATGGACATGGAAGCCGACATGCAAACAGAGGAGGTACGCAACGAAATAGCCAGACTGGGGCTATAATTCCATGTCTTATCACCACATATCCGTAATGCCGGACGAAGTGGCCCGGTATCTCGACTGTCGTAAGGGGCAGTGTGTGGTGGACTGCACCCTGGGCGGTGCCGGCCATGCAGTCGACATTTGCCGCAAGATTAAACCGGGCGGTACCTTTATTGGCATTGACCAGGATAGCGATGCTATCCGCAACGCCGAAGAAAGGTTGCCAAGCCGGGGTATCTGCCGGCATCTGGTCCACGCAAACTTCTCCAGCCTGCCGGACATCCTGCGGGACCTTGGCATCAGCGGGGTTGACGCTATCCTGATGGATCTGGGCATATCTCTCCACCACATTGAAGGTAGCGGCCGGGGGTTCAGTTTTCGCAAAGACGAACCCCTGGATATGCGCATGAACCCAAACACACGGGTCACGGCTCGTGACATTATAAACACGCAATCGGAAAAGGCCCTGAAAAAGCTATTTTTAACCCTGGGCGAAGAACGCTTGGCCGGCCCCATCGCGAAAAAGATTGTAGCCGCCCGGGCCAAGAACCCGATTGAAAAAGCGGACAAGCTGGCGGAGATCATTACATCCGCAGTACCGTCCGCGCAGGCATCACGACGGATTCATCCGGCCACCCGTGTCTTTATGGCCTTACGGATCGCGGTCAATCAGGAATTGGATCACCTGGAGTCGTTTATGACCGGAGTTCCCGATATGTTGAATCCCGGCGGCCGGATCTGCATCCTGTCGTTTCACTCGCTGGAAGACCGGATTGTAAAGCAACAACTTCGGGCACACGCGGCCCCCTGTACCTGTCCACCGAAGCTACCGGTCTGTACCTGCGGGAAAAAACCACTGCTGCGGTTACTAACCCGCAAAGTTGTCAGGCCGTCTGAGGCAGAAGTGAACCAAAACCCCATGGCACGGAGCACCCGGCTGAGGGCCGCCGAGCGATTGTGACCGGAAAATGCGCCCGTTTGGACTGCTTATGAACCGAAAGCTTGCCAAGCAGAATGGAACACCAGTCAAAAACTCCCTGGTGATCGGTTTATGGGTTGTGGTGATGGGGGTCCTGATTGGGGAATTGTTTTTTTTTGCCTGGTGCCGGGTCCAGTTTACCCGCACGGGGTATGAGCTGACAACTGAAACCAAGGTAAATCGGCAATTGCATACCGCTCAGCGCGATCTGAAGATCGAGCTGGAACGGCTGAAATCGCCCAAGCGGATAGAGGCCAAGGCTCTGGCCCTGGGCTTGATGATGCCAACTCCTGAACAGACGTTGAGGTTTCAATGAAGGCCGCTAGCTATCACAGAATCCGCGTGCGGACCACCCTGGTCGGTCTCGTCTTCGGATTGCTGCTGGTCGGCATCGGGACCAAGGCGGTTCATGTTCAAATCGTACGCGGCACCTGGCTTTCGGATAAGGCCCTGCGCCAGTACCAGAAGTCGCTGAAGGCCGTCGGCAAGCGTGGTACCATCTTCGACGCACAGGGTCGGGAATTGGCGGTCAGTATCGACCTAACCTCGATTGCGGCTTACCCGGCCCGGATATCGGATGGGGCGGCCACGGCCGCCGCACTGGCGGGCACCCTGAACCTGGACCGCCAGAAACTGGCAGCCAAACTCACCCGCACGAACCGCGCATTTGCCTGGCTCAAGCGCCATGTAACCCCGAAGGAAGCCCAGGCAGTTCGGAAGCTTGAGCTTTCCGGGATTGACTTTATCCCCGAACACAGCCGGGTCTACCCTCACCGGTCCGTTGCGGCCCAGGTTATCGGATTCGCCGGCATCGACAGCCGGGGCCTGGAGGGCGTGGAATATCTGTTCAACCGCCGTTTGAAAGGAGACCTTGGCAAATACAAGATCTTCAAGGATGCCCTGGGGCGTCGCTTCGACGATCCCACTGGCAACAGCCGCAGCATTCGCGGCCACAATCTGTACCTCTCCATTGACCGGACCATCCAGTACAACGTCGAAAAGATTTTGGTGCAAACCGTCGAGCAGTTCGAGGCCCGCTCAGCCATGGGGATTGTTATGGTTCCCCAGACCGGGGCCCTCCTGGCCATGGCCAATGTTCCCCTCTTCAACCCCAACAATTACAACCAATCCAACCGCTGGCACTGGCGTAACCGGACCGTGGCCGACCGGTTCGAACCCGGTTCGACCATGAAAATTTTCAGCATCGCCGCAGCCATCGAGTCCGGTATGTTTAGAGCCAGCAGCGCGCTGTACTGCGAAAACGGCGCCTATAAAATCGGGGCCAACACCGTTCACGACACCAAACCCCATGAGTGGTTGACCGTCACTGACATTGTCCGCCTTTCCAGCAACATCGGTGCGGTCAAGGTGGGTGAAAAGATCGGTGCCGAGCGTCTTTACAGCACCTTGAAAGATTTTGGCTTTGGGGCCCGGACCGGCATCAGCTGCCCCGGTGAAACAACCGGCCGCCTGTCGCCCTACAAGCGCTGGTCCAAGATCGATGCCGGGGCCATCTCCTTCGGGCAGGGGGTTTCCGTCTCCGCCCTGCAGTTGGCCACGGCCACCGCCGCCATTGCCAATGGCGGTGTCCTAATGCAGCCTTATATTGTGGAGAGAATCACCGATGCGCGGGGACGGGCAATCGAGACCTTCGGTCCGCGGCCGGTTCGCCGGGTTGTCTCGACCGGTACCGCAGCTACCGTGGCCGCCATGATGCGTACGGTCGTCGAAAGCGGCACTGGAACGCAGGCCGCCCTGGATGGATACGAGGTCAGCGGTAAAACCGGAACGGCTCAGAAAACCGACGAAAACGGCGGCTACGACAATGGCAAGTTCGTGGCTTCCTTTACCGGTTTCGTGCCATCGCGGCATCCGGAACTGGTGATTCTGGTGGTCGTGGACGAACCGGAAAGAAATCACTACGGCGGAACAGTCGCCGGACCGGCCTTCCGCAAAATTGCCGAGTTCACATTGGACTATTTGAACATTGCTCCGCAAAACGGGCGCCACAAAATGATTGTCTCAAGAGAAAGCGAGGCCAGGGGTTGAGATTGTCACAATTGATAACCACGCTGGACATATCGCCGGTTGCATGGCCTGCCGGCGACGATCCGGATATCGCTTCGATTCATTACCATACCGACGATGTCCGGGCCGGTGGTCTTTTTGTGGCCATGCCCGGCCTGAAAGCCGACGGGCATGATTTCATTAACCAGGCAGTGGCCGGCGGTGCCGTCGCGGTCGTGTCACAGCGCCCGGTCGATGCACCGGTCCCGGTTTTCGTCGTCCCGGATACCCGCGCAGCCCTGGCTCGACTGGCGGCCCGTATTTACGGCGATCCGGCCGACGATCTGGTCCTGATCGGATTGACCGGCACAAATGGAAAGACAACCACCGCTTATATCATTGAAAGCATCCTGGCCCGGGCCGGGCTGGCCACCGGCGTCATCGGCACAATTGAATACGCGTATGCCGGCCGCCGCTATGACAATCCCATGACCACCCCGGAATCCAGCGATCTGCAGCGTATTCTCAGTGAAATGCGGGCAGCCGGCGTCACCCACGTGGTCATGGAAGTCTCCTCCCACGCCCTGGACCTCAAACGCGTGGATGGTTGCCGCTTTGCGGTGGCCGTCTTCACCAACCTGACGCGCGACCATCTGGACTACCATCACGATATGGCCCATTACTGGGCCTGCAAAAAACGCCTGTTTACCGAACACCTGGCCATCGACGCAAAGCCGACTGCTGTTATCAACAGCAATGACAGCATGGCGGCGGACCTGGTGGCAACCCTGGAGAAGATCGGTTCTCCGGCAACCATTCTGACAGCCGGCGATGAGCCTGAAGCCGTTATCCGGCCTACCGCTTACACAGCTACGAGCGCTGGGCTGGAAGTCACCCTGACCACCCCGTCCGGACCCATCGAAATCCGGTCACCACTGGTAGGCCGGCACAATCTCGAAAATGTCATGAGTGCTGTTGGCGTCGGGCTGCATCTGAACCTCTCACCTGTTATTATCAAACAGGGGCTTGAAGCTCTGGCAGCCGTCCCGGGCCGCCTGGAACCAGTCGCCAATGACCGGGGCCTGTATATTTTCGTGGACTACGCCCACACACCGGATGCCCTTGAAAACGTACTGCAGGCGCTGGTACGGATACGCCGTGCCAGGATCATCTGTGTCTTCGGCTGCGGCGGCGACCGGGACCGGACCAAACGGCCCCTCATGGGCGCCATTGCCGGGCGCCTGGCCGATCTTACCATCGTCACTTCGGACAATTCTCGCACTGAAGATCCGAATACCATCATCACCGAGATTGTCACCGGTGACTTGCAGGTCGGCCATACCCGGCTTAGGGCCGCAGACCTGCAGCGCAATCCAGACCAGACCGGATATCTTGTAGAACCGGACCGCCGCACCGCCATAAAACTGGCCGTCCACCTGGCCCGGCCGGAGGACATCGTCCTCATCGCAGGAAAAGGACACGAGACCTACCAGATTCGGGGAACGGAAAAATTTGATTTCGATGACCGCGCCGAAGCCAGCGCCGCGTTATCTGCAGTCGACCCGGACAGCCCGAGCACGCGCTGGTCCGTCCCCGATCTTCTGGCCGCTACCGGTGGTGCCCTTGTTGCGGGCAGCCGGGACCTGGTCTTCACGGATATCGCTATCGACTCGCGCACCATTGCCGGCGATGCCGTTTTTGTCGCCATCCGCGGGGAAAACCATGATGGTCATGGATTTGCGGCCCAGGTACTCGACCAGGGTGTCAGGGGCATCATCTGCGCAGACGAACGCGTGGCCGAACTGACGGAACTGAGGGAGCATTACCCTCAGGCCGTCTGGATTAGTGTCCCCGATACCACTCGGGCCCTGGGCCGGCTGGGGCGCTATCATCTGCGTCGCACCGGCGTGCCGGTAGTCGCCATCACCGGCTCAAACGGCAAAACTTCGACGCGCAACATGACGGCGGCCGTGCTCGCCCAGAAATTCAACGTGCTGACGACCGCCGAGAATTTCAACAACGAGATCGGCTTGCCGCTGACCCTGCTGCGGTTGCGACCGGACCACGAGTGGGCCGTGCTGGAACTGGGCATGAACCACGCCGGTGAAATTCGGTATCTGGCCGGACTCTGTGACCCCCAGGTAGGCGTTATCACGAATATCGGTCCGGCGCACCTCGAGTTTCTCGGATCCCTGGAAGGCGTCCAGAAAGCCAAGGGTGAACTGCTCGAAGCACTCCCGGCCGACGGCCGGGCCATCTTAAACGGTGATGACCCGCGCTGCCGGGAGCTGGCCCGGACCTGTCCCTGCCCGGTCGACTATTTCAGTTTTGCCCGTACGGCCGAAACCAGCGCCGGTGAAATTACAGCCAGTGTGGAGGGGTTGACCTTCGACCTCAACCTGGCCGGAGACCAGCAGACCGTCTGCATGAACGTTGCCGGCCGGTTCATGGTCGCCAACGCGCTGGCCGCCGCCGGCGTCGGGCAGTACCTGGGCCTTTCCGGCGAGCAGATAAAAACCGGGTTGGAATCCTTCTCGCCGGTGTCCGGCCGACTGGTCGTAAAACAGACCCGGGACGGGGTCAACATTATCGACGACACCTATAATGCCAATCCCGGCAGCATGATGGTCGCCATCGACACCCTGGTGCAGCGTGCCGGCAGACAGCGCCGCTTCCTGGTATTAGGCAACATGGCCGAGCTTGGCAGCCATGCCCCGCAGTTGCATTTTGAACTGGGCCAGAAAGCGGCCACGTCCGATCCGACACGATTGTACCTGGCCGGCGAACACGCCGCGTCCATGGCTGCCGGTGCAGAGGCCGGCGGACTGCCGGCCGAGGCTTTGGTCACGGGTGACCACCCGACAATCATCGCCGATCTAAAACAACACCTGCAGCCGGGAGACTGGGTCCTCATCAAGGGCTCCCGGGCGATGCACATGGAGACTGTCGCCGCCGGCCTGCTCACGTAAAGCCGGTCTATATAAACAACGCGTCAGAGGGCACTTAGGAAAAAGAATGGTCTATCATTTTCTATATCCACTGCACGAAGTCATCTCGGCTTTCAATGTTTTCCGGTACATTACGTTCCGGACCATTTATGCCAGCCTGACCGCGTTCCTGATCTGCTTTCTGCTGGGACCCTGGGTCATCCGCAAGCTCCAAGCAATGCAGGTTGGCCAGTATATCCGGGATGACGGACCCGAATCGCATTTGGACAAGGCCGGCACCCCCACCATGGGGGGCACCCTGATTGTCTTCTCGGTAGCCGTATCAACCATCTTGTGGACGGATATCACCAATTTTTATGTCTGGATCGCCTTGTTGGTCACCCTGGGATATGCCCTTATCGGTTTTACCGATGACTACCTGATGCAGGTCAAGAAGCAGAGTAAAGGCCTGGGCGCCCGCAGTAAATTCATGCTGCAGACGATGCTGGCCCTGACAGCCGGGGCGCTGTTGTGGGCTCACCCTGAATTCTCAACCCAGGTAACCGTTCCTTTTTTCAAACGGGTATCACCGGACCTGGGCTGGGGCTATGTGTTTTTTGCCGCCCTGGTAATCGTGGGGGCTTCCAACGCCGTCAATCTTACCGACGGCCTGGACGGCCTGGCCATCGGCCCCCTGGTGATCGCATCAACCGCTTATATGGTTTTCGCCTATGTGACCAGCCATATTAAAATAGCCGAATACTTGCAGCTCAACTATGTCTCCGGGGGCGGCGAGATTACCGTGTTCTGCGGAGCGCTGGCCGGTGCGGGACTCGGCTTTTTATGGTTCAACGCCTACCCGGCCCAGGTGTTCATGGGTGATGTCGGCTCCCTTTCGCTGGGTGGCGCTTTGGGCACCGTAGCTGTCATCACCAAACAGGAAATTTTGCTGGTGCTCGTGGGCGGGCTTTTCGTAGTGGAAACGTTGTCGGTTATCTTCCAGGTTGGCTTTTTTAAAATCACCGGGGGCAGACGCATTTTCAAGATGGCCCCTTTGCATCATCATTTTGAACTCAAGGGCTGGCCGGAACCCAAGGTCATTGTCAGATTCTGGATTGTGGCGATTGCCCTGGCACTTTTATCGATGAGTACCCTTAAACTCAGGTAGTGGCGCGTGGAACTGGCGAACAAAAATATACTGGTGGTGGGACTGGGAAAATCCGGCCGGGCTGCGGCCCAGTTCGCCGCCCGGCAGCAGGCGCGGGTTACCGTGACGGATCTGAACGTTGCCGCCAACCTAACGGCTTTTCTGCCCGGTTTGAAAGACCAGGGGATACGCCTGGTGTTGGGTGAGCACCCCGGGGACATTTTCAAGCAGGTGGAGCTGATCGTTGTCAGTCCGGGCGTGCCGCACACCATTGCACCACTCGAACTGGCCCGTCAGGCGGGTGTGCCGATCCTGGGAGAGCTGGAATTTGCGGCACGCTTTGTCCGCGAGCCGGTGGTTGCGATTACCGGGACCAACGGAAAGACCACCACCACCGCGCTGGTGGGCGACATGCTGGAACAATCCGGCAAGCGGGTATTCGTCGGCGGTAATATCGGCAACCCCCTGATCGACTATGTGGCCGGAGGCGGTGGGGCCGACTTGGTGGTACTCGAAGTGAGCAGCTTCCAACTGGACACCGCCAGTACCTTGCGTGCCAACGTGGCGGTGCTGCTCAATATCAGTGCCGATCACCTAGACCGTTATGACGATTTTGAGGCGTATGTGCGCTCCAAAGGACGCATCTTCAGAAACCAGACCCAAGCGGACACGGCCGTCATCAACCGGATGGACCCAGAGATCAAAAAACTGGCGGACGCTTGCCGGGCCAGGGTGTGGCCCTTTTTCCACACCGGTCGCAACGGCAGCATGCCCGCCACGGGCGCGGAGATATTGACCAACCGGTTGGTCCTGCGCACCGGCGGGGCCCCCTTGGTGCTGGACCTGCAGGGTATTCCGCTTACCGGCGCACACAATCGTGAGAATATAGCGGCCGCCGCCCTGGCCGCCCTGGCCGTCGGCGGCACGGCCGGCGGCATCCAGCAGGCGATTGGGCAGTTTCACGGCCTGGCCCATCGCCTGGAAACAGTGGCCACCGTAAAAGGAGTTCTCTATGTGGATGACTCCAAGGGTACCAATGTGGATGCCGTGTCCCGCGCCCTAGAGTCTCTAAACCAGCCGACGGTTTTGATTATGGGTGGCCGCGAAAGGGGCGGTGATTATACCCTGCTCAAGCCGCAACTGGAGAAAACAGTCAAACGGCTGGTGGTCATGGGAGAAGCCGCTACCGCGATAGCAGACCAGCTGGGGGCGTTCGCCCCGGTAGAGAACGCGGCCGATATGGCCCAGGCCGTCCGCCTGGCCGCGGCTGCCGCCGACCCCGGGGATGTGGTGTTACTGTCCCCGGCCTGTTCGAGTTTCGACATGTATGACAGATACGCCCAACGGGGCGAAGATTTTTGCAAACAGGTAAACGCGCTCAAATGAAGAACGCTAAGAAAACCAAAATACCGCCTCCGGACCCCATGGCTTACGACGTGGGCTTGCTGTTCCCGGTTCTGTTCCTGGTGGGTATCGGCATCGTGATGGTGTATAGCGCGAGTTCAGCCCTGGCACTGGAGAAATTCGGCTCGGACTTTTACTTCTTGAAAAAGCAGGCCGTTTTTTCCCTGGTGGGAATTGTGGCCCTGGTCATGTGCCGGCACTTCCCCTATCGCCTGTTCAAACCCCTGGCGTACCCCATATTATTTATTGCCTTTGGGCTGCTCTGTATTGTCCACATTCCCGGCCTGGGGATAAACGTCGGCGGAGCGACCCGTTGGATCAGGATTTTCGGCTTTTCTTTTCAACCGTCAGAATTCGCGCGCCTGGCCCTGGTCATTTACATTGCCTATTCCATGAGTCGCAAAATCGATGAGATCCGGGATTTTTATATCGGTTTTCTACCCCACCTGATCGTGTTGGGGATTTTCACCGCCCTGATCATTATCCAGCCGGATTTCGGGGCCATCGTAATTCTCGGGGCCATCACCTGGATCATGCTGTTCGTAGGCGGCGTGCGGGTGATCCACCTGGGGTCGGTCCTCCTGTTCCTGCTTCCCTTTATTTACCTTTTCATGGTGAATGCCGCCTACCGGACCAGAAGGCTGATGAGTTTCATGGACCCCTGGCAGCATTCAAGCGATGCCGGTTATCAAACGGTCCACTCTTTGATGGCTTTCGGCAGCGGGGGCATCTGGGGAACCGGAATCGGAAAAGGGGTACAGAAGCTGTTTTACCTGCCCGAACCGCACACAGATTTCATCTTTTCCGTCATCGGAGAAGAGTTGGGGCTGGTCGGGGTGATGGTGATCCTGCTGCTGTATGCCATCATCCTATTCCGGGGCATCAGCATCGCACGCAATGCCCGGGACGAATTCGGGGCCTACATCGCCGTCGGCCTTACCACCGCCATCGGCCTGCAAATCTGTATCAATATGGGCGTGGCGCTGGGCCTGTTGCCGACCAAAGGGCTAACCCTTCCGTTTTTAAGTTACGGGGGCAGCTCCCTGCTGATGAGTATGGCCTCTATCGGCATCTTGATGAATATAGGAAAATCGAATTGATAGCGGTCGCAAAAAATCATAACACGCAGCCAGCCGATCCGGGAGGCAGCCACCTGCGCCTGGCCATTGCCGGTGGTGGTACCGGGGGTCATCTTTTCCCGGGGATCGCCATTGCCCGGGAGTGGCTGGGACGGCATCCGCAAAATCGGGTGCTGTTCGTGGGGACGGACCGGAAATTCGAAAAAGAGATTCTAGCTGAAAACGGTTTCACGCACACGGCAATTACCGCAGCCGGTATCAAAGGGTTGGGCCTGTTCAAAAAAATATGGGCCCTGGGCTGCATCCCCAAAGGTATCGCCCAGGCGATGGGCATCCTGGCGCGGTTTAAACCCCACGTCGTGCTGGGTGTGGGGGGTTACAGTTCCGGTCCGGTCGCTCTGGCCGCCTGGCTGCGCTGGATTCCGGTAGTGCTGCACGAACAGAACCTGCTGCCGGGCATCACCAACCGACTGTTGGCCCGGATTGCCCGGCGGATTTATCTCTCTTTCGAACAGACCCGCCTACCGGGAGGACCCCAACGAGTGCTGATAACGGGCAACCCGGTACGGGCTGAGTTTCTGGCCCCGCCGGACCGGCAACACCGGGCGGAGGCGGCCTTTACCGTTTTGATTGCCGGCGGCAGCCAGGGTGCGCATGGCATCAATACCGCGGTGTGCGCGGCGCTTGAAAACCTGACTGATCCGGAGGGACTGCTGTTTATCCACCAGACGGGCACCGCCGATCAGGACACGGTTGCCCAGGCCTACGCGAAGACCGATATCCGCAGCGAAGTAAAACCGTTCTTGTTCGATATGGCCACCCGCTATCACCGGGCTGATCTGGTCATCTGCCGGGCGGGGGCCACCACGGTTGCAGAAATTACCGCTATGGGCAAAGCGGTTCTCTTCGTGCCGTTCCCCCATGCGGCGGATAACCATCAGGTGTTGAACGCCCGGACTCTGGCCGACAGCGGGGCGGCCCTGATGGTAGAAGAAAAAGAGTTAAGCGGCGCGGTCCTGGCCAAATGGATAAACCATTTTCGGGTCAACCCGGGAGAACTGGCGCGGATGGCCGCTCTGGCGACTTCCCGGGGCAAACCGCAAGCGGCCGCCACGATCGTCGATGATATCTATCATTTGCTGGCGCCCGTTAAGGGGTAACTATGTATCAAAAGAAATATCATATCCATTTTGTCGGCATTGGCGGCATTGGTATGAGCGGCATCGCCGAACTGCTGCTGAATCTCGGTTACCGCGTTTCCGGATCGGACATTGCATTATCGGATATCACCCGGCGGTTGGAAAAGCTGGGTGGCAAGATCTACAGCGGTCACGCCGCGGCCAACCTCAAGGACGTGGATGTAGTGGTAACCTCCTCGGCTATCGATCCCGCCAACCCGGAGGTGGCGCTGGCCCTGGAAAAAGCCATCCCGGTTATTCCGCGGGCGGAGATGCTGGCCGAGTTGATGCGGTTGAAGTATTCCATCGCCGTCGCCGGTGCGCACGGTAAAACCTCCACCACTTCCCTGGTGGCTGCCATTTTGGACCAGGGCAAGCTCGATCCAACCGTCGTCATCGGCGGCAAACTGAAAAGCATCGGTGTCAATGCCGTGCTGGGCCAGGGCGATTTTATCGTGGCCGAAGCAGATGAAAGCGACGGCAGTTTCCTGAAATTCTCACCGGCCATCGCCGTCGTTACCAATATCGACAAGGAGCACCTGGATTTCTACAAGGACCTGGAAGACATCAAGTCCGTCTTTTTGGATTTTATCCACCGCATCCCGTTTTACGGGCTGGCGGTGCTCTGCCTGGACAACGAGGCTGTCCAGGATATTATCCCACGCATTAAGAACCGGTACACGACTTACGGGCTTAGCAGCCAGGCGGACCTGCAGGCCAAGAATGTCCGTTTTGACGAGCTGCAAAGCTGTTTCGACATGTACCATCACGGCCGGGACCTGGGTGGAATCTGCCTGAACATGCCGGGCATTCACAACATCTACAATTCCATGGCAGCCATTGCGGTCGGGCTGGAATTGGGAATCCGTTTCGCCACCATTAAAAAGGCCCTGGAAACCGTCCAGGGTGTTCAGCGGCGCCTGGAGATCAAAGGTGAAATAAAAGGCGCTACGGTGATAGATGATTACGGCCATCACCCGACCGAAATCAAAACCACATTGCACGCCCTGAAAGAGTGCTGGCCCGATCGACGCAAGGTGGTGGTTTTTCAGCCGCACCGCTATACCCGCACCCAGGCCTTATTCGATGAGTTTACCCGGGCTTTTTATCAGTCCGATGTACTGCAGGTCATGCCCATTTATGCGGCCAGCGAAAAACCAATCGCCGGAGTTGATGCCGCGGTGCTTTGCGAAGGCATCAAAGCCCACGGGCATAAAGATGTCCACTGTGTCAACGGACCTGAAGAGGCTGTTAAACGGTTGCAGACGCTGCTTGAACCGGAAGACGTTCTGTTGACGCTCGGTGCGGGCGATGTGTGGAAAATCGGCGAACGGGTTCTCGCCGGCAAAAACTGAGATGGAAAAATGGTAAAGAAGCAGAAATCATTGCGTAAAAACAAATCCAGGGCCCGGCAGGCCGCAAAGCGCGCGCGTATGCGACAGAGGGCGTCGCTGGTGTTGAAAACTACAGCCGGCTTGATAGCCGTCCCTTTGCTGGCGTTGGGATTTATCTTTACCCACGACCTGATTACCCAGTGGGACCATTTTAACACCAAGACGATTCATGTTGCCGGCCACCAACACCTGACCGAAGCACAGGTTTTGGAGCTGGCTGGCATCGCGCCCGGGCAGAACATCCTGTCGGTAAACCTGGGGCAGGTCCGCAAGCGGCTGATCAGTCATGGGTGGATTGCCGATGCAGCCGTCAACCGAAAATTGCCAGACGGACTGGGAATCGTGATCCGTGAACATACGCCGGCGGCGGTCATCGATCTCGGCCCCGGCTTTCTCATGGATGCCCAGGGTCGGGTATTTAAAAAACTGGAGCCGGGTGAATCCGGACAACTACCGGTGGTCGGCGGTCTGGTCTATGCGGACTTGGTGATGGGGCGCGACCCCGAGACTGCCCTTATGCGTGCCGTGGTGGACCTGATCGCCATGAGCCGCGGATCAGCCGCCGTCATTCCCGGCAAACGGCTGCAGCGGATCCAGGCCGATCGGGAAACCGGTCTTACCCTGACCCTGGCCGGCCGACCGGCCACCATCAAAATCGGTTATGACCGCTATTCGGAAAAGCTCCACATGCTCAATGTGATCAGTCTATATACGGATCGGTCACCCAACTTGACCAGCATTGAATCAGTTGACCTGAATAACACCGACCGGATTATTCTCGGTCCGGTTGTACCGGATGCGCCCATTGGCAATAACAAGGAGGTTTAAGATGCAGCCACAGGAAGAAATAATCGTCGGTCTGGATGTCGGCACCACCAAAATCTGCGCGGTTGTCGGGGAATTATCCGGCCGCGATATCAACATCATTGGTATTGGGACCCATCCCTCCATTGGCCTGCGCAAGGGCGTGGTGGTCAATATCGAATCCACGGTGGAATCCATCCAGAAAGCCGTGGAAGAAGCCGAACTGATGGCCGGATGCGAAATTTCCTCGGTCTATGCGGGTATCGCGGGCGGCCATATCACCGGTTTCAACAGTCGGGGCATCGTGGCGATCAAAGGCCCGGAAATCACCGACAATGACGTGGAACGGGTAATTGACGCCGCCCGCGCGGTGGCCATTCCCATGGACCGTGAAGTCATCCACGTCCTGCCCCAGGAATTCATCGTCGATGACCAGACCGGAATCCAGAACCCGGTAGGCATGGCCGGCGTGCGCCTCGAGGCCAAAATTCACATCGTGACCGGCGCCGTCACCTCGGCCCACAATATCGTCAAGTGCTGCAACCGCAGCGGGCTCGATGTTTGCGACATCGTGCTCGAATCCCTGGCTTCGGGCGAAGCGGTCCTCACTTCTGAAGAGCGCGAGCTGGGTACGGCCCTGGTAGACCTGGGCGGCGGCACCAGCGACCTGGCGGTCTTTTCCGGCAACAACATCAAGCACACCTTTGTGCTGGCCCTGGGGGGCAACAACATTACCAACGATATTGCGGTCGGACTGCGCGCCCCCATTGCCGAAGCGGAAAAAATAAAGAAGAAATACGGCACCTGCATTGCCGGTAAGATCAGTGGCGAAGAAACCATCGAAGTTCCGGGTATGGGCGGGCGGGAAGCGCGGCAACTGCCGCGCCAGATCCTGGGTGAAATTCTGGAACCCCGCATGGAAGAAATCTTCACCCTGATCAAGCGTGAAATCTACCGTGAAGGCATGGAAAATGCGTTGACATCAGGTATCGTCCTGACCGGCGGTAGCGCCCTACTCGCCGACGCCACCGAAGTGGCTGAATCGATATTCAACCTGCCGACCCGCCTGGGCACCCCCCGGGGAATCAATGGTCTGGTGGATGTCGTCAACAATCCCATGTACGCCACCGGAGTCGGGCTGGTTTTATACGGCGCCAAGAATCAGTCCGAAAAAAAGTTTCGCATTCGGGATGCCAATATTTTCAACCGGCTGATCAGCCGTATGAAACGATGGTTCAAAGATGTAATTTAGACGCCTGCAAGCGTTACCCAACGCCAGGCGGTTTACGTTTTACGCATTGGGTCCCAGGACCATAAACAATAACGGCAAGCCAAAATTATGAGTCTAAAACAAATACAGCTTTTTTCACCGGATTTAGATCCGACAACCGCGGCCTCAGGCGGCCGCACAGTACAGGAGGGTGGGGATATGACGTTTACATATGTAGAAAATGAGAAATCCGCAAAGATCAAGGTTATCGGGGTTGGCGGTGCCGGCGGGAACGCCGTCAACAACATGATCGATTCCAAGCTCCAGGGTGTCCGGTTCATTGCGGCCAATACCGATGCCCAGGCCCTTGACATTTCCAAGGCCCCGGAGAAGATCCAGATCGGCGAACTGCTCACCGAAGGGCTGGGGGCCGGGGCTAACCCGCAGGTCGGCCGGGATGCCGCTGTCGAAAACCTGGATGAAATTCGCAGCGCCCTGGACGACAGCCATATGGTGTTCATTACCGCCGGCTTCGGTGGCGGGACCGGGACCGGAGCGGCACCGGTCATCGCGCAAGCCTGCAAGGACCTGGGGGCTTTGACCGTGGCCGTGGTTTCAAAGCCGTTTTCTTTTGAAGGCCGCAAACGCGCCCGGCAGGCTGAAGAGGGAATCAGTGCCTTGAAGGAAGTAGCCGATACCGTGATCACGATTCCCAATGATCGCCTGCGGGGTCTGGCCTCGAAAAACGCCCGCATGGTGGACATGTTCAAGAAGGCGGATGAGATTTTACTGCATTCGGTCAAGGGGATAACCGATCTCATCATGATCCCGGGATTGGTCAACCTGGATTTCGCGGACGTAAAAACCACCATGTCCAAGGCCGGCTTGGCCATCATGGGAATTGGTATTGCCAGCGGCGAAAACCGGGCCGTGGAAGCGGCCGAACGGGCGATTTCTCATCCGCTGTTGGAAGACATTTCCATTGCCGGCGCCAAGGGCGTCCTCATGAATATCACCTCATCCAGCGACCTGACCCTCGAGGAAATGACAGAAGCATCCGACAAGATCTATGACGAGGTCGGTGAAGATGCCGAAATCATCTGGGGCCAGGCCATCGATGAAACGCTGGGTGATGAGATGCGGGTAACGGTAATCGCCACAGGTATCGGCGGTCCTACCGCGGAAAAGCAACCGCTGCGTGGGGTGGTCCGTGATATCACCAGCGCCGACCTGCAGGCTGCGGTGGACCTGGAAGAACCAACCTATATCCGGGTACAGGAAGCCGTGGGTGAATCTTCGGGCGCGACCTACCGCGGAACGAGTAGCTATAAAGGCCTCGTGATCGACAACGACGACCTGGACGTTCCGACGTTTCTGCGCAAAAAAGCCGATTAGGACTTGCGCGGGCGCACTGCGGGTACTTACTATGCGACTAGCGACAACCAGTGATGGCCAACAGATGCAGCATGGGCAGAAAAACCGTCAAAAATCGGGATCGACGCAACGGCGAATCGGGTGCGGTGATCAAAAGTCACCGCAACCGGATCACGGTTGCGCTGGTCTATCCCAATACGTATCACATCGGAATGTCCAATCTTGGCTTTCTGACGGTCTACCGGCTGATCAACCGGTTCGACCAGGTCGTCTGTGAACGCGCATTTCTCCCCGATGGAGAAGGTAAGACCAATCGGGAGATACGCACGGTTGAATCGGGAAAGACGCTCGACACCTTCGATATCATCGCCTTTAGCCTGTCGTTCGAAAACGATTATCCGGCCATCCTGGCGGTGCTAGAAAAAGCAGGACTCCCCCTGGAATCCAGCGCACGAGGAACCCCCCACCCCCTCGTCGTGGCAGGGGGGGTCGCCTGCTTTCTAAATCCCGAACCGATCGCCCCTTTCATCGACTGCTTCCTGCTCGGTGAGGCGGAAATCAACCTGCCCCTTTTCCTGGAGACGTATGACCCCGCAGGAGACCGCCCGGCGGTCCTCACCCGCATCGCCCGCCACGTTCCCGGCGCCTACGTGCCGGCCTTTTATACCCCGTCTTACAATACCGACGGTACCCTGCGAAAACGAACGGTGCAGCCCGAAATCCCCGCGACCGTAGAACCGCCCCGGTTCCCGGACCTGGCAACCGAGCCGGCCTTTAACAGCATCATCGCCGCGGATACCACCTTTGATAACACCTATCTGGTAGAGGTCGCCCGGGGATGCCCCCACGGGTGCCGTTTTTGCTCCGCCGGCTTTGTTTACCGGCCACCTCGTTTCCAGTCACTGGAAACCTTGAAACGGTGTTTGGCGGAAGCGGCCGAACGGACTTCCAAAGTGGGACTGGTGGGCACGGCCGTCGCCGACCTGCCCGGCCTGCACGAGCTGTGTCGCCTGGCCGGCGAAAAGAACCTGCAGGTATCGTTCAGCAGCCTGCGCGCCGACGCCCTGGATGCGGAACTGATCAACACCCTGCGGGCCAGCAAAGTCAAGACCGCGACCATCGCACCGGATGCCGGATCGGAACGGATGCGCCGAATCATCAATAAAGGCATCACCGAAACCGAAATCCTCGCGGCCACCGCAGCCCTGGTCACCGGCGGTATACCCAATCTCAAGCTTTACTTTATGGTGGGCCTGCCCTGGGAAACCGCCGCGGATGTGGAGGCCATCATCCGCCTGACCCAAAAAATCAAGGCCCGCTTTCTGGAAGCCAGCCGGCCGCGCAAAAAAATCGGCACCATCACCGTCAGTATCAATGCGTTTGTCCCCAAGCCGTTCACACCCTTCCAGTGGTGCCCCATGGAGGATCGCCGGACCCTCCAAGGCAAAATCAAAACCCTGCGCAAAGCCCTCCAGAAACTGCCCAATGTCCGGGTCCAGGTCGAGAATCTGCGCTGGTCCTATATCCAGGCCCTGTTTGCCCGGGGTGACCGCCGGGTGGCCGCCCTGCTCAAATCCGCACATGGAAACGGCGGCAACTGGGCCCAACCGTTCAAACTATCGGATCAGGACCCTGATTTTTACGTCACCCGGACAAGGGAAACGGCGGAGCAGCTGCCCTGGGATTTTATCGACCATGGCTTGAAACGGAGGTTTCTGGTAAACGAATACCAGCGGGCCCGGGAGGCTAAATCGACGCCGGCCTGTACCCTCGAGGACTGCCACCTGTGCGGTATCTGCTAGGCCCCCCTGCATCCATCCGGGTATATATTCTCTGAACGATTGACCCCTGTAACCGCTACCTTCGGTTGCACCGGGCTACCTTATATATAGGGCCCGCCGGACAGACCCCGCCCGGCCGGCCCGATGCCGCCAGGGACCGTTCAACCAGGCGCGCCTAAAAATCTTTTAAACTTAATAAGTTCGGCAATTTCCCGGCATTTGCGACCCCCCGCCCAGCCTGCAAAAAGGACTTGAAACCATCTGCTCATTATGTTAGTCGTGCTGTTGGTTTATCAAAAAATCCTTCTTTCCAAACGCCACAAGAATTGAAAGGATCGGACTGCAAATGACTTCGAAAAGCGAGTTGCAATTGGCCCTCCGACTAACCCTGATTCTATTGGTCGTAGGGTTGTTCTGTTTTGCTGCATTTCCCGTCACCCCCCCGGACAGACCCGTCAGAATTGCCTATCAAACCAAAGCCGGTAAAGTAATTTTCGATCACAAAACTCACCTGAGTGAGGCCGGATATGGTTTGAACTGCAATGACTGCCACCATCACCCCGGCGAAGGTGAAGACGAAATTGAAGAGCACGGGAGTTGCGGCGCCTGCCATGCCAAGCCCGAGGAAGCCGAACGGGTGAGCCAATCGTGTAATGCGTGTCACGATCCCGAAGACTACGATTTGGAGGAGATGACGGCCCGGGCAGACGCCTTCCATGAACAATGTGTCTCGTGCCATAAAGATTTTGAAGCCGGACCTGTTGAATGTGCCGCCTGCCACATCATATAGCCGGGCGGGAAACCTTTCAAACAGCTGCGTCTATCACCCACTAGCGGCTACTTATAAAAGGCTAAACTATGCTGAAAAGATCATTTTTAGGTTGGTCGAAGCCCAGAATAAAAAACCTGACGATCGGTGATATCCACCGTCAACCCGAGGCCATCGCAGTCCCCGGGACGGTTACACTCCTGATCGAAAAGCCGGGGGTCCCCACCGGGCCACCTCTGGTGCAGCCGGGCGAAGCGGTTAAATCCGGTCAAAAATTGGTGCTGTTCGAACAGGCAGACACCTATGCCACCGCACCAGTGGCCGGGCAGGTCACCCGGGTCACCACCCGGGCGGGCGATTTTGGAAAAAACTATGTTGAAATCAGCATTGCCACCGAAGATGGCGACCAGGCAGATGACGCCTGGGCAGCTGCCTGCGGCGACACCCCGACCCTGGAAACCCTTACTGGTTACCTGGCCAACGTACCGGGGAAACCGGGCCTGGAAGCACTGCAAGATCCCGAGAAACCAATCCACAAAATTGTGGTGAACGGGTCCGATGCGGACCTTCTGGTGGCCACGCGCCAATACCAGGTCAAGAACCAGGCCGACGATATCCACCATGGGATCGGTATTCTGAAAAAAGCCACCGGTATAGATGACATCGTCATCTGCCTGACCCAGGATGTCGTCCAGAACGTCGGGCATCTGGGCGCTGAACCGGTAGGGGTCAACAACGAATACCCCGGCACCCTGCCACTGATGATCATGAAAGATTCCCTGGATATGGAAGTTCCGGCCGGCGATGCCTGCGAAGACCTGGGCGTATTTTTCATCAGTGCCGAGGCAGTCGCCTCCATCGGCCGGGCTTTCACCCAAAAGGCGATTCCAACAGAAAAAACGATAACCATCGTCGATAAAGCCGGTACGATCCGCCTGTACAAAGCCACCATCGGAACCCCGCTGGCCGACGTATTTGCAGCTGTTGGTATCGATCTCCAAGATGGGGATCGCATTATTTCCGGCGGCCCGATGACCGGCGCGGCCGTATATACCGATGAATTCCCGATTCTGCCGGACACCGATGCCATCATCGTGCAAGCCGGTACGGATATCCCGCTGATGTCCGATTATCCCTGCATCAATTGCGGCGACTGCATTCCCATCTGCCCGGCCCGCATCCAGGTCAACATGCTGGTGCGCTTTCTGGAAGCCGGCCAGTATCAGGATGCCGTTGATCTTTACGATCTCCAGTCCTGTGTGGAATGTGGGCTGTGCACCTTCGTGTGCCCCGCCAAAATACCGATTTTCCAATATATCAAGCTGGCCAAATATGAGTTGGCCCGACTCGAATCAGCGGAGGCTGCTAATGAGTAACTCGAAGAAATTAATCGTCTCCCACGCGCCTTTCTGGCATAACGGGAGCAACGTGACCGAACGCAGTTATGCCATTCTGATCGCAGCCCTGCCGGCCGTCATAGCCGGTATCCTGCAATACGGCGGGCCGGCCGTTGCCGTGGTCTGTCTTTCCGTGGGCAGCGCCATGGGATGGGAATGGCTGATCAACCGCCTCATGAAACAGGCGCCCACGATCGGGGACGGCAACGCCGCCGTGATCGGTTTGATGATGGCCATGCTCCTGCCGGCGACGGTCTCATGGTGGGTGGTATTGACCGCTACCTTTCTCGCCGTCGTCCTGGGCAAACAGATTTACGGCGGCATCGGGGCCAACCCGTTCAACCCGGCGGTCATGGCCCTGGCGATCATGAGTGTCTCCTGGACTGCCATGCTGGACTTCGACACGGCCCTGGTCCACTATGACTTCGGTTACAACATGCTGTACCCGCTGGGGGTGCTCAAAGCCTTTGGCGTGGCCGGCATCGAATCCTATGACTATCTGGATCTGCTGTTGGGACGCCAGACCGGTGGACTAGGGTCCACCTTCGGCCTGGGCCTGATTATTGGCGGCCTGTATCTGATTGCCCGCGGGTTCATCCGCTGGGAAATAGCCGGCAGCTTTCTTGCCGGTGTGCTGGTTACCGCCCTGTTGTTCAATATGTCTGACCCGACGATGTATGCCGATCCGATCTTCCACCTGCTGACCGGCTATACCCTGATCGGGGCCTTCTTCCTGGCCACTGAGGATGCATCTTCACCGGTCAATCCCATTCCGATGCTGATTTACGGCACCGGCTGCGGGATACTGACCGTTCTGATCCGCAATATCGGCATGTACGCCGATGGCGTGCTGCTGGCCATCCTGCTCATGAACTCCATCAACCCGCTCATCGATAGAATCAGACCGCAAGCGATAGGAAAGGTAGGCTAACATGGGTGAAATGATTAAAATGGTTGTGGTACTGACGTTTCTCAGTTCCCTTTCCGGGGGCCTGTTGGCCTATGTCAAGGAAAACACCGCCCAACGGATCGAGGACCAGGTGCTCCAGTTTGTCAAGGGGCCTACGCTGAAAAGCCTTTTCAAGGATGCTGAAAACGATCCCCTGTCGGACCGGTTTACCATTGAACGCGACAAAGATAGCATGACCTTTTTCGTTGCCAAACTGGACGGGAAAGCCCAAACCGTCGCCTTTGAAACGTTCGGCAAAGGCTACGGCGGCGATGTCGGCCTGATGATGGCCGTGGATGTGGCCACCGATAAAATCTACGGCGTGGGCGTCACCACCCACAGTGAGACCGCCGGCCTGGGCTCCATGGCCAAGGACGATCCGTCCTTTGGCGCCCAGTTCGCCGGCCAGCCGCTCCTGGAGCCGATCCAGGTGACCGGTGACGGCGGCAAGATCAACGCTCTGTCCGGGGCCACGATCACGTCCCGGGCGGTGTGCGTAGCCGCCACCCAGGCCGGTGAAATGTACAAGAGCCTGAAACCGGAAATCGAAGAAAAGCTCAAATCACTTACCCCATAGGGAGATACTGATGGCAAAGTCTGTTACCCACGAATTTTTTAAAGGTTTCTGGGAAGAAATTGCGCCCTTCCGGCTGGTTCTCGGGTTGTGCCCGGTACTGGGTGTCACCACCAAGATGCAGTTCGGGCTCGGCATGGGGCTGGCCACCACCTTTGTACTGGTGTGTTCCAACCTGCTGGTTTCCTCCCTGCGCAGCGTGATTCCCCCCAAAGTCCGCGTTCCATGCTTCATCATCATCATCGCCACGTTCGTCGTCCTGGTGGAAATGCTCATGCAGGCCTATACCTACGAGTTGTTTCTGCAATTGGGTGTGTTTATCCCGCTGATCGTGGTGAACTGCATCGTGCTGGGCCGGGCTGAGGCGTTTGCGTCCAAAAACGGCCTGGTACTGTCGCTGGCGGACGGACTGGGGATCGGCCTGGGGTTCACCATATCGCTGGGTGCTTTAGGGGCCTTTCGCGAAATACTGGGCGCCGGCACCTTGACGCTGTGGGGAGACCCGCTGTTTAACATAGCTACTCATTTCCCAGGATTTCAAGCGTTTACTTTCATGGTTCAGGCACCCGGCGCCTTTGTCTGCCTGGGTGTCATGCTGTGCGGTATGAATATGTTAGGCCAGAAATAGGAGGACCCTCATGGGTGACTATATCGTCCTTATTGTTAGTTGCATCTTCGTCAACAATATCCTGCTGGCCCAGTTCCTGGGCAACTGTCCCTTCCTTGGAACCTCCAAGAAAATGGAAACCGCGGTCGGCATGGCCATGGCCGTTGTCTTCGTGCTGGTGATGGCCGGCGTGATCTCCTGGATCACCTACTACATGGTCCTGGTCCCCGCTGACCTGGTCTACCTGCGGACCATCGCCTTTATCGTGGTGGTTGCCTCGCTGGTGCAGTTCGTGGAGATGTTCCTGAAGAAAAGTATTCCGGCCCTGTATGCCGGACTGGGTATTTTCCTGCCCCTGATCACCACCAATTGCGCCGTGTTCGGCGCCTGCGTTCTCAATATCGACTTTGAACGCACATTTATGGAGTCACTGGTGGCCTCTTTAGCCTATGCGATTGGGTTTGGTCTGGCCCTGATCATCTTTGCCGGGCTGCGGGAAAAGATCCTCCTGGCACGGGTTCCCAAGCCATTGCAGGATACGTCCATCGCCCTGGTAACTGCCGGGGTGCTTTCACTGGCTTTCTATGCATTCAAGGGTATGGTGTAACAGGTTTGTTAACCAAGGGAGGTAATTTTGGTTGAAGCCGTTCTTGTTCTGATGGGAGTCGGTGCCCTGTGCGGCACCGTACTGAGTGTAGCGTCCAAGGTATTTTATGTCTGGGAAGATCCCCGGATTGCGGAAGTCGAAGGGGAACTGGCCGGCGCCAACTGCGGCGGATGCGGTTATGCCGGCTGTTCGGCGGCCGCCGTGGCTGTCGTCAACGGCAAGGCCTTGCCCACGGTTTGCGTGGTGGCCGGCCCTGACGTCGCGGCCGCCGTGGCCGGAGTCATGGGCATGGACCCCGGCACCGCCGAAGCGTCCTTGTCCCGTAATCTCTGTGAAGGCGGCGATCGGGCCGAAAACCACTATGCCTACATGGGCGTCAGCTCCTGCGCCGCCCTGAGTACGCTATACGGTGGGAAGCGGGTTTGCCAGGTCGGCTGTTTGGGCATGGGCGACTGTGTGCGATCCTGTATCTTTAACGCGATTGAAATCGGGCCCAACGGCTTTCCGGTTGTTGACGAGGTCATGTGCGTGGGCTGTGGCGCCTGTGAAAAGGCCTGCCCGAAAAATATCCTGACGGTCCGGACCATGTCTGAACGGCTGCTCCACTTCAACCAGGAAGATGATGCCCTGGCACCCTGCGCCCAGACCTGCCCGGCCGAAATCAATATTCCCAAGTATATCTCGCAGATTCGCGAAGGAGATTATGCCGGTGCCGTCCACACCATCCGGGAACGCAACCCGCTGCTGCTCTCCTGCGGCCGGGTTTGCCCGCATCCCTGCGAAGATTATTGCCGCCGGGATATAGAGGACGACGAACCGGTCTCCATCAACCAGCTTAAGCGCTTTGTAGCCGATTACGAAATGAATTCCGGCAGCCGCCTGCCTATTTCCTGTGCGCCGTCCACCGGCAATAAAGTGGCCGTGGTCGGCGGCGGCCCGGCTGGTTTGAGTTGCGCGTTTTTCCTGCGCCGTCTGGGCCACGATGTGACAATTTTCGACGACAATGCTGATTTGGGCGGCATGATCCGCTACGGCATCCCCGAATACCGGTTGCCCAAGGAAGTCCTTAAATGGGAGACCGACGGTATCCTGGGTATCGGCATCGAGGCCCGCATGAACATGAAATTCGGTGAAGATTTTACGGTCGCCACCCTGAAGGAAGCCGGCTACGATGCCATCTTTCTCGGTATCGGCGCCTGGAAAGACTACTCGCTGCGCGTGGAAGGCGAAGATCTCAAAGGCTGCTATACCGGGATCAGCTTTTTGACCGCGTTTGCCAGCGATCAGCAGTCCGAAAATCCCCAGGGCTTTCCCATTGGTAAGAAGTGTGTGGTCATCGGCGGCGGCAACACCGCCATCGACTGTGTCCGTACCCTGGTGCGGTTAGGGGCGGAAGAGGTCACCATCCTCTACCGGCGGACCCGCGCGGAAATGCCCGCCAACCTGGTCGAAATCGAAGCGGCTGAACATGAAGGCGTCAATTTCCATTTCCTGGCCGCTCCCACCCGGGTCATCGGTGATGAAAACGGCTACGTCAAACAGCTCGAATACCTGAAATGTGAACTCGGCGAGCCTGATGCCAGCGGCCGCCGGAGCCCGGTGCCAGTGGAAGGTTCCGAGACCCTGCTGGATATCGACATGCTCGTAACCGCCATTGGACAGGGACCCGATGCTTCCTTCAAGGAAAAGGATGCAGACCTGGCCGACCTGGAGCTGACCCGCTGGAGCACGATCGACAACGACCCGGAGATCCTGCAGGCCAATATCCCGTATATCTTCACGGGCGGCGATTCCGCTACCGGCGCCAGCCTGGTTGTGGAAGCCATCGGCGGCGGCCGCCGCGCGGCCCGCTCCATTCACCTGTACCTGACGGGACAGGATGAAGAAGCCGAAGAACCGGTCGAGGTAACCATTCCGCCGGTACCGAAATCACTGCTGAAAAAGCACATCCCGGAATCACTGTTCGAAGAGGTGCCGGGCGTGGGCAAGCAAAAACGGACCCCCATGCCGGAAATGGAAGTTGCCGTCCGGATTACATGCTTCGACGAGGCCGACCTGGTCATCTCTGAAGAAGATGCCAAGTACGAATCCAACCGCTGCCTGAACTGCTGCCGGATCTGCTACGATAAGGATGGGGAGCGGGCCGCTTAAGTAACTTTCAGCTGAAACTCAAAAGCCGCAGCCCTGAAAAGGATGCGGCTTTTCTGTTTTTGCCGGCCGCTGAATCTGCTTCTATCCACCTGCTGATACCTCCGTTCATTATCTATTCGGCTTTGGTTTACACCATCGCGATCAGAATCGGGATCTGGATCAATACGTACGTTTTAAGACCTTCGATTTTGATACTGAAAGCGATCCTGATTTCGAAAACCCATTCTGCATTGCCTCGGTCGACTCCTCCCCCTTGACGGGGGAGGTTGGGTGGGGGTGCTGTTGCGGAAGCCTCGGTTTACCCGAAAAAGTGGGTTCTTTACATCTTCACCCTCCCCTAACCCCTCCCGTCAAGGGAGGGGGACTATCCTACGCTACGACACAAAGATATGTCTGTCGGAAAAGCAAGCAGTATTAAAGCCCCTCTAAAAACGTCTGCATACCGTCTTGCAGAGGTTAATCAAAGGCCATACGTTCCCTGCTGCGACCTGCTCCTCCCCCTTGATGGGGGAGGTTGGGTGGGGGTGCTGGTGGGTCTGGCTTGATGGTCTTGAAAAGCGGAGTTGTCCGATCTTCACCCTCTCCTAACCTCTCCCGTCAAGGGAGGGGGATTCTCTTCTTCGGTTGGGGGGCATAGATGGGGCTATTGGGATTTTCGGCTTTGTTCAAACCCGTCCAGGAACGCCTGCATATCCTCCGCCAGAGGCGACTCAAAGGTCATACGTTCTCTGCTCCTGGGATGATCCAGGGTCAGCCGCCAGGCATGCAGCATCTGCCGTTCAACGCACCTTGAAAGGAAATCCAGCCTGGGATCCTGCCGGCGGTACTGGTTGCCGGTCCGGCCGCCATACAGGCTGTCTCCGATAATCGGATGGTGGATGGCGGCGCAGTGGACCCGGATCTGGTGGGTTCGCCCGGTCTTGATTTCGATCTCCAGCAGGCTGCAGGCCCCCAGGCGCGAACGCACCTTCCAAAGCGACAGGGCCGGGCGCGGATGGCGGCTGGCAGCGGACATTTTCTTGCGCTCGGTCGGATGACGTCCTATGGGCAGGTCTATCTCTCCCTGGTCCGACGACACATCGCCGTAAACCAGGGCCAGGTACTTTTTAACCACCGTTCGATCCTTGAACTGGCCGGCCAGGTTCTCGAGAGCGGTGGGGTTCTTAGCCACGACGAGGGTACCGGAGGTGTCTTTGTCCAGGCGATGAACGATGCCGGGGCGGATTTCGCCGGCAATTGGCGCCAGGTCCGGACAACGATGCAACAGGCCGTTCACGAGCGTCCCGGAATAGTGTCCGGGAGCAGGGTGGACCACCAGATCCGGCGGTTTATTGATCACAATGATATCGCTATCTTCGTGAAGGACATTGAGATCCATGGGTTCCGGATCGAAGGAGACGGTTTCCGGTGGTGGCACTTCACCTTCCACTTGATCACCGCTTTTGACCCTGTAGCCCGGCTTTTTGAGATCGGTATTCACCCGGACCAAGCCGTCGCGGATCAGGCGGGCGGCATGCGATCGGGAACAACCGCGAACATGGCCGCTGATCACCGCGTCCAGGCGCAGACCGGCATCGGACGAAGATATCTCAAACGCAAAGGGGTGGCTGTCTTGAGAGGGTTGCGAGGTGTTCAATGTCTGTGCGGTGCCGGGGAGCACCTCTTATTTAGATGACGCTTCTTCAGATTCCTCGGGTGGTTCGACCGGCCGTTGTTCTTCGATCAATGCATCGAGCTCAGCCGCAATAGAAGCTTCATCTGTATTCTTGGCGGTCGACAACTCCTTCACCAGGAGTATCTGGGCGGTGTCGTATAGTTTCCGTTCCCCGAAAGAAAGGTCTTTGGTAAACTTGAGCAGCGAAAGATCCCGGAAAACTTCAGCCACATCATAAAGGGAACCGGTTTTGATCTTGTCCATATATTCACGGTAGCGCCGGTTCCAAGTCTGGCTCTCCAGGTTGCTGTTGCGTTTGCCCTTCATGACATCGTAAACTTTGGGCACATCCTTCTCGTCGATAATATCCCGCAACCCGACGGAGGCCACATTCCAGGTGGGAATCATGATAACCATGCCGTTTTCCAGCACTTTCATGATATAGAAATCGTGGGTTTCACCATTGACATCCCGGCTCTCAATGGCTTCGATCCGACCCACCCCATGGGCGGGATACACGGCCAGATCTCCAACCTCGAATTTTTTAACCTCACCCTGCGGTTCGGAGGTCTGAGTGCCGTTGTCTTTTTTATCCATTTGGTTTTACCCGTGAAAATTGGTTACGTAATGCTTTTTAGCTGGATGTTGTAATTGAAGAAAGCCAACTTGCGGTTGAGTACTGTTAGGTAGAATTTCCTCAAATTTCGGTACAATACAATATGCTTTATATCACACCTTTGGGGTTCATTCAATAAAAAAGGATTGGCGCCACGAAGGTGCCAATCCTTATAACGTTGAACAGATTTAAATGCTGCAAAGCCCTGATTACATCAGGAACGGAACCATCAGAAGGGCCACAACATTCAGAATCTTGATCATCGGGTTAACGGCCGGGCCGGCAGTGTCTTTGTAGGGGTCGCCTACGGTGTCGCCGGTAACGGCAGCTTTATGGGCATCGGAGCCCTTGCCGCCGAGGTTGCCGTCTTCGATGTATTTTTTCGCGTTATCCCATGCAGCACCACCGGTGGTCATGGAGATAGCCACGAACACACCCGTTACGATGGAACCGATGAGCATACCGCCCAGGGCCACTTTGCCCAGCACGAAGCCCACGATCAGCGGAGCGACGACCGGCATAAGGGCCGGAACCATCATCTCTTTCAAGGCAAACTTGGTGACGATGTCAACGCACGCTGCGTAGTCCGGTTTGGCGGTCCCTTCCATGATGCCCGGGATCTCGGCGAACTGACGACGTACTTCAACCACAACCGCGGCACCGGCGTTACCCACCGCCTGCATGCACATGGCAGCGAACAGGTACGGCAGCAGACCACCGATGAACAGGCCCAGGATGACGTTTACGTCGGCCAGGTCGAAACGAATGTCCGCGGAGCCGCCATGAATGGCGAATTCCTGAACATAGGCTGCGAACAGAACCAGGGCAGCCAGACCGGCGGAGCCGATGGCGTAGCCCTTGGTAACGGCCTTGGTGGTGTTACCCACGGCATCCAGCGGATCCGTTACGGCGCGTACGCTTTCGTCCATTTCAGACATTTCGGCAATCCCACCGGCGTTGTCGGTGATCGGGCCGTAGGCGTCGATGGCGATAACCATACCGGTCATGGAAAGCATGGACATGGCTGCCATGGCAATGCCGTAAAGGCCGGCGAACTGGTAAGCCAGGAAGATAGCCAGGCAGATAGACAGGATCGGCAGAGCCGTGGCCTGCATGGAAACGGCCAGACCGGCGATGATGTTGGTTCCGTGACCGGTGGTGGACGCGTCGGCAATTTTCTTAACCGGTGCGTAAATACCGGTGTAGTACTCAGTGATGATAACGATAAGCACCGTGAGCACCAAGCCGATAAGCGTGCAGTAGAAAATGTTAATGGCGGAAAGGTCACCCACATTGCCCATGTACTTCATGGTCACATAGTAGAAAGCGATCCCCGCCAGGATGGCGGAGCCGAACATGCCTTTGTACAGGGCGCCCATTACGTATCCGCTGCTGCCCAGTCTGACGAAGAAGGAAGCAATGATGGAAGCGATAATGGAGATGGCGCCGAGAAGCAGCGGGAATTCGGTGGCCATGGGAACTTTCGGGTACAACAGGTGGCCGATCAGCATGGCGGCCACGGCGGTTACCGCGTAAGTTTCGAACAGGTCCGCAGCCATACCGGCACAGTCACCCACGTTGTCGCCAACGTTGTCGGCGATGGTGGCCGGGTTGCGCGGATCGTCTTCGGGAATGCCGGCCTCGACCTTACCTACCAGGTCGGCGCCTACGTCGGCACCCTTGGTGAAGATGCCGCCGCCCAGACGGGCGAAGATGGAGATCAGGCTGCCGCCGAAACCGAGGGCAACCAGAGCGATAATGTCATGGGTAGCCGTGTAGTAACCGGCGGTGGCTGTCAGCGCCAGACCCGCCACGATCATACCGGTCACGGAGCCGCCCTTGAAAGCCATGGACAGACCAGCCGCCATGCCGTCTTTGGCCGCTTCGGCGGTCCGCACGTTGGCCAGAACCGAAACGCGCATGCCGATGTAGCCCGCCAGAAAAGACGCGATGGCGCCGACGGCGAAGCCCACGGCGGTCTTGGCGCCCAGGCTGGCAAAGATAACGGCAAAGATAATAATACCGGTTATCCCCATGGATTTCATCTGACGGTTCAGGTAGGCCACTGCGCCTTCCTGGATCGCGCCAGCGATTTCCTGCATTCTTTCGTTTCCCGCGGGTGCGCCCTTGACGACCATTGCGATGATAATGGAATACAGAATTCCAACAACACCAACGAGCGTGCACAACAACGGGATGTTGCTCATCAAAACTTCCATTCTTACCTCCATGTTAAAAATGTTAAGATTGCTTGATGCTTTTACGGTTAAACCGATTCATAGCTGTGTTCACACCGTGTTCCAGCACCGTAACTGCTGCTTCCGAAGCGCGGTCGATGAAAACTCCCAGGTTTTCCCGTTCCCGGTCGTCAAACTCTCCCAGGACATGGTCCACCACATCTGCATCCGCTTCGGAACGCCCGATGCCCATGCGAAGTCTCGCAAAATCTCCGGTCTCCAGGGCATCCATCATTGACCTAATACCTTTGTGTCCGCCATCGCCCCCTTTCTTTTTTATTTTTAATCTTCCAAATTCCAGGTCGATATCGTCGTGAATGACCAATATCTCCCTGTGTGGTATGCAAAATTTTCTTAAAAAAGCGTCTACCGGCGGCCCGCTGCGATTCATGTAGCGCTGCGGTTTGAGCAGCTGTACGGCTAGACCTTTTATGGCTCCCCGCCCACATTCAAGCCCAGGCTCCGGGCAATCCCACCTGATACTGAAACGTTGGGCCAGGGTCTCCACCACCCGAAATCCTATGTTGTGCCGGGTATCGCGGTAGTCGGGCCCGGGGTTGCCAAGACCCACAATGAGCTTGATCTGCGGAGACTCGCAGCATATGGAATCCGCCATCACAAGTCAGCCCAATTCCAAGGCTACTCTTCTTTTTCGGCGGCTTCTTCGCCTTCCGCTTCCGCTTCCGCCTCTTCGCCTTCTTCAACGCCCTCTTCACCTTCTTCGAGCTCTTCCTCTTCCACTTCCTCTTCCTTCATCTTACCGCTGAGGATGGTCAGGATGGTGAAGTCGACATCGTGGGGGATTTCAATATCCCCTTCCAGTTGGACATCTTCCACGTGGACCGAATCGCCGATGTTCAACTCAGTAATATCGATCTCAATGTGTTCCGGTATGTTACCGGGCAGACAGAGGACTTCAAGCTCACGCCGAATCAGCTGGATCATGCCGCCCATCTCGAGGCCGATACATTTACCGGTAGTGGTAACCGGCACCATAACGTTGATCTTTTTCTGCATATCCACTTCGTAAAAATCGATATGCAGATAGTCTCGGCTCAGCGGTGAAACCTGCAAGTCTTTAATCATGGCTGTACGCGGCTTTTTCTCCCCCTTGACAGAAATGCTCAAGATAGCCTGGCCGGCAGAGCCGCCTTTGGTAATGTCTTCCAATTCGCTGAGATCAATAGACAGCATCACCGGATCGGTATTGGGTCCGTACAGAACCGCAGGCAGGCGGCCCTCCCGGCGCAACGTCCGGGCCTGGCCTTTGCCTGAATCGGTCCTAGAAACGGCATTTAGTTCAAGTACCTCCAAAATATTTCCTCCTTAACGTGTTTTTTATACAAAAAGCGATGTCACTGAATCGCCTGTTGCACTGCGTATGATGGCTTCGCCAACAAGTTCCGCAATGGATAGCACTTCAATTTTATCACAATCGGCCGCCTTGTCGTTGAGCGGGATGGTATCCGTGACGATCAGCGATTTGAGCGGCGAATCGCAGATCCGTTCCACCGCGGGTCCTGACAGGACGGCATGACTGCAAACGGCATGCACCTCGCGCGCATCGTGTTCCGTGATTGCGCTGGCGGCCTGGGTCAGGGTTCCGGCTGTATCGGCCATGTCATCCAGGATCATGGCAATTTTGTCTTGAACGTCACCGACCACTGACATCGCCTTGGCCACATTGGGCGCCGAGCGGCGTTTGTCGATGATCGCCAGGCCGGCCCCCAGACGCTTGGCAAAAGCCCGGGCCCTCTCCGCCCCGCCGGCATCGGGAGAGACGATGACCAGATTTTCCTGGTCGAAATTGGACTTTATGTATTTCAGCGTCACCGGGGCGGCAAACAGGTTGTCCACCGGTATACTGAAAAATCCCTGGATCTGCCCCGCATGCAGATCCATGGTGATAACCCGATCCGCCCCGGCCGTGGAGATCAGGTCCGCAACCAGCTTGGCGCTGATGGGCACCCGGGGCGCCACCTTCTTGTCCTGGCGGGCATAACCGTAATAGGGAATCACCGCGGTAATCCGCCTGGCGGAAGACCGATTGAAAGCATCGATCATCAACAACAATTCGACCAGGTTGTCATTCACCGGGTCACAAGTGGACTGAATCACGAAAATGTCTTTCAGGCGCACATTTTCCTGGATTTCGATTTGGATCTCGCCATCGCTGAACGTCTTAACCTTGGCGCCGCCCATGGGCACGTTCAGGTAGTCGCATATTTTCTTGGCCAGAACCAGATTCGAATTTCCTGAAAATATGGCAAAATCAGTCATGATGCATCCTTGGCTCGGGTTTATGTGAACGCGGCCATAACTATAAAACGGCCTTTCAAACCGTTTGGTATCAGTTGGCTGGGGCGGTAGGATTCGAACCTACGAATGCAGGGACCAAAACCCTGTGTCTTGCCACTTGACGACGCCCCATGCTTGAGACCTGAGTTTAGAACACATCTCAAAAAAGTCTTTTGGCCCAAACTCGGCGTTGGGCGCTCATATCAGGTCCTCGAAATACTTGAGTATTTCTCCGGTTTGATATTCGCGGCCGCCTTGCACCACGTTAGGCATTAGCTTCGCGTCATTTTGAACCAAAATCCATTTTTTGAGATAGGTTCTGAACAAAAAAAATCGGGCGTTTTGATGGCACCTGGTTCATCAAACCAGGAGATCCGCCAAGAAAACCGCGCCACCATAATGAGGGGCCAGAGCCGCCGCGGCCGTTTGGGCGGCCTGGGATTCGGCAAAAAGCCCAAAAATACCTGAGCCGCTACCGGACATCAGCGCCCCTTCAGCCCCATTCTCGATCAACCTCTTTTTTATAGCTGCAATTTCAGGATATCGTGGAATTACAACTGTTTCCAAATCATTGCACAAATGCTGGGCCGGAATAAACCCATTTTGTTTTAAAAAAAATGATTTAAGGTGATTTTCACATTTTGTCAATCCCAAATTCAGTTTTTTGTATACGTCGGCAGTCGGGATACAAAATCCGGGATAGATCACCAAAACCTTGCAACGATCAAGTCCTTCAAATGTGGTCAGCCGTTCGCCGATTCCCGTTGCCAGGGCCGGCCGGCCAAACAAGAAAAACGGAACGTCCGCACCAATGGTGGCCCCCAGGGCGGCGAGCTCATCCTGTGTCAGCGGCAGGCCATAGAAAGCGTTGAGGCCTTTTAAAACCGTCGCGGCGTTACTGCTGCCGCCCCCCAGGCCTGCCCCCGCCGGAATCTGCTTTTCAATTTCAATAGCCACGCGCCCCGGCACCTGGTGGTGCTCATAAAAAATTGCGGCCGCACGGGCAGCCAAGTTGGTCGCGTCTTCCGGTACGCCGGGGTAATCACAAGTTACCGAAATAGCTTCTGTTCCCGGCCACAGGACGATTTTATCCCGCAGGCTGATGCCACACATGAGTGACACCAGTTCATGGTAACCGTCCGGCCGTCTCCCGGTAATATTGAGAAACAAGTTGATCTTGGCCGGCGATTCGAGCGTAAGGGGACCGCTCACTACTGGCTCTGCTTTACGTAGTTGATCCGCAGATCATACAGGATGGTCTGCAGCAGCTTTTCCTCTTCGGAAGATAGATTGCCCTTGGTCTTCTCCTCAAGCATAACCAGGATGTCGATGGTCTGTTTGCCCAGTTCCAGGTTCTTGACCTTTTGGCCCTGGATGGGATCTTCCATGAGTCCCAGATGCATGAGTGCGGACGCGTTCAGGGAAACCACAAAGGTGGAAAAGTTCATCTCCGGCAAAGGAATATGATCTTCCGGCTGGGCGGTATCTTCCGCCGCGGTCTCGTCGGGCGTATCCTTCAGGATGAATCCCTGCTGCTCCTCGTTCTTCTCAGTCATGGCGTTCCCTCCCCTCTGGGTAGAACTGTTGGCTTTTAGCGATTAGAGAGTCTGTAAGTACCTGTTTTATATCCGTTTCATACCTGTCCTAGGGGCTAAAAGCTAAATTTCCGCCCCTAAAATTCGAGTGGAATGGCCGTTTTGACCGAACCCAGATTCCTGATCTCAGTAAACACATCATCCGGAATGGGGGTATCCGTACACAGGAAGATAATGTTGTTGTCGCCTTCCTCTTCCTGGCCCACCTGCATCCGGCCAATGTTGATATTATGGTTGCCCAGGGTTGTCCCGATCTCACCGATGGAACCCGGCCTGTCTATGTTGTAAATCAGGGCCAGGTGACCATTGGGGACCATTTCCAAACGGAATGAGTTGATCCGTACAATACGGGGATCCCGTTTTCCGAAAATTGTACCGGACACGGTACTGGTCGCTTCGGTGGTGACCACCTTTAACGTGATCATGTTGTTATATTCATCAGAATCGGCGGTTTCGGCTTCCGTGACTTTGATCCCTCTTTCTTTGGCAATAATGCGGGCATTAACGAAATTGATAGCATCTTTGACTTCCGGCAGTAGCAGTCCCCGCAAAGCGGCGGAGGTAACCGGAGTTAGGTCCAACCCATGGAATTCACCAACATATTCAATCATTACTTCCTTGAGGGGGCCACAGATCAACTGGGCCTGCAGGCAACCGATTTTATCGGCGATATCCAGAAAGGGGCCCAGTTTTTCGAGCAGTTCACCCGTTACCGAAGGAACGTTGACCGCGTTTCTGATGGTACCGTTTTTTAAATAATCGATAATTTGGTCGGCAACTGCTACCGCAACGTTGGTCTGGGCTTCACGGGTCGAGGCCCCCAGGTGAGGCGTGCAGATAAAGCGCTCGAAACCAAAAAGGGGGGATTCTTCCGGCGGCTCGGTTTCAAAAACATCCAGGGCGGCTCCGGCCACCTTCCCGGACTGCATGGCATCGCAAAGATCCGCTTCATTGACGATGCCGCCACGGGCGCAGTTCACCAGCATCACACCGTCTTTCATCTTTGCAAAGGCGTCTTTATCAATAAGACCGATGGTGTCTTTGAGCTTGGGTACATGAATGGAGATGTAGTCGGCCTGGGCGTACAAGTCTTGCAAGGAAGCAAACTCGAAACCGGCCTTTTCTATCTGGTCAGGCGCCACGAAGGGATCGTGCACAATGACCTTCATCTTGAGCCCCCGGGCGCGATCGGCCACGATGGAGCCGATCTTCCCGAAACCGATGACGCCCAGGACTTTATTAAAAATCTCACGACCTTGCAGCTTTTTCTTGTCCCAACGTCCATCCTTGAGAGAGGCCGTACCTTCGGGAATGTTGCGGGTTAAAGACAACATCATGGCAATTGCATGCTCGGCGGTGGTGACCACATTTCCACCGGGCGTATTCATCACGACCACACCACGTTTGGAGGCCGCGGAAATATCAACATTGTCCAGCCCGATGCCGGCCCGGCCCACGACTTTCAGGTTGTCGGCCGCCGAAAGAAGATCCTCGGTAACCTTGGTGGCGCTTCTGATTACCAGACCGTCATATCCCCCGATGATGGTTTTCAATTCCTCAGGTGACAGGCCGGTATTCACATCCACCTCGATGCCCTCTTCCTGTTCAAACATTTCGATCCCGATCTCACCCAGCATGTCACTTACCAAAACTTTCATTATTTCTCCCTATGCATTTGATTAGAAACGGTTTCAAAACCTCCCCTCAGTACCAATTTCGACGCTGGACGTTGAGTTCAAGTCCTCGCGATACACGCGTATTCCTCCGGGTTGAACCTCACGGCCGCCGCACCTTGAACCCGATTGAAGAATTTGAAACCGCTTCTAGGTTATAATATCAATGTGACCCCTCAACATATTAAATTCAAACTGTTTGTCAAGAATAAAACCGGGCAGTTACGGGCTATTTTTCTGTCAAACCATTTGCCCTTTTGCATCCGCCGGCAGGCGAAATCAGACCCAAAAAATGAATCAAATTTAAAGGTCGATTTGCAGCGGTCCGTCAGGTGAAAACCGACCATTTCAAAACCTGGGGAAATAAAGAAAAAGAGGTCTCCGCTAAACCAAGGAGTGAAAAAGGCGAGAACGCAGTAATGGGCCAAGCCGTCGTCGCTATAAAGCTATGCTGGACACGAAGATGCCCTTTTTTAAGCGTGGTGTGCGCACACAAGTGGTAGGTTTTGTTTCAGAGCAAGGCTTGAACATTTTTGAGACCGCAGGCATAGCAGACGCTATATCGAGGATCTCAAAAATGTGAAAACGCCGCTCTGGGACAAAAGATGCCGCTTGTGTGCGTACACCCTATTGGCCGACCTTGGTTCTGCGATACTGTATATACCCATCCCGAAACGCCTCATAAGGATCGAGGGCCGCATCCTTGATGGTCTCGTAGTCGCCGATCCTAAACGAGGTCGAGTTCACGTTTTTGAAGGCCCAAACCGCGACGGATACCTCCCAGGGTTCGAGGTAGGAAAGCGGGTCCACCGCCCAATTGCCGACCCGACCGACAGCGTCTCGCAGCGTGGAGGGCCCCAGCACGGGCAACACCAGGTAAAAGCCGTTCCCGAGCCCCCAATAGCCCAGAGTCTGTCCGAAATCCTCTTCCGGCGGGTTGAGTTCCGGGTAACGCCGGGCCACATCCCCCAGACCCAGCCCTCCGGCGGTGGTGTTGATAAAAAATTTGCCGAATTCACCGGCCGCATTTTTGAACTTACCCTGCAGCAGGCAGTTGGTAAAACGGACAGGTGCGTATAAGTTATTGAAAAAATTCAGGGTACAGATACGAATCTCGCCCGGCACGACCACCTTGTACCCACTGGCCACCGGCTTGAGGACCCAGAAATAAACTTTGTCGTTGAAAAGATAGATGGCGTAGTTGACGGGGCGCAAAGGGTCCGGCACGGACACGGCGTCACTGCCGCCCGGCGCCAGATCTTCGTCTAAAAACTCCTCATCCTCTAAAAATTCCTCATCCTCCAGGAATTCCTCATCCTCGATGAGTTCCTCATCGGCAACTTCGCGGTGAGTCTTGGACTCGATGTCCGCTTTCTCCGCCGAAAACAAAGGGGCCGGTAATACAACCGGCCCGAATAGCAACAATGCTGCTAATATTGCTATAAATTTAAGACGCTTCAATTCTCGCTCGCTTTGGGATCAAGCTTACCTTTCAGCTCCGCTATCAGTCTTTCCGGCGTGCCCTCCTTTTTTGACAGGAACGTGTTGAACTGGCGGCGATAATTCAATACCAAACCAATGCCTTCGACATTGATGTCGTATACCTTCCACGCGCCCTTTTTAAAGCGTACTTTAAAATCCACCGGAATTTCTATATCCTGTCTTTTGATAATGGTTTTTACAACGGCTTTCTTTTTTGAAACTTCTTCTTCACCGACGAACAAGACCTCCTCATCCTTGTATTCCCCCTGGATTTTAGTGATATAGGTCTTGCCTAGCAACCGGGTAAAGACATCGATAAATTCCACGCGTTCCGCGGAAGAAAATTTTTTCCAGTTCTTACTTCCCAGAGCCAGGGCCGAAATCAGTTTTAGGTCAAAAGCCTGGCTTAAGATCTCCCAGATTTTGTCCGCTTGTTCGCGCCGCTGGTCCTCGGTTTCAACTGTCTGGTCCCTAAGCAGGGCAATCCCGTCATTGATCGGCTGCCTGACCGCTTCGGTAGCCGGGCCAGCCACCGCCGCCGGCGGGGCCCAAAAAAGAATGCCCCCCATCAGGATAAGAAGGCCGGTTAACCATGTTCTCTTCATGCTGACTCCCTTTTACATTATGCCCGCACAGGATAGTCGCGTGGATTGACTCCCGGGAATCCGGTCGCCATGGCGCCGGGCTACTTTGTACCGATTGTCTCGTGCTCGCCAGTTGGTGCTCATCCCGGGCAATCGTCTTTATATACTACAAATTTCGGCAAGATTATAAGTAAAAGTATATTGGTGTCAAGGCGAATGCAACTTGTTTAGGGAAACCTAGCTATGCTGCCGGTCCTAAGCTAACGTCACCTGCAAGCCTGTTACGTGATCCGCCCGAACTCTCTGGGACGAGCTGTCCGCGGACGTTGCCCAGAATTGACAATCGTTCTAATTTGACTTTAATTTCAGATTGATATAGACATTTCTCGATGTCAGAAGCAAGTTGTCACAGGGAGGGATTCCGTGATTCGTCGGTTAATCATATTCACCCGCTTTCCATTGGCGGGGTCCACCAAGACCCGCCTGATCCCTGCATTGGGTGCCGCGGGGTCTGCTCGGCTCCAGCGCCGAATGACGGAGCATGTCGTCAAACGGGTCAGGCAGGTTCGGCTGGCGCCTGCCTTGAATATTGAAATTCGATTTGCCGGTGGTAATACCGACAAAATGCAGACTTGGTTGGGCACGGGATTAGATTACCGGTCCCAAGGGAGCGGCAACCTGGGTGACCGGATGGCTTTGGCCTTTGCAAACGCCTTTGAAAAAGGAGTCGACCAGGCCGCTCTCATCGGCACCGACATCCCCGGCATTACCGCCACCACCGTGGAACACGCCTTCGCCGGTCTTGACCAGGCCGACGTGGTGTTAGGTCCTTCCAGGGATGGCGGATACTACCTGGTCGGCATGCACCGCGAAGCGTATTCAGCCGGCCGGAAATTATTCCAGGGCCTTTCGTGGGGGGCTGCCACAGTTCTGGATGAGACACTGCACCTGGCTGCTGCCGCCGGCTTGCAAACGCATCTGCTGGAGGAACTGCCAGACGTAGATTTCCCGGATGATCTGCCGATCTGGGAGCAAGAGATATCGGATTGATCAACCCCATGATCTCTTTTTATTTTATATAGTTGACAGTCCAGAAAGGCGCTGTTAATACCCCTTGCCATCGTTGGTCATCGGGGGAAGACCCAGAAGCCACCTCAAAAAACTCTTCCTGTGGGGCGTAGCTCGCAGAGCGAAGACTGATTGACCCAATCCGCCAAAGGCGGATAAATCTCGGCGTTGGGCGCTCAGAATAAATCCTCAATATACCTTATGTATTCCTGAGGCTTATTCCTCGCGACCGCCTTGACCTTGAGCCAAAATCTGTTTTTGAGATAGCTTCTAAACGAGGGGAGCCTGACAATGCGTGCTGCTGATCTATCTGAGACCACCCTGGAACGTGCTCAACATCCACCTCTATTTTTCAGACACTATCGGGCTGATGATGAAAAAGCCCGCATGGTGATCGTCCACGGCTTGGGAGAACACTCAGGACGTTACCTTGAACTGGCGGATCATCTGGCCACCCTTGGTTTTTCACTCTGGATGCTCGATTTAAGAGGGCACGGCCAGTCGGGCGGAAAACGGGGTCATGTCAACTCTTTTGATGACTATGCCCGGGACGTTGAAGATGTCCTGGATCAGGCCCGGATTGAAGATGCGGGCAAGGTCCCCATGTTCCTGCTGGGGCATAGTATGGGCGGCCTGGTTTCCATACTGACGGCCTTGAAGCACCAGGACCAGCTTGACGGCCTGGTTCTCTCGTCACCGGCCGTCGGCGTAGCTGCGCACTTGCCGATCTATAAAAAAGTAGCCTTGCGCTGTCTGGCTCGGGTGGCTCCCCGGCTGGGTATCAACAATGAACTTGATCCTCAGCATGTCAGCCACGATCCCGATACGGTAAGGCGATATTTGGCCGATCCGCTGGTCCATGACCGGGTTTCCACCAACTGGTATGTTCAATTTATGGCGGCTATCGAGCAAGTTTTCAACCATTCCACTGAACTGCAACTCCCCACTTTGATACAGGCCGCCGGCGATGACCGCCTGGTAAGCACAAAGGCGGTCGAGCATTTTTTTGAAAAGCTGGTGATGCCGGACCGCCAATTGACCGTTTTCCAAGACCTTTTCCACGAAATCTACAACGAGACAAAATCGGAACGGCAAACAGTCATTGCTGCTTTGACGGCGTGGCTGCAAGGCCGGATTGCGGCCTGACCGTCTGGCAGGTCATCACCAAATTTATAAATCTATTGAAATCATATCTGCGGCTCGGAAAATCACCCACATTTGCCACCCCCTATAAACCACACGGCCAAAAAATCGTTGAGTCCCCGCGCATTTACCGTTATGTGAAGATGCATGAGCCGATTCAAAGCGATTATTTTCGACCTGGACGGCACCCTCCTGGACAGCATGGAAGACATTGCCGACTCAATGAACATGGTTCTGGAGAAAGCCGGATTTCCCCCTCACTCTGTGGGAGCCTATCGATATTTTATCGGCGACGGTATGGATGTCCTGGTTAAAAGGGCGCTTCCGGAAGATAAGCGCCAACCGAAGAATCTAAAAGCTTGTCTGGCTGCCATGAAAATGGTTTACAACCGGAACTGGGCCGCCAAAACCCGCCCCTATACCGGTATTGCCACGCTCCTCAACCGCTGCGAGGCGATCGGACTCAAAATGGGCATTTTATCCAACAAACCGGATGAGGCCACCCAGGCCACTGTCGATCATTTCCTGCTCCCGGAAATCTTTGCCGCCATTCATGGCGCCCGCCCTAATATTCCTAAAAAACCCGACTCACTGGGTGCGGAATTAATGGCCGGGCAAATGGGTGTGGAACCGGAGGAATGCATCTTTTTGGGGGATATGCCCGTAGACATGCAAACAGCCCGGGCAGCCGGGATGTATCCGATCGGTGCACTCTGGGGCTTACGAACCGCCCATGAACTGAGCGAAGCCGGCGCGAAGCTGCTGGCCGTCAATCCGGCGGCTCTGGCAGATTGGTTGTAGAAGCTATCTCAAAAAAGTTTTCTCGTCGGGCGTCTTGTGCGGCGTGGCCTAAAACGAAGACGTCAGCTCGCAGAGCGTGGGCGGGACCTTGTCGAAGATCCCGCGCCTTTCAGCGGGGTACCAAAATCCGGTTTTGAGATAGCTTCTAATATATTTCACGGCGTGCGAGATGATTAGAATGACCTAAAGTGCTGTATGTGGAAAACGAAATAAATCCAATGAATGCAGTCGACACCCGTTATCCGCCGACACCCCGCGTAGCCGTGGGTGCCGTGGTCATCAAAAACAGAGCGGTCTTGTTGGTGAAGCGCGGGAAAGCTCCCTCGGGCGGCAAATGGGCTATTCCCGGTGGCAGCGTGGAACTGGGCGAGACGCTTCGGCAGGCCGCGGAACGGGAGATTTTCGAGGAAACCAATATCCGCATCAGGGCCGGGGAGCCGGTTTACACCTTTGATTTCATTGAGCGTGACCAGCAGGGTGTCGTTCGTTTTCACTACATTATCGTGGACCTGGCCGCCGAATATCTGGATGGAGACCTCATGCCGGGCGACGATGCCGCTCAGGCCGCCTGGATACCCTTTAATAATCTGGACAGTCTGGACATCAATGCCACTACGCGCGAATTCTTAGCCAAATATCTCGCTCAGGGACTTTCGGACGATCCGGGTTAAAGGCCGCACCCTGCCAACCAAAAAGAATAGGTAAAGGTGTTGAGGCAAGATCGTATAAAGTGGAATAAAAAACACGCCGAAAAAGCCCCGGGCGCATTGATTCCGGACATCGTCCGTGATTTCTGCGGGCTCGCGCCCGCCGGGCCCGCCCTGGATATTGCTTGTGGTACTGGAGCGGTGAGCCTTTACCTGGCGGATTTGGGTTTTCGCGTGGACGCCGTGGACATATCAGACGTGGCCCTGGCCAAATTTGCAAAACGGCACCCGGGCATCCGTCCTATCTGCGCCGATCTCGACACCTTTGATCTGCCGGTCGACTATTACAGCCTGATTGTCAATCTGAGGTACCTCAACCGACGGATTTTTCCTCAAATTGCCAGGGCCTTGAAACCGGGCGGCGTGCTTATCTTCGAAACCTTTATGCGCTCAACCAACAAAGCGCTGGACAGGGGATTCAAAAGAGAATATCTGCTCGAGGCAAATGAGCTGCTGGACACATTTGCGAATTTGGAGACCCTGCATTACGCTGAATCGGACAGCGGATGCGAGGAAACACCGGCGCGACTGGCATCGCTGGTAGGAAAAAAACCATGAATATGCGGACATCTCTGACCATCACGGAAAAAAAGGCCCTAGAGAGTTACCTTGAAACCATACGCCAGGCCACTGAAATGGAAGAGTATGAAATGGCTCTGACCGCCCTGGAAAGCCTCAAGCAAATCATCGTGGAAAAATTGATGCTTGTTCACCATGGGAAAGACCAGGCGGATAGCTAGTGGCGGCCGGGTCTAAAAGGTCTTAGCCTTCAGCCTTCCGCCTACAGTCTAATAGTCTAAAAAACAATGCCTTCGAAAACGAACTGGATCATAAAGTTCCTTCAGGGAACGTACAACCACTACAGCCTGGAATTACCGGACCAGCCCGGTTTTTTCACCGGCTTTTTGCTGAACCGTTTTTTGTCGGGGATCAGAATAGAAGATGAGCAGATCGCCGTCCTGAAAAACCTGCCCGAAGACGCGATCATTGTCTATGTCGCCAAGCAAAAAAGCCCTTTTCAATACCTGTTGTATTATATGCGTTACCGGCAGTTGGGCCTGGCCTATCCGACCTTGGGATTTTACTACAGTATATTTTTTTTGCAGCCGGTCATGCGGCTGCTGCGCATCATGCTGGCCGGCAGCTTGCGGCTGGTAAAAAAGAAAGAGTTGCTCTCGCCGCTCGACAACGGCTATCTGGCCGGTGAATTGAAAAAGGGAAAAACCGCCTTTTTGTCTCTGGTCAGCAAACGCGATTTCCGCCGACGCTTTGTAAAATCGGAAACGGACCCGTTCGCGTTTTTGCTGCAACTCCAGCACGAAACCCGGCGACCGATCTGCCTGGTACCCCAGGTGGTGTTCTATGGTAAGTCACCCCTGCCCGCCATACCATCCATGGTAGACGTCTTCTTTGGCCCGGAACAGGACCCCGGAAATTTGAGACGCATGGTAACGATCTTCAATAATCCTGGAAAAACATTTATAGAAATTACGGATCCGCTAAACTTGAAGGATTTTCTGAAAGACCTGCCCAGCCGCGGTATCTCAACCAACCATGCGGCCCGGATTTTGAGACGGGACCTGCTCACCCAGGTAAACCGGCATCGCCGGGCAATCACCGGGCCGGTCAGACGCACGGATACCGAACTGAAACAGAGTATCCTGACTGGAGATGACATCCAGGCCTATATGCGTAAGTATGCCCAGCGGCGGGAGAAAACCCGCTACCGGGTCCAAGCCGAAGCCCTGGCCTACCTCGACGAAATTGCGGCAAAACCCCATCCGGCCGTCATCAAGGGCGGGGCCACCGTGGTACAATGGCTGCTCAATACGATGTTCGAAGGTGTCACCATCAACACCCAGGCCCTGAACAGTATCAAACGGGCCGCCCGCAAGGGACCGGTGATCTTCATCCCCTGTCACAAAAGTCACCTTGATTCACTGCTCGTGGCGCATATTCTGTACCGGCATGACCTGCCCACCCCGCTGTTTTTTGCCGGGCGCAATCTTGCCTTCTGGCCCATGGGGACCGTTTTCCGCCGCCTGGGGGCTTTCTTTGTGCGCCGTTCTTTCAAGGCTGTATTTTACGCCAAGATACTTGCCGAATACATCCGCCGGATCCTGATCAATGGCCACAATATCGGTGTCTTCATCGAAGGTACCCGCAGCCGTAGCGGGAAGCTTTATGCCCCCCAACTGGGTATGCTGACTATTTTACTCAACGCTCTGAAAAAGGGCGCCTGCGAAGATATGTCCTTTGTGCCGGTATTTATCGGCTACGACCGGGTGCCCGAAGAACAGGCCTACATCAGCGAAGTGGAAGGCCATGGCAAGGCCCCGGAAAACCTGGAACAAATGCTCAAAGCGCGCAAGGCCCTTAAAAAACGCTATGGGCGCATTTACGTCAATTTCCATGATCCCTTCCTGCTCAGCGACCTGATGAGAACACAGGGGCTCTCTATGGAAAACCTGGATGGGAAGCGGCAAAACCTTTTCTGCCGGTATCTGGGGCAGCGTATCCTGGCAGCTATCAACGCGGACAACGTGGCGACCCCCCATGCCCTGGCGGCCTCCGCGATCCTGCACAACGACAGTCAGGTTACTCAAGAAGAACTGGATTTTCAGATGGAAGCCGGCCTGACCCATCTCACTTCGCGCCAAACTAATTTTTCCGACTCCCTGGTAACGAATCCCGAGGCCGCTCTAAACAATGCCCTGGTGGATTATATCAAACGCAAGCTTATCGATCCCCATGGCCTGGAGGAGGCCCAGGCGGAAGCGGCCGTCCACGTCCACTATCACATAAACAGTAAAAAACGTACGGAACTGGATTATTACAAGAACTCCATCATCAATGCTTTTGTTCCGGCAGCGTTTACCGCCTTGCTTATCCGTGAAAAAGACGCTTTCCAGTTCAGTGCCGCCAATCTCCATGAACACTACAACTTTCTGCAAGATCTCTTCATCAATGAGTTTACGCCCGACCCGGAAAGGCCGCCGGCATTCCTGGTGCGTAAAACGGTGAAAGCCTTTATCGACGATGCGATCATTATTCCGCACCCCACCCTGCCGGACACCTATAACATCACAGCGTCCGGGTACAAAAAACTGGTGTTCTTCTCGGGACTGCTGAAACCCTTTTTCGAATCGTACATGGTAGCTTTCAAATATCTGGAAAAAGCCGGGAAGGACAGAAAGGACAAAAAAGATATCGTGAAGAAAATTCGCGGCCGCGGTTATAAGATGTTCAAACGTGGAGAGATCACCCGCCGGGAGTCCCTGTCGGTGCTTTACTACGCCAACGCGGTGGACAGTTATACCAAGAACGGACTCAAGGGGCCGCGGGGAATGGAAAAGCTGGCCCGCTATAATGCGCGGATTGCAAAATACCGGACCATACTTTCATCCAGATAACCTGCATTGGAACTGTAATTGCTTGAAATCCATATCGCCGTACTCTTTTTCGGACTGGCCGGACTGTTCGGCAAGCTGGTCAACCAGCCGCCGACCGTCATCGTCTTCGGACGGGTGTTCTATGCCATGGCCTTCTTGCTACCGGCACTTTGGCTGCGGCGCCAGAGTCTAAAACTGAACAGGGGTTCCGACTACCTGGCCCTGCTGCTGCAGGGGTTCATCCTGGCCGTGCACTGGGGCACGTTTTTTCAGTCGATCCAGGTGTCCACGGTGGCGGTCGGATTGATTACCTTTTCCACTTTTCCCATCTTCGTAACGTTTCTGGAACCGATATTCTTTAAGGAAAGACTGCGCCCGGTGGATGTGGTCCTGGCCCTGGTGACCTTTTGCGGGGTCGTCTTGGTGGTCCCCGCCTTCAGCCTGGATAACGCGACTACCCAGGGAGCACTATGGGGCATCACGTCCGGCTTTACCTTTGCTTTGTTGTCCATCCTCAACCGGAAATATGCCCGGTCGTACTCCAGCCTGGTGGTGGCTTTCTATCAGGATGCCGCCGCCGCCCTGTTTCTGTTTCCATTTCTGTTCCTGCCGGGGCCGACCCTCACCATGCAGGACATGCTGCTGCTGGCCCTGCTGGGGATTGTGTTCACAGGGGTCGCCCATTCGCTTTTCATAAAAGGACTGGCCACCGTAAAGGCCCAAACGGCCAGCATTATCGCCAGCCTGGAACCGGTATACGGTATTCTGGCCGCCACGCTCTTGCTGGCCGAAACACCGGCCCTGCGGGAGTTCGCGGGCGGTGTCGTCATCCTGGGCGCCGCCTTGTATGCCACTTTAAGAAAAGAACCGGGAGGTTCAAATGGCACGTAACATCGATCCCAAACGATTCGGCCTGCATCATTCGACACAGTTGGAGCAGTCCGGTGAAAAACTGTTCACCCTGATCATCAACCGCAAGAGCCGGATCATCATGAAAGATGGGAAAAATATATTGGCCAAGGCCGCCAGGATATCGGCCAAGGTTCCCGGCGCCGTGATCTGCCTGCGAACGACAGCACCGGTTTGTGGTAAAACCAAGAAAATGCTGGAAGAGAATAATGTGGAGTTGTGCCCATGAAGCCGATGACCCTATACAGGCTAGTGGCGTTAATCGCGGTTTATATTTTCATAGCGGCCGGCTGTGCCGGCCCGCCGCCAACCGAGCCAGTACGGGTCGGCGGGCTGGTGTTTCATAACAACACCTTGCAGCCACTGAAGGACGTGCGGCTGCAGGTACCTAAAACCGGCGGGTTCATCTCCTGCAATCTGATAATGCCCGGCAGGCACTGCGCGACCACATTCCCCTCCCGGCATTACCGGGGCACCCCGGTAATCATTACCTGGCGACAGGCCGGTGAGCAGTTTTCATCCGGTAAAATCCGAATACAGTCTCGACGAAAACCTGTACCGGGCCAATCGACCACAGCTTATGTGACCTTGAATAGCGACGGCTCCGTGGAGGCCAAGGTAGAGTGAAGAATCCTGGCCCAGAGGGACTGGCTTTGGATTGCCCCTGGATGGGACACGCACCCAGAAAACGCCTTCTTAGCATGATCGGATTCAGGGTATTAGGTCGAAGACTGAAGGTTGAAGGAAAACCTTAAAACCAATCTGCCAGAATTGATTGCAATGAATACTAAAAACTGCGACAAATCGGTATGCTCTTGATATTATAGCTTTTTAACGCTCTTACCTTCAGTCTTCAGTCTTCAGCCTAAACACCTGGGAACCCTTACCGCGGCACAGCCTAATATCTCAGACTTGGCCCTGAGGACCAAGTTTTCAAGGACTGAATAAACATGCTGCGTCTAATATTAATCGGGTTGCTGGCCGGCCTGTTCTTCAGTTCGACCTTTATCTTAAACCGGGTCATGAGCCTGGAAGGCGGACACTGGATATGGAGCGCCAGCCTGCGCTATGGCTATATGATCCTTTTTCTGGTCGCCTGGTTTCTGGTCTTCAAGGGCCCGGCGGCCCTTTTTGAAGTCCTGCGGGTGTTTTTCCGGAACTGGATCTTCTGGACCCTGGCCGGCAGTGTCGGCTTCGGGCTGTTTTACGCGCTGATCTGTTACAGTGCCGATCATGCGCCCGGCTGGGTGGTTGCTACCACCTGGCAGTTTACCATCATCGCCACTCTGTTCGTCCTGCTGTTTTTCGGCCGCCGCTTCCCTATGAAAACCTGGTTTTTTTCCACCCTGGTTTTCGGCGGGGTGCTCATAGTCAACCTGGGCCAGGCGGAAAAAACCGGCTTGGTGGAGCTGGCCGCCGGAGCCATCCCAGTCTTGATTGCAGCCTTTTGCTACCCGCTTGGTAACCAGATGGTCTGGGAAGCCACCAACGGCAACCGACGGCTGCCGGATGTCAACAGCCCGGTACTGGAAACGCCCTCTGCCCGGGTCCTGCTGATGTCGCTCGGTTCGCTGCCGTTGTGGGGTATCCTGATTGCCGTTACCACACCGGCACCGCCTTCCTCCGGTCAGCTGTTCAACACGGCCCTGGTGGCGCTGTTCTCCGGGGTGGCCGCCACCAGCTTGTTTTTACAGGCCCGCAACCTTTCAAAAACGGCCGGGGAACTGGCCGCGGTTGACGCCACCCAGTCCAGCGAGGTAATATTCGCCCTGCTGGGAGAAATCGTAATCATTGGTGCGGCTCTTCCGGATATCTTCTCGGTGTTCGGCATTCTGATCACCTGTGCCGGCATTACCCTGTTTGTCTGCTTTCAGGATCAGTCCTGAAGAATTCGGCTCTGACGAATTCTTCGTTTTAAGTTTTAAGTGTTAAGTGTTAAGAAAAACCTAACAAAAAATGCTTTGTGACGAAAAACTCCGGAATAAGCTTCAGATAAACCTGGATCAATTTGAAACCAGGGCCGGGCATATCGCGGGTGTTACCCAAGCGGCGGTGGCCCTGACCATCGTGGATGTGGCCCACGGCTCAGAAGACTACGGCCTGCCCAGTTTCAATACGCGGCAGGCTGATGCCGCCCTGATTCTCACCCGGCGCAGTGCAAACCTGCGGAACCACTCGGGCCAGTGGGCCCTGCCCGGGGGGCGGCGGGACGACGGCGAAGAGGCCGCGGACACGGCCCTGCGGGAATTATCCGAAGAGGTCGGCCTAGAGCTGACACCGGACCGGGTGATCGGCTACCTGGATGATTTCACAACCCGTTCTGGTTTTGTCATCACCCCCGTAGTCGTCTGGGGCGGTGACCGGGTGGACCTGATCCCCAACCCGTCGGAAGTGGCATCCATTCACCGGATTCCACTGGTCGAGTTCTTGCGAAGCGATGCCCCGTTGATTGAAAACAGCCCGCAAAGCAGTGCGCCTCTGCTGCTCATGCCGGTCGGCAACACCTGCATCGCCGCCCCGACCGCGGCCTTGCTCTATCAGTTCCGGGAAGTGGCCCTGCTGGGCAGACATACACGGGTGGCGCACTATGAGCAGCCGTCATTCGCATGGAAATAGGAAAGGGTTCAAGGGTTCAAGGGTTCAAGGGTTCAAGGGTTCAAGGGTTCAAGGGTTCAAGGGTTCAAGGGTTCAAGGGTTCAAAGGCGAAATACCATAAATCTGAGATAGAAGAATAAGAAAAACTTTGGGGCCCGGAGAATCAGGCTTTGGGTTGTCCCTCCAAAGGGGCTTCATTGCTATAACTCAAAAGCAAGACTTTGCATCGCGCAGAGTCGCGGAGACGCAGAGACGCCCTCCTTAAACTTAGAATCAATGCACAGTCCAGCGCAGTCGGGAAAGCATGACCAGAATTTCGTCGCACTATCGTGCGAAAAACCGGTTCAAGCGTTCAGCCACAGCAATCATCTGGTTTTATCCGGCAAAGCCGGAATGATATATGTTTCTCTCTGCGCCTCTGCGTCTCTGCGCGAGAATAGTGCTTTTACTGCATAGCTATATATATCTGACCTGCTCCTGAGGACCAGGTTTTAAAGAAAAAATATATAATTCCAAATAGGAGAAACGATATGGCGACCTTATTTGAAGAGACTACGATTAATGGGATGACCTTGAAAAACAGGTTGGTACGGTCGGCTACTTGGGAGGGGATGGCCGCGCCGGATGGCCGTCCTACGCCTAAAATGAAGGCGTTTTATCGCGAACTGGCCGCCGGCGGGGTGGGCCTGATCATCTCCGGTTTTGCCTTCGTTCGGCCGGACGGCAAGGCCCTGGCGGGCCAGATGGGCATCCATACAGATGACTTTGCTGATGATTACAAGGCCCTGACCAGTGCTGTCCATGAGGCCGGTGGAAAAGTAGTGGCCCAGATCGTTCATGCCGGTGGGCAGACAATGAGCGCGACCATCGGCCAAAAGCCGCTGGCCCCATCTGCGGTGGATGTCGATCAGTTCCAGGAAACACCGGCTGAGTTGACCAAAGCGCAGATCCAGCAAATCGTGGCGGCATTTGGTGAAGGCGCTCGACGGGCCAAGGCCTGGGGATTTGACGGTGTCCAGTTCCACGGTGCCCATGGTTACCTGATCAATCAATTTCTGTCGCCCCTGACCAACCAACGGCTGGATGAATACGGCGGCAGCATTGAAAAACGTATCCGCTTTCTCATGGAAGTCTACCGCGCAGTCCGCAAACAGGTGGGCGATGACTACCCGGTGATGATCAAACTGAATGCATCGGATAACCTCAAGGGCGGTTTGACGGACCGGGATGCTGATTATGCCGCCCGCCGTCTTTCCGAGGCCGGTATTGATGCGGTGGAAGTCTCGGCAGGCACACCGGCCTCCGGGAAAAGAAATCCGGCCCGTCAGAAAATCATCAACCCGGATAAAGAGGCCTACAATCTCGAATTGGCTCGGATGGTCAAGGGCGCGGTCAGTTGCCCGGTTATCGTGGTTGGTGGTTACCGCTCTTATGCCGTCGCTGAAAAGACCATCGCCGAAGAGTTGATGGATTACGTCTCCATGTCCCGCCCGTTGATAAACGACCCGGGGCTTCCGTCCCGCTGGCAGGCAGGCGACCATAGCTCCTCAGACTGTATCTCATGTAACGCATGTTTCGGCCCGGGACTGGAAGAAGGCGGCATTTACTGCGTTGTCAAAAAGAAACTGCGCGAAAAAGCCACAAAAGAGGCGTAACTCTCCTTTTCTGCCACTCAGCCCCAGGAGAAGGGTATCGCTCAGCTAGGCAGCCGGGGTCGGTTTGACAGCCGCAGCAGAAATGGATTTAAGGGGATATTTACCGGAAATATCCTGGTAAAAAGCGCGAATTTCAACCATGTCCGCCTCGATATTGCCGGTGGGATGCAGAATCGGTCCGATGCCGCCGATCTTTTTCTTGTAGTCAAGAAAGCCGAGGGCAATGGGAACCCCGGCGCCGTTGGCTATATGGTAGAAACCGGTTTTCCAGTTGAGCACCCGTTTGCGGGTGCCGGCTGGGGGCACGGCGAGAATCAGGTTCTCGTTGCGAGCGAAATGGTCAATTGATTGGGCCACCACATTGTTCGCTTTGGACCGGTCGATGGGAATTCCGCCCAACCATTTGAACAACCGACCGAACGGCCAGCGAAAAATAGCATCCTTACCCATCCAGTAGACCCTGGCACGCAGGGCAAACGCTGCAAAAAGCATGTAGGGCAAATCCCAATTGGAGGTATGGGGAGCCGCGATCAAGACCATTTTGGGAGCCAGCGGCAAACGCCCGGAGATGCGCCAGCCCGTGAGCCACAGAAAAACCATGGAAAACCAGCGCATCAGGCTCCGCACGATTGGTGTATCGAAAATAGTATAATTCAAACGTCATCCCCGTCTGAGGTTTTGCGCCCATAAAAAAACCCGGTTGGCCAACCGGGTCAGGGTCACCACGCCATTTGTCATTTTCAGTAGAGTTAGTATCAGCAAATAAGGCTGGCAAGTAAAGCCGGGGGGTGGCGTTTTACAAAACTTTTACACTTGGATAGAAAAGCAGATGCCCGCGATCGGGTTGCACGCAAAATATTGGTTCAAAAGAAAATTTCGAAGGCCTGCTATTGAAGTTTGCCGCATTTGAAGCTATAAAAATCTCTCGTTACGCTAAATATAAGGAGGATTACCATGGCAGATATGGATGGATTGACCGAAGGCAAAAACTATCATTTTGACAAACCCCAGGAAACCGAGGGCTTTTTCCTGAAAGGCTGCGGCAACCTGGACTGGGGCATGAAAAACAGGCTGGCCCGGATATTCAACCCAAAATCGGGCCGCACGGTGATGCTGGCCATCGATCACGGCTATTTCCAGGGGCCGACTACCGGTTTGGAGCGGGTGGATGTCAACATCATGCCCATCGCGCCCTATGCCGATACACTCATGCTGACCCGCGGTATCCTGCGCAGCGTGGTGCCGGCGTCGTATACCAAACCGATCGTGCTCCGGGTGACCGGCGGAACCAGCATCCTCAAGGAGCTGTCCAATGAGGAAATCGCGGTCAGCATCGAGGAATCGATCCGCCTCAACGTCTGCGCCATGGCCGTCCAGGTTTTTATCGGCGGTGAGTACGAAAGACAGTCGATCATCAACATGACCAAAATGGTCGATATGGGCAACCGCTACGGCATTCCCACCCTGGCCGTTACGGCCGTGGGCAAGGACATGGCCCGGGATGCACGCTATTTCCGTTTGGCGACCCGGATCTGCGCCGAACTGGGGGCCACCTACATCAAATCCTATTACATCGATGATGGCTTTGAAACGGTCACCTCTTCGTGCCCGGTGCCCATCGTCATGGCCGGCGGAAAAAAGATTCCCGAACTGGATGCCCTGACCATGGCTTACAATGCGGTACAGCAGGGCGCCGCCGGGGTGGACATGGGCCGCAACATCTTCCAGTCTGAATCTCCCATCGCCATGCTCAAGGCCATTAAGGCCGTGGTGCACGAAAATGAGACCCCGGAAAAGGCGCTGGATCTGTACAATACGATTAAAAGTGAAGGTTGAAGACTGAAGGCTGTAGGCTGAAGGAAAATCTCGGGATATAGCTTTTAGCAGTTAGCTCCTGGCGATTAGCGATCGGTTTTTGCCTGTCAGCTAAAAGCTAACCGCTGACAGCGAATAGCCCCATCCATGATTTCCAATCATGAAGTGGCACTACCTAACAGTCTTCAGACTTCAGACTAATCAACCTTTGTAAAAGTTCACATCGGTACAGCCAATTGCCTCTGAGCGGACATACTGAAGGCAGGTCACAACAGGAAGAATGATTATGCGCATCGCGGTCTGGTACAACAACCGGGATATCCGAATCGAAGAAGTTGAACAGCCGGTTCCCGGTCCCGGGGAAATGCTCGTCAGAATCGACGCCTGCGGTATTTGCGGCAGCGATATCGTCGAGTGGTACCGGCTGCCCCGGGCACCCCTGGTGCCCGGCCACGAGATCGGTGGGGAAGTGGTTGAAACCGGCTCTGCCGTCGAGAACTTCGCACCAGGTGATCGGGTTTTCATCGCCCCCAAAATCCCGTGCATGCAATGCGACTATTGTAAAAACGGGCACTACCCGGCCTGCCCGAATGTAAAGGAACGGCTGCCCGGCGGGCTTGCCGAATATATTCTGGTACCGGCCGCCCTTGTAAAAGGCGGCACCTACCGGCTCCCGGATACTATTTCAGCCGACCAGAGCACGTTCATCGAACCGCTGGCCTGCGTGGTCAGGGCTCAGAACCTGGCCGGCCTGGCCGCGCAACAGACGGCGCTGATTTTCGGTTGCGGCATGTCCGGGCTGCTGCATATCAAACTGGCCAAGTTAAAGGGCTGCCGCGTGGCCGCCGTGGATATCCGACCGGAACGCCTGGAGTACGCCGCCCGCTGCGGCGCGGATCTCACCCTGGAAGCTGCCGAAGATGTGCCGGCCCGGTTATCGGCTGAACAGGGCGGTCTCGCCGATGTGGTTATCCACTGCACATCGGCTATGTCCGCTATTGAGCAGGCCTGGCAATGCGTCGACAAAGGCGGCCGGATTGTCTTTTTTGCGGTGCCCGATCCAGATAAAACCGTGACTATCCCGATCAATGAATTCTGGATGCAGGAAATATCCGTCTTGACCTCTTACTACTGCGGTCCGCCGGATATTGTGGAAGCCATAGACATATTGGACTCCGGAGGCCTGCAGATGGACGACCTGATTACCCACCGCCTGCCGTTAGAGGACACGGCCACAGGATTTGAACTGGTTCTGGATGGCACCGAATCGGTGAAAGTTATTATTAAACCTAACGCATAATTCCAATGACAACCTTTATCCATACGGCATTAGTTTGCAGCAGTGAGGAGCATGCCGACAAATTTTACAAAGCGCTACTGGGACTGGAAAAAGCTGAGCCTAAGACCCTGCCGGCGGACCTTTCGCAGGCCATCTTCGGCATTTACACGGATCTGACCATCATCAATTACACCGGCGATGGGATGCACTTCGAAGTCTTTATTGACGCCAATCAAGCGGACAGCAAGCCAAAGATCGAACACACCTGTATCGAAGTAGAGTCGCGCGGCAGGTTTCTCGAAGAATGCGATAAATTAGGCATCACCGCCAACCAGGTGCCCAAAGGTGAAAAGATCCTTCTCTTCGTGAATGACCCTGACGGTAATATGTTCGAAATTAAGACCCGTTCCAAATAGAATCTGGAGAAAAGCAGAAATATGCAGCAACCTATAGCCATCATCGGTGTAGGCGAACTGGGCGGGGTCTTTGCCCGGGCTTTTTTAAGTGCCGGGCACCCGGTGTATCCCGTGACCCGCAGGATGCCCCTGAACCAGACCCTGGAACAGATCCCGCCGCCGGCTTTGACGCTGGTGGCGGTGGGTGAGAAAGACCTGCCGGCGGTATTGCAGGAGTTGAGCGCTGATAAACGGTCCTCCCTGGGGTTGCTGCAAAATGAACTGCTGCCGGACAACTGGCAGTCAAACGGCGTGATCGACCCCACAGTCATTTCGGTCTGGTTCGAGAAGAAAAAAGGAATGGACGTCAAAGTCCTGCGCCCTTCCCCACTGTTTGGGCCGCAGGCGGACGTGGTGGCCGCTGCCCTGGAAAGCATCGGGATTCCCTGTCGGCGACTGGCCTCGGCCGATGAGCTGCTGCTGGAGCTCGTCGTGAAGAACGTCTTCGTCTACATGATCAATATCTGCGGTCTGAAAACCGGCGGCACCACCGGCACTCTCTGGGCAGAGCATAACGACCTTGCCCACAGAGTCGCGGCCGAGATCGTCGCCCTGCAGGAAGCCATTACGGCAAGGAACTTTTCACGCAGGGCGTTGATGGATGGTGTCGCTGAAGGGGTTGCGGGGGACCCGGAACACACGTGCATGGGACGCAGCGCACCCGCCCGCCTGACCCGCTTTCTATCAATGGCGGACGAGGCCGGCGTTAAGGCTGACACGATTCGCGCAATTCAGGCTGACCTAAATCGGGGATCGAAGTAGGTGATCGAACGCACAAGGAGTTAGCATGGCAGTCGGTTGGGCTAAAGACGGGGCGGTACAGGAGCAAATAGATGCCAGTGTGTCCGATGCCGTAAAACGGGCGCGGAGCAAGCTGCCCGCCGGCGAGGGCGCCACTCACTGCCTGGAGTGCGAAGAAGCGATACCGGAAGCCCGCCGCAGAGCCATTCCGGGCGTGCGTTTATGCGTACAGTGTCAAACCGAGTTCGAGAAACATGAAGACGAGAGCAGCGGATATAATCGCCGCGGAAGTAAGGATAGTCAGCTCAGGTAAATTACATCAAGTGCCTATAGTGAACTAAAATTTGAAGTGATCTAAAGTTAGCGCAGCGCCTTCGGCGCTGCTGTTTGAGAACCTTGAATAGCATGCGCCTCGAGCGCATACATTAACTTTAGGCATTTTAGGTGACGCAAAGCTAATGCCTAACGTGGTGCTCTTTAGGCTCTTTCCACTTGTCGGTTCTGGACTCTCGGCATCTTTACCGGATAACCAATCAAAGCAAAGGTAACAGTACCACAAGATGAAAGTAATCAAAATAGGGGGCGGCTGCCTCAACGGAAAGAAGACCATTGCCCGGATTATCGACCTTATTGCCCAGCGCGGGCGCGGCCACATTTTCGTGGTCTCGGCCCTGAACGGCATCACCGACTTTCTGATAGCGTCCATGGATGCGGCCCTGGCGGACGAGGCCAACATCCCTAAAATCATCAGCCGCCTCAAAGCCCGGCACGACCTGGTGGCTCGACACCTGATCCGCAGACCGATAGAGGCCAAGGGGTTCAGCCAGGACTTCACGAAAACCCTTTCTAAACTCGAACGGCTTTACTACGGCCTGAATTTTACCGGGAAAATTTCACCGCGCCTGCGAGACGCGATCGTCAGTTTCGGGGAACGGTTTGCGGCCCAGTTGCTGACGGCCATATTGAGCAGCCGGGGAATGCAGACCTCCTACCATATGCCGCAACAGATCGGTATGCTGACCGATGGGAAGTTTGGCGACGCCACCGCCAATATCCCGGCCACGGCCCGGAACTTCAAGAAAAAGCTGGCACCTGTCCTCGCAAACAATAAAATCCTGTTCATACCGGGTTTCTTCGGCGTCAGCAAAAACGGAGACATTACCACCTTCGGACGCGGAGGCAGTGATTACAGTGCCGCAGTGGTTGCCGCCGCAATAAAGGCTGAGATCCTGGAAATCTGGAAGGACGTGGACGGGTTCATGACGGCCGACCCCAAATTGGTACCCTGTACCGAATTGATTCCGCTCCTTTCATACGAGGAAGCCTCGGAGCTGGCCTACTTCGGGGCCCGAATCTTGCACCCGCGTTGTGTGGAACCGGTACGCACCCGGAAACTGAATATCACCATTAAAAATACCCTCAACCCGGAGGCCGAGGGCAGTTTGATCACCGCCCGGAGCCCCCGGCTGAAAACGGTCATCAAAAGTGTTGCGCACGATTGCAACATCGGCATCTTGAAGGTCCATGCCGCAGGAGTCGGAGCCCGCCCCGGCATCCTTGCTGAAGTAGCCACCTGTATCACCCATAACGGCATCAACATCAAGGCGGTGGTTACTTCGCAAACCTGCATCAGCCTCCTGCTGGCCGGCGAAGACCTGGCACCGGGCGTCGCCGCCCTGAAGACCTTACGACCCAAGCCTTTCCGACGGTTGGAACCGGTGGAGGATATTGCCCTGATCAGCATTGTGGGCGAAGGGCTCTCGAGCCAGAAAGGCATCGCGGCGAACTGTTTTGCCGCGGTTGCCGAAGCCGGGGTCAATGTGGAAATGATCTCGTTCGGCCCTTCCCGGGCGGCCCTCTATTTTCTGACCAAAAAGACGAACCTCAAAAAGGCCGTCAATGCCATCCACGGTCGCTTTTTCACTTGCAGTTGACCCTGGCAGGCAACTCCCGTTATAGTAGAAGCTGTCTCAAAAAAGTCTTTTGGGCCCAATCTCGGCGTTATTCGCTCATATTAAATCATCGAAATACTCAAAAGTATTCCTCCGGTTTAATACTCGCGGACGCCTTGACCTTGTGCCAAAATCCGTTTTTTGAGACAGCTTCTAATACGGTTACCCGAACTTTACTAAAGGATATCGGAAACCCAGGAAAAATAGGGACATCCTATTCAATCGAATTTGAACCGAATCAGTAAGCGCATTCCCCTTGGCTTGTTGTAAGGTCATCTTTAATTCTGGTAAAAGATCTAAAAACCATGGAAAACCGACTCAAAGACGCCCACGATGCCCTCATGGCGCTTGGTTTCGGCAACTATGAAGCCAAGGCTTACTGCGCCTTGCTCACCCGAGCGCCCGCCAATGGGTACCAGGTGGCCCAGGCCAGCGGAATTCCGCGGGCCAAGATATACGAATGCCTGCAGCGACTGGTTTCACGCGGCGCCGCCATCCAGGTGGAAAGCCAGGATGACGCAGCCCGTCTGTTTGCCCCTACAGACCCCAAAGAGCTGCTCAATGATATCGCCGGCGGTTTAGAGGCATCCATGGACCGGGCCCGCGACGCGCTCGCGCATTTCAAGGATTCACCCCGCATGGTTGAGGTGCTCTGGCGGATCCCCTCTCGGCAGGACCTGGTCGATCGCGGCCTCAAACTCACCAACGAGGCAAACAAAACGCTGCACGCGGCAATCTGGTCGGAGGAATTTGCCAAGCTCCTGCCCAATTTTCTGACCGCCGCCGAACGCGGTATCCGCATCGCCCTCGTACTCTACGATCCACATCCCGGTCTGGCTCAATTGCGGAGCCTTTGCCCGGGCGTCATCCAGCACAACCGCAGCAAGCGGCAGGCCATCCCGGTCATGGGCCGCCAGTTCGTCCTGGTGGCCGACATGGAACGCTGTATCACCGGCACGGTTTTCCCCAACAATGTGGTCGAGGGGGTTTTCACCATGAACTTGGGGCTGGTCACCAACGCCGTCGATCTGGTCAACCACGAGATATATCTGGAAAGGGTCATGATCGCTGCCGGCCAACCGATTACTGATATTTTTGGAAATAAACTCGATAAGTTAGATCCCTTCAATCCACCTGACGCGTAACGCGCCGCAACAAGATTTTCAACCTGGGACCAACATCCTCCCCATACCTGCCACCGGGTACCTGAGGGCACATAATCATTGACAAATTCATCTTTCGACCTTATAGTTACTACTATAGTAGTCACTAAATAAGCGATAGCCATAGGAGGCCTGCTATGTTGGACTTCAATTCCGACCTTTACCGTTTCGGACTTTCCCAGATACCGGACGAGACGATCATCTCCAACGAGGAGACGTTCGGGGCGCATCACTATGAAAGAATCGGTGTGGTCATCCGCCAGGCCCAAAATTGCTGGTTGACAGATGCCCACGGCAATCGGTACCTTGATTGCCTGGCCGCTTATTCCGCTGCTAATCCCGGTCACCACCACCCCAAAATTGTTTCCGCTCTGACCAACGCGTTTACCGGCAATTACGCCAGTGTCATCTCCAATGTGGTCTATACTGACCCGCTGGGCGTGTTTCTGCGCAAGATGGCGGAATTCGTACCGCAGTTGGGAACCCGTTTCGGTGAGAACGGCAACAAGATCCTGCCTAAAAACGGCGGTGTCGAATCGGTGGAAACTGCCATTAAAATGGCCCGTTTTTATGGCTGGCGGAAAAAGGGTGTCCCGGATGGAAAGCAGGAAATCATCGTATTTGACAACAATTTCCACGGACGCATGATTACCGTGGTCTCCTTTTCTTCGACCCCTAAATACCGCGCCGGTTTCGGACCGCTGACGCCCGGATTTGTCTCCGTTCGCTACAATGACCTGGAACAGGTCAAAAAGGCAATCACTCCGAATACTTGCGGTATTCTCGTCGAGCCAATGCAGGGTGAAGGCGGCATGCGCGTTCCGGATGTGGGCTTTTTGAAGGGCTTGCGTGTCCTGGCCGATGAGCACGATCTGCTACTGATGTTCGATGAAATTCAGGTGGGATTGGGCCGCAGCGGCAAGATGTTCTGCTTCGAACATGAAGACGTGGTCCCTGACGGACTGATTTTAGGCAAAGCCCTTTCAGGCGGACTGGTGCCGCTATCCGTATTTATCACCAACCGCAAACTGATGGACATGGCCTTTAATATCGGTTCGGACGGATCCACCTTCGGCGGTTACCCCCTGGCCTGCGTGGCCGGCATCGCCGCATTGGATGTCTTGAAGGAAGAGTATCTCCCGGAGCGTTCGGCTGAACAAGGCCGCAAGCTCTTGGATAAATTACAGGATATCGCCGCCCGGTCGCCCCATGTAAAAGAAGTTCGCGGGCGCGGCCTGTTCATCGGGATCGAAGTCAAAGCCGGCAATGCAATGACTTTCTGCAGGCAGCTCCTGAAATTGGGGGTCCTGGCCAATGACAGTCACGGCCATACCATTCGGATATCGCCGCCGCTGACTATTTCGGACGAAGAACTGGATTACATGGTGACGCGTTTGGACAAGGTCTTGACGGCTTAATTCGGCTTACAACTGGAAACGGCAGGGTCCTTTTGGCAGATTCAACTCTCCTTGGCCGAGGATTTGTATATGTCTACAATTTTACTGCCGTTGAGGTACTCTACCGTCTCGTAGCGCGTGATGCCCATTAATTTTCCGGTGATCTCCCGCATGCGTTCTACCTGGTCGACAATTTTTTTCAAATAGTCAACGCCGGAGAACCCCTCCGGAACATCAAGCTGGAGAAGCTGTGAATACCCCATTATGCTTTGCAGAGGCTGGTTGAGCTCGTGGCAGACGGCCCCGGCCATCTCAAGCACACCCTGCAACCGCTCGAACTCAATCCGTTCGGCCTCAGCTTTGACTCTGTCGGCGACATCCCGAACCAAACCCCGAAATCCCACCGGATTGCCGTTCTGGTCCCGGGCCAGGGACACCACCATCTCCAGGTGGGCGCTGCGACCATTCATGCCGACCTGGAAGCGGGAAACCCGGGAGGGTTTGCCGGTCCGAAACACTTCATTGAATACCGCATACATTTCCTTGGCTGTATCCGGGGAGGCATACTCACGATTGTTCATGTCAAGCAGCGCCTGACGGTCAAATCCCGAAATTTTGCACATGGGATCGTTCACAAATGTAAAATTGCCCTTCAGGTCCAGTTCACAATAGCCTTCATCGATACTGTCCAAAATGGTGCGGTATTTTTCTTCACTGGCCTTAAGGGCTTTTTCAGCCTCAATGCGCGGCGTGATATCGATCAGGGACCCAATGCTCTGCTGGGAACCAGGAATCATGCCAACCCGCAGAAGGATTTGCCGGATTTCACCAACAGCGTCGACGAACCGAAACTCGTATACATTCGGCGGTTCCGTGGCCTCGCGGCGGCGGCGGTGATGGTAAGCTGTCATCCTTTCCCGATCTTCCGGATGAACAAAGCGCGTCCATTGCATCTTACCTTCAATCGCCTCGCGCGAATGTCCGCTGAGCTCCTCAAACTGCCGGTTTACCATCGAGATAGTGGTATCCGCCTCCATCACCAGCAGGGCGGTATTGGTATTTTCAAACACAGTGCGATACAGGGCATCCCTGGCCGGATCGGTCCGGTTGATATCATCAGAAGGGGCCCTATTCGCCTGGTTGTTCCTAGCCGCCACATGCTTTTGTTCCTTCGCCATAACCACCTGTGCAATCTCCCTTTGTAACTATAAATATCCTTGAAAAATCGGCTAACGGATCCTGTAGGGGCCGGCACGGTACGCCAGACCTAAAAAACCTCCCAGGCCAAGCCATCTTCAGACTATATCGGAAAATCGTGCGCAAACTTTATCGATTTCACACCGGAAATTTTATGGCTGTCCGCAATAGCAGACAACGCACGCGTATGTCCACTGCCGACTTAAAATCCAGGCTGCCGCAGATCGAGGGTGTCTTTCGGGAAATGACAGCAACGGTCCCTTGCTTACGCCTACAGAAGACGATTGGGGGGCGTTTCGAAAAAGCGCGTAATATCTGTATAGCTTTCAGGCGGGGGTACCAGATAAGCTAATCGGCCGGGTCCAGTTTTAAGCGGGCCGCCCGCCTATTGGCGGCAAGCAATCTATACTCGCGGCCGGCCAACTTGAAGCGCTGTTTTGCTTTTTTCAAAGGAATCGTATAGTGGTAGGCAAACCCCTGATCTAACTGCGGTATCACCACATCTATCAAAAGGTTTCCATTCTGTCGCCCCCGATAGATCAGGTGGGTCGTACCAACAGCTGCGGGTTTGTCCAGGGTGAGACGCACCCAACTGCCGGGTTGTTCGGCAGCACCGGCCGCCCGGCTCCCCATGGTCCGGTTAGACCAGGGGGCCGCCGGATCAAGCGCCTCGGTGCACAGGTAATACACTACCCAGATTAAAAAGAGCCCGGCGCATATGATGAAGAGCCGGGCACGCCAGTCGGTATTGCCGGTACGATACATACATCCCTCCGCTCTTTTCCGTATAATACCCTTTTGGTGTATTTGTTAATCCTTTTTGAGTACTATATTTTCTATAATACTAATTTTATTTTCAATATATCTTAATAAAAATACCCATATGTACCTTGTCCTTGACGGTGACAGGATCGCATGTCTGCCGGGTTTACATATGCTCAAAAGGGCGTTAAGTTCAGGTGCCATACGGCCGTATTGGAATCATGTGCTAGAATAAATAAGAGAGGTCAACTCGATGCAGGCTGCAAAAGTAACCGATTATATTGTTAAATGGCTGAGCAACTATTGCGACCAGGCGGGGATGACTGGTTTTACCGTGGGCGTCTCCGGGGGAATCGATTCTGCGGTCACATCCACCCTGTGTGCGCGAACCGGAAAAAGCGTGATGGCCCTCAACATGCCGATTTACCAGGCCACCGACCAGGTAACCCTCGCCCACGAGCATATCCGGTGGCTTGAAGCTATCTATGATAACGTAAAGGGCGTCGATATAAATTTGACCCCGGCCTTCAAAGGCATCGAGGAGACGCTACCGGCCGAAATCCAGGATGGACTCTCCATGGCCAATTCCCGCTCCCGCCTGCGAATGCTCACGCTTTATGCTTTTTCCACCCACTACCGGATGCTGGTGGTCGGAACCGGCAACAAAGTGGAAGATTTCGGGGTCGGCTTCTACACAAAATACGGAGACGGCGGTGTGGACCTCGCGCCCATAGCCGACTTGGTTAAATCGGAGGTGTATGCCCTTGGCCGGGAACTGGGCATCCTGGAAGATATCATATCGGCACCACCAACGGACGGGCTCTGGGAAGACGGACGGACGGATGAAAGCCAGATCGGTGCCTCCTATGATGAACTGGAGTGGGCCATGTCCCACGACTCCGATTCTCAGCAAGAACTGACCTCACGCCAGAAAGAGGTGCTCTCGATCTACATGGGTTATCATCGCGCCAATCGGCACAAAATGCTGCCGATTCCGGTCTGCAAAATCCCGGACGACGTGAAGTGAGCTCCTGCCAGGTACTGATAGAACTGCAAAACGTCACCGCACGTGTCCGCAATATACCCATCTTGGCGGGAACTTCCTGGAAAATCGAAGCCGGTAGCCAGTGGGCTGTAATCGGACCCAACGGCTCCGGCAAATCCACCCTGGTCGGCATGCTGACCAACAGTGTACCGGTGATTGAGGGCCGCACCGTGCGCACCTGTCCGCCGGATGCCACGCAATCACTCTCTTTTGAGCTGGTCGATCGTCTGATGGCCCGGGAAGAACGGCTGGAAGAAGCCCGTCATTTTGCCAACCGCCAAGAAGAGACGACCACGGCCCGGGAAGTCATCGCGCCGGGTGCAACCGGTGAGGACCATGCGGCCATAGACCGTATCGCGCAAACGCTGGACATTCTGCATCTGCTAAAAAGAAGTTTTGCCTGCCTCTCTTCGGGTGAAATCCGCAAGGTACTACTGGCCAGGGCACTGTTATGTCGGCCGCAATTATTGATTCTGGACGAGCCCTACGAAGGACTCGATACAGCCGCAGCTGAAAAACTTTCTAAAATGCTTCCCCATCTCATGCAAAGCGGTATCAGTGTCGTACTGGTTACCCACCAGTTGAATCGCATCAGCCGGCACTTTACCCATGTCCTGTGCGTAAAATCCGGCCGGGTTATCGCACAGGGGCCCCGGCACGAGATATTAGTACCGAAAATATTGGACGACCTGTACGACCACCGGCCAGCCGACACACCAATTAGGGTGAAGACAAAAACACCGCCCGCTTCCGGAGGAAATCCAGACCTGATCAGGATGGAAAACACGACAGTTGCTTACGGGGAAAAAATTGTTTTGGATCGTTTGAACTGGACCTTTCGTGAGGGTGAGCACTGGGCGGTTATAGGGCCGAACGGTTCGGGGAAATCGACCCTGGTTAAGCTGATCTGCGGCGATCATCCCCAAGCCTATGCCAATCGCATGCAGCTGTTCGGCCGGCCCCGGGGATCCGGTGAAAGCATCTGGGACATTAAACAACAGATCGGCCTGATCTCAGCGGAACTGCAGCTCCGTTACCGCAAAGGCATCCGGGTCATCGACGTGATTCGTTCAGGATTTTTTGATTCGGTCGGAATTTATCGCCATTGCAGCCGACAGCAACGCTCAACGGCGGACAGGTGGCTGGCAACAGTTGACCTGGCCGCCAAACGGGAAGCACCCTTTGACCAGCTTTCGTATGGGGAACGGCGGCTGGTCCTGTTGGCGCGGGCCATGGTAAAAGCGCCCCGCCTGCTGGTCATGGACGAACCCTGCCAGGGGCTGGACCCTGAAAACCGCGCCAGGATGCTTACGATCGTAGAGCAGCTTTGCAGTCAAAACGCCACTCACCTGTTATATATCACCCACTTGCCCGAGGAGATACCGTCGGTTATTACCCGGGTCCTCGAGTTGGGCTAAGAAGCAATTATCGGCAATTATAAAAGGCGTGGACTATATCAGATTTTCTGGGCCTTTTGTTTGTAAATGAAACCGAGGACCAATGGTCGAAGTGCTCGCAATGGGATATATTTTGGATATCACAAAATTTTCAGTTGTCTGATATGTGCAGGATCATAGCGAAACTGTCGAAAAAGTCCAAAAAGGGTGTTTTTACCAATTTCCAGTGTAATAAAATCGATGCCTTACAAACACCAAAATGGCAGATTGGAGGTTTTTCGACAGTCTCAGCAGATACATGTAGTTGGAGTTCGGTGCAGTTTTGTTTGGGGGGCACCTTTAAGCACGGAAATCACGACTGCATCGCGATACATTCAAATTGCATGGTTTATAATAAAACTACCGCCGTCCGTCGCCCACGATGGCATAGGGTGCCCAGAAGATCGGATGGGCGTATGAGAAACCCTGACTATGATTCTTGGCAATCATGGCATTCATGGTCTGGCGCAGCGCTTCGGCGCGATTGATAGTCAGGTTTTCCAGTTGCCGTTTGAACAGGTCGGTAGTCAACAGCTTGGCACTCACTGTCTCCACCGGCCAGCCGGTGACCAGCAGGGAACGGGCACCTGCGTAGAAAAATGCCTGGCCCAACCCGGAAACTGCTTCGGCGCCCTCCCCTTCAGCCGCCCCGGTGTTGCAGGCTGACAGAACCACCCAGTCAGCATTCAGCCGGAGTCCCATGATCTCGCCCATGGTCAGCAATCCATCTTCGTCGGTATGGCCGGTGACATCCGGTGCGCTCAACGCCAGGGCCGGCTGATCGAGCCCATCCAGATCGCCTGGCACCAGGCCATGGGTGGCAAAGACCACCACTTTGCGGTTACTCAGATCCAGGGATTTAACAGTCCGTTCGCTGGCTTGTTTCCCTATGAACACATCTGTTTCTGCATCCGCTTTCAAAGTGGAGGCAATGTTAAGGACCTCCTCGCGCGTGTCCGGCAGCCGGTTGAGCATGCTGATATCAATAGAGGCAATCTTCTTCTTGTCGATCCGGCCGGCTTCGGTCACCCGGATACCTCGCATCTGGATAGGGGCATTGCGCATGGTAAGCATCTGGGGCTGCCTGGCTTCTTCTTCAGCGGCAGCCAACTGTTCCTGGTTAAAGTAGGGGTCTCCGAAACCAACATAAGCGACCCGCTCCGTTTGTTCAGCAGTAATGGACCGTAGGTTGACTAGAGCAGACACTGAAGGCAGGACCGTCACTGAATAGTCCTTAACCAACCATTCGATGTCTCGGTAGTTAGAGAATAGGAGGCCTCCTTGTTTTGCTTGGGATTTAGACTTCGGCGATGTCGGTAATATGGCCAATGGAATTTGTCCGATGGGCCCCTGGGCGATCACCATCAGATGTTTGGCATCTTTCCAACCGGCTTCAACCGGTTTAAGGATTGTCTTATATATCTGATATGCCAAGTCTAAATCGTAAGGCGGTATCTCCATAGTAGAGAATGCGAAGCCGGGGTTAAGGGCCTTTCTCAAGCCGCGTATCATGCGTGCCATTTCCGGCTTGCTGATCGGAATTTTAGCCATAGATACCGGGCCTGTATTTGGAACCGCCCAGATGAAGGTATGTCCGCTGCCTGTAAAAATGGAAACAAGGGCCTCATTTCTCTCAAGCGTGGTCCGAACCTGGGTCACATTTATATTATCCGGGTTGATGATATTGGCGTATTCTGGGAAACGGGTTTTAATATCCTGCTCCAAAGTATTGGCAGCGAGGTTGAGGGTCGCGACTTTATTCTGCAACTCTTCCACTACCTCTGTATTCGTCAATTCCGATGGCGCATAGAAAATGTTGGCAAGCCTGTTTTTCAGAGCCGTGAGCTTCAATTCCAAATCTTGCTGCTGCCGTATCAATTCCGCAAGTTCCTGGTCCTTCACTTCCGCTCTGGCAGAACTCAAAGCCACGGCCTTTCCGAGTAGCTTATCTTGTAGGGCGCCGGCCAGATAAAAACTCTTTTCAACCTGATCGGTATTCGGGTTTGCGGCAAGCAGGGAAATATTTGCCTCAAGCAACACCTTAAGTTTAAATGCGTGCACATTTTGACCTGCACTTTCACCACTCTTGGTCTGCCGGGTTTTCAATAGTTGAGGAATATGGCGGTCAAACTCTTCAAGCGCCTCTTCTACCCTCCCTGCCTGGCCTAATGCCATCGCGCGCAAAGCGCCTAGTTCGGCCAAAACGTACTCTTCCTGGAGCAACTGATCCCTTCTCTGGTTTAAAGCAAACTCATATTTGCGAATGGCCCCATCGGCATCGCCAGTCATCAGCAATGCCAACCCCCAATAGGTATTTCCTTTAAAACGTCGTTCAAAAGATTCCGGATCAGTTATTAAATCCTTTTCAATCAGGTTATATTGCTCCAGCGCTTCTTTAGGTTTCCCGTCAGCAAGAAGTGCCCGGGCATATGTCTCGCGTGCATTTGACCGGATAAACGCGTCAATGGGAACCCTTAAAGACATCGCCATATGCAGAGCTGTTCTGGCACAAACTGTGGCATCGCCAAATCTACCCCGTTCAAACAAGATATTGCTCAGTAAAATGTAGCAATGCGGTAATACTTTCATTTGCCCGAGTCGGATAGCCTCGCGCAAAACGATTTCAGCCTCAGTTAACCGCCCCTGCCACATGAGAACACGGGCAAGATACATCTTAGCCTCAGGATACCACCACAGCCGCCCCCCCGAATCCTTCATTAGTTTTTCAATCCAATTAATCGCCTGGTAGTATTCGTTTTCGGACGCTTCAAGATTACCTTGTGCAAAATAGATCGACGCCCGTGCCCGAGTTATTGAACGTTGGATGGTCAAATAGACCGGGTCGGCTTTAGTGCGTCGAGTGTTTGAATTCCATGCATGGAAATATCTGTTCACTAAGGAAAGAAGGTTTTCCGCAGATTTGTAATCACCAACTTCTGCCAGAAAAATGGCTTTGCATCCCAAGGCTTTGGCTTTCTCAATGTCATTTCTAGCCGTATTAACTGAATATTCTATCATACGGATGGCTAGACTGAAATTGCCAAGGAGAAATTCATCATACGCCAGAAACCGCCAGCAACCACTTCGACTAATATTGCTCCATTTCGTAAAATGCTTTGAACTCGCGCCGCCCTGGTTACCCAGAGTCTTTGAAAGGGCTTCCAGGTCTTCATCTGTATATTTCTTTTTAGGCTTTAAAAACTCCTTGGGTACGACAGGTGGATCTATATAATATTGTACGCTTCGCTCAATAGTTGTGCCAAGTCCACGCGGCGGAGGGGTCTTATAAGTCTCCTGAAACTCAAGGGCGTGATCCTGGGCTTCTTGGACCGACATATTCCCAGTTTTACAGCCCGGTAACCCCATAAACAAACAGCTAATCAAAAGAATGAACGCAACGGTATAGTAGCTTGCGAGAAATGAAGAAGTTTTACCTGGAGAGTTAGATACCATATTCAGATAACCTCTCTTTCAGCTGCGAGTAATGTTAGGTGTGACTTTTCGCTTATGTCTTTGAAGTTTGTGGCAGGGAAAGGTGAAAGACTTATTTCGTGGTCGTACTTGGATTTAGTCTGGGTAGGGCTATAAGAAACTACTAAATGGCATATTAACAAGGTAACCTCGAAGTCTATTGTCATCACAGCTCAGGTAGCTACCTAAACACGAGATACATAGCACGATTCAGAAGATTATGCCAAGATGGTATTTTGAATTAAATGAGGCCAAGCTATATGTAGCAATTTGCCGACAATTAGTTTTTGAACCACTTTTTTACCACATTGTTTATTGATAGTTTACTTTAGTTTCTCGGGACTTGCCATTATCACAATTTCGCTAAAAATACGATATGGTGAGCTTATCTGAACCGCGCATTATTGCCAAGTTCCAACTATAGTGCGATTTTGCTGAAAATCTGAACACTTCAGATGGTATTCCACGGCCATCGTGAAATCAGGAATGAAGTCGAAACATGGTCGTAGTTATAACAAGCCAACCGCAACATCTGGTGTCGTTACTTTAGTTGATTTTTACCTCATCCAAAATCTCTCGGACCTTTTTGGAAAGCTCGGATATATTGAATGGTTTTTGAACAAATCCGTTGCAGCCCTTTTGCATGATTTCGCTCGCCTGGCCGTTGATTGCATAGCCGCTGGAAAGCATCACCGGCATATAGGGAAATAATTCCTTTATACTATCAAAAACCGCACCACCATCCATGCCGGGCATTATTAGATCCAAAATAACAAGATCGATGTTGTCACCTTTTATCTGGATCGTATCCAACGCTTTTTGACCACCGTCCGCAACCATGACATGGTAACCTAGTTTTTCCAGCATTGCTTGTCCTACATCAAGTATCATGGCTTCATCGTCAACCAAAAGAAGCTTTTCCGTACCAGTTATGAGCTCGCCTTCTATAGACACTTCATCACAGGTCATTTGATCAGACAAAGGCAAATAGATATTGAAAGTAGTCCCGCGATCAACTTCGCTATCGACTGTAATAATGCCATCGTGGTTCTTGATAATTCCGTACGCCGATGCCAAACCTAACCCTGTTCCCCGGCCTTTTTCTTTTGTTGTAAAAAACGGATCGAAAATTTGCTGTTGTATATCCTGAGTCATACCAACACCGATATCTGTGACCGAAGCCAGGGCATAACGCCCAGGTTTTATGTTGTAGGATTTAATATAAAAATCGTCGATTTCAACTATCTGAGTTTCTAAATAAAGATCGCCGCCCTTAGGCATCGCCTGCCAGGCGTTGACAAACAAATTCAATAAAACCTGATCGATTTGCCCTTGATCAACTTCGACAACCAAGGGATCGCTTTCCATTTTAGTGTGGATCTGAATCTCCTTTTTTGTGCGGCCAAACATGTTGGCACTGTTTCGCAACAACTCATTTAAGTCGGTAGGCTTGACTTCATATTTTCCACCACGTGCCAAACCCAATAGTTGCTTGGTTAGGTCTGTTGCACTTCGAATGTAGTCTTCAATGGCGCGGGTATGTTCCAAACCAGAGCCAGATTTAAGGTCTACCGATAAGAGTAAGGCCCTACCCTGGATTCCCATTAAGAGATTATTAAAATCATGGGCAATACCACCTGCGAGTGTTCCGATTGCCTCAAACTTCTGGGATTGCTGGATCTGTTGTTCCATCAATTTTAGGTCAGTGATGTCTGTTGCAATTTGAAGTCTGACCAAGTGTCCGTCAGCCCACTCAATTGCCCTATCATGATTAATGTACCACTTGCCAGTAACAGGATTTTTGCCCTGCCAGGTACAAACACCGGAAGGTACTCCCTTTTCATCTATTAACTGGCCGTTGGTGCAGTCCTGGCATGGCCCTGATTCTCCTCTAAAGGCATCCCAGCAGAGCCCACCAACCATATCCCCGCCGAAACTTTCAACCATGTTTTTGTTCATAAAAAGTATTTCATATGTTTCCATGTCGGCTACATATACATTAGCATCCATACTTTCCAAAACGGTGAGGAACCTCTCATGAGATGCACGCAATGCCTCCTCGGCCTTCTTGCGCTCAGTGATATCAAGTGCTGTGAAAGTGACCCCTTTCGACAGGTCGTTAAGATCCATCGGGGTTGAACTGAGCAACACGTCTAAAATATGTCCATTCTTATGTTTCCAATGTGTTTCCACAGTCCCGGTGCCATGTTCGCTTATCTGCTTGTATTTCTCGCGACCTACATACTCATAGTCCTCGTCGCTTGGGTAAAGTATCCTGGCGTTCTGACCGATCAAGTCCTCTTGGGAATAACCTGAAATTTCACAAATTCGGTCGTTAACCTGATGCAAAATGCGGTTGATGACTACTCCGATACCCGTTGGGGCGGCACGGAACAGGCTATGCAGATATTCCTTGCTTTCTCGCAGTGCCTCTTCTGCCTTTTTGCTTTCAGTGATGTCGACAAAACACTCAAGTAATTTGTCTTGTTCTTGTATTTTTATACGCTTAACGAATTTTAATACAGGAAAGCTACTACCATCTGCGCAAAGTGTCTCTCGCTCTGAATGGTCTACTTCTTGATTCAAATCACAGATGGGACATGCGCCTTCTTCTACAGGACATATAAAGGAGTGACATCGTCGGCCAATTATATCTTGCTTAGATGCGCCAAACAATGAGGCAGCGGTTTTATTCACATTCTCAATAATGCGGGTTGTCGGGTCAACAACTATAGCCCCGGCAGGAAGGTTTTCGAATAATAGTCTCTGCATGGCTTCGCTTGCCTGCAGAGCTTTCTCTGCGTCTTCTTTTTCTGAAATCTGTTTTTCCAGAACCTCGTTTGTCTTGCTAAGATTTACATTCAATCGAAGCCAATTATCTTTCATATATCCAATAAGGCCGCCTGCAAGTGCACCTACAAAAAGCGGAACAAAGTACCGATATAAATCATACTCAGATCCTGTACCATGCAAAGCAATGCGACCAAAACAGGGAACAAGCAGTGCGCCCAATAATGCATACTTTGTCTTGTATGAAGCAGGCCTCATGATAACCCTCAAATTGCGAAATATTTGTAATATTAAGATATTTCCAAGTACTGTGGATTGTTTAGGTACAAACAACTTGATTACTGGGCACTATAGTCGTGGGGATTTTAAAACTCAAGAAATTCTGCTGAAACGTATTGCGGCTGGATTGAGAGTATTGCTAATACCGGAAGTCCGTTAAATATGCATTTATGTTTACGATGTATGATCCGAGCAATATTGCCAAAAACATGCAATAGTTCAATTTTGCTGAAATTTTGAACACTTCAGGTGTTATTGCTCGGTTGAATACCCACCAAACGGTCCCTATTCAGCTACAAAGCCAGAAAAATTGAAAAACCGGGATGCAATTACGGTCACCCCGGTCTGCACAATAATTCTGGTATTACTTGGTTATTAGAAAATCAGGAATACCATCGAAATATGGTCGTAGTTCTCGGTTGCTATTCTGGTGGGATATCACAAGGTTTTTAACGTAATGATATGTTGGTTTTCATAGCAGAAACCGCAATCGGGCCCTTGAAAACTTGGCATGCTGATGCCCCTGCTCCCTGCTCTTTTCAAAACCGCAGTAGCATAAAACACAACCCCATGATGATCGTCGGAATAACGGCTGCCTTGAGCAGTTTCACCGGCACCACTCCATGTTTGAAATACCGCTTCAGAATGGATTGCCCGGCGGGGTTGGGCGCGTTGGCGATGACCGTCAAGCCGCCCCCGGTTACTGCGCCGGCCACCACGGCATATTTGAGTGAATCGGTTAACCCGGGTACCAGGGTGCTGAGATAGGTGATGGCTGCGTTGTCGTTAAAGGCCGTCAGGCAGGTTGCGCTCAGCATCAGCGGAATCTCCGCCAGGCTCCCCAGCACCGGGGCGATCCACCAGGCCTGAAGCCCGCCGTGAATCACCAGACCGGCCAGAAAAAAGCCTACCAGGAGCGCCGGTTTCAGATCGATGCGGTTCTGGAAGAAAGCGGTCACCTGGGCAAACCCCAGGTAGAACAGAAACCCCCCGATAAAGAGCGCAGGATGATGGGCGTTGATGACCGTCCAGATGATAAAGACAACGTGAACACCCATGATCCATTTGGGGACCCAATCTTCCCGCTTGTCCCAGTCCGGATCTCGGTAGGGCGGCCGCTGACTTTCCGGGAGAAGTCCGGGAAGCGTTTTCTTCAATTCGTGGGTCTTGATATCCTCGAAACGCTGGGCAAGTGCCTCGATGATGTCGGACCGGTTCACAGCTTCATCATCAATCTCCTTCAGGCTTTGCTCTGTGATTTCTGATTTGATACTGTTGCACCGTTCATCGAATTCGCGACTGTATCCGACATCCCTGTCAACCACCTGCTGCATTCCTTCTAGCTGAGACTCCAACTGTTTACGGATGATATACCGGCGCTGGATCTCTCTTTTTGAACGTACGATCAGGTACTCTTTCTGCAGCTCCCCCAATTCGCTCCTGAACATGTAGTAGTAGACAGCGTTGGCGATCACGATGCCCAAGGCCGCCTTCCATCCGTAATTCACGAGCATAAATCCCATGCCCCATTCCCATGGGCCGGCAACCATCAGAACCGGAGGGGCGGCAAAGTGGGTCAGCGTCCCTCCCACGGAGATATTCACGAAGAGCAGTCCGATGATGGCGAACTTAAATTTCTCGCTGGGCCCCAAATCGTAGAATTTACTTGCGAGCAGATAGGCGCAAATCGTCATGGCTGCCGGCTCTGTGATAAACGACCCCATGAGCGGACCGATGGTGAGGATGGTCAGCCACCAGGCCGTCAGCATTCCACCGATCATTCCGGCCACCTTCCACATCAGCAGTTCGGAGAGTTTCAGGATTGGACGGCTGGAGGCAAGCGTCATGATGACAACAACGAACATGGGTTCCGTGTAGTTGACCTTCTGCCCCATATAGTAGACCACGGTGTTCCAGTCGTAAAAGATCGAGATGGCGATACAAAGCCCCACGGCCCAGAGTCCAAAGACTGCTTCCACCTCGCCCATGAAGTGAAGTATCCCCGCACCGATATGGACCGAATCCGGGTCTACAGTTCCCTCTTTTTTATTCTGGCTGTGCTCCTGGCTCAATCGGTGGGATATGGATAGGAACTTGCTTGAGAGAAAGGTGTGGACGATGGCACTAAAAAAGATGAGTGTCGCCACCAGGTTGAACGGCTCTTCTTTGATGCGGTGCAGCAGGGTCTTCACAATCCCCGCATTTTCCGCGTCATGATAACTTTCCAGGCTGCGGGGAAATTCTATCTTTCCGTCGTGCCCCCCTCCGTGCCCTCCGCCTCCGGCAAATGTTACGGCAGCAATCCCGACTAAGGCCAATCCAAAAAATGCTAACAAAATCGTTAATACTTTTCGATGCTTTTCCATGTCGCCTCCGTATGGAAAAATTGTGGCCGGATTAACACTTCGTTTTTATATATTTCAACTCCATTCTTAATATGAAGAGCCACTTCATTTGAGCCATGATCACTTAACAAGGCTTCACTTCTTCACCATTCTTATTTAAATAGGGACCATCTGGTAGGGTTACAGTTTACTTGCCAATATCACAAATCCGTCAAAATTGCATATATATCCAGGATATCTGAACCGCGAACTATTGCCAACTTCCTACTATAGTCCCCAAAACCGGAAAATCTGTACACTGCAGATGGTATTGCTCACTTAAATGCTCAGCTGCCGACCCCAGCTACCGGTTTGAATAATAATTCTGATATTCTTTGGGGATCTCAAATTCAGGAATACCATCGAAACGTGGTCGCAATGCTTCGTTCTAATCATCCTCAGTTGTTTTGGAGGCCTTAAAAATGGGTACCAGAAATACAATGCAAGCAACCAGGAAAATAACGCTGCCAATGAAAGTTAAAATGTCACGATTCATTATGCTCGCTACAATGAAACAAATTGCACATATGATGAAAAGTATCCATCCGGCAATCTGATACCTGGTTTCCGCTCTTTTTCGAATTGTTGGCTTTTCGCTCATGTTACTGCCACAATGTCCGGTTCACCGGCAAGCTAAAGCGCGTTCGGGGAAAGACTTGTCCAGGGCCTATTATCACCAAGGTATTTTCCCAGATTCAACACAGTGGTAACCGCCATTTTCGAGTTTATTATCGATTACAAGATTATAAATTACGTTTGCGGATTCATGTGGCTCCATATGGGCGTCAAAGGCGCCGCTCGAAGTGAGAAGCCGGCCGGGATGGAGAGCACATACTTTAAAGCCTTTGGGCCCAAGTTCTTGTGAAAGACACTGCGTCAGCATATTTTGGGCACCTTTGCCGATACGATAACCATATGAAAAACCTTTGTTTGTAAATTCTCCGGATGCATTTTTAGATATTGAACCGACACGCGATGAGATATTAATAATGGTAGGGTTGGTTGATTTGACGAGTGCCGGATAAGCGGCTTTGGTGGCATTGAAGGCACCCAAACAATGGACCCTAAATTGTTTTTCGACTTCATCAGAATCCGTATCCGCAATCGACGTCCCCTGCCCGCCGGCACCGGCATTGTTAATCAAAACATCAATTATGTTCTGCTTGAGGTAATCAATCTTTTTAAGTTCTGAATAGTCCGTAATGTCAGCGACAGCTACTGAACATTTTGGAAAGTTCTTTTCAATAACGGATCTCGCTTGCGCACTTCTAACTATTGAGAAAACATTATTTCCATTGGACCAGAAAACTTTGATTAGCTCAAGGCCCAGGCCGCGATTACCGCCGGTTATCAGTATATTCATTTCATTTCCACACAGACTTGCCAATATCACAAATCCATTTAAACCGCATGTAGCTGAGGATACCTGTATAGAGTAACACTACCAAAATTCATCGGCCAGCGTCATTCGGGACCAACCGAGGAATAATGGTCACATTACGAACCTTTGAAGTTTATGGGTTCAAATGAAGTGGTTGACTTATGCATGCCTATCAGAAGTTGCGGATAGGGCAGCGATCCATAACTTAAGCATTCGATTACTCGGGTCCATCTAAAAACATTGTCCGATCATATGCGCCTACCTTGCCTGCGGCTATTCGGGATGCCATGGTTTTACCTAACTCGAAGGCCTCCTCGAGTTGGGCTTCGGTCAATTTTCGTAGAAAAAAAGCCCTTGCCCATTCATCATCTTTTAATTTTTGGGGGAAGCAAGCAGCCGCATATTGGTCGCCAACAAATTCGCCGTTTAACAGCATGGGAATGTTATCTTTCAACCAATCCGTTCCCGCGTCGCAATACTGCCTGAGCTCTTCGGGGACACAACCCGCCGTGACAATACTGGCCAGTGCTCTCGGTTTATCCGTCAAGCGTGGTTCGGGACAGCCTTTAAGTCCCAGAAGCTCGCCAGTCGGACGTCCCAAGCGAAAGCAAGTTCTCTCCAAAAAAACATACATTAATCCGGTAACGAAGCCCATATGAACCGGTGAGCCTAGAAGCGCGCCATCAGCAGCTTTGATTTTTTCTAAAATCAGCGTTACATCGTCATCATGGGTGCAAGGTGCAATTTCCGATTCCAAATCACCATAGCATTTCAGACAATTGGTGCAGTAACGGATATCATAATCTTTCAGGAGCAGATGTTCCGTTTCCGCACCGGCCGCAGCGGCCCCTTCAAGGGCCTTTTCCACAAGTGACACTGTAGTCCCGTTTTTACGATAGGTCGCATTTAGAGCCAATATCCTCATCTGAAGCTCCCTTGTTTGCTGGTGCCGAAAATAATATCAGATATAAAAACCTGATAGTGAACTGATCTACAATATATGGTTATCAACGCTCTAACTCTTGAGGTAATGATACCTTTAAATTATGTTCTTTCATGAAATCCAGATATCCTACCAATTGCTGTCCCTTGTACTCCATATAAACTGCCTTGGCTGGGCAGTTGTTTAGACACCCGAAGCATAATTCACATAACTCCCTATCTATGGAGAAATCTGCCAAATCTATGGCTTCAACCGGACATTTATCAGCGCATTTTCCACACTCGATGCATTTATGCTTTACAATATGGTGTTGGTCCACAGAACGTTTGGTCCACCAGATGGGTCCAAATACAGTTGAAAACTCTCTCATGTTCATTGACTTGGCAAATTCACGCGACTGCCCCTTTTCTACCTGACTGACGATATATTTCGAGTACTCACGCACCCGCCGATAAGTACCCGCGTCGGGCAGATGCCTGGTGTTCCAGGTATGTTCTTTTACCTTTCTCCCAGACTACACGGGTGGATAGGTCCCCATGTTCATGAACGCATTGATGGCTATCGGCACACCGCCTTTTTCCGCCAATCCCTCGATAATGGAACAAGCGGCGTTATGCTGATTACCCTCCGGTCCACCAAAAGTTACATAGGATGCCACTGCCATGCCGTTTATTTTAGGCAATCCGGCCATCCATCTTTTCACATACTTTGGGGTATCATAATAAAATACCGGAGAACCGACTATTAAGAGTTGATGTGTATTTATACCATCAATATCCACATCTTTGAGTTCTGCGAAAGTAACCTTGACTCCCCGCGCCCCTAAGACTTTAGCCATTAACTTTCCATGTCGGGCGGTGTTACCGGTCTGGCTGTACCATGTTATCATGGCGCTGTTGATTTTCCTGGATTTCAAAGGAAAATTCGAAGTTATCTTGGCACTGCAGATACTGGCTGGAAAACTGGGAACAGATAAAGCGAGGGCCGCTAGGGCACTCCTTTTTAGAAAAGTCCTTCTGTCGCTCATGTTCATTGCCTTAATTCAAATTTGAAAAATATAGAAGTAATAATATTTATTACACCGACAATGTTTTCTTGCCAATTTCACAAATCCAATGAATCTTCGTGTGTGTTAAGGATATTTGAACCGAAGACCATTGCCAATGTTGCTTGGTTTAGACTGAATTGCCTTAACCGTGGCATGATTCTGGTATTTACGGTACTCTTGGTAAGCCGGCAATAAATCAGAGATCTTAATTCTATGTATTAAAAGCGGCAGTCAAGAAAGGAGATTAAGTCAAAAATTGTCTTAACAGGGCACGGTCTTTTTCTGAGATCGGGAAAGGGCGATTATCCTCCTTATTGATGTGGACCAGCACCGACTTACTCTCAGCGCAAAGGGAATCGTTTTGCCATACTTCTTGTGAAATTATCAGGGAACTAGTGCCCATTTTTTCAGCAACGGTTTTGATCAATACATCCGAACCGAGAAAAATCTCCTTTCTATAATCCTGTTCCATACGCGCCAGAAAGTATTCAAATTTATTCCCTTTAAGTGTGAATTGCAGAAATGCAACCCGACTTTCTTCCAGCCAGACCGGAAAAACAGTGTTGCTGATGTGACCGGCTCCATTTACTTCTGAAACACGTGGTTTGATCGTAAATTCGTGCATTTTCATTTATTTTCTTGAAGCTGTTCCATCATACGATTTGAAAGGGCGTGTAGCGTAAAATTGAATGCAGCCCAATCAGTGATGGCATTACGGGCATTTGACGACACCCTCCTTAGGAACAGTTATCTCCCCTTCCATTCCGGATTACGCTTCTCAAAGAATGCCGTAACGCCCTCCTTGGCATCCTCGGTCGCACACAGCCGGGCAAATGCTTCATTCATGTATTCAAACTGTTTGTCGTAGTTCATGTCTTAGGCCGCGTAGTAGGCCTTTTTGGCAATCTGTACAGCCACCGGGCTGCGCTGGGCCAGGGACTCGGCCCAGGCGCGGGCCTCCTGTTCGAGTTCTTCCTTGGAAACCACCCGGTTGATCAATCCCATTTCCATGGCTTCCGGGGCCTTGATCAGATCCCCGTAGAGCAGCAGTTCCATGGCTTTCTTCCGCCCGCTGGACTTGCTGACCGGGATGACCGGGCCAACGCAATTGAGGCCCACGTTTATGGCAGTAAGTCCCATCTTGGTATTTTTTGCGGCAATGGCCAGGCCGCAGGCCGCGACCAGTCCCATGCCGTTGGCCGCCGCCACGCCCTGAGCCTGGGCGATTACCGGTTTGCTCAGTTTAGGTATCGTGACCAGGGGCCGCTCCATGTGCTCGATCCAGGCCCGGTATTCCTGGGCGGATTTACCGAAGAGTTCGTTCACATCGATCCCAGCGCAAAATGCGCGACCGGCGGCCATTACGCAGGTCCTACACCTTAAACCGCAGGATTGAACGTGCCCGGCGCCTACCCAGGTTTACTAATTGCCTTGCAATGGCAGAAAGGCGGACATATCGTAGGAATGATTGGCGCAAAGGGATTGTATCTGAAAAGTGCCCACAGATCATTATTTCGTGATGGGTATAACCGGGGCAACAGCGCCGACTCCCACATTTTTGGATATGTCCAGCGCAAGCGCAGTGTCGGACAAGCCCTGGCGGTGGTCATCTCTCTGGACATCTTCAATCATTACAGGCCACGCTGGAACAGATCTTTTACCCGACTGCTTTTAGATCCGACATCCAAAGTATTGACGATTCACGTGCCAGGGATGGCCGCTCGCAATCCGCGTTTTTCAGACCGGCTCTGAAACTTGAAGTACGGGTTGCAAACCTCCCCATCCGGATACATGCTGATCCGGAGTCTGTTTGGGCGTGGTTCATTTTAAAGGCCCATTCGCTTCAAACACCTGATCGTCTGTAAATCAGATTGCGCCACATGCCTGCTTAGCTTCTGTGAGGTGCCGCTCAAATGTTCCAAATATTAGTGGCTTGCAGCTGTTGATCTTTTGGATAATTTGATCGTAACCCTGCTTGATGAGATCCGACTTATTCTTCATTTTCTGAATTTTCGCGGCTTCCTTGGGATTGATGGAATTGTCCTTTATCCAACCCTCAATATTATCTTCGTCCAATTCATATTTTTTCGCCGATCTCATGATTAACTTCAGTTTCGCCTGTATCTCTTTCACACATTTCCGGTTCTGTAACATGGCGCTCTGTAATCTGTCCCCGTAATCATCAATCGCTTGTATGCATCTTTCCTGATCAGCGCTTGCACTGGTGCTAAGCCCGAAAATGATAAGGGTTATAATGATCACGAAAATGAATCCTACACCTGAGTTTCTATTCCCTTGGAAGTTTCGCATGTTGCCTCCTTTTGAAAAAGTTAACCCCTACGCTACGTTCTACTTGTGCTTTCCCAGATATACGTAACAATTTTCCTTTAAACATCGGGCACCCTGGGCACAGCCAGGATATTGCCGAAGTATTGTTAAAGCTAATGGAATGATAAGATTTCTTTGGTAAGGGCAGCAACAAATCGCATCATAGGCCGTAGCGGTAGTCAACCCAGCCTATCATGGGCGCGGCTAGCGGCCATCAGCCTGAATTCAGCCATATTCAGCTAAAACCTTTATGACTTACAGACGCCCCTATGTCAATATCCGATCTGCTGCCGAAGTATACAAAATTCAAAGCTGTCAATAACGGAGGCCCGGCTGCTCCCAAATGGGACAACGCCTGTGGCCGGTATAGCACCTGGCATAACCCCAGGAGTTCAAGATTTTGGCTTCATACCCGGCTTTTCTAAAAACGCAAGGACCTGCATGCAACCGGGACTCTGCGGGTAATCTGCAGAATTGGCTTCTCAAAATTTTGGATCAGCCGGCCCGGTTTCGCCGGCCGGTCCGCTTTGCAAGGATCGGTGCCAGGATACCCGGTATTCTATTGCAATGGGTAGATCTTGTTTTCTACCTCATTTTCCAGTCGGGCTTCCGCTTCTCAAAAAACGCGGTGACGCCTTCCTTGGCATCCTCGGTCGTACAAAGCCGGGCAAAGGCTTCGTTCATGTACTCGAACTGTTTGTCGTAGTTCATGTCTTCAGCCGCGTAGTAAGCCTTCTTGGCAATTTGTACGGCCACCGGACTGCGTTTGCCCAGGGACTCCGCCCAGGCGCGGGCTTCTTGCTCGAGGTCCTCTTTGGGGACCACCCGGTTGATCAATCCCATCTCCATGGCTTCCGGAGCCTTGATCAGGTCGCCGTAGAGCAGCAGCTCCATGGCTTTCTTGCGCCCGATGGACTTGCTGACCGGGATGACCGGGCCAACGCAATTGAGGCCCACGTTTATGGCAGTAAGTCCCATCTTGGTATTTTTTGCGGCAATGGCCAGGTCGCAGGCCGCGACCAGTCCCATGCCATTGGCCGCCGCCACACCCTGAACCTGGGCGATTACCGGCTTGCTCAGTTTAGATATCGTGACCAGGGGCCGCTCCATGTGCTCGATCCAGGCCCGGTATTCCTGGGCGGATTTACCGAAGAGTTCGTTCACATCGATCCCGGCGCAAAATGCGCGACCGGCGCCTTTAAGTAGAATTACCCGTACCGCGGCATCCTTATCCATTTCCAATAGCGCATCGTACAGGTCCTGGGACAGGTCGGTGGTAAAGGTGTTCATCTGATCCGGCCGGTTCAGGGTGATTTCACCGACAAACGTATCACTGGTTTCGACGATCAGGTTTTCGTAGGGCATGGTTTTACTCCTGTATTGGTATTTGGTTCAACGTTCGGCTTTCAGTCCAAATCGAAATCGCTATCGAAATCGGGTTCGGAATTATCCCGCCAACTAAGGTTTGCGATTACGATTTCGATCCCGTTATCGATTTCGATTTGGATGCTGCATTTTCATTCTGGAACAAACCACTCTTTTTTCCGGTAAACAAGATCCTGACTACTGGCAATCAGATCTCCGGTATCTTCGTTGTATACCTTGATTTCATATAGGGCTGTCCGGCCGCCGGCGTTGACTTCGCGCGCTTCGGCCACCAGGCGGTCGCCTACTTTGGACGCTTTTAAAAAATAGATATTCACATTCAGGGCCACCGCGGTCTGTCCGTGTGAATTGCCGGCCGCTGCAAAGGCCATGTCTCCCAAAGTAAAGATCAGCCCACCGTGTGTTATCCCGTGAAAATTGACCATGTCTTCCGTAACTGTCAACTTCACGCGACTTTGGCCGGGAGCAGGGATTTCCACAGTAGCACCGAGAAATTTTGCAAAGGCATCACTTAAAATATGGCTGCGAATGGCATCCAGCCTGGTTTCTGAAGTCATGACAATTCCTTGCAGGGTGATTGGGGTTACAGGATACCGGCTGCCTTTTTTGTACGCTCTAGTACCGCAATGTTCAAGTTAAATTATACCCGGATTTTGCCTTTAAGGATCTAATTTTGTTACTTGACACGGTTTCCCGGAGTATATAGGTTTCGCAATCCTGCGGGAAGAAATTCAAGAGGAGCGGAGATTGAGATGAAAAGTATCTGTGTTTTTTGCGGATCCAGCCCTGGAATCCGCCCGGAATATACGGCAACAGCCAGACAACTGGGCGGCCTGTTGGCTGCCCGGGGACTCACGCTTGTTTACGGGGGTGGGAATGTGGGGATGATGGGCCAGTTGGCCAATGCGGTCCTCGAGAACAGCGGCCAGGTCACCGGTATCATACCCGAGGCGATCGCGGATATGGAAGTGGCCCACACCGGCTTGAACGATCTCCGGGTGGTGGACTCCATGCATACGCGCAAAGCGCTGATGGCCGATCTTTCCGACGGTTTCATCGCCTTACCGGGTGGTTTGGGAACCCTGGAAGAGTTCGTGGAAATCCTTACCTGGGCTCAGCTCGGGTTTCACGCCAAGCCCTGTGGGCTCTTGAACGTGGCGGGCTACTATGACAATCTGCTCGCATTCATCGAACATACATCTGACCAACAGTTCATTCAGCCCGAACACCGTGAGCTTATCCTGGTCGAAAATGACCCCGTAAAGCTACTGGACCGTTTCACGGCCTACGTAGCGCCCCGGCTCGACAAGGCTGCCTGGGCGCTGAGCCTGAACAATCCGCCGAATTAAACCCTGTCGCGTTCAACTTTTCATAAAACTGCAAGTGCACGTTCCGTTTTCCGTCAGACCTTGAGCTCCTTTTCCAGATTAATTCCATACTTGCGCATGCGGTTCCAAACCGTAACCCGGTTAATGCCCAGGAGTTTTGCCGCACGGGTCTGGTTGCCGCCTGTTTCACGCAGGGCCTTGATAAGTGCCGTTTTTTCAGCGGGTACCTCTGAAATCATTTCAGGATACGGATCCGGCCATCGGCCTCCATCTAATCTGCTTAGGCCGGATGGCTGCGAAATAGTTTCTGAGGCAGCTGCGGCCACCCGTATACTGGCCGGCAGATCATCCGGCTTGATCGTCCGATCTTCCGTTACGATGAAGGCATAATCCAGGGCGCTTTTCAACTCCCGCACATTCCCCGGCCAGGTATAATCCATCATCAGTTGCATGGCGGCGTTTGATAATCCGGTGATGGATTTACCGGTTTTATTACATAGCCGATCAATGAAGGCACCTACAAGCAAGGGGATGTCCTCCCGGCGCGCCCTCAGCGGTGGTAAATAGATCGGAAAAACGTTGATGCGGAAAAAAAGGTCCTCTCTGAACTTCTTTTCAGCTACCAATGTTTCCAGGTTGCGGTTGGTGGCCAGGATCAAGCGCACATCCACAGGGATGGGCGAGTGATCCCCCACCCGTTCAATTTGCCGGGCTTCCAGGACCCGCAGCAATTTGACCTGTACCGAAGGCGGCACATCCCCAATTTCATCAAGGAAAATATCCCCGCCATGAGCCGCTTCGAAACGACCGATGTGGTGGCGATACGCCCCGGTAAAAGATCCTTTGGCGTGACCGAAAAGCTCACTTTCGATGAGGGCTTCGTTGAGGGCCGCGCAATTGAACTGGATAAAGGGTGCCCGGCGCCGGGGGCCCAGAGCGTGAATGGCCTGCGCGGCCAGTTCCTTGCCGGTGCCGCTTTCGCCGTAAATGACGACCGGTGCATCGCTGCGGGCACTTTTTTCCAGCAAGCTGAAAACCTTCTGCATGGCCGGAGATTTCCCCACCATCCCGTGAAACCCTTCGCCGTAATCTATGCTCCGGGTCAAGCGGTCAACTTCTTCTTCCAGTTTGTGCAGCTCCGAAAGGTCCGAAATAGTTTCCACCACCCCAACGGGCAAGTCATCATCGTCCCTCAAAACAGAGGCATTTTTCAGGGCCGGCAACCATTCACCATCCTTTTTGCGAATCAGACAACGGCAACTTTTGATGTCTTCATGGCCGCGTTCGAAGAGGGCACAGCGGGTTTTGCCGTCGTTTTGAATGATTTTCTCACAAGCGTCGCACTCAAGGACGGTGCAATGGCGCCCAATGATCTCTTCAGTGGTGTAATCGGTTAGGCGTTCGAAGGCCTGGTTTACCATGATGATATTCCCCTCGGGACCGATAAGCATCAGCCCATCATTCATGGTATCAATAATTCGTTTCCAGTAATTGGTAATGCGCGCAGTATTCATGACCGCCTCTCCCCCATGGTTGTCCGTATCGGTTCGCGGTTTCCCGGACAAACAGCAACAACTGTTTAAACAATTAAACAACAGTTTAAATACTATACCTGTGCGGTTTTGGCAAGCCATTAGGTTTACGCCCAACTAATCTTCATTAATATCAGTAACTAACGAAAAGATTCGCTCTCAGTGATTTCCGGCACACGTTTTGCGCATTGTAGACTCGTGACCCTCTTTTTAGGAGCCGACATGCCATCAACATCCGAATTGAGTTTAATCAATGTCGACTGGCCCGTATCGCTTCTGCAATGCAACCGTGAAATCCATCGTATGGAAAAAGGCGACACCCTGAACATCATCTTAAACGATCCGGAAATCGCCGGGCCCCTGATGCTGGTCATAAACCGCGCCGAAAACTTGAACGCTGAAATAAATGAGCGCAAGGGTCATATCCTCATCAGCGTGGATAAAAGATAATGATTGCGAGGGGCCAAGACAGACCAAGTTAAAAGATCTGAAGGAGGAAAAATGAAGCTAAGTCGGCGGAGCTTTTTTAAACTTGTCGGGGCAGCCGGAGCGGGTATGGCCGTCAATCCAATGTCTGCCGGCGCGGCCAGCCCGGGAGGACCCGATGCGGAGTACGGTTGCCTTGTGGATACGACCCTCTGTGTAGGCTGCCGCAAGTGTGAGCAGGCCTGCAACCAGCGGCATAAACTCCCGAAACCGGATGAATCTTTCGAGGAGATGACCGTTCTGGAAAACGAAAGGCGCATGGACGAGTTTTCCTATACCGTAGTCAACAAGTATTACCCCAAGAACATCGGGACCCTGACCTGGCGCCAACGGCCCACGTTCGTCAAGTTCCAGTGCATGCACTGTAACGACCCTTCCTGTGTCTCGGCCTGCATCGTGGGGGCCTTGGTGAAACAACCCAACGGTATGGTGACGTACGACGCAGCCAAATGTATTGGTTGTCGCTACTGCATGGTGGCCTGCCCCTTTCAGGTGCCGGCTTATGAATACGACGAGCCACTGACACCGGAAGTGCGAAAATGCACTTTCTGTTTCGAATACGTGGCGGACGGTGGCCTGCCATCCTGTGCCCAGGTGTGCCCCCGCGAGGTAATGACCTTTGGCAGGAAGGCCGACCTATTAGACCTGGCCCGTTGGAAGATGAAGAACAATCCGAGCAAATACGTGGACCACATCTACGGCGAGCATGAGGTCGGAGGCACCGCGTGGCTCTACATCGCCTCGGAACCCTTTGAAACCATCGGGTTCCCGAAACTAGGCGCTAAGGCCCCGCCCCGTCTGACCGAGGCCATCCAGCACGGCCTGTTCCAGTACTTTGCGGCCCCCATCGGCCTTTTCGCCGTGCTCGGCGGTACCATGTGGCTGACAGGATTCTTGAAAGAAACCCGGCATAAAGCGACCCTCCCGGTATCGACGCCTGATCAGACCGGTCCTGACGATGCTGAACCGGAAAACGCACCAAAAGGAGAGACCCCATGAACATGCACGAAAAAGCAGCTCCGGTTGAAGAAAAATTCCTGACCCCGGGGGTGATGGTGATGCTGGGCCTCATGGTCATTGGAGCGGCTTTTGCCGTTGCCCGTTTCCTGTTCGGCATCGGCACCGTATCCAACCTGAGCAACCAGTATCCCTGGGGCCTCTGGGTGGCGGTAGATGTCGCCTCGGGCGTAGCGCTGGCCGCCGGCGGATTCACCACCGGCGCCATTGCCTATGTGTTCAACCGGGACCAGTTTCACGCAGTAATCCGCCCGGCCCTGCTGACAGCCATGTTGGGGTACACCTTCGTGGTTCTCGGCCTCCTGGTTGACATTGGCCGCTACTGGAACATCACCAGCCCCATATTCAATCACAACGGGAATTCGGTGCTTTTCGAAGTAGCCATGTGCGTGATGATCTACCTGCACGTTCTCTACATTGAATTCATCCCCATTGTGGCGGAGCGGTTCAAGGGGCGCGTCAACCTGCCCGGCCCCCTGGCCGGCCTAAACGCCCTGCTGGAAAAGCTGCTGGATGTGGCCGATCGGGTCTTGGCCAAGGTCATGTTTATCTTCATCATTGCAGGCATCGTGCTGTCATGCCTGCACCAGTCGAGCCTGGGATCGCTCATGATGATCGCCCCCTACAAGATTCACCCGCTTTGGTACACACCGATCCTGCCCCTGCTCTTTCTCTTCTCGGCTTTTGCCGCCGGTTATCCCATGGTGACCGTGGAATCGATTATTGTGGCCAAGTCATTCGACCGCAAACCGGAGATGGAGGTCCTGACCCCCCTGGCGCGCTACATGCCGATCCTCATGGGCACTTATTTGGCATTCAAGCTCGGGGACATGCTGGTCCGCGAGACCTGGGTGTATTTATTAGATGGAACGTACCAGACCAATGCTTATCTGGTGGAACTGATCATCGGCGTGATGCTGCCCTTCGGACTGCTGCTGTTTCGGAAGGTCCGCCGGTCACCCGGCTGGCTTTTTTTTGCCGCACTCATCTTTGTTCTGGGCATTCTGCTCAACCGGATCAATGTCTTTATCGTCAGCTACACACCGCCGCATAAACTGGTGCCCTATTTCCCGGCCCTGGGTGAGATATTTATCACCATCGGCCTAATTGCCACACTCATGTTCATCTACCGTGTGATGGTATTCATCTTTCCAGTGCTGGGGGCGGATCCCAAAAAGATGTCAACGGCCCTACTGGTGCTGATCGCCCTGGGTCTGGTGGCCTGGCCGCCAACAGACGCTGAAGCGGCCGACCGAAAAATCCAGATCCGGCTGGAGTCTGAAACGACACCCAACATTGCCGACGCGCCCCGCCTGAAAGTGCTCAACAACCCTGTCATCAATGCCTACAGCGACCTTTACGAACCGGTGCGTTTCATGCATGGCAAACACGCCAATGTACTGGAAGACTGCACCATCTGCCATCACCGGCGGCCGCGGGAAGAAGGCGATCGATACGGCGAACCGGTTACCATGAACGTGTTGCGCAAGCGCCTCGAGGAACCGGCCGGCTGTGCGCAATGCCACGACCGGCCCTTCGATCCGAAAAACCTGCATACCCCTGGTCTAAAAGGTGCCTACCACCAGCTCTGCATGGACTGCCACCAGGAGTCTGAACAGGTGCCCCATGCCCGGGGTCCGGTCCTGTATAGCGCCATGGTCAGGGGTCCGGTCGCCCGGGCGCTGGATACCCGGGCGCCCACCGACTGCCTGGCCTGCCACGCTAAAAAGGTGCCCAACCACAACCAGTTGGTCAAACTCGAGGGCTCCGTGGATGCTCTGGATGTCACCCGGAACTGCCTTTCCTGTCATGAGAAAGAGGGCGAGGCAATCCTGAAGACCGCCCACTGGAAATGGCATGGTCCGTCGCCATATACCCTGGGCCATGAAAAACGCACCGATCTGGGCAAGAACCACAGCACCATCAACAATTTCTGTATCAACCTCAACGGCAACTGGCCCCGCTGCACCAGCTGCCATATCGGCTACGGCTGGAAAGATGCGGATTTCGACTTCACCGACATGTCCCGGATCGACTGCCTGGTCTGCCACGACACGACCGGTAAATATAAAAAGTCACCGGCCGGGGCGGGATTTCCGGAAAAAAACCTGGACTTGGTCACCATCGCCCAGAACGTGGGCCGCCCGTCACGCAACAACTGCGGTATCGCCTGCCATTTCCGGGGTGGCGGTGATGCCGCCAAACACGGGGACATGGCACCCTTCCTCGCCAATCCCGACCGCGACCATGATGTCCACATGGCCAAGGGTGAAGGCGGAATGGATTTCCGCTGCCAGGACTGCCACAAAACCCGCAATCACATGATTTCGGGTAGAAGTATCTCTGTCCCGGCGGTGGAGGGCGATCTTTCCTGTGAATACTGCCACACAGACCGCCCCCACAGCGGCCGGGAATTGATCGACCACCACCTGAACAAGCACACCAAACACGTGGCCTGTCAGACCTGCCACATTCCCGTCTACTCGAAACGCAACCCCACCAAGGTATATTGGGATTGGTCCACGGCCGGACAGGATATCAACAAGCCCAAGGACAAGTACGGGAAATCGGTCTACAGTAAAAAGCAAGGGACGTTTACCTGGAAAGAGGCGGTCAAACCCACCTACCGCTGGTACAACGGCACGGTCGAACGGTACTTGCTGGGCGATCGCATCAGCGAAAAAGGCCCCACGGAGCTGACCCGGCCGGCAGGCGATCTCTCCGACCCGGCCTCCCGCATCTACCCGTTCAAGCTGCATCGCGGCAAACAGATCAGTGATGCGGTCTACAAGTACCTGATCACACCCCAGCTCTGGGAAGGCTACTGGAAACACTGGGATTGGGACCAGGCGGCCCGTGACGGTATGGCGCAGGCCGGTTTGACCTACAGCGGTAAGTACGAGTTTGTCGAAACCGCCATGTACTGGGGACTGACCCACGAAGTGGTGCCCAAAGAGCAGGCCCTTTCCTGCGCGGAATGCCATGCGTCACTCAACAAGGCGCCTTACTGCGGTCAATGTCACCAAGTCCGCCCGGATGTAGACTTCAAAGGCCTGGTCCACAAAGGGGTCGATTTTAAGCAGTTGGCCCGGATGGGTCGGGATGTAACCGACCTGGTAGGCAAAACGAACTATATCGACTACAAGGCGTTGGGCTATCCCGGTGATCCGATCAAATACGGGGGCCGCTTTACCAAGCTTGGGCTCGTGGCTTCGCATGCGAGCGCCAATACCGGCAATTAGGATGACCGTTAAAATGAAAATCGAAAGGGCGTCTAAGATGGCTTTGAAAAACAGAGGTGAGATGTCCCGGCGGGGCTTCATGAAACTGTCGGGGGCAGCGGCTGCCTGCGCGGCAGCCGGCGGTCCCTCCAGGGTTTTACATGCGCTGGTGGCGAACGGTAAAAAACCGATTGAGAAAGACACCCGTTCCGTGTTCTCGGCCTGCGACATGTGCTTCAACAAATGCGGACTCATCGCGCGGGTGGAAAAAGGCGTGGTCCGCAAATTGGACCCCAATCCCAAGTCTTTGAAATCGCGCGGCATGCTCTGCGCCCGGGGAAACGCCGGCATCAAACAGCTTTACGACCCTGACCGGCTCAAGTACCCGCTGCTACGTAAAGGGGATCGGGGGGAAGGCCGCTGGCAGCGCCTTACCTGGGATCAAGCCCTGGATCATGCGGCCGATCAAATGGAGCGAATTGGGAAGGAATACACCCGCTGTGGCTTCCTGTTCATGGCCGGCACCGATATGCAGTCGACCTTTGTCCACATGCTCGCTGAAGCATACGGCTCCTACAATGTGATTTCCCACGAATCGAACTGCCTGCTCAGTCGCAATCGGGCCTTTCTGGATACCTTCGGCGTGGTGCCGACGCCGGATGTCCTACACAGCAGGTATATCATCATGCCCGGGGCCAACCGGTTCGAAGCCCTGGTAACACCCGACAGCATGGATCTCATGACCGCCATGCAATATGGCTGCAAGCTGGTGGTCCTCGACCCCCGCTACACCAAGACCGCTGCCCTGGCCAATGAGTGGCACGCCATCAAACCCGGGACGGACATGGCTTTTTTCCTGGCTGTCGCCCACGTGATCATTGGCGAAGAGCTTTATGATAAAAAGTTCGTTGCGGAAATGACATCCAGAATTGAACAATTGCGCGAGCATGTCAAACCGTATACTCCCCAATGGGCATCCCGGGAAACAGACATACCGGCCAGAGATATCAAACGCATTGCCCGGGAACTGGCATCGGCTGCGCCGACCGCCATGGTCTATCCAGGACGACGCAGCTCCGACTACCAGGATTCCACCCAGATCAGACGGATGTATGCCATCGTCAATGCATTGCTTGGCAACTGGGACCGTAAAGGAGGCCTGATCGTACCGAAGAAAGTCAAGGCCGGCGGCATACACATCGAGGCGCCCTGGTATGATGACAACCCGGAAGACCGTGTGGATGCCGGCCGGGCCCAAATGATGTTCGACGAGGAGGGGTCTTTCAAGCACACCCGCGACGCGGTGATCGAAGGCAAACCCTACCCGATCAAAGGTTGGATGACATATAAAACCAATCCCATGCAGACCGGGGCCAACCGCAACAAAACCATCCGGATGATACACAAACTGGATTTCATGCTCAGCGTGGATATCACCATGAGCGATACCGCCTGGCTGGCGGACCTGGTCCTGCCGGCGCCCAGCTATCTGGAACGAGAGGACCCCTTGTCGGCTTTTTTGGCCTCCTCGACCTGCTCCGGCGTCATCACCCGCGACCCGGTGGTGCCGGCCCTATTCGAATCCAAACCGGTCTTCTGGATCGTCAAGGAACTGGCCAAACGCCTGGATCTTGCTGAGCACTTCGATTTCACAATCGCAGACTTTCGCAAGGCCCAGCTTAAAGATATCCCCGAGGTCGCCCGCGCCATCGAGGAAGACGGGGTCTACAATATCGCCGGCCCCAGCTACGGCCTGCACAAGGGCAAACCGTTCCGAACCCGTTCGCAGAAAATCGAACTCTACAACAGTCGATACGTGGAAAACGGTGTCGATCCGATGCCGGTTTACACGGCACCGGCACGTGTACCGCCCAACCACTTCCGAATCGTGGTGGGACGCAACGCGTATATTACGCAAAGCGCCAGTACCAACAATGCACTCTTGTGGGAATTGGAGCCGGAGAACACCCTGTGGATCCACCCCCGACCGGCCGAAAATCTGGGTATCCAGGACCAGGACCTGGTCGAAGTAAAAAGCAGCGTCGGCAAGGGTCGCCTGAAAGCCCGGGTCACCCGGGATACCCGGAAAGACACCGTTTACATGGACACCGGCTTCGGTGTCCTGTCAAAAGGTCTGCGCAACATCTTCGGCAAGGGGGCCTGTATTGCCGAGGTGTTGGAAGACCATGCCGATCGGGTCTCCGGGAACATGGCCATGCATGAAACGTTCGTCAGGGTAAAAAAAATAGAGGGCTAATCATATGAAACAGCGCCGGCCGAAAAAATACGGAATTGTCATTGACGCAACCAGGTGCATCGACTGCAAAGCCTGCCTGATTGCCTGCAAGGTGGAAAACCAGGTCCCGGAAGGATTCTGGCGCAACTGGATCCGCCCGCTCTGGAGCCGCGATCCCAATCTGAAAACCGAGTTCCAACCCGGGCAGTGCATGCAGTGCGACGGACCGTCCTGCGTCCAGGCCTGTCCGGTAGGAGCCACCTATAAACAACAAGACGGACTGGTGGTCATTGACCCTGTAAAATGCATCGGCTGTGGGAACTGCGTCACTGCCTGCCCCTATGGCGCTCGCTACCGGAACCCGGTTTCACGAGTTGCCGACAAGTGTGATTTCTGCCAGCACCGCCTGGCTCGCGGCGAAGAGCCCGCCTGTGTGGTTACCTGTCCCACCGAGGCCAGGATATTCGGTGACCTCAACAATCCGCGCAGCACCTTGAGCCAGCGGGTGGCCGCCGGAGACCTGGTACGGGTCGCTGCGCCCCATGTCGATACCCGCCCGAATATCTATTACAACCAGGAGACGCGGCAACTGGACTGGGGTGTGACGCCGACCCTGCCGGGGAACGTGCATATGCCCCTATCATTTTGGAAGAACAATCCGGACAAATGAGCCGGTCACCTAAAAGTAAGACATATAGATCATCCCGGCCGCCCTGCGAAGATGTCTGGGGGGTTGGCCGCTGCCGCGCCTTTTAGAGCAAATCGTCTTCACCGATCAACCGCAAAACCGCGATCAGAATCGTAAGCAGCGAAGCATAGAAAAATCCGGCGGCTGTCTTGGCGACCCGTTGTTCAATAACCGGCACCCAGGACAGCAGTTCCGCCCGGGTAAAATCAACGGCTTCGGTCAAGAGTGTCGGATCGTTGCCCGACCAGCCGTTATCCAGAAGAAAATAGAGGTATTCAAGTTCTACCGCCAGGTGGTCCGGCGGTTCGTTCAAGCCACGGTCAAGACTCAGGCCCCGGCTGGCAAAACGTGCCTGCATTCGCTCTGCGGCGGCTTCCATCAGGCCTGCTTGGCCCTGTGGCGCACCCGGATCGGGATAGCAGGATTGGTAAAGGGGCGCGGCGATCCCACCACGGGCGTTGACGAACAGGGGAATGTAGACTTCTTCAAGGCGATCGCATAGATCCTGTGCATTCGATACAGCGCAAACAAGATCTTGCAGTCGCGCATAGGCAGCTGATGCGTCCGGTGATAGCTGTGGCAACACCTTTTCAAAGGTTTGCAGGTCGTCACCCCTTAAAAGCCGGCGACACTTTTCGAGATCCACCCCCCAGAATAGGGAACTGGTGATCCGCAGCACATCCAGCAGGCTCTGGCGCTGTTTCGACGATATCTTGATGTGGCTATCCATTTATATCCCTGAACTGTCCCTATCATTCCTTCGCTTTAAGGCTATCTTTTCTTCTTATGTAAAGGACCTTATGAACGCGGGCAACCCGGTCACCCGCCTCATCGCACACATCAACCGAATACTCCGGCCTGTATTTCCGGCCGTCAGTGGTTCGTGACAGGATCTCATTCACCTGCTCAGCATCTATCTTAAATACCGCCGACACGGCACCCCGGCCGGGTTTTATAAATTCAATGGTGGCGGCCTGATCCCACACGATATAATCTTTCCCCAGCACCTGTACCAGCATGAGGCAGTAAAATGGGTCGACCATGGCATACAGCGATCCGCCGAAATGCGTGTTAAAATAATTGCGGTTATACCACCGCAGCCGCATCTGCACAACGATCTCCCTAAAATCGGGAGCCACCTTGCGAACCCGGATGCCCGCCCCGATATACGGTGGATAAATGTTCAACAGGAACTTGAAAAGGCGGCTGTTCATCATAAGAAGAAATCCTGGCCCAAAAGGCAATCTCCAGGTCGCCCGCAAAAAGGGTCTAATTGCCAGAACACGGACACAAACCCTTGCATCGCGCAGAGGCGTAGAGACGCAGAGGCGTCCTCCCTATCTTAGAATCAATGCACAGTCCAGCGCAGTCGGGAAACCACAACCAGTTTAATGGCGCACTATCGTCCGCAAAACCCTTTTAAGTTCCAGGTAATGAACGTCTTTTGGTTTAATCCCGCGCAGCGGGAAACTAATCATGATTTCCTCTGCGTCTCTACGCCTCTGCGCGCTGCTATTTCTTTTAAGGTTTTACCAATATCTCTCCCGGCCGTCTTAGGCGAGCTACTTTGGCGAGCCGCCAACCAGATGCTGAGGGCCAGATAGTTATGCAGGGAGTCAATCCCAGGGCGAGGGTCGTTCCGTCAGCATTTCCGTGAACGCCTCGATCCGTGTTCTAAGCTGGCCTTCGGCAAAGTTGCGGGGATCGACGCAGTCCACTTCCAGGTTCAACACCGGCACACCGATCTCCTTGAGGCCCTGGCCGACGATCCCCCGGGAACCGGTCCCCTGGCGACAGCCCCAGTGACACGGGTTGATGGCCCCGTCGATGCGGTAGCGGCGGGCCAGGTCCTGCAGATGAGAGACGCGCCTTGTGTTGGCCCCGTTAAACGGAATGGACATCGCCCGTTCTGCCATACCCCGGTAGGGATCATCCGGATCGATGGGGCCCCAGGTAATATCGTTGAGTTCGTCAATCACAACCGCCGCCCCATACTCTTCTTCCATCATTTTCACGATGGGGTTTTTGAACTGGATGCGGTTTTGAATCCACAATAGCCGCAACTTTTCAGCGTCAATACCCGCTTCGCCGGCTGCCACCTTCTTTTCAAAATCCCGGCGAAACGCCTCCGCCACTGTGACAGCGGCATCCGTTCCCAGCAGTAATGCGGCCACAACCCCAAAATTGTTGAGGGCTTTGCCGTTTACCGGCGAGGGCACCTGGCTGGCCAGCTGGTACACTTCCACAAGTTTTTCCCGGGCGGCATTGGTTTTGGCCACGGCGGCACTGAGCGCGGTCGGGTCGAGCGCCCGCCCCGTGTGGTCTTCCACAAAGGCCACCATATCTTTAATCTGGTCGGCCAGGTACAGGACATTCGCGCCGGTCATCTCCTGCGGGACATTGAGGACAAAAAGATCTTTTTCGAAATGACGGGCCAGCAGTTCCATGACGGCCACCCCGCCACTGCAGGGGCAGGTCGCGGCAATTAAAAAATCCGGCGCGGGCATGAATCCCTTACGGGCCGCCCCGAGGACACTGCGATGGTAAGCGCAGGTGTCACCGGCAAACCCGACCTCTTCAGCTTCTTCGAGAAACGCTTCAACCATGCCCGTCGCAGCAAGCATGCCGCCCACGAATTCTACAAAACAGGAGGTGACCCCCATGGCCGCCAGGAGGTCGAAGGGGACCGTTACCCCGCACCAGGCAACCCGTTCTTCCCCTCCGTAAAGCCGCTGGCCGATACGGGCCACTTCCAAGGTGTAGATCTTCCGCGGGCTCGCGTTTTCGGGATCGGCGGCAATAGCAGCTTCAATCCCCGTCACCAGGTCGTCAAAGTATTGTTTCATCATAGTGGTCACCTCAACATTTCAATGAACGCTTCAATGCGGGTCCGCTGCTGTCCGATCGATCGCAGGGTGCAGTCACCCTCTAGCAGTAAAAGCGGCATTCCGGACCTCTTGAATTCTTCCCGGAATATGGGCATACGGGCCAGGTAGGGGTCGCAGAATTTCACTGTGTGGCCGATCACTCCGGCCGCGCCGCACGCTTTAGCTGCGGCGAGGGTATCATGGGCCACCCGGCCGGGTTCCATTGGAAAAAAGGTACGGGCACAGGGTGGTTTGGTAAGGATGTGGCGGGCCAGATGCAGCCAGACAGAATCTTCCGGCCGGCGGCCCTCCAGGCCGGCAAACTGGCGGTAGCCGGTGCACAAATCATCGCCCACAATGCGGACTCCGCAGTCGGCAAACAGCGCAAAGGTTGCCGGGTCCGGCAAGACATTGCCGAACAGGAATACGGGTACACCACTTTTTGGGGCCTCTGCCCCGGCGGGCAAGCGACAATTCTGGAGGCTCTCATCCAGGCTGCGTTGGGTGCACGCATTGTAGAGGTTCTGCAGATCGCCCCGGCTGCCGGTCTGGCGACCGCTGTTAACGGCAACACTCAGATCGGACAGAGCCCCGGACAGCGTTTGGAAATCCACCAGGCTCGCTTCCAGGTCTGCTTCTTTGAAATCGAGGCCGCCCCACTGTTTGAGATGGTCGGCCAGGGTCTCGAGTTGAACGGCGAAGAAATTCAAAGCCGCCTCGTCCATGGTGACCGGCAGGTCGACCAGCAATACGTTATCCTGAGGCCGCGCCGCTCGCCAGGCATCCGCCAAGCGACGCATGGCATCACAACTATTCATGAGCACAGCCCCGACCAGGTCAGGAACTTGGCCGGCCAGAACAAGGTCCAGGACGCTTTTAACATGGGGACACAGGTTGTCATGCAAATACTGGCCGGCCTGGTCGGGGGCATCCCCCATGGGCAAAATCCGGTGGGGCCTGAAGCCGGCGGCATCAATTAATGGCAAAGGTGTATACGCACATGTATAGCCTATTCGTCCCTTTTCTGGGCTACTCATTTTCCAGCCACCTCCTGTAAATTTCCCAACACCTGCCGGAGCAGCTTTTTAGTCTCTTCCAGGTCGGCCGTAGCGATCCCGGTGAAAACCCGGCTCATCACCCCTTCTACCACTGCCCGTACCGGCGCCTTTACGTCCTGGCCCAGACGGGTCAACTCTATCAGCTGGGCCCGACGGTCCTGGGGATCAACCCGGCGGGCAACCAGGCCATCCCTTTCCATCCGGTCCAGCAGTCCGGTCATGGTCGAAGGCTCCAGGCCGGCCAAGCGGCCAAAGGCAACCACTTTCAAACCATCCGTCTGCCAGAGACTCATCAGGACCCCGAGGTAAGCCGGGCGCACCGCCTGCACCTCCGCCGCGATGAAACCTTTTTTCAGAGCCGACGTCACCTGAAGGGCCACCCGCGAAACGAGATAGTAGGGGCAGTCTGTCAATTCCGCAAATTGCATATATTCTCCGCTTACATATATTTTAGTTATCAACATTTCGTATACGTATAAATAAGTCAAGTATAAATTTTGCTTGTATTAGCGCCAATAATTCTGCAAGCTCAGATCTGTTACGGGCTGTACGGAGACCTCACTATATAACTCAACGATGGAATTCTTATGCTACAGGATGCGTGTATACTGGTTGCTGACGATATCCGCAGCAACCGTTTTTTTGTTGTAAACCACTTGAAAAAACAAGGGTTTTCAAATTTCCATGAAGCTGCTGACGGGCAAGCGACCCTCAACGTAATGCGGCGTCACACCATCGACCTTGTGCTGCTCGATGTCATGATGCCGGAAATGGATGGTCGCAAAGCACTCAAGATCATTAAAAGCGACCGGGCCCTCCGGCACATCCCGGTCATCATGATTACCGCCCTCGATGACATGGAAAGTACCGTGGAATGCATTGAAAACGGCGCCGAAGATTATATCCTGAAGCCCTTCAATCCGGTGCTTTTAAACGCCCGCATTCATGCCAGCCTTGAGAAAAAACGCTTACGGGATGTGGAGCGGGAATACCTGCGCCTGTACGATGAAGCCACCGGCCTGCCCAACAAAGATCTTTTTCTGATGCGCCTGACCGAAGAACTTGAACGCGCCACCCTGCACGCTTCCCTGTTCAGCGTGCTGGTCATTCGCCTGGAACGCTACCGGATTCTGATGGACAGCCTCGGTGAGATTGCCGGTGAGCAGTATATCATTTCCCAGGCCCGCCTTCTTTCCACCTGTGCGCCGGCCCGTGCCCTGGTTGCGCGACTGGGGCCCAGCGAATTTGCCCTGCTCTTGTATGATCTGGGCAGCCCTTCGGAGGCCATTGCGATCGCCCGAACCACCTTTGCAGAACTGGGCGCGACCGTCGAAATCCAGGGGCATGAGATAACCGGCAAAATTCAGATCGGGCTTACCTTTAGTTCGGCAGGCTACCAGAGCGCCGAAGACTTTCTGCGGGACGCGGGGCTGGCCGCCAACAGTGCGGACATCCAAACCGGCTATCAGATCTTCGATGCGGATATGCACAAAGCAGCGATGCACCGCCTGACCCTGGAACCCGAATTAAAACGGGCCATCGAAAATCAGCAACTGGTGCTTTACTACCAACCGCTGGTCAATTTTAATTCAGGTCAGATCAGTGGCTTCGAAGGTCTGGTTCGCTGGATCCACCCTGAAAAGGGTCTGGTGCCCCCGGATGTCTTTATCTCCCTGGCCGAAGAAACTGGTCAGATTCTACAGATCGGCAAATGGGTTCTCGAAGAGGCCTGCCGGCAGGCGGCTGTCTGGGAAGCAATGGATGGTGGTTTTAAAGATCTTGCGATTGGTGTCAATGTCAGCGCCCAGCAATTCAGCCGGCCGGAATTCATCGACACCATCAAGGGTGCCCTGGAAAGTGCGCAGTGCCGCCGCGCGAGCATAAAACTGGAGCTCACCGAAACAGCCATTATCGACAATACCCGGCTGGTGGGCAAGGTCGTCAAACAGCTCGAACAACTCGAAATCAAAACCGCCCTGGATGATTTCGGCACCGGTTACTGCTCGCTGAGCTACCTGCACAGCTTTCCCTTCGATACCCTGAAAGTGGACCAATCTTTCGTCCGCAATATAGACCGGGAATCCCGCAACCGGGACATTGTGCAAAGCACCATCATGCTGGCCCACAAACTTGGGATGGAAGTCGTTGCGGAAGGCGTTGAAACACAGGCGGAAGTGGATGTGCTGGCCGCCATGAAATGCAATTACGGCCAGGGCCATTTTTATAGCCGCGCGGTACCGGAGAAAGAAGCCAGCCGCCTGCTTAAAGAAGGTTTAGAGACAAATTAAATCCGAAGAACGAAATTCGAAACAACAAGAGGCAAAGCACAATGACCAAAAAATCAAACAAAACCTCCCAGTACAACCACTGGGAATTTGTTTTGGGTCATTTGGTAATTCGAATTTTGAATTTGTTTGCGGCATTCGCCTTGAGAACATTCCGGATTTCGATATTCGAATTTCGGATTTACATGGCCTATTCATAATCCCAAAAGCCTGAAGCAACGTGATTAGATAAGGGACTCAGACGCAGTCCTAAAGCAGATTGATCGCCAGGTCCGACAGCTCGGAACGTTCGCCTTTTTCCAGATTGATGTGGGCATACAGCGTTTGGCCCTTCATCTTTTCGATCAGGTAGCTCAACCCGTTTGATTGGCTGTCCAGGTAGGGATGGTCGATCTGGAAAATATCTCCGGTAAACACAATTTTGGTCCCCGCACCGGCCCGGGTGATAATCGTTTTGACCTCATGCGGGGTCAGATTCTGGGCCTCATCGACCACGAAGAAAATCTTCACCAGGCTGCGACCACGTATGTAGGACAGGGGGGTAATGACAATCTTCTCTTCCCGGATGAGCTCGCTGATCCGGCCCCCGGCCCCATTTTGAGTGTGATTGTGGTCCTGGATAACGGCCAGGTTGTCATACAACGGCTGCATGTAGGGGTCCAGTTTCGATTGGATATCACCGGGCAGATAACCGGTGTCCTTGTTGCTCAAAGGAACAATCGGCCGGGCAATAAAAATCTGCCGGTAGCGCCGTTTTTTTTCCAGCGCCGCCGCAAGGGCCAACAGGGTTTTACCGGTACCGGCTTTGCCCGACAAGGTAACCAGCGGTATATCTGGATTGGTCAGAGCATTGATCGCAAAGGCTTGCTCGGAATTGCGCGGCATGATGCCGCAGCAGCGGGTCTTATCGATACGGTGGATTTTACGCTCAAACGGATTGTAGCCGGCCAGGGCCGATTTGCGGCCGTTTTTCAACACTAAAAATTCATTGGGGAACAGAGCCTGCTCAAAACTGAACGCCTCCCGGTCCAGTTCGTACGGCACCGCGTAGAGTTGGTCGATGATTTCGGCCGGAATATTTTCTTCGGTGCGGCATCCCTTGTAGAGCTCCGCAATATCCTTGACTTGATCGGTAGTATAGTCTTCGGCCAGCAATCCGAGGGACTTGGCCTTCATGCGCATGTTGACATCCTTTGATATCAGGACTACCTGGCGCTGCGACTCTTCCAAGGCAAGCTGGTAGGCCGCATTGAGGATATGATGGTCGGGGCGGGCCACCGAGAAATTCAGTTTCAATTTTTCGTGAAATCCGTTTTCTAGCCGGACAACCAGTTTGCCCTTGCCCGGTGCGATTTCTACGCCGCCATTGAAAATATGATCACCGCTGATTGTATCGAGCGAGCGGGCAAACTCGCGGGCGTGAAAATTCAAGATGCCCTTGCCCTTTTTAAACTGATCCAGTTCTTCGAGAACGGTTATGGGGATCACCACATCGTGTTCTTCAAACTGGTAAAGGCAGGAACTGTCGTGGAGAATCACGTTGGTATCAAGAACGAATAACTTGGGCATTGACATGCAGGCACTCCTTGGGCTGTCCCGTCCAAAAAGCAAAACCCCGGCAGCGCGTCCCAGGCTGCGGGGGTCAGGGTTGGTGTTTTTGTTTTTGGTGAAAAACAGACGGGAACATACTCTCCAACACGGTCTGTGTCTTTTATCACCTGTTTAAGTAGCAAACTTTACTGCAATTTTACCAATCAAACCGGTTTAAGCCTTACACAATATATAGCGCTTGTCAATATATTTATATTAATTCAATATGTAGTAGCCATTAGCCATTAATCGCGTTATGCCGGCTCGCCGACTTTATACCGGGAGTCTACCGGGCAACTGTTTAAAAATCGTTAAAATGGTGTTAAATGGAAAGCATGAACCGATACCTGCTGATCGATATAGAGGCCGGAACCCTGGACCTACTGTGCTATGATGCCACTACCGGTGAACATTTCAAAGCGGTGGTCATGTCGCCGGTGCGCACCAGAGCGGCTATGATAGAAAGCACCTCGGGTAACTTGGTGGTAACCGGTGTCGAGATGGGTGGCGGGCGGGTTTCCGCCGCCTTGAAAGCCAGAGCCGCGAAACATTCGGTCGCCATGACCACGGAGGCCGCCGTAACCATTCACCACGATCTGGAGCGGGTTGCCGCCGCAGGCATCACGCTGGTATCCGCTGAGGAAGCACGCCAGTTGTCTACCGACCCGGCGTACACGCCGATTACCCTGGCGGACCTCGAGCCTGACCGGTTGCGCCGGATTGTGGACGGGCTGGGCGTCCCTTTTGAATTCGATATTGTCGGTGTATGTGCCCAGGACCACGGTGTGGCGCCGCAGGGCGTTTCGCACCTGGATTACCGGAACCGCCTTTTCGCAGAAGCATTGCACCGGTCGCCCTTTCCGTATGCGCTGATTTATCCGGGAGACAAGATCCCGCCCACATTCAATCGCTTGCGCAGCCTGGCGCGGACGGCCCGCGAAATACCGGCAAGCGAAATATATATCATGGACAGCGGTATGGCCGCTATTGCCGGCGCCTGTTGTGATCCACTCTGTCGGTCGCTGACTAAATTTATGGTTCTTGATATTGCGACCTCCCACACGGTCGGGGCCGCCCTCATCGAAGGAGAGATCGCCGGCTTTTTTGAGTATCATACCCATGATATCACCGCCCCAAAATTGGATCGTCTGCTCAAGGCCCTCCCCGAGGGACGCCTGGCGCACGCCACGATCCTGGCGGAAGGCGGTCATGGTGCTTTTTCGCGTCGGCAGTATGCCTTCTCCGCAAACGAAATCATCCTTGCCACCGGCCCCAAAAGGGCCTTGATGGCTGACTCAAAACTGCCCTATGCCAACGGCGCGCCTTGGGGTGACAACATGATGACCGGGACGGTCGGACTCCTCGAAGCGATTCGCAAATACAAACAAGCCGACTGACTGTAACCCAATGAAATCGCCCAGGTATATCTCCAATCGCGGGACCGCCCGACGGTGGCGCCCGACAACCTGTTTTAACGCCCGGCCCTTCAGGCTCGCAAATGCCTTTAAAAAGCGGCTTGGCCGAAATCGGTCAATGCTCAGAAAATCGCCAATGGCGGCGATTTAGTTATTGACATAAATATTTTTCCGCTTAGAATAAATCCTCGTTATCGGGCGCAAACGGGAAAACCAAATTATCCAGGGAGGGAAAACAGATGACCAAAGCAGAACTGATTGAAAAAATGGCCAAGGATGCAAAAATCACCAAAGTCGCCGCGGGTGTAGCGTTGGAATCTTTTATCGACGGGGTAACGAAGTCTTTGAAGAAAAAAGATGGCAAGGTCACCCTGGTGGGGTTTGGCACGTTTCAGAAATCCCGGCGCAAAGCCCGTAAAGGCCGTAATCCGCAGACTGGTGAAACCATTAAAATCAAGGCCACGAACGTCGTAAAATTCAAGCCGGGCAAGAAACTCAAAGACTCCATTTAGTCTGTTTTCCATTACAAGACCAAGGCAGCCGGATGTTCTCTATCTCCGGCTGCCTTTTTTTTAGGGCAACCCGGCAAAGCTCAGACCGGTCCGCGTATACCGGCGCTGGGACCACCACCGGCCGATTAACGGCTCGGTTGCCGCACCTGAATAGCAATACACCGTCGACACAGCCTGGGGCGCAGTTTAAAAAATTCCTGAAAGTTGTCCTAAGTCAAGGAAACCCTGGTTTTCCGGCGATATTCTGGAAAGGATGGAGAAGCAGCGGTTTTTGGGCAACTTAGCGTTTTTAGAGGCGATGGGCACATGCGAAGGCAGACATATCCCGCTAAACTTTTCGTAGAACCGACCACCCTGTGCAATCTTAAATGCCGGATGTGTGTCAAGCAGAGCCGGGGAAATGGTATTGCCGAGGGCTTTCTGGAGCCTGACCGGTTTGAAATGCTCGCCGATATTTTCGCCCATCTCGATTCAATCGTATTCTCAGGTATCGGCGAACCCCTGCTGCACCCCGAATTGGAAAAGATGGTAGCCAGCGCCCGTGCACGCCTCCCGGCTGAGAGTTGGATTGGTCTCCAAACCAATGGACATCTTATGGACGCCCGCCGGGCGGCAGCCCTGATCGAAGCCGGGATAGACAAAATCTGTATCTCCATGGATGCCGCCAGCAGTCGCACCCTGCGGCTGAATCGCAGCGGGGCGGAGATGGCGTCTGTGGAGAGCGCTTTCCGGGCCGTGCGCAGCGCCCGGAAAACACTGAAAGCCGCCCGGATGCAGCTCGGGGTGGAATATGTGCTGATGCGTAACAACTTGTCGGAACTGCCCCGGGCAATCGAACGGGCAGCCTTGAACGGGGCCGATTTTGCCATCGTCAGCCAGATGCTGCCTTATGATGAAACCGTAATGGATGAAACGCTTTACACGGCCAATACCGATGCCTCATTACACTTTTTCAGTGAAAAGCAGCGGGAGGCCCGCGCGCGCGGGTTTGATTTGGAGCAGTATCTGACCGTCCGCTGGAAGTACATTCGTTCGGCCGATGAACAGGCTCTCATCGATTTCGTGGAAGCGATGATCTCGGAAGCAACCGCGCGAC
>Ga0126329_10000003_pt1 | contig 177421 bp, 149 predicted proteins | sample InaspJWI85metaG_FD_104915 | JGI IMG/M metagenome (GOLD analysis project Ga0126329, IMG submission 104915) | Marine gutless worms symbiont microbial communities from Oahu, Hawaii - Inanidrilus sp. 2 OAHU.JWI-85 metaG | ecosystem: Host-associated > Annelida > Digestive system > Unclassified...
GGCCGCGCTGGCAGTCCCCAGCAGGGCGCCGAGTTCATATGCCTTCAATGCCTCAGCCACCGTACTTGCCGCCAGATCAGGGCTGGCTCCGGGGTCTCCTGCGGAAAATTCAATGCCTACAATGGTCCCCACCCCGTATTCGGCCAAGCGCGCCTGGAAATCAGCCGGATTCTCCCCCAGCACCAGGGCGTGGATGTCATGGCCGGCCGCCGCGGTGATAACCCCCAGAGTCGTGTCTTTGACGGCCCCGTTTTCGGTTTCAATCAAGATACCTGTCCGCGTCATCTGCTTTTCTCCTTGTCTTAGAGAACTTTCTCTTCTTCTCTAAGGATCTTGATAAGCTCCGATACCTGTTTGTCCATGTCACCGTCAAGCATTTTCGCTGCGGATCTTTCGGGCACCGGTTCGAGGGTTTCCAGCACGACCGCCCCCTGGGTTTCATCGATGCCCAGATCGGCGATCTCAAGCTCCTTGATCTCTTTTTTCTTGGCCTTCATGATGTCGGGAAATTTAGGATAGCGCGGCTCGTTCAAGCCCTTGGTGGCGCCGATGACCGCGGGCAGGCCTATTTCGATCACCTGCTTTTCACCCCCGCCCACTTCCCGTTCCACCACGGCCTTGCTGTCGTCCAAAACCAAGTTAGAGACCTCGTTTACAACGGGCAGGTTCAGGGCGCGGGCCAGCCGGTATGGGGTTTGAAAACTCTCTGTATCCACGGAACCCTTGCCGGTGAAGATCACATCCGGCAGACCATCGGCTTCCAGGGCGGCCTGCAGGGCCCGGGCCGTCAATCTGCTATCCAAAAACTGCCCCGTGGTTTTCACCAGGATTGCCCGGTGGGCACCCATAGCCATGCCGCTGCGGAGCGTGGCCGCGGCGGCCGGCTTACCCACGGTCACCAGGACGACCTCGCCGCCGTTCTTTTCCACCAGGCTGACCGCCTCCTCGATCCCGAACTCATCATAGGGGTTGACGACAAATTTGATTTCCTCATCGGCAAACCCGTTGTCCTCGGTAATCTTTATGGTTGCGGCGGTGTCCGGCACATGTTTTACGCACACACAAATTTTCATTTGCTCTGGCCTCCTAAGACTTCATTTTTTCATTGGTGGGGTCGTACAGGGGCATGGACACCACCTCGGCCTTGCGGGGGCGCCCGAGAATCTCTACCTCGAGAACTGTCCCGGGAGCGGTATGTTCGGGGGGTATGTAGCCCATGGCAATGCTTTTACCGACCCGGTGGCCGTAGCCGCCGGAGGATGTCATACCGATGCGCTCACCGTCTTTCAGGATCGGGTTGTAACCCCAGGGATCGGAGTCCTTGGCCTCCACGACCATGCCGACCAATTGTAGGGGTACACCGGCTTCTTTCTGTTTGACGATGCCCGCTTTGCCGATGAAGTCTTTGTCCAGCTTCACGGTCCAGGCAATGGGGGTTTCCAGCGGGGTGTGATGCACATTCATTTCGCTCTTCCAGGCCAGGTAGCCTTTTTCGAGGCGCATGGAATCCATGGCGTGCATGCCGGTCAGCTGCAGGTCGAATTCCTGGCCGGCCGCCATCAGGGCCTCATAAACCGCGTTCTGCTGTTCGATCGGATGAAAAATTTCATACCCCAGCTCGCCGACATAGTTCATGCGGTTGACGCGGCATTTTGTGCGGCCTACGTAAAGTTCCCGGCAGGTGGAAAAAGGAAACGCTGCGTTGGACACGTCGCCATATACCACTTTCTCAAGTATCGCGCGGCTCTTGGGTCCAGCCAGCACCAGGCAGCCCATTTTATAGGTCAGGTCCTCCAGCTGCACCGACCCGTCTGCAGGCAGATTGAGGAGCATCCAGTGCTGGTCATGGCGTTTGCCCACACTGGCCGTAACGCAGAAATAGTTGTCCGCATCCACCCGCGTAATGGTCATGTCGGATTTAAAGTTCCCGTTATGGTCCAGCATGGGGCACAGGGCGATCAGCCCGTCTTTCTCCGGGACGCTCTGGCAGGTCATGTGGTTGAGCCAAGCCCGGGCGCCCGGCCCTGATATCCAGGTCTTGGCAAAACGGGTCAGATCGATGATGCCGGCATGGTTCATCATATGGGTGCATTCTCGGCCGACCTGTTCAAACGCGTTGGACCGTCGCCAGGATGGCTGCTCATAAAGGTCGGCCCCCGCGGGCGCAAAATAATTGGGACACTCCCACCCGAAGTAGTCACCGAAAACCGCGTTGGCCGCTTTTTGATGTTCATAGATCGGGCTGGTCCGGTTGGGGCGGGCGGCATCCCGGAACTCATTGGGGAAGAAGATGGAGTACAGCCGCGGGTAGGTGTCCGCGATTTTTTCATGGTTATAGGCCCAGTTGGCATAGGAGCCGAACCGACGGGAATCAACGTGCCACAGATCGATTTCCGGCTCGCCGTTCATGATCCAGCCGGCCAGGTAATGCCCGATGCCGCCGGCCTGGGTGATGCCGAAGCTGTAGCCGCAGGCCTGGAAGAAGTTGCGCAGCGGATAGGCCGGACCCACCAGGGGATCGCCATTGGGCGTGTAAGTGATCGGACCGGCAGTCACATGCTTGAAACCGGTTTCGCCTAATACCGGGAACCGTTCTATGCCGGCTTCAATACAATCGGCAATGTTGTCGATATCGGGATTGAGTTCCTCCTGGGCATAATCCCAGGGGACCCCGTGCTTTTTCCACTGCTGGCCGTTGGCCTCATACATGCCCAGGATCAGGCTGTCCATCTCCTGGCGCAGATAAATGGAGCGGTCCGGATCGCGTACCAGCGGCAGCATGGTATCCCGCTCGACCACCGCGTTGATGGTTTCGTACAGAATATGGGTGTGGGCGATGGCAATGGAGGGAATTTCCAGCCCAACCATTTTCGACACCTCCGGGGCCCAGAGACCGGCGGCATTGACGACAAACTCACAGGTAATATCGCCTTTGTCGGTCTTTACCAGCCATTCTCCGGAGGCTTTTTGCTCTATCGCGGTTACCTGGGTATGCAGATTCAGTTCAGCACCGTAGTTGCGGGCGCCCTTGGCCATGGCCTGGGTCATGGAGGCCGGGTCCACATCACCGTCATCCGGCCAGTAGAGCCCGGCCACTAACCCGGCCGTATCTATCAGCGGGTGCAGTTTGCCGATCTCCTCGGGACTGACAAAACTCACGTCCAGGCCCAGGCAGCGATTCATGGAGTAGTAGTAGCCCAATTCATCGAGCCGGTCCGGGTTGTCGGCCGTACGGATGGACCCGGTGGTATGCCAGCCCGGAGACTGCCCGGTCTCCTCTTCCAGCTGCTTGAAGATTTCGATGCTCTTCATGTTGACCTGGGTACAGTAATAGCTGGAATGGTAAAAGGAGCAATTCCCGGCTGCCATCCAGGTCGAGCCGGAGGTCAGTTCGTGTTTCTCGATGAGCACGACATCGTCCCACCCGTATTTTGCCAGATGATAGGCCAGGCTGACACCGATGGCCCCTCCCCCGATAATGGCGACCCTTGCGTTGGTTTTCATGTTTTGCAAACCTCCTTTTAGTCACGGTTGGGTTGTGTGCTCCGGTTAGAAACTATCATAAAGAGTGATAATGTTGCACTTAGTGTACCAATCAGCAGGTGCGGGGCTTTATTTCCCCGGCCAGGACGGTCGACCCGGTCAAAAAGCAGCCACCGCACCGGGGGGAGCCAATTTTTTCATCTGACAAAGGCGATTTTCATTGTGCCGCCCCCCTGATTTCATTAAAGAGATGAGAAATGTTTATGGAAAACAGGCTGTCGACCACCAGAACCGGATAATTTTTACACTTTTTTACTGTAAAATTTTTTTACATTTTCCGTAAAAATCTGCAACTAGTTTTTGAACCCGCAACCTCAAGGAGGCCCTGATGCCCCCAGCCATACCCCAAACCATGACCGCGGTGCTCCTCACCGGGCACGGCGGATTTGACAAACTCGACTATCGCCGGGATGTCGCCGTGCCGACTCCCGCCGAAGATGAGGTTCTCATCCAGGTCCTGGCCTGCGGGATCAACAACACGGACGTCAATACCCGCATCGGCTGGTACGCTCCTTCTGTTACCACGGCCACTGACGACAGTGCCCGGGATGGTTTCGAGGAACTGGCGTCCGAGGCCGGTACCTGGTCGGGCGAAGCCCTGGCGTTTCCGCGCATCCAGGGCGCGGATGTCTGCGGATGCATCGTCGGGGTCGGTGCTCAGGTAGACCCAGGTAGACTGGACGAACGCGTGATCGTGGCCCCCATGCAGCCCCACCCGTCCGGGGAGCCCTGGCGCTGTATCACCATGGGGTCCGAAATCAACGGCGGGTTCGCCCAGTATGTTGCGGTGCGGTCGGAGACCGCCTATGCCGTACAGTCTGATTGGTCCGACATCGAATTGGCCTCGATCCCGTGTGCGTGGTCCACCGCGGAAAATATGCTCCACCGCGCGGATGTCTCAGGCGGTAACCGGGTCCTGATTACCGGCGCTTCGGGCGGGGTGGGCTCGTCCTCCGTCCAACTGGCGAAAAGAAGAGGCGCGGAAGTCATTGCCGTGGCTGGCCAGTCCAAAACCGAACAGGTCCAGGACCTGGGGGCCGACCGGGTGATCGCCCGCGAAACAGACCTCGTACAGGCGCTGGGCCGGGAAACTGTGGACGTGGTTTGCGACCTTGTGGCCGGCCCCCAATGGACCCAACTGCTGGATGTGCTTAAAACGGGCGGCCGCTACGCCGTGGCCGGCGCCATTGCCGGCCCCCTGGTGGAACTGGATGTCCGGACCCTGTACCTCAAGGACCTGACCTTCCTGGGCTGCACCTACCAGGATCCGGTGGTTTTCCAGAACCTGGTCACGTATATCGAAAAAAATGAAATCCGGCCGGTGGTGGCCAAAAGCTATCCCCTGGAGGAGATTGTCCAGGCCCAGGAGGATTTTCTGTCAAAAGCGCACACCGGCAAGCTGGTCCTGGTTCCGCCTGCACCGGAATAGGGGTAGAACGAAAAGTGAGCTAAAGTTTTAAGTGATCTAAAGTGACTAAAGTTTAGGAGTCGCTACGCTCCACTCGATTGCATAATTAGCAAAACCCCATAACTTAGGTCATCCTAGTCGCTCGGCGTGGATTAAATGATTATGCTAATTGGGTTTGAACTTCCCCTTTAAGACGCGCCGAGCATCGCAGGAAAGGGCGAAGAGAGCGAAGTGCTTGTCTGAGCGAAGCGAGTTGTGCTGAGCGCGCCCTTTCCGAGAAGCGCAGGGCAGCCCGCAGGGCCGCGTCTTATGGGCGTTTTCTTTTGGTCACTTTTCTTGTACGCACAAGAAAAGTGACAAGATGATACAAAAGAGTTACTGACGCTAATATGTGCTACCTCAGTAATAGTTAGGAACTCAGCTTGAAGAAAAAAACCCACATCATTGCCTGTGCCGTACTGGCTGTCGATCTAAAGCAGAGCGCGGCCGAATTAGGGCTCGATGTCGAATTCAAGTACCTGGAAGCCGGTCTGCACAACAATCCCCGCCTGCTTCGAGAAAAACTCCAGGCCGCCATCGATGCTCTCTCCGCGACCGATGGATGCGACCGCATTGTCATCGGGTACGGCATCTGCGGCAAAGGCACCATCGGGGTACAGGCCCGCTCCGTGCCCCTGATCCTGCCAAGGGTGCACGACTGTATCGCCCTTTTTCTGGGTGGTGACCGAGCTTACCAGCGCGAATTCAAAAAATACCCGGGCACCTATTATCTCTCCACCGGGTGGTGCCGGGAAAAAACCGACCCCGGCTCCCAGAAAGGCCGTTGGACCTACTACGGCGATCAAAAACTCGACTTTGACGAACTGGCGGCGCAGCACGGGGAGGCGGCGGCCCGGCAGACCTTCGATTTCCTCAACTCCTGGCAAAAAAATTACCAGCGCGCGGCATTTATCGCAACCGGTGCAGACACCCCTGCCCGGTACGAACGCCTGGCCCGGGAGATGGCGGCCCAATACAACTGGCGCTACGAAAAAATCCAGGGCAGCCGGGCCCTGTTCAAGCAGATGCTCACCGTCCAGCAGTCGACCGACGCGATCCTGAGGGTCCCGCCTGAACATGTGATCGTGTTCGATCCTATCCAATCCACGCTGGCGGCCAATCCCCTGTGGCCAGACGATGCTTTGCCGCCCATACTGGATCAGGCCGCCGGATTAGAAAGCGAAGACCGGGATTCACTCGCCCCCACCTTTATAACCACCGGCCTGGGTCTCGATGCCGGCGGCACCTACACCGATGCGGTCATTTATGACCTTGCGGACAAGCAAACCCTGGGCAAAAGCAAAGCCCTGACCCCCAAGTGGGATTTTACCCAGGGCATCCACCGGGCCCTCCGGAAACTGGACGGGGAGAAACTGTCGCAGGTCGAACTGGTCGCCTTGTCCACCACCCTGGCCACCAACGCCATCGTGGAAAATGAAGGCCAGAAAATCGGCCTGCTGCTCATGCCGCCGCACGATCTTGATCCCACTGACGTGATTGCCTACCAACCGCAAGCCGTTCTCCAGGGACGGCTGGATATCAGCGGCCGGGAAATCGCCGCCATAGATCCGGAAGAGGTCAAGCGGGTTGCTTCCCGGATGGTGGCCGACTTCGGCGTGACCGCTTTTGCCGTGTCCGGGTATGCCGGCGCCGTCAACCCGGACCATGAACTTCAGGTCAAGGAAATCCTGGAGTATCAGACCGAGCTGTTCGTCACATGCGGGCATGAACTCTCCGACAATCTGAACTTTCAAACCCGGGCGGTCACTGCGGTACTCAATGCCCGGATTGTACCACGCTTGACCGGGTTGCTGACTGACCTGGAAACCGTCCTGGCGGCCGTAGGTATTGAAGCGCCGCTAGTCGTCGTGAAGGGCGACGGGACCCTGATGAGCGCGGCCATGGCCAGGCAGAGACCGATTGAAACGATTCTTTCCGGTCCGGCTGCCAGCGTGGCCGGCGCCCGGCACCTGACCGGGATCAAGGATGCCCTGGTCGTGGACATGGGCGGCACAACGACCGACACGGCCGCCCTGGCAGATAACCAGGTCAGCCTGAACGCAAAAGGGGCCAATGTCGGCGGGCATCGCACCCATGTACAGGCGCTCGAGATCCGCACCGCCGGACTGGGCGGCGACAGCTTGATCGGCTTCGAAAAAGGCCTGTTTCGCATCGGCCCGCGCAGGGTAGCACCAATCGCTTGGCTGGGCGCTCGGCACAGCAGGACACCGGCGGCCCTGGCTTTTCTAAAAGACAAGCCTCCCAAACCGGGCAGCAACGCCAGCCGCCTTCAATTTCTGGCCCTGACCGGCGCGGTGCAAAATACGTCCACGACACCGGCTGAAAAAAAGCTCCTGGATCGACTGCAGGAGCGCCCGTACTCTATTGCCGAATTACTCCAGGAAATGGGTGGTTACTCCGCGGACGCCCTGCCGCTTCAACGGCTGGAAGAAACCTTCAGCATACAACGCTGCGGCCTCACGCTTACGGACCTGTTGCATATCACCGGTGATTTTACAAAGTGGGACACGCAAACGGCTTCTGACTATTGCCGTCTGTTTGCCGCCCTGGTCGGGCAAGAAATGCAGGCCATGATCCGGAAGCTGCTGAAAATGGGGGTTCAGCGCTTAGCCCTGGAGTTGTTTAAACGCCAGCTGGACGAAGAGGTTGATCCGGCAGCGCTCGACGACAGCCCGGGTTGCCAAACCCTGATGAACACCCTGCTGGGACAGGGCACCCCCCGTTCCGGGGTTTCCATCGCCCTCAAACGGCCTGTCATTGGAATCGGAGCGCCCATCCGGTATTTTCTGCCCGCAGCCGTAAAACCTTTAGGGACACAGGCCATCATCCCCGCGGACGCGGATGTGGCCAACGCCATCGGGGCCATCACCAGTCAGGTGGTCATCCGCAAACAAGTAACCATCATACCCGACGAATTGGGCGGCTTCCGGGTGGAGGGTATCGCCGGCAGCCATCAATTCGAGCAGTTTGAAGCCGCCGACCGGTTTGCCCGGGATGAATTGTTCCGCATCGTCCGGCAGAGCGCGGCCGCGGCCGGTACCAGCTGCCGGGAAGTGGCGTTCAAAACCGAAGATCGCATTCCGGCCACGGCCGCCGGAGACCCGGTCTTCTTAGGCCGGACCATCGCAGCCAGCCTGATCGGCAGACCGGACAGCGTGATGATGGCAACGGAAAATTAAAAGGCAAAGCAAACCTTGCATCGCGCAGAGGCGCAAAGACGCAGAGAAAAACAAAACCAGAATTTCGTCGCACTAACGTGCGAAAAACCGTATAAAGCTTATAGCTGCGGAGGACTAGTGGTGTTAATCCCGCGCAGCGGGAAACAATTTATGGTTTCCTCAGCGCCTCTGCGCGAGACTATTGCTTTTACGGCACAGCCAAATTTCGCGGCTCTGGTCCTTTGGACCATGTTTTCAAGGGTATAAAAGTACAACTGGTTTCAAAGGAGAATAACATGCGCCTGGGTATGCACACCTACAGCCTTTATCACCACGGCGTCGCCGAAGACTGGGCCGGTTTCAAACTACCGTGGCCCCGGCAGCTGACCCTGTTTGAAATGATGGATTACGTGGTCTCTCTGGGTTTGGAGGGTTTGCACCTCGATGCCAAGGCCTTCGATGAAATCAGTGCATCCTATTATGACCGCGTCAAGGAGTATTCCGCTGCTCGGGACCTGTACCTGGAATACAATTTTGCATTGTCCAGCGGTCATTATGATGCCAGCGTCCAGCAGGATATCGAGACGGGCGTAACCATAGCCCACAGTATCGGGGCAGATGTGGCCAAGATCGGCATGAACATCACCCGCCCCCGGCCCGTGGCGGCCAGTAAATTTCATCCCGACGTCAAGCGCCAGCTGGAAGATGTCCTGGCAAAAGTCCGCCGGGCCCTGCCACACGTGGAAAAAACCGGTGTAAAGCTGGCCTTGGAAAATCACACCGATGCGTTTTCAGAAGAAGTGCTCTGGCTGCTGGACCAGATCGACCACCCCCTGGTCGGGGCCTGCATCGATACCGTGAATGCCCTCCACGTCACGGAAAACCCCATCACGGCCATCCGAAATTTAGCACCCCGGGCCTTTACGAACCACTTCCGGGACAATCAAATCATCATCGAACCGTGGGGTTTCCGGCTCACCGGGTCTGCCGTGGGCGAAGGTGACCTGGATATGGAAACCGCCTATGAACTGATCAGCGCCAACCCGGCTATGCAGCGCATAAACATAGAACTCGACCTGGATTGTCCCCGCGACGACATGCAAGAGGCCCTTGACATGGAGCGGGCCGCCCTGGAACGCAGTATCGCCTTTTGCCGGAATGTCCTGAAAGTTGGAGCATCGTGATAGGCACCGCCAACAACCGTTCGCCGGCAATGCGCCTGGGACTGCACACCTACAGCCTTTATATGCACGGGATTGGCCAGGCCTGGGCTGGATTTTGCCCTGGGATAGACAGCTGAGCACCTTTGAGCTCTTCGATCTGGGCCTAGAGCTTGGCCTGGACGGATTCCATCTGGATGACGGTGTCCTGGAAAACCTGGACGCGTCCTTCCTGACGGAGGTGGGCGCAGCTGCTGCCGAAAAAGGCCTTTACCTGGAATACAATCTATCCCTTGATCTGGGCAACTTCGGCATCGGTATCCAGCACGACCTGACCGCAGGGCTGGAAACCGCCCGGGCCATGGGTGCGGACGTGGTGAAGGTCGGCATGGAAATCCCCCGGCCGCGGCCCCGGGCCGGCAGCCGCTTTCATCCAAAGGTCAGGCCGTATCTCGAGGAAACGGCTCAGCGTCTGCAGCGGGCAGCTCCCCGGGCGGAGTCGTATGAAATCCGCCTGGCCCTTGAAAATCACTGCGACAGTTTTTCAGAAGAAATCCTGTGGGTCCTCGAACAGGTCGACCATCCCTTTATCGGGGCCTGCATCGACACGGTAAACGCCTGGCACGTGGCTGAAGATCCGATGAAAGCAATCGAGAACCTGGCCCCGGTCGCCTTTACCAACCACTTTCGGGATGACCGGGTCGAGTTTTGCCGGGACGGCTTCCGGGTCCGGGGCGTGGCCGTGGGTGACGGCGATATCGACATTCAGGCCGCCTACAACCTGCTGAAAGATCAAGCACCCAGTAACCGGATCAACATCGAAACCGAGATGGGCTTCAGCCTGGAAGACAAAGACACCGCCTTGCAGTTAGAGTTGGAAACTGTCAAAAGAAGTATTCACTACTGCAGGGAAGTGCTTGGAATCGGAAAAGAAGAGTAGAACTGCCTGCATAGCAGGCATACATTCGTGGTTTTGTTTTTCTCTGCGCCTCTGCGTCTCTGCGCAATGCATGGGTTCTTTTTACAACCAAGCCCCAAAAACCTTTTCCTCGCGCAGAGACGCAGAGGCGCAGAGAAAACCATATATTGTTCCGGCTTCGCCGGTCAAAACCAAAAGCAGTGTAAGATAGGTTGCGAGCGTATTGAATTACCTTGCACCAGAACTAATCCAACTCCGCCAGCGCCTGATCGAGGTCGGCGATCAAATCCTCAACATTTTCGAGTCCGACCGACAACCGGATCAAACCATCGGCAATACCGGCCTGTTCGCGTTCGGCGGGCGTCATGTGTTCATGGGTGATGGTCGGCGGGTGCATACAGATGGTCCGGCTGGTGCCGAAGGTCACCGCGTGCACGATCAGTTTCAGGCTGTTCATGACCGTGGCCGCCCCCTCTATACCGCCCTTGACCACAAAAGACATCAGGCCGCCGTGATCGCTCATCTGGCGGCCGGCCAGTTCGTGCTGGGGATGGTCGGCGAGCCCGGAGTAATTCACCTTCTCCACCTTGGCATGGGATCGCAAAAACTCGGCCACGGCCTGGGTATTGGTGCTGTGCCGCTGCATGCGCATGGGCAGGGTCTCCAGGCACTGGAGGGTCATCCAGGCCTCCATGGGTGCCAGGACGGAACCCACGAACTCGGTTGTGTTCCAGCGGATATCTTCGACCAGGCCCTCAGGCCCTACCAGCGCACCGCCCAGCAGGGCCCCATTACCGGACAGAAATTTTGAAATCGACAGCAGCACAAAATCCGCGCCCATATCGAACGGGCGCTGGACGGCTGCGGTTGCAGTGGTATTGTCTACGAGCAGGGGCACACCTTTGGCATGGGCCGCGGCCGCAACCGCGGCGATATCCGTGATGAACAGGCAGGGATTGCTGGGGGTTTCCACCCATACCAATTTTGTCTTGTCATCTATCTCCCGGGCCCATGAATCTGGGGCAGCCGGATCCTGGACAAACCGGAATGCGACTTGACATCTTTTCGGAAAAATATCGACAGCCTGTTTGTAGCCTTCGCCGAAGATATTGAGCGAAGTAACCACGTTGTCGCCCGGCCGGGCCAGGGTGAATATCAATTCAAAGAGGGCCTGGGAGCCGGAGCCAGCGGTAATACAGGCCTCCCCGCCTTCCAGCGCCGCCAGCCGCTCTTCCAGAACGGTATTGGTGGGCGTACGGGTCCGGCCATATACCGGGCAGGGGATCTGGTCGAACGTCTCGTAGGGGTAGGTTACCGACTGGACCAGCGGCGGTGTAAAGGACCTGAAATCCGCCTGGTTCCGGTACGGGTGAAAGCCGGCATGCAAGGCGTTCGTTTCAATGGCCCGGCCGGCATCCCTGTTCACCGGTGCGGGCGATTCGGGATTGTAGACCCAGTGATCACGCAGAAAAAAATGTCTGTCGGATGACATGACTCAGTAACCTCCCTATGCTTTCTCTCCAGAAGCTGTCTCAAAGAAGGATTTTGGTTCAAGGTCAAGGCGATCGCGAATATCAATCCGCAGGAATACTGGAGTATTTTGAAGATTTGATATGAGCGCCCAACGCCGAGATTGAGCCAAAAGGCTTTTTTGAGATAGCTTCTATTATTGTTTGTCGATCCACTCCTGTTCCCTGGCTAAAATGGTTTTTACCTGGGCCTGAACATCTTCGGAAAGCGGGACAACCGGATGTTCCGCCAGGATGTTATCCACCACCGCAGCCGCCCTTTGTTCCATGGTCAGGCATCCCCGCTTCTCCCAGCGGGCATAAGATCCCTTGTCGAACAGCTTGGAGTAAAAGGGTTTCCGAAAATGCTTCAACGTGTGGGCGTGCTGGAGATAGTCGCCGGTCGGGCCCAGTTCGTCAATCACATCCAGAGCCAGGGCTTCCTCATCTACAGGCACCCCCCGGGTGGCGGCTCTTAGAAAACCAATGGTCTCATTGGCCATTACCATAAGCTGCAGCGAACCCTGCAGCCCGGAATCCATGAAACCGACGTCGTGGACGATGTTGGCCCCGTGCAGCAGGGCGGTCATCAGGCTGATGGTCATTTCGATCCCGCACTGTTGATCGAGCACCTTGGAATCCGTGGAACCGCCAAGACCGAATACCGGCAGGTTGTAGTATCTACCCATGGAGGTGGCCACCCCCTGCTCATCGGCCAGAACATAGTTGCCCACCATGGTCTGCAGGTTATAGGGACCGCCATTCCAGCCCGGTACGGCGATGGGCGCTCCCGGCTTGACCTGCTGGGACAGGACCACCCCTAGCAGGATGCCGGCATTCATGGATGCCATGCAACCGGCTGTGGTAGCCGGTGAATTGACACCGCCGGCATTCAGGGGAATCCAGAGCTGGGGCAGCCCCTTTTCAGCCAGGTAGATGGATTTCTGCAAGGCTTCGGCATTGATCACCATACCGGAGGTCACGTTGATATAACAGGTAGCGAACGGGTATTGCCGGAAAGCCTCTTCCCCGCCGGCCACGGCCGCGCACATGTCCACGGCCGCCTTACAGCCCTCGAAATCGGGGGACACGAAGACAATGGGCTTGGTCGTATTGTTCAGCATCACCTCCATCTGGTAGCGGTCATATATACTCTGATGGACATCCCCGGGCAGGAGCAGCGACATGACGAAATCAATTTCCGGTAACGCATCCTGGACCCGGACTGCCTGGACCACATCATCGAGAACCGGCTGCCGCCGGGCACCGGTTTTATGATCCAGAATATTGAGGCAGTCCGACCCGCCGCCGAAGTAGGTGTTGTGCCCCCAGGCCCGCAAGGCGGCCTGCTTGTTCCGGTCGTAGAGGGTGATGCGCTCCGGTGCGGTAGCCAGCGCCGCGGCCACCATGTGCTCCGGTACCCGGACCCGGATGCCGTCGCTGCGCGCCCCACCGCCCCGCAGGATAGACCGGGCCTGTTCGTCATGCACATCGACACCCGTCCTTTCGAGAATTTCCAGGGTTGCCATGTGAATTTTTTTACATTCCTGGGTCCCCATGCGCGTGTACCGGGCACTATTAAAGCTAACTTCGTGCGTTGATATCATAATTTCCCTCACTGATATATCAAAATATATTTTTAATACATTTAAATCTTTTAAAAGTCAAAGTTTTACTGTACAATAACCCAAATATTAACATTTAAGTCCCTGCGGTTGCCTGCCTGCCGTAAGGAAACCACATTGCCGACAGGAGCGTTGTATGCCCCCCTCCAAAAAGGGTGCCGTCAAACACGCCATTTATAGACAGATCCGGACCGCTATCATCACCAGCCAGATGAAACCCGGTGAACGACTGGCCATTGAGCAGTTGAAAGCCGATTTCGGAACCAGTGTCACTCCGATCCGCGATGCCCTGCTAATGCTCGGCCAGGAGGGTCTGCTCACCATCAAACCGCGGTCCGGCTATTATGTCACCCGGGTAACCTTGAAAGAACTCACCGACATGCTGGATCTGCGGGCCATTCTGGAACTGGCCGCCGTGGAAATGGCTGCCGCCAACATATCTCCCAGTGAAATTTTACGCCTGGAAAAAGTGCACGCGGGCTATACAACAGACACGGACGAGGCTTACTGGCGATACACGGAGGAGAATCGTAACTTTCATTTCCTGGTAGCCTGGGCGTCCCGCAACCAGGAACTCGCCCGCCAGGTCGGCCACTTGCATGACCGCCTGGCACGATTTATGATCATGGTACATTCCGGTAAGGAGATGGCCGTCATTCACCAGCGACTGATCGCGAGGCTGAAAACCCACGACATACCGGGGGCCCGCGCGGCCCTGCATAAGGAACTGGAAGCATCCAGAGCTGCGATCCTGGACCATATCATGCAGACCGAGGCCGACACCTGGCACCTGAATCCAGGACGAACAGGTAACAAAAACTGACAAGCATCGCCTGCCAACCCACAATTTCGCTATTTTTTGATAGGTCTTGTTACATTGCGCTTGACAGCTACGCTGGAGAATGCCATTAGGAGAAATCTTCCCAGAAACGGTTTCAAAACCTTCAATCGGGTTCAAGGTCAAGGCGGCCGCGAGGTTCCGACCGGAGAAATACTCTAAAGTATTTTGAGGATCGGAATTGAGCGCCCAACACAGAGATTGGGACCGAGGGGAGGTTTTGAAACCGCTTCTAAATACCCCTTACCCAGGAGCTTACCATGACGTTAATGGGCCTTCCAGGCGGTCAGTATCGCCCTCTGTCTCCGGAGCAGATCGACACCTTGCATGCCGCAGCTTTGCAGATCTTGGAAACCACCGGCATGACTTATGAAGAGGGGCTTGAAGACACGGTTCAAATGCTGGCGGACCACGGCGCCCGTTTAGACCGTGAGAAGAAAATTATCCAGTTTCCGGCGGACCTGGTGCTTGAACAGGTCGCCAAAGCACCTGAGGAAGTCATTTTATACGGGCAAGATCCCCAACACGACCTGCACCTGACCGGAGATAGGGTGTATCTGGGAACCGGCGGCACCGCCCTTACAATTCTGGATCCGGAAACTGGTGTGGCCCGGCCCCCTACTCTTCAAGATCTGTTCAATGTATCCCGCCTGGTGGATCAACTGGACAACATCCACTTCCTGGTGAAACCCTGTGTCACCTCCGACATCGGGGTGGAGGACTACAACGTCAATTGGTTTTACGCCTGCCTGAAAGCAACCTCAAAGCATGTCATGTCCGGGGTAAACGATGAGAAGGGGTTTCAGGATGTGGTTGATATGGCCGCCATGATTGCCGGCGGATTGGAAAAGCTCCAGGCGAGACCGTTCATCTCGGTCATTACCTGCTTTGCCATCAGTCCTTTGAAACTTTGCACGGACAGCACCCTGATCATGCAGGCCGCCAACCGCAATCGTATTCCGGTGGCTCTTTCCAGTGCACCGATGGCTGGATCTACCTCGCCGTTGACCATGGCCGGCACCCTGGCCCAACTGCACGCTGAAGAACTGGCCGGCATCACTATAAGCCAATTGACCAACCCCGGGGCCCCCTTACTCTACGGCGGCATTCCCGGCCTGGCAAATCTCAAAACCATGGGATACTCGGGCGGCGCGGTGGAATGCGGCATGATGAACGCGGCTATCCACCAGCTATCCAATCACGTCAAAGTGCCCAACTATAACTCATCGGGGCTGTCCGATTCCAAGTTGCCGGACGCCCAGGCCGGCTATGAAAAAGCCTTTACCTCCCTGCTGGCAGCCATGGGCGGCTCCAACTACGTCCACCATAGCGCCGGCATGCTGGAATCCATGCTGACCATTGCTTACGAGCAATTCGTCATCGACGATGAAATAAACGGCAACTGCTGCAAGGTCCTGAAAGGTATCGAGGTTGATGCGGAGCATCTGGCCCTGTAAGTAATAGACTCGGTAGGCCCGGGCGGGAACTTCATGATGGCACCGCACACCATGACTCACCTGCGAACGGAATATTTCAACGGCAACGGCATCACCGATCGGAAAAGTCGGGAAAAGTGGGAAGCGGAAGGCAGCCTCGACATGCGGCAAAGGGCACTTGAAAAGGCCCGGCAGCTGGTGGCCAACCCGAATCCAGTGTATATCCCGGAAGATGTAGACCAGGCCATAAGAGCCAAATTCAATATCCTGCTGTAGGATCAAGTCGCAACGGTCCGTCAGTCTTTAAGTGCCAACCCCAAATAAAGGAAGACGCCCATGACAGATTTCAACGCAATCCAAGAGACCCTGGTGAACCTCGATGAAGCTCGACTGCTGCAACTGGTCCAAGACGCCCTGGACCAGGGCACACCCGCCGGCGACATCCTCAACAAAGGTTTGATAGCCGGTATGGATATTGTGGGTGAAAAAATGGAGAATGAGGATATGTTCATCCCGGAAGTTCTCATGGCCGCCCAGGCCATGGGCAAGGGCGTTGAGATTCTCAAACCCCTGCTCGGTGAAGATGCAAACTCGGCCCGGGGCTGTGCGGTCATCGGTACAGTGAAAGGCGACCTGCACGACATCGGCAAGAACCTGGTGGCCATGATGATGGAGAGCGCCGGCCTGACGGTTCACAATGTGGGCGTCGATATCGCCCCCGAAGAATTTGTCATACAGATCAAGGAAAACAACGCGAACCTGCTCTGCCTCTCGGCGCTGTTGACCACCACCATGCCGATGATGAAACAGACCATCGATGCCGTAGTTGAAAGCGGATTGCGCGACCAGGTTAAAATTATGGTGGGCGGCGCCCCGGTCACCCAGGCTTTTGCCGACGACATCGGGGCCGATGCATTCGCCCCGGATGCCGGCTCGGCTGCCAAGAAAGCAAAGGCATTGGGCAGTTAACCGGGCAAAAAGGAGGTTACCTGATGTTCCAGGTTATCGGCGAAAGGATCAACACATCCCGGAAAGGCGTCCAGGTTGCAGTCGCCGACCGGGATGCAGATTATATCCGGGCGGATGTTACCCAGCAGATTGAGGCGGGGGCAAATTTCATCGACGTCAATGCCGGGGCCCGCATCGGGCACGAAGAGGCGGACATGCAGTGGCTGCTGGATGTCATCGTTCCGGTCAGCAGCGTGCCGCTCTGCCTGGACAGCCCTGATCCGGCTATTTTGGAGATGGCCTACGCCAGGGTAGACAAGCCGCCCATGATCAACTCGATCAGCCTCGAGAAAGAGCGCTTTGACACCATGCTGCCCTTTTTAGAAGGCAAGACATGCAAAATTATTGCCCTCTGTATGGATGATGCCGGGATGCCGGCCTCATCCGCTGACATTGTGGCCCGGGCCGAAAAGCTGGCGTCGGCGCTTGACGGTATCGGATGCAAGCAGGCGGATATTTACATCGATCCCCTCGTGCAGCCGATCAGTACGGATATCACCAAGGGCAACATGGTCCTGGACGCGGTCCGGCAGATCAAAACGCAGCTTCCGGATGTGCATATCACCGGCGGGCTATCCAACATCTCCTATGGCTTGCCGGAAAGAAAGATCATCAACCGGACCTTTGTTACCCTCATGATGGCGGCCGGAATGGATGCGGCTATCATCGATCCCCTGGATGCCAGGATCATGGCCACCATCCGAACCGCAGACATGCTGCTGGGAAACGACGACTTCTGCATGGCGTATCTAAAGGCAGTCCGGGCCGGGCAAATCAAGTCCTGACAGGCCCTATAAGAAGCGGGGGGCTCAATTGGCAGCCCACCGCTAAGGACGGTGTGCATGCAATCCAATGATGCTGCCCTTGATTTTATCCTGAAGACAGATTGGGCGCACCTGCCCCCAGACGTCCAGCATCAGGCCAAGCGCTGCCTGCTGGATACGCTCGGCGCCCTGCTGGCCGGCCACCAGACGCCGGTTGCCGGTCTGATGCACACATTTGCCCTGGATCAGTTCAAGGGCGACGATGCGTCCATCCTGGTTCAGGGCGGCAGGACCGCGGTTGCCGGGGCCGCACTGGTCAACGGATTCGCTAACAATGCCCTCGATATCGATGACGGCTACCGGCCAATAAAAGGTCACCCCGGCGCTTGCATTCTGCCGGTGATTCTGGCTGCCGGTGAAATATCCCCCGGGACCTCCGGCCGGGATTTTTTAGCGGCCCTGGTCGTCGGTTATGAAATCGCCATCCGGGCCGGCCTGATTCGGCACGCAACTGCGACAACCTACCACTCATCCGGCAGCTGGGGCGCTATCGGCGGGGCGGCCGCAGCGGGCAAGCTTCTGGGACTGGACCGAGATAAGATGGGCCACGCCCTCGGAGCGGCGGAATATCACGCTCCGATTGCTCCCATGATGAAATGCATTGAGTACCCGGCCATGGGCAAAGACAGCATAGGCTGGGGCTGCCTGGTGGCCATGCTGTCCGTGAAGATGGCGGCCGGAGGCTTCACCGGGTCCAATCCGATTTTCGATGATGCGCCCGAGAACGAATGGATTGACTCCCTGGGGCACACCTATGAAATGATGCAGCTCTATTTTAAGCCGTATGCGGCGTGCCGGTGGGCGCAGCCGGGGATAGACGGCGCGCTGCAGATCATGACCGCGCATAAAATCGATCCCGGAGAGATTGAAAAGATCACGGTGTTCACCTTCGCGGAGTCAGCCGCGCTAAGTTCGGCCTATCCCAATGATACGGAAGAAGCGCAGTACAATATTGCCTTTCCCATTGCAGCCGCTTTGTTGGACGGCGAGGTCGGTCCGACGCAGGTACTGGCCCCCAGGCTTTCCGGAAAAGACATCCACACGATGATGGATAGAATTCGGATCGTGGCCGAAGACAGGTTCCAGACTAAATTTCCGACTAAAGCCGAATCGGAAGTTGAAATTGCCACCAAGTCCGGTACAGTATACAGGTCCGGGGTGATGTCAGCCAGATGGGATGCCCACGGCAGTTTGCCCACCGATGCTGAACTGGAACATAAATTTCTATGGCTGGTGACCCCCATCCTGGGAGAAACCACTGCAACTACGCTGGTAAATCTGATCCAGACCTTCGAACAGGAAGAAAGCCTGAACACGCTGATCGAATTGTGTATACCGTAGCACCGGAGTCGTTACCGAATCCGTGAAGGTATAGAAGCTATGCTAACGGGATCTTTTTTCAGTCCCTATGGGAGCCCGCGATGTGCGGCATCGTAGCCTATTTTGGAGGGGCCGGGAACAATCTCACCCGAGTCATGACCGGCATGTCGGCGATCATTTATCGAGCCCCGGACAGTACCGGCGTGGCTATTTTCGGGGACGATAGTGAGCCTATCCGGACCAGAAAGGCGGTCGGATCGGTAGAACAACTGATCGAAGAACTCCTTGGCAACGACATTTACCGCAATGATGACCACCAGATCATGTCCGTTTGGGCGGACGGACTCACCCAGGAAAAACTGCTGGCCCTACAGCAGCGGCTGATCAACTTTGAAGGATTATCCAAAGATATTGTCGAATCCGCAGTAAATTTCAACGTCCCCTATCCCACTATAGACGATCTGGTAGACCTGAACACGGACACCCCAGCCCGACTCTTCCCGGGGCAACCCGGCCGGCCGTTTTCCAGGAATGTACAGGCCGTCGGTTCCCGGCGGCGGTTAAGACGTTTGATCCTGCGACTGATCAGGGACTATGACCTCGCCCCGGTCGTTGCCCGGGAAATCATTCGCAAGCCCCTGATACTTGTCATTGACACCAAGCTTGCCCAAGGCGCAATCCTGTCGGACAAAACCGAGATTCTCAACTGTTTCGACCGGGTTTTTGAATCCATTCTATCAGGGAAAAAGGCGGCCAAACCACTACCGGATCATCGCAAACAGATCCCGGCCAACCCTCAGGCAAATAAAGCCCTGTGGCTCTGCCTGCAGGACACCCTGGTGGCGATCCCCACAGATTACGACCGGGACGGTGTGGGCTGCCTGTTTCGACTGCTGGATGCGGCCCTGCTGACCAGGCTCTCCTACCGACCGGAACTGCGGGAAGCACTTGAGCAAATACTGTTGGTTGACTGGCCGCTCCACGAGCGTCCGGGCCCCGTAAACTGGAAAGCCTTGTATCTGGCTGAAAAGGGAGCGAACCTCTACGGGCGCGCGGCCGCAGCTGCCTTTACCTGCCTGCAGCGAGACGATTTTCTAACAGAGATGCTAAGCAACGGTCTCTCCACCGGTGACATCATGGATGCCCCGGCCATCATCCCGGGCCAGACCGACCCGGTCGGGCTGCGCTATTTCACGCAGCCCATCATCGCCCATGGCCGTTGGGCCCTGCAGTCGGCGGTAACGGTAAAAAACGCCCACCCCTTTGTGGACGCCAAGCGCCAACGTAGCATCGTGGTCAACGGTCAATTCGACGGCCAGACGGAAGACAACATCAAACGGTTTCTCACCAGAGTCGGCGGGCTTTCATTCCGAAGCGAAAATTCAGCTGAATACCACTGCCTGTTGTGGGGTTACTATTACCAGCAGCTCGCGGAAGCCCGTCACCGCTATGCAGCCGTTTTGGCCCAGGTAGAAAATGATATGCAGACCCTGGCCGTTGGCAGCCACAGCATCGATTATTCCTTTTATCAGGAGGTCAAGGGTAAAACCGGCGCCGAACTGGATCGGGCGGCTTTTATCCAGGCCGCCCGCCAGATTTCAAAAAACGGCGGGCAGGTCGCGACCTGCGGCATGAGCGTGCTGTCGCCGCGCCGGCTCTATGTGGCGGTACACAACCGACCGGCTTTTGTCGTGCGTCGCCTGGAAAACGACGATTTCATGGTCGTTTCGGATATCAATGCCGCCATGGGCCTTTTCCCGCAGCAATTGATCCTGGACAAGCTGGCGGAACTTGATGGGGCAAACAGCGACTATCAAGAAAAAATTGCCGCCCTCGGCAATGGCCTTGTTGATAAGCAAACATTAAAATCACTGAAAGCGCAGCTCAAGACAAAACGTGACAGCATTTTAAAACACTTTTCCGTGGAAGTACACGCGTTGGATGGCGAAGAAATATTTGCCTGCATTGAAACCGGTATTACCGACGGCAGCGTCGCCCGACGCATGGAAATTACGGACTTCGCGGGCGAGCCCCTTCCGGACATTGAGCCTTTTCATACGTTTCTCAGTCCAGAGCAGATCAAAAAGGATCACAACCGTTCCTTTTACGAAACCCATCTTGAGGAAATTCCAGATCGCCTGCTGGATATTTTGAAACAATACGTCCCAGAAGAGGATCAGCTCCCGGATTTCGCTATCCGCAAAAACCTGCTGCGCCGACGATTCGGTAACAACCTGGGCGGTCTCAAACGGATTGTCATCGCGGGAACGGGCAGCTCGTATTATATGGGGACTATTGCAAAAGCCTTTATCCAGGAAGCTTTACCCACAATGGATGTGCTGACCGTCCGGCCCGGTGAAATCGACAACCCCGAGCTGTTTCTGGCGCCGGAAAAAGACCTGGTCATCCTGCTGAGCTGGTCGTCTACCACCGCCGACATGGTCATGCTGGCCAAAAAGTTAGCCAGCCTGAAAGTGGTCATGATCGGGGTGACCGAAAAAACATATGCGGATATGGCCCTGATCACGGCCAAAAGCGGGGGGGTGATCCCTACCCTGAGCCAAGAGGAGGTTACGGTTTCCGGCGTCAAAAGTACGGTGTGCGTCCTCTTCTGTCTTGATTTGTTCTGTCTCTGGATAGCTTCCCGCGTAGGGCGCGATACCGCTGCGCTGAGCTACCTGCAGAGAATGCAGCGCATCCCCCACATTCTGGCGCTGACCCTACAAGATGAAACGCTCGGCCAGTTCATCGATGACGTAACCAGCCGCTATGCCGCCAGCACGGCCAATATTGTGGTCAGCGCCCTGCACACGGACCAGGCCGGCGGCGAGGTGGCGCTCAAACTGGAAGAAAACACCTGGGCCGCCGTGGGTAAAACCCTGGACTACCAGGAGGTCCTGGATGCCGGTATGCCGGCGGCCGCCGCCCGGGCGTTTATACTGGTGGATGCCACCTGCCTGGCCAGGCTAACGGAGGCCCTGTCGGTAATGGATTACCTGCAGCGCGAGCAATTCGAGTTTATGGCGATCGGCATCACCGCGCAAGAACAGGCCGCCATCGAGAACTTGAGCAGCCGGCGCTGCGCTTTTCTACCAGATATGCAGGCAAATGTTCTGCAGCCGATTGTCAACCTGGTCTTCTATTACCAGTTGGCCTATCATTTCAGCAAGGCCCGCGGCATTGCCACGGGAATTGCGCCCCGCAATCGGGCCAAGTCCATGACGGTAGGACGCAACCTGTTTTACCGCAAAACGTCACCAGCGCGTGAACTGGCCGGACTCCGGGACATCAATGCCCGCCTGTCGGCGTCGTTGCCTGCGGCCGTGGATTTGAGACAGCCCAGCCTGTGGGAAGAAAATGCTGCCACTGCTGAGGCACAGCTTTATTATCGTGAAATACGCGATTTGACAGGCCTGGTTTTGACTGAAAAAGCGGCCCCGGATTTGTTCCTGGAGGTTGAACGCAATCTGGCGCATCTGGCGCGCAGCCTTTTTGATGACAATTCTGATATGGATGAGATCATTTTCATACCCGGTGACCGCTGGGCCACCACCGCAATAAATAGCGCCGCCAACACCTGGGGCAGGCTTTTGGGCTATCCCGTCCGCATGGTGTCCCCGGTGGAATCTGCCGCGGCTTTTGGAGACAGCGTTCTGTTGGTGGCGGCCGCGACCAGCCCGGCCAGCCGGGATCGGCTGATGCAACACCTCGCCACCGCGACCGCCCGGGTTTGCCTGCTGGCACCCGCGGCCGAACTCAGCCATGAACCGGCCACCACCAGGGGCGGTCTTTTCTTGGTGCCCCACACGTTTACAAAAGCCCGGAGCGACGCCTTGTATGCCGCCCTCAACCTTCTTTTTATCCAAACCCTGCATCTGGCTGACCCGGCAAAAGCCGCCGTTGTCCAGGAGCACTTTATGAAAACACGGGGAACCCTGGGCGCCATTTTGAACAATCCGGACCTGAAGCAAGGCATCGCGACGAGTGCGGCCCGGAACAACCGTTACAGATCCCTGTTCTACATCGGACCGCCCACCGGGGCGGGACAATCCTGGGTAAACAACCTGGATCGCACCGGCCGTTTGCTGGCCGAGCAGCACCAATTCGGTGAAAGCGCACACGGCCCTCTGGTTACCATTGATCCCCGGGTTGCGGAAAAATTTGTCAAAGTAGAGGCCCACGATAAGTTGGTTGCACGCTACGGGGCCGACCGGATTGCAGGCTGGGAGCGTCGTTATCTGGACAATCGCGATGTGGACAACTTTCTGAAATCGCCACCGACCGACCTTGCCGGGAGTGAGACATCCGCATTTTACGCCGGCGAAGCCTGGTATTTTCCGGAACTGAATCCGGCTTATGATGTGTCCGACGACAACCTGATTGTTCTGGACGCCACGTCGAACCGTTACTTCCCCCAGGCCCTGGATGAAATCGCCACGCTGGGTTGCCGCTACCCGCGCATGGTCCTGATCACTCAGGCCGCCTTCCTGGAACCGCAAATCTGCGAACAGCTCTACAAATTCCCGGTGAGCAGCACCATTGCCCTGCCGCCCGCCAACGGAGACGGATCCATTCCGGACATGCACCTGCCCTTTGTCTTGAATATCATTGGGGAAGAGTTTTCAGCCTGCGTGGAGAAAGGTATCCGGTGAGCAGCAGCCGGTCTGAAACTACAGTTTGGCAACAGTCTACTCCCTTTTCACCCGGCCGGACCGGCCGAGTGAAAAGGGATTATTTTGATTGTCTGACATGCAGACGCTCCGATTCGTCCGGAATATTGATGACCGGCGGAACCTTACGCAACTCTTCGAGGGGAATGTGGCACTTGATGACGTGCCGGTCCGCCACTTCCTGCTCCGGCGGCATTTCTTCATCACAAATCTCGCCGATGCGCCGGTGACAGCGGGTACAAAACGGGCAGCCCTTGGGCGGTTTCATGGCGCTGGGCAGATTGCCTTCCAACACGATCTCCCGTTTGGTAACCTCCGGGTCGGCAATCGGTACGGCCGACAGCAGCGCCTCCGTATAGGGATGATACGGCGGCTCGAAGATCTCTTCGGTCGTGCCCCGTTCCAGGATGTGCCCGAGGTACATGACGACGATGCGATCCGACAGGTAACGCACGACACTCAAATCGTGGCTGATGAACAGCAGGGTAGTCTTATACTCGCGCTGAATATCCATCAGCAACTCCGTGACCGCCGCAGCGACGGAGACGTCCAGGGCGGACACCGGCTCATCCGCAATGACCATGCTGGGGTTCCCGGCAAAGGCCCGGGCAATCCCGATGCGCTGCTTTTGCCCGCCTGACAGCTGCCGTGGTTTACGGTAATAGAAATCACGCGGCAGCTTCACGGTATCCAACAACCGCATCACCTGATTGTAGATTTTCTCTTTGTCGGTCTCGACCCCAAATTTTCTGATGACCCGTGATATCTGACTGCCGATGGTGTGACTCGGATTCAGGGTGTCGAACGGATTCTGAAAGACCATCTGCAGCGAGGAGATCTGTTTGTTGCTGCGGTCGCGGACTTCAATCTCGGAAATATCCTTGCCCTTGTGGCGCACTTCCCCATCGGTCCCGGTTTCCAGACCCATGAGTACCTTGGCAAAGGTCGATTTGCCACAGCCCGATTCGCCCACAATCGCCACCGTCTCACCTTCGTGAGCGGTAAAGTTCAGTTCCTCGTTGGCTTTGACATAGCGAACTCTTTCGCCGGAAAAGATCGCTTGCAGCGAGTTGTCGCGCACTTCGTAGTACTTCTTCATGCTGTCCACATTGAGCACCCGCTTGCCAAGTTCGATCGGCTCTTTTTCTTCCTCTTCCGCCTGTGCGGCCCGGTGGTCAATTTCCTTGTAGCGCAGACAGCGGACGCGGTGATCGGGCGCGCTGCCCTCCACATGCTCCATCTTGAAATGGTCCTGGTCACACAGCCCCGGCTTGAAATGATCGCAGCGCGGGTGGTAGTAACAGCCCTGGGGCCGTTCGAAGGGTAGCGGCAGTTGACCCCGAATCGGCTTCAACGGGGCCGCATTCTTATCCGCCGTCGGCAGCGGGATGCAGGCAAACAGGCCATGGGTATAGGGGTGTTTGGGCCAGGTGAAGAGCGAGTCGATCGTTCCCTCTTCAACCACTTCACCGGAGTACATCACGAACACCCGGTCGCAGGTCTCCAGAATCAGTCCGAGATTGTGGGAAATGTAGATCTGGGAGGTGCCGAACTTCTTGCTGATATCCGCCACCAGCTTGACGATCCCGGCTTCCACGGTCACGTCCAGGGCGGTCGTAGGTTCGTCCAGCAGCAGCAGCGAGTGGTTTGACAGCAGGCCCATGGCAATGACCACGCGCTGCTGCTGACCGCCCGAGAGCTGGTGCGGATAGGAATCCATCAATCTTTCCGGATCAGGCAGTTTGACGTCCTGCAGCATTTGCAAAGAGCGTTGCCACGCTTCCTCTTTGGTAATGTTTTCGTGCGCCAGCGGCACTTCCATCAACTGCGTTTTGATCTTGAGACTCGGGTTTAGCGAAGCAAACGGCTCCTGATAGATCATGGCCACTTCCGACCCGCGAATAGAACGCAGCTCATCGTCCGACAGCTGGGTCAAATCCCGACCCTTGAAGGTTATGCTGCCGCTCTTGATGCCGCCGTTGGCGCCCATGTACTGCATAATCGCCATGGCCACCGTGGATTTACCGCAGCCCGATTCACCCACGATACCAATGGTCTCGCCGGGATTAACCGTCAGCGAAAAATCTACCACGGCCGGTATCTCGCCCGCCCGCGTATAGTAAGAGATGCAAAGGTCCTTGCAGACCAGCACCGGTTCTTGCTGAGCATTCATCCGTAGTTTTCCTCCTAATCGCGCAGTGAGATTTCACGCAGACCGTCCGCCAGCAAATTGAATCCCAGGATCAGCGACGATATCGCGATACAGGGAAAGAGGGTCATATGCGGAAAGGCCATAGCCATCTGCCGGGTTTCATTGACCATGCCCCCCCAGTCCGGATCCGGGGGCGGCAGTCCCAGACCGAGAAAGCCCAGAACCCCAATGGTGATAATGACATATCCCAGTCGCAGGCAGGCATCCACGATCAGCGGGCCGCGCGCGTTGGGCAGGATTTCGATCAACATGACGCGCCAGTCGGATTCGCCCCGCGTCTGGGCCGCGGCCACGTAATCGCGGTTGCGCAGGTCCAATACCAACCCCCGGACAATCCGCATGATGCCGGGGGATGAGGCAAAGGTAATGGCAATGATGATGTTGATGCCGGAGGCCCCGATGGTGGCGATGATGATGATATACAGTACCAGCACTGGAAACGAGAGAATGATGTCGGCAATCCGCGACAGAACATCGTCCACCCAGCCGCCGCGATAACCGGCCGCCAGCCCCATGAGAATGCCGACGGTATAAGCAGACAAGGTTGCCAGGGGCGCATAGATCAACACGGTGCGCGAACCCCAGATGATGCGCGAAAGGATATCGCGACCGATATGATCGGTGCCGAGCCAAAAGGTACCGCCACCCTTGAGGGCCGCCGCGCCCGGTTTTGCAAAGGGCTGGATCGATGAATTGGGTTCAAAGGGGGCCAACAATGGAGCAAAAATGGCAACGAATATCCAGAACAGGATAAGGGCGGTGCCCACCATGCCGACCCAACTTTCCCGCAGCAGCGCAAAAGACTTCACCGCGCGCCAGAGGGCCGCACCGTATCCGACGCTGGGCATTTGGGTTGTTGATGTGGTCATGACTGGCCTCCTTAACTGAATCGAATGCGCGGATTTAGAAACGTGTACCCAATATCGGCGATGGTCTGGGTCGTGACGGCCACACAAACCGCCACCATGGCACAGGCTTCCAGCAGGGCGATATCGTTGTTCAGGGATGCCTCCAGAATCAGGGCGCCAAACCCTTTATAGGCAAAAAAGAATTCGACCACAATCACCCCGGAGAGCAGCCAGTTGATCTGCAGCATGATGACCGTAAAAGGGGCTATCAGGGCATTGCGCAGGGCGTGCTTCAGAATGACGGAGCGGTAGGGCAGGCCTTTTAAAACCGCTGTCCGGATATACTGGGAGGTCATCACTTCCGCCATGGATGCCCGCGTCATGCGGGCCACATAGCCGAAATCGTAGACAATCAAAACCATGGCCGGCAGGATCAGCTGTTTGAAGTCAAATCCGGAAGACATACTGCTCGTGCCCGGCAGCCATTTCAGGCCGAACACGAAGAGAGCCGAGAAAAACACGGCACTGGCGAATTCCGGGATGGAGGTGGTGATAATGCCGAACACCGATATGGTCCGGTCGAGCTTGGACCCCTCCTTCATGCCCGATAGGACCCCCAACGTCAAAGAAAGCGGTATCATAATGGCGAACGTCCAAAACCCCAGGATCGCGGTGTTCCACAGCCGGGGCAGCATGACATCGGCCACCGGTCCCTTGAAACGAATCGACTCTCCGAGTTCGCCGGTGGCAAAATTACCCAGCCACTTCACGTAACGTAGTGCGACCGGCTGATTGTAGCCGTGCTGTTCCCGCCACATTTCCCGCTGTTCTTCATTGGAAAACTGTCCCAATACGCGGGTGGCCGGATCACCGGTGAGTTCCGTTTCCAGGAGAAGAAAAAGAATCAGCGACACGACAATCATGGTAAACACCATGAATCCGAAACGCTTTACTACCAGGGCAACCATTTGGTTCCTCCTAGGTTGGTTCCAGGTTTTAAAAGTGGTCAGAATAGGAAGGGCCTCGCGGGCCCTTCCTATTCAATTACACGTACAGGTTAACCAACGGTGACTTTGTGAAAGCGGTAATACCGCGTCGGATGCATCTCAAAGCCTTTGACATTGTCCCGAATCGCCGTGAACACGGCCCGGAAGAAAGGCTGCACCAGGACGGCATCGTCCTGGAGAATCTGCTCAACCTTCTCCATCTTGACCCGCCGCTCTTCAACGTTAAACGTTGATTCGGCGGCTGTCAGGGCAGCATCGAACTCGGGATTGGCATAGCTGGACTCGTTCCACGGTACCCCGGTGCGGTAGGCCAGCCCCAGCACCATAACGGCCAGGGGCCGGTGGGTCCAGGAGGTCAGGCTCAGCGGTGCCTTGGTCCAGACATCCCAGTACTGGGCCTGCGGCATGACGTTCATCTTGATGTTGATCCCGGCCTTGGCCGCATCCTCTTTCAAGACGGCCACGGAATCCTGCTCCCAGACGCCCTCGGCATTCCCTATGTTACAGGTCAGATCTATGCCGTTGGGGTAGCCCGCCTCGGCCAGCAGTTTTTTGGCCTCGGCGATATTCCGCTTGAACGGCTTCAATTTGAAATATTCGGGGTGAATCGTGGCCACGTGGTGATGTTCCGCGACGACCCCCAGGCCGCGATGGGCAACATCGAGCTGCCGCTGGGCGTCACAGGTCAATTGGACAGCTCTGCGGACGCGTCTGTCGGTGAAGGGTTTCTTGGTGACCTTCATGCGAATCACGCCGGTCTGGGTCGACGGGATTTCGACGACTTTGATGCCCGGAATGGCCTTGGCCGCTTCCAGAGTGGTCAAATCGAGATTATAGATGCCGTCCACCTGCTGCGAGGCAATGGCGGCCAGGTAAGCCCCGGCATCTTCACCCAGATCGATGAAGCGGATCTCGTCCAGATAGACATCCCCGCCCCAGTAGGGTGCGTTGCGTTTTTTCAGGACGGCCAGTTCACCCACCCGGAATTCGGACAAGGTGTATGGGCCGGTGCCCACCGGGTTTTTGGACAGGTCCCCGCCCTCTTTTTCGAAATTACGGTGTACGATGGCGGTGGGATAGTTGTAGAGGTTCTCAGGAATCGACAGGACCGGTGACTTCAGGTTGAGCTGCACGGTATGCGCATCTACTTTCTGCACGGCGTTCTTGATCATGCGCTTAATCGGTTTGCCCTTCTTGTCCTTCTGGCCGGTCTCTTCGAGCATGGCATCGAACAGACCCAGGTTGGAGGACCCGGTTTTAGGATCGAGCCAGCGGGTGAAGTTGAACACCACGTCATCGGCATTGAAATCATCCCCGTTGGACCACTTGACGCCCTTGCGCAGGTGGAACGTCCAGGTTTTGAGATCGTCAGATGCCTCCCACCGGGTGGCCAAACCGGGGCGGGTAACATTATCCGGACCGGTTTCGACGAGATACTCGACGATGTGCCGGGCAACGACTGATTTCTGGGTCCAGGAATAGGTCGCCGGATCGGCCATCTCCTGTACCTGCATACCGAATTTGATGACGCCGCCTTTCATGTGGCCGGAAGCCTCGGCCGACGATATCATATCGGGCAAAATCTCCTTGCCCAGGATCTTGGAAGCCAGACTGTAGGCAGCCGTGGCAGAGACACCCAGCAGCGTCGTTGTACGTAAAAATTCACGCCGGGAACAGCGGCCGTCGGCCAGGGCATCTTTCATGTGTTCTACGCCGGGGTGTACTTTCTGGTTGGCCTGATCCTGCTTTTTGGTCGTCATGATGTTACCTCCTCCCATTAAATAAGGTTGTTGGTAATTATCCACGTTCAATATACTGATTTTCGCGAACAACGAGCTGTAAGTGACAGGAACTCAGCACCTCAGTAGTGAAAACCGGGCGAAACTGGTTCGTAAAGAAGGATGGGGTCGGTCACTGCAGTGCATGCACACCCTCGCTGGGTCTGTATTCTGCCTGCTTTTTATGCAAACCGAGTATGGCAAATGCCTGTCTGCATGTCAAGGTACGGGATTTGCACGTTTTTCATGCAAATTTCATTCTAGAGTATTTGAATCGGCGTCACCTCCCGCTTGGTATGGGTTTAGCCAATTACCGAGAAACTTGATTCCGCATTGATCTCCCGGTTACGGCTGAAAAAACCGATGTTCAACGTATAATCGATATATTTCATCCGGTACTGCAGCGGGTCCGCATCATGGTCACGTCCGCTTTCGTAGTATTGCACCAAATCGGCCATGAAGGCACCGACCACCGGCGCATTTTTGTATTGGTTACCGCTCGTGCCGATGGCCAGGTAGTAGCCGGGCAGACTGGACTTGTCGTAAATCGGATACCAGTCATCCGTCACATCATACAGGTCCACCACCCCCTGCATCCGGTTGGGAATGGGCAGGTCCGGAATCCGCATGGCTTCCCGCATGGCCTGGGTGCGGGCCTGGTCCGTAAAATCGAGGTTGTAGTCGTCCGGGTCGACATACTCCAGGGGATCGCAGGCAGGCTCTTCACTGCCGATCAGGATGTGATTGCCGGTTTCCGGGCGGGTGTAGACCCCGGTGTCGCTGTCAGAGGTGATCACCCCGTCGTTTTCCCAATCCATCCCTTCCGGGCTGGGCACATGGGCCACCTCTACCCGCAGGGCCCTGGTTTTGATGTTCATCTGGTCGATGATGCCGGCCATCGCATTGATGTGGCTGGAATGGGGCCCGGCCACATTGATCACCACGGGGGCCACCAGGGTCCGGCCGTCATTGAGAGCAACGCCGGATACGCGTCCCGCACTTTTGAGAATATCGACGACTTCGGTGTTGAACAGAAAATCAGCACCCAGGCTGCGAGCCGCAATTTCCACGTTGTGGGTGGAAAGTTTGGGGTCACTGATGTAGCCGGACTCGGGAGCAAAGACCGCCCCGGTGACCTTTCCGCCGGTAGATTGGCCGAATGCGGGGTCTTCCAGGCGCTTTTGGGGATAGAAGGTCCGCAAGTCCGGGTTGGGAATATAGTCTTTCACCTCCTCGGGGGAAAGCTCGATATAGCCGACGCCCAGCGCATCCAAAGAGGCCATCACCTTTTCCAGGTAGTGGTTGACTTCGGTTTTAAACACCATGGCACCGGTGTTCTTGTAGTAGGCCATGCCGTGGTGATCGGCAACCTTCAGATAACGGGGCCAGTTGAGCCAGTAATAGTAGCCTTCACGGGCCAGGGCGACCCCTTCGGGGGATGAATAGTAAAACCGGATAATGGCGCAGCTGCCCGAGGTGGAACCGTACCCGGAGCCCCCCAGTTTATCCACACTCAGCGTTTTATAGCCCTTGCGGGCCAGTTCATAGGTAATGCAATTACCGATAATGCCGGCGCCGATGATGATGGCATCGTATTTTTCAGTTGTCATTGGTACTCTCCAGGGTGAGCTACGTCCGGAGCGCGGTCTCCGAATCCCGGTGCTACCCTTTTTTCAGTTTGGCCAGAATTTCTTGCTCGCCTTCTTTTTGTAAACGTTCCAGCTCGGCTAGAACCTTGTCGTCCAGTGGATCCGGTTTATGGGTTTCGGTAATATGCCGGACCTCTTCTTTCACGCGCTCGGCCATCGACGGTTGGCCGGCCGTGTTCCAGGCGTCGATACTCTGGCGGTTCAACAACCGGGAAACACTCAGCTCCTTTCTGTGATTATCGACGGTGTGTTTCTGGGTGATGAAATGGCCGGCCGGCCCCACGGCTTCGATGACCTGGCGGGCCAGGGTGTCCCTGTTCACGGTAATACCTTCGACAAAGCGTTTGGTCATACCGACAACCTCGTTGCCCATCACCAGTTGTTCGAGGGAGCAAACCATGCCCGAGGCCATGTAGCCGACATCGTGGATCAGATTCAACCCGGACAGCCCCTGGCTCAAGATAGAAAAGGTGCCTTCAATGCCGGCCTGAACATCCAGGAGTTTGGAATCCGTAGCTCCGGCCAGCCCCCAGGTGGGCAGATTGAAAGATCTGGCCACCTCGGCCTGGGCAGCGATACACAGGCTGTTCTCCGGAGCCCCCATGGTCATGATGGCGGTACGCATATCCAGAATACCGGCATTCCCGCTCATGGCCACCGGGCATCCCTTTTTCCGTAACTGGGCAATGGTGATGTGAATCAGCGACTCCGCGGTGATCTGGGTAAGGACGCCGGCCAGGGTGACCGGTCCGGTCGCACCGGCCGTAACCGTGGAGCCCGGCAGTTGCGGCATAAACCGGTCGGCAGCTGCAAAAATCCGCTCGATAACGGCATCTGGGAAAAACAGCGGGGCAATGGGTTCCGGGTAGACAATGAGAAACGGTTTTTCACGTAACTGTTCCGCGCCTCCGGCTATCACGGCTGCCATCTCGTAAACGTACTCACACCCCAACCCGGAATAGCCTATAAATACAGATGGTTTAATGGTGTTTTTATAAAGAGCCGGGATTTCGTAAACTTCGGCCGCATCGCCGGGCACATCCTGGGCGGTTCCCATAGGCATCACCCAGTCAATATGCTCGCAGGCATCGGCGACCAGCGCACCCAGTTCTATATCCCTGATAGTGGTCGGCCGAATTTCGCCGGAAAACGCATCCCGGGTATTTGGACTGGCCGTGGAGGTACCGAAATAACTCTTTTCACCCTCCACCTCCATGGCCCGCTGACCGTTACGGTCGTAAATGGTCCAGCCCTGCGGCGTTGTTACTAGACAGGCCTCGACAATATACCGGGGGATCTTGATATTATCGTCCTTTATCCAGGCACCGGCTTGACGCATCATTTTGTGGACATCCTGGTGCCCGCACTTAAACCCCACCTTTTCAATGATATCAAAAGCGGCCTGCCTGATCTCCCAGATCTGGTCGTCCGTTAAGATTCGCATGCTGACGGACCGGGTTTGCGTATTTGAAGACTGTATCAAGGTTGCTTTCCTCCAGTTTGAATTGGGCTATCCGGTAGCGGTGGAATGCCTTTATTACTCCACCCCATGGCGCTGTAATATTCCTGCAACATGGTATCAAATTTACTCCGGGTTAACCCCGGTTCACCCTCCGGACTGAAGAACATGTCCGGGAGGTTGTCCTCGATATCTTCCCGGGCATGCCGGATATTAAACAGCTTCTCGAGAGCGGCAATTCTTTCTCCGGTTTGAAAAAGATCCGCCCGGATTAATCGCAGTCCGGTCAGCCCCTGGAGCAGTCTGACTTCATGCTCGAGGTTAAACGATTTTAAAAGGGTCAATACCGGTACTTTGCACAAGCCCAGGCAGTCCACTAGGATATTGGTGGTGATGGCCTTTTTGACCAGTTGCCCCTTGGCCGCAATGGATTTAATGTTCACGGCCTCGCGGGTTCCAAATTCTTTTTCGGCCTCGTCCTCCGTCCAGCTGTACTCCAGCGACGCATACACGTTGTTATAATCACCGCCCCGGCTGGATACCGCGTAGCCCAGCGCACTGCCCATGATGGCCGACGGGTGGTAGGCCGTCAATTCCAGCCCCTTGACGTGCGCAGCATGCTTAAACGTACCGTTGCCGATATAGTCCGCTGTCTTGCGGATGCCCTGTCCCAGGATCTTACCCAGCCCCTCACCGGCCGCTATCTGGTGCAGCAGCGTTTCCATCACGTCGGCATTGCCCCAGGTAAGCATCAGGTCCGCGGTCAGGTGATCGGGCAGCAGTTTTTTTTCAAACAGATCCACGGCAAAGGCGATCACGGTGGCGGCCGAGGTGGTATCCAACCCCAGCCGTCCGCAAAGATTGTCGAGCCGGGTAATCTGATCCAGGTCAAAAAGGCCGCACTTGGGCCCCAAGTTGATGACCGGTTCGAATTCCGGCCGGGTGAAAAGTGCTGATGTTGCTTTTTTGTCCAGTTTGAGTTCGGCCTTGCACTGCACCGGGCAGCGAAAGCAGCCGCTGGACCGGACTTTGCTGGTACCCAGCCGGCGGCCATCCACTTTTTCAATCTGCGCGGTGCCAACCCGGCGATAGTTTTGAGTGCCCATTATGCCGAAATCATTGGCCCACTTGACATAGCCCGCCCCACCGAACTTGGAGAAAAACTTGAACTCGTCTGACTTTTTGATGGCCGTGGCATAGGTTTTGACAGCCGCTTTCTGGGCGGGTGTGAAGGCCGCAAAATGCCGATGGTCGCCCTTGGCAATCACGATGGCTTTCAGGTTCTTCGACCCCATGACCGCTCCCAGCCCGGTACGGCCGGCGGCATGGTCCTTTTCGGTCATGATGGCGGCAAACCGAACGGAATTTTCCCCCGCCGTGCCAATGGTCAGGATCCTGATCTTTTGATCATCGTGGGTCTGCCGCAGGATGTCCTGAGTTTTATATGCATCGCACCCCCACAGGTGGGCGGCATCTTCAAGGCGGGCGCCGGCGGCATCAATATACAGATATACCGGTTTGGCCGCCCGGCCGGTAACGGCAATGGAACCGACGTCGCATGAACGCAGCCACCGTCCGGCATACCCGCCGACGTTGGAGCTGCCCAATATACCGGTCAATGGGGAGAGGGCGTTCACGTGCAGGCGAGCCGATCCCGGTGCGGACGAGCCTGTCAGCAGACCGCAGGAAAACAGCAGCACATTGTCAGGCCCAAGTGGGTCGGTGCCCTGGGCGAGGTGCTGGTAAAGATACCAGACATTGAACCCGCGCCCGCCGATGTATGCCAATCCGGATGCTGGCATTGCTGAAAAACGGCATTGGTTTGAATTGAGATCAACCGTCAGCAGCCGGCCGAATTGTTTTACCGTGTCTATCTTTCGGTCTCCTGTGTCAGCGGGTGAACAATAAACTATCCAAAAAAACTTTTCAGATAGCCTTTACCCGTGACAATGTCAATGGCTTAAACTCACCAGTATATCCAAATGGATATCACCAACAATCTGTTTAATATCGATATGTTAAGAACCTATTTAACTTTTCGGGCCCTCGCGGCTGAAGCAGCGTCATGCTACTGTAGACACCACTTGCAGATGCTCACGAAAGGGATGTTTACGAAATGCGCCGGAAATCAAATATGCCAACTTGAAACAACATGAGGAATCAAGGGCCTAAGTATTGATGAAAACATACTTGCGAAGGTATTGTCTTTTCCGGGTGAGGCCGCGCAAGGTTTTCAGCGATACCGCTGAGTTTTCAGATATACCTCTGAGTTTCCATCAGGATGCTGAAATTTGCCACAAGAAGCCAAAACTGTCAACACCAAAGATATCCATTGATACTTTTCATTTCATTTAGGTCAGCCAGGGCCTAAAATAGACGGCCGGTGATCACTTTCCCGCACTTTGACAGCTTGGCCTGTCATTTTTTAGGGGACGCTTGACACTACACCCCATAAATGTAACAAAGCTGAAAGGTTAAACTCTTACAAAATCCTATCTCAAAAAACGGATTTTGGTTCAAAATGACGCGAAGCTAATGCCTAACGTGGTGCAAGGCGGGCGCGAGATTCAACCCGGAAGAATACTAAAGTATTTTGAGGACTTGAACCGAGTGTCCAACGCAGAGTTTGAGACAAAAGACTTTTTGGGGATGGATTTTAGCTGCGGGAGACCCTATGGACAACGCCACCACCTTGTTGAACCGGGCCATCAAAAGGCACTATCCCACCCTGACCGCCAAGGGCAAACTGCTGGCTGAGTTCACCCTGTCCAACCCCGAAAAAGCCGTCTTTATGACCACCCGGCAACTGGCCGCCGCCGTCGCGGTCAGCGAAGCCACGGTGGTCCGGTTCGTCCGGCAGCTGGGATACGCCAGCTATGGCCTCTTTATCGAGGCCCTTAAAAAGCTGATCGATACCGAACTCACCTTGATAGACCGGAGCCGCCTGGCCGACTCGGTTGTCCGCAGTGACGACGCCGAGCTTGAGAGAATCGCCAATCAGGACATCGAAAATATCCGCGCCATGCTCAAAGCGATAGATTTGACGGAAGCCAGGAAAGTCCGGCAAATACTGCGGGAAGCGACAGCCGTTAACATTATCGGCGCCCGGCTCTCGTATGCCCCGGCCTTTTACATGGGCTGGACCATGGCCAAGATCAGAAAGCACGTCAACATACTGAGCGGCAGTGATCGGACGACCATTGACCGGCTGATTTTTGCCTCCCCGGAATCCGTGGTCGTGGTGATTGCCACCTCGCGCTATCCCAATGAATTGATCCGCATGGGCAAGCTGGTCAGGCGGCAGAAGCTCAAGCTGATCCTGTTGACCGACAGTTCGGCCTGCCCGCTGATCCAGTTCAGTGATCATGTCCTGATAGCCCCGTTCAAAACCATCCCCTTTCTGGGTAATCCAACGTCGCTGATCTGCCTGATCAACTATCTGGTGCATTCCTTGGCGGCCGACATGGGTGCCAAACTGAAACCCCATCAGGAAAAGCTGGAAAAGGCCTACCTGGAGAATGATATTCTTTTTAACTACTAGCGCTGCTTGCGGGTTTCATGACAGAGCAAGTTGACATCACCATCAGCCCCATGAACATCAGGGGCCGGGTGGATAAGGGGACCACGGTTTTTGAGGCTGCCGCGCAGCTCGGTGTGGCGCTGCGCTCCGAATGCGGGCAGCAAGGTACCTGCGGCAAATGCCGCGTTGTGGTGGACAACCCCGCCCACCTGCACCCGGTTGAAAAAGTTGAGCAGGAACGACTGCCCGCCTCCCAGCTGGCCGCCGGGCACCGCCTGGCCTGCCGGGCTCGACTGACCGGCCCGACAGCCGTCACTATCCCCAGCGATCTGCTCAGCAATGTTGAAGTGTTCACCAAAACCGATGTTGCCGGCATCCATGCGGTAAGCCCGGCGGTCCACAGATTGCACCTGCCGCCGGAAAGTTTCAAATCACTGCCAGGTGATGGGGGGCCGGACCTGATGGAAACCCTGGCCCAGGCGGCGCAGCGCACCTGTTCCGAAGGACTTCATTTCAACACCCGGCCGTCCCTGGAGGGTCTGTCGACGGAAGATCTCCGACATTCCGGCGCCACGCTGGTCCAGCATGCCGATCTCGGCGTGACCACGGTCCATAAAGGCAATCAGACCACAAGTCTTGGTCTTGCAATGGATATCGGGACAACCACTCTGGCTGTCTACCTGTGCGACCTGGGGACCGGCCGGGTCCTCTCCGCGGCAGCGGCCACCAACCCGCAGCGCCGATACGGCGAAGATGTCATTGCGCGTATAGCGGCCATCCGGGCCGATGAGGGCAGCCTGGCCAAACAACAGGTTTTGGCGGCCGCCACCCTCAATGAACTGATCATGTCCTGCTTGGCGACGGCCGACCAGGAAATGAACGCGGTCGATGACGTGACTGTCGTTGGAAATACCACCATGGAGCATATTCTGGCCGGGTTGAACCCGGGCAGCATCGGCCTAGCCCCCTATCACCCGGTGACCTGTGAGCCGGTCGTCACCTCTGCCGGAGACGTGGGCCTGGACCTGCTGAGGGCCACCCCGGTTTATATCTTCCCAGTTATATCCGGCTTTCTGGGCGGCGACATTCTGGCCGCCCTGCTGGCCGACCAGTCGTATGAACGCGGGCATACTACTTTACTCATCGACATAGGGACCAATGGTGAACTGCTCCTGTGCAACGGCCCGGAATTGTGGGCCACAAGCTGTGCCACAGGCCCGGCCCTGGAAGGTGCCCAGATATCCTGCGGTATGCGGGCGGCTGCCGGGGCGGTCAGCCGGGTCTACCCGGATCCGGCCAAACCCGGTCGGATGGGTCTTGAAACGGTTGGGAATGCAGATCCCATCGGCATTTGCGGATCCGGGATCATCGATGCCCTGGCAGTCATGCGGAAATTAGGAATCACCCGGGAAAACGGCCGGTTCAACCCGGACAGCCCCGGGGTGCACTGTGACGACCAGAGCGTGGGCCGCGCGTTCACGCTGCCGGGGTCCAGTCTGCAGATCACCCTCAAGGACGTTCGGCAGGTCCAGCTCGCCAAGGCTGCCCTCCGGGTGGGCATTGAGACTCTTTGCAAGCACGCCGGTATCACCCGCCTGGACCGAACCGTCCTTACGGGAGCCTTTGGTACGGCGTTCAATTGGCAAAGCGCACGGGATATTGGGTTGCTGGTTTCCGGCGACCAGCACGGCGAGGTGGCAAATATCCCGAACCTGGCCGGAACCGGTGCGATTATGGCCCTGCTCAATCGGCATCAGCGGACGGAAATTGGAACTCGGGCTCCGGACATCCATTTTCTTGATCTGGCCGCCGAGCCTGATTTCACAACCCGATTTGCCGCCGCTACCCGGTTTCCGAAAATACACACAAAGGCCTGACCCATGCAGACTATGTTCGCCACGGTACATTCGTTTTTTGCCCCGCTGCTGGCCATTACTGTTCTCACCATGGGCGCCGGCTTATTAAACAGTCTGCTCAGTGTCAATATGAGCCTTTCCGGCTATTCCGAGCAAGTTATCGGTCTGGTCATGTCGTGCAATTACGTGGGCATCACCCTGGGAATTTTTTTCTGCCAGCCGGTTGTCCAACGCGTGGGACACATCCGGGCATTTGCGGTGTTCGCCGCCCTGTTGACGGCCGTGGCCCTGCTGCACGGTATTTTCCCGGCCGCCTGGTTATGGGCCCTGCTTCGAATCTGCAGCGGTCTGTGCATCACCGGACTATTCATGGTGATCGAAAGCTGGCTGAATGAAAAGGTCGAACCCCAAATGCGCGGTCGGCTGCTGTCAATCTACATGATCCTGGTTTACTTCGGTAACGGCAGTGGCCAGATCCTGCTCAATGTCAGTGATGTCCAGAGCAAGGGCATATTCATGCTGGCCGGCATCCTCTTTGCCATGTGCCTGGTGCCCATTTCCATCACCCGGGCCGTCCATCCACAGCCCCTGGAGGTGCCCCGCTACAATCTGCTAAAACTTTTCCGGCTGGCCCCTTTCGCCATGGTAGGCAGTTTTACCGCCGGTATGATCAACAGCTCCTTTTACTCGATCGGCCCCATGTTTGCCCTGAAGATCGGCCTTCAAATCTCCCAGGTGTCATGGTTTATGAGTTTGACTGTTTGGTCGGGCCTGCTGTTTCAATGGCCCGTGGGCCAGCTGTCCGACCGGCTCGACCGCCTGACCGTCCTGTCCCTATTGGGATTTATGGTCCTGCTGGTCAGCATCGCCATTTCCATGTTGGGCGTACTGGGCCTCCCTGTCCTGTTGCTGCTGACCGCCTGTTTCGGCGTGGTTTTCACCATCTACCCGGTGGCCATGGCCCGGGCCCAGGACAACATCGACAAAAAGGACATTGTACCGGTCAGCGGCGCCTTGATCGTGTTCTTCGGGCTGGGCGCCTGCCTGGGACCGGTCCTGTCCTCTGCGCTGATGGCCTGGATCGGTCCCTGGGGCTATTATTATTTCACGGCGATCTGCGGCGGACTTTTAGGCGGGGCGGCCTGGGTCTGCCGCAAGAAACTGCGGATTGAAACCGATGATCAGGTACCCTATGTTCCCATCCCGGCAAAATCACCGGTCATCAGCACCCTGGACCCCCGGGGGGAACCGGATACCGGCCGCGAACAACATTAAATGGAATCTGTCTTTTAAAGGAGAGCCAAATGTCTACCGGCGGATTAACGGGCGGACTTTACAAGCCCCTGACCGATCAGGAAGTTGAAACCATTCATCAAAAAGCGCTTGATATCCTTGAACAGGTGGGGATTGGCTATGAAGATGACCTGGAAGCGCTCGACATGCTCGACCGGGCCGGTTGCGACATTGACCGGCACACCGCCAGGATTTATTTCCCCCGCGACATAGTCACCGCAATGGTCGCCAAGGCCCCACGGGAGTTCACGCTTTACAGCCGGGATGGAAAAAATGACCTGCATTTAGGCCAAGATCGCGTGTATGCCGGGACAGGCGGAACCACAGTCCAGATTCTTGATTTGGACTCCGGAAAAATCAGACCTCCTTGTCTCGACGACCAATATCGTATCGCCAAACTGGTGGATACGCTGGAAAACATCCATTTTTATCAGAGTGCCGTCGTCCCCCTTGATATCCCTATCGAGCGTTACGACCCCAACATTCTTTTTGCCGCCATGATGGGCACCAGCAAACACATCATGTTTGGATGCAACTTTCCCGCGGGTCTGGTGGAAGCCTTTAACATGGCCGCGCTGGTCATTGGGGGTGAAGAGAATTTAAAGCAAAATCCGGTTTTCTCAATTTCCGCCGGAGTCATCATAAGCCCCATGAAGCTCTGCTCGCAGAGCGTCGCCAATGTACAACAGGCGGCAGCCCTGGGGGTACCCACCACCATTACCACCGCGCCTATGAGCGGTTCCACAGCGCCCATGACCATGGCCGGCACCCTGCTTCAGTCCCATGCCGAAGAACTGGCTGGTCTGACCGTCCACCAGTTGACCGTACCGGGGGCACCGGTTTTGTATGGAGCCCTGCCGGCCAGAGCGGATATGAAAACCCTGGGATACCGAGGCGGTGCCGTCGAATGTGGCATGATGCAGGCTGCCCAGCACCAGCTTAGCCGGCATATCGGCATTCCCAATTACGCGTCTTCGGGACTGAGTGACGCCAAAATACCGGACGCCCAGGCCGGTTGGGAAAAAGCCTTTACTACCCTTTTGGCGGTTATGGGGGGGAACAATTATGTGCACCACGCCGCCGGAATGCTGGAATCCATGAATGCCGTCTCATTTGAGCAGTATATCATCGATGACGAAATCATCGGTGCCAGCTGCAGGGTATTAGAAGGGATCCAAGTCGATGCTGAGCATCTTGCTCTGGAGGCGATCAAAGAGGCAGGACCGGGGGGGCATTACCTAACGAGTCCCCACACACTGAAACATATGCGCAGTGAATATTTTGCAGGCAATGGTATCAGTCACACCGGAAGCAGAAGTTCCTGGGAAAAAGACGGAGGCCGGGATGCCTGGCAGCGCGCCAATGAAAGGGCCAGGGCCATCATCTATGCAGACTCCGCTCCCCGGATAAAACAAACTGTAGAAGATCGCATCAGGGAGCAGTTTGACATCGCCCTTGATATCAACCCCGCGACACCGTAAAATCAGCGCGCTATTGGCAACACCTTCGTCCTGAAAAGGTGAAGCAGGAAAATGTATTCGTGCAATTAACCCGATACCTCATTAGAACTATTCGACATGACGGTCTCGAACACAAAAGCAATTGAGTTAACAAATACCGTCCACACGTTTCTATCCGACTTGGACAACGTGCCTTTGTCCCGATTTCTGGATCACTGGCCGTCACAACCTTATAAAACCCGCGCGCTTGCCCCGCGCAGTCTCCCTGTTATTACCTGCCTGCCGAGGCTGGCTGCGGCCGCAGATAAAAAGGCCGTCGTGATCATTAAAACCCTGGCCGCCGCGGCTAAACATCTTTTCTGGGGGCAGACCTACACACAGGCGGATTTCGGGCGTGACTTTTTACAAAGTTACGGCTGGACTGAGCTGATCGGGTTGCGCGGCCCTATTGCCAGCCGCACGCTGGCCTGTGGTTTCCTGCTGCTGGGCCCGGATACACTCTATCCCCGACACAGCCACACCGCGGAAGAAATCTACGTGCCCCTGAGCGCACCGACGTTCTGGACAAAGGGCGAAGACGACTGGATGGCACGGTCATGCGGTGAGCTGGTTCATCACCGGTCGGGATTGGCCCACGGCATGCGGACTGAATCTACGCCCCTGCTGGCGCTCTACCTCTGGTACGGTGGTGACCTGGTGCAAAAGTCACACATAGAATAAAAATGTTAGAGGCTATCTCAAAAAACGGATTTTGGCTCAAGGTCAAGGCGGCCGCTACATTCAAACCGGAGGAATACTTTATAGTATTTCGAGGATTTGAATGTAGCGCCCAACGCAGAGATTGGGCCAAAAGACTTTTTTGAGATAGCTTCCAGGAGGTTCCATGCACGCTACCATTACACCGCAGGATCTGCGAAACCTGCTAACCGACTATGTGCGGTCTTATCCGGAAACATACCAGGAACGCCCTATCTGGCGAGAACCCCTGCTCGTCACTGCCCGGGCCGACGACCGTTTCGACCGGTTGCCCGAAATTGCCGCCCGGGACCACATGCTGCCGACCGATCTGCTGGCTGAAGCCCGGTCGGTCGTGGTTTTCTTTTTCCCGTTTAATCACAAACTGGCCGTTGAAAACCACAAAGGGGACACCCCCTGCCGCAACTGGGGTCTGGCCTATGAAGCCGCCAATCGGCTCATCAACCGGGCCAGTGAATATCTTCGGGCTTTATTTGAGGAGCGAGGCTACCAGGCCGCACTGACGCCGGCCACCCACAACTTCAACGAAGTGGATCTCGTCGCCCGCTGGTCCCACAAACACCTGGGCTACCTGGCCGGGTTGGGCCGTTTCGGTGTGAACGCCCAGTTAATCACGCCCTCGGGGTGCGCCGGCCGGATGGGCAGCCTGGTGACGGAAGCTGACCTGGGTGATGCACCTTTGGTCAAGGAACCAGAGTTGTGCCTGTATAAAAACGGCCAAAAGTGCCTGGTGTGCGTCAAGCGCTGTCCGGTGGAGGCCGTTTCCACAGCCGGCATTGACCGGCGGCTGTGTTGGGAGCGCTTGAATTGGAACCTGGCCAACGTGGAGGCCCTGGTCGGACTGGACAGTGAAACCCACGTCTGCGCGAAGTGCCAGGTTCTGGTACCGTGCAGCCTCAAGGTGCCGCCCCTCGCAAAGGAGGCCACCCGTGCAGGGGAATAATTCCCTGGTGACCGAAGTTTGAATGACTACGAGGGCTTGCGGCTGATCTTGAACTTCTTGATCTTGTAATAGAGCAGTTGGCGTGAAATGCCGAGGGCTTTAGCGGTCTGGGTGATGTTGCCCTGGTTAGCGGCCAGCGTGTCGGCGATGATCGTCTTCTCATGGGCGGCGGTCGTCTTGATCAGGCCGGCGGGCCGGGGTTTCGGCAGGACCGCCCCTCCCGCCGGGTGCTCTTCCGGCCGGTTTTTCACGGACCAGTTCGAAAAGTGGCTTTGCAGATGGCGGGGCTGGATTTCAGCGCCGGTCCCCACCACGTTCATGGCGCCTTCGATCACGTGCTCGAGTTCGCGGACATTGCCCGGCCAGTTATAGACCTTGAAAAGATCCATCACCTCGCTGGAAACTTGCTTCACATTTTTCCCCAGCAGCACATTGTGTTTCGCGATGAAATGAGCCGCCAGAATCTCCAGGTCGCCCATCCTTTCCCGCAGGGGCACAATGTGGATAAACACCACCCCCAGGCGGTAAAACAGATCTGACCGCAAGGTACCGTCCGTGATCGCCACGTGGGGGTCCTTGTTGACCGAACTGACAATTTTCAGATCTATTTCGATCTCCTGGAGGGCCCCGACACGCCGGATGCGTTTTTCCTGGATACTGCGCAGGATTTTACTCTGCAGGCCCACCGGCATGGAATTGACTTCATCCAGGAAGATGGTGCCCTTGTTGGTTCTTTCAAACAGGCCGGCCTTGTTCACCGAACCGGTAAAGGCGCCCTTCGAGGTCCCGAAGAGGATGCCTTCCAGAAGATTTTCGGGAATGGCCGCGCAGTTCACCGGGGTGTATTTCCGGGCATTGCGGGAAGTGTGGTTGTGGATGGCCCGGGCAAAGAGTTCTTTGCCGGTGCCGGTCTCGCCGAACAGCATCACCGGCGACGGGGTACCGGCCGCCATGCGGGCCGAATTGATGGCCTCCACAAAGGCTGGATCCGCGCCGATGATTCTCTCGAAGGTGACGGCGGCAATATCAAACTGCCGATCGTTCTCCGGCAAAGGCATGGCGGCGATGGTCTCCGTCATCACATGATAGTCCTTGACGAAACAGATGGCCCCAACCAGCTTTTCCCGGTTGAAAATCGGCATCACGGTGTGAATGGTGTTGGCAACTTGCCCATGCGGGTGCGGTAGTAAATGGGCTCATCGATGATGGTGGTGCGTTTTGCCAGGCACTGCATCACCATGCTGGTGGTGTTATCGAGGTCATAGATATCCGTAATTTTTCGCGAGAGAGCCTGATCCGGCGGCAATTCATCAATCCGGGACATGGCCTGGTTGTAGTAGACGATGACCCCTTCGGCATTCGTGACAAGCACACCGTCGCTGAACTCATCGAAAAGGGACAGGTAATTGGCGCTGTCCAGATCAAGCAAAAAACCGCCTGGTCTATTTTGGGGAGAGTCAATCATTTTCAAGCTGCCTGGTTAACTCCGGAATGACTTCCAGCGCGTCGGCCACCGCGAAGTAATCGCAATTGGACATGATGGCGGCCTGCTCATCCGTGTTGATGGCTATCACCATACCCGCTGTTTTCATCCCTGCAAAATGCTGGACCGAGCCGGAAATACCGCAGGCAATGTACACCCGGGGGCTGACCTTCTCCCCGGTTTGGCCCACCTGCATGGGATAAGGCACCCACCCGGAATCAACCGCCACCCGGGAGGCGCCTACCGCAGCGTTGAGCTTAGCGGCACACTGATAAAGGAGGTTGAAGTTCTCACCGTTTTGCATACCCCGACCGCCGGAAATAATGACATCCGCCTCGGCCAGATTGATCGCGGCCGTCTCATCTACCCGGTCGGTTTGCAATACCTGGAAACCGCCGGCTTCCAGACTGTGGCCCGCAAAGGAGACAACCTCGGCTGAAACCGGGTCCGGGACGGGTTCAATGACATTGGGCCGGATGCCGAAGGTTAAAACTTCGCCAGTGACTTCTATGGTGGCCAGCGCCTTGCCTGAATATTGTGAGGTCCGGGCTGTGCCCTGATGGAAATCTACCGAGACACAATCCATGACCAGCGGCGCATCCAGCAAAGCGGCAATCCGGGGGAGAAGGTCTTTGCCATTGGCGGTTGAAAGGCCGATGAGAGCATCGATATCGAAGGCACCCACCGCCTGCACCAGGGCTTGGGCCTGGACGACCGGATTTTGCAGATGGTCGGGGGGCAGGTTCAGGTCCACAATCCTGGTGATGCCGTAGTTTTCCAAATCCACTCTGACCGCCTCAACCGGCACACCGGCGATAAAGGCCGTCAAGCGGGTTTCCGCAACCCTTGCCAGGGTGATCATGCCCAGATTGGCACCTTTCAGGTTCCCGTTCTCGGTCTCGATCAGAATGCCGATGTTCTTCATGTGATGACCTTGGTTTCTTCTTTCAAAATGGTTGCAATGCGGGCTGCGATCTCCCGGGGTGAACCGTTGATTTGTCGGGGGCTGCGCGTCTGGGTGAGTCGCTCCAGGCCTACCACACGGGCACCGCTCGGTGGGGTGTCGATCTCCAAGTCGCTTTCTGCCACGACCTGGATTGGTTTTTTGCGGGCTTTGACCACATCTGGAAAGGTGGGATAGGCCGGGGTGTTCAACCCGCGTCCGGCCGCCACCACGCACGGCATGGCCAGTTCGCAGGTTCTGGTCCGGCCGCCGGCCAACTCATAGGTCACCACCGCCCGGTCACTCTGGGCCTCAATGGCAATTGCGTTGGTTACAACTGGAAAACCGAACAGCACCCCGATGCGAAACATGGTCTGCATGCGTTCGGCGTCGATGGACTCCTTGCCCGTCAGGATGATGCCGGGCGAGCCGTCCTTCTCAATCGCAGCCTTGAGGACTCGCGCTGTGGTCAGGCTGTCGGGCACCGTACCGGTTTTGATCAAGATGCCCCGGTCCGCCCCCATGGCCATGGCCGACCGGATGGTCTTTTCGGCGTCCTTCTTCCCGAGGCAAACTGCAATGATTTCAGCATCCGCAAACTGCTTTTTTAAAGCCGCCGCTTCCGTGACGGCATGCTCGTCATAGGGGTTGAGCAGAAATGCAATCTGCTCATCGATGGATATGCCATCCACGATGGTAATGTTGGCCGCTGAATCGGGCACATGTTTCACACAGACATAAATTTGCATCTCGTTATCCGTCCAATAGGGAAGACCGGAACCTGTATCCTGCCAGCGGCCAAGGTTTCAGACCATCGGCTTTAAACGGCCAAAGGCAGGGCCGGTTTTACTTCCGACACTGCCCCTGGGAACCGCGTCACATGCGCGGCAACCGCCAAAACCTTTATTCCGGATAGCTATCCATTTACCGAAAAACTCGAGTTATAGTTAATTTCCCGTTTCCGGGAAAAGAAACCGACATTGGTAGAACGCCCAATATATTTAAACGCGTACTGAAAGGGCTCATTATCATGGTCCAGCCCTTTCTCACAGTTGTCGATCAGCTCTGCCATCATGCGGCCCACGACCGGTGCGTTTTTGTACTGGTTGCCGGAAGTTCCGATAGCCATGTAGAACCCGCCCAGATCGGACTTATCGTATATCGGAATCCAGTCATCGGAACAATCGTACAGGTCCACGACCCCCTTGGGCTGATTGGGTACCGGCAGGGTGGGAATCCTTTTACCCAACCGGTAGCACTGGGCTTTCCACTGCTCATCGGTGAGGACATTGTCACGGCCATGGCCGCCCTTCCCGGCGTAGAATTCATCCGGATCCACCCATTCCTGAGGATCGCAATCCGGATCTTCGCTGCCGATCAAGAAGGTATTGCCCACTTCCGGCCGGACATAGCAGCCGATATCCCCGTCGGACATATGATACCCGTCGTTGAGGTAGTCATAGTCATCCGGCGAGGGGCAGTACATGACCTCGTGGCGCAGGGCCTTGGTCTTAATGTTGCAGCCTTCCCACACCCCCTCGGCCATCTGGTTTATTTTATAGGAATGGGGGCCACCCACGTTTACCACAATGCCGGCATCGATCTGGGTGCCGTCCTTCAGGGTAATCCCGACCACTTTACCGCCTTCGCTCCGTACAGCCACCACTTCGGCGTTGAACTTGAACTCAGCGCCCTTGGCCTCCGAAGCCCGCATGATGTTGTGGGCCGACAGGGCCGGGTCGTTCACATAGCCACCTTCCGGACAGAAAATCGCGCCTTCGATAAATTCGGTGGGGTCATCGCAGAAGGCAGGATCTTCGGGACGCCGGACCGGCCAGAATTTGTGCAGATCGGCCACGGGAACCTTTTCCAACAGCGTTTCCCGGTCCCACTCCTCGTACTGGACACCCACTTCATCGTAGTTTTGCTGGACCTTGCGCCAGTCGTGGCCATCGGATTTAATCAGGATGGAACCAGTGTTCATATAGCGGGCCAGGCCCTTTTCATCTTCAACATGGTCCAGGTAATTCTCCCAGTCCAGCCAGTATTTGAATCCTTCATAGGCCATGGCCACGCCGTCAGCCGTTGAATAGTGGGCCCGGACGATGGCGCAGGATCCTGAGGTGGAACCTTCCCCGGCATCCGGCAGTTTATCCACGTTCAGCGTCTTGTAGCCCATCTTGGTGAGTTCATAAGCAATGGGGGCGCCGATGACACCCGCACCGATAATAATGGCATCGTATTTCGCGTTCATGTTCATCTCCTTATAAGCCGAAGGGCGGCTGTCGGTTTTCTATCCGCGGCCTTTTCGCCACCAGCGGCAGATAGGGTTTTCATGTTTAGCATGCATCCGGCGTTACAAACTCTGAAACCACCGGGTGAAGCGGCTTTCACCGGCCGGCCGGAGCCCGAACTCTTCTCCGGCCGCCCGAATCGCATGGATCATATCCCGTCCGTACCCCCGCGAGCAGGTAAGAACCAGACCGGCCGTGCCGGCATCCCGGCTGAGGGTTACGATCTGGCAGGGGACATGGGCAAATGGCCCCTGGTGTAGAAATGGGGTCTGCCGGTCGGGCGCCATAAAGTCCAGAGCCGTTAATTTTTCACAGATACTAAAGACCTGCGCGCCTATCAAGGCAATAAATAGGGTGGCCTCGGTTACCTCCGTGTAATCCGGTTCGGACGGAAGGTCCGGACGTTCGCCGTCCAGGTGATACAGGGAGACCTGGGTCCGGTTCATCCGGTTGGCCAGGATGCCCTTTTCCACAAGCGACCGGCCGGGAATCTCCGGGACGGTCATTCCAAACGGGTTTTTTGACGCCAGGTCTGAAGACTGCAGGTCCAGCCGGGTCCGGTGACTTAGGTCCACAAGGTAAGGCCCCGGGCCCTCATCCTGGTATTCCAGTACAACCTGCCAGTGGTCACGCGCCTCTGTTTTCAGCGGCGTCCCCGGCAACCCAACCGGTGAGATTCTCTGTATTGCATTCATGCTGATTCCTTACATTTTCATGCGTTTGCCTTCAGGATCATAAAAAGGCATTTTGACAACTTCGCCGTAGATCAGTTCACCGCCGCATTCATCTTCGAAAAACGCCAGCCGGGTACCAACCCCGGCAAGTTCCGCTTCAACCAGGGCCATGCCCACGGCTTCATTGAGGGTAAAGCTGTCGCGGGCCGTGCAGACGTAGCCCCGGATGGCCTGATCCACGATCACCGCCCCATCGCGGGGAGCGCGGCCGTTGTTTTCCATTTTGAAACCCACCAATTTCAGACGCGACAGGTCATTTTCTGCCTGGCGCAGGGCCACGGCGCCGACTTTTTTAGCAGCGGCATTATCACGGTCCCAGAGAAAGCCCAAGCCCACATCCAAAAGATTGGTGCGCTGCTCTGATTCCTGTCCCAGGATGATGTGGCCCTTTTCCATGCGCAGCACATTCTGGGCTTCCACCCCGAAGCTGCGGATATCAAATTCCTCACCCGCCTCTTTCAGCAGATCCCAGACCGACTGCATGTAGGAAGACGGCACGTGCAGCTCATAGGATAGCTCGCCCACGAATCCAAGACGCATGGCCCGCACCGGGATGGTATTTTGTATGCTGAACTCTTTGTACTCGGAAAAACCGAACGCTTCATTGGTTACATCGATGTCCACCACCTTGGCGAGCACCTTTCTGGCATGGGGCCCGGACAGGTTGATGACGCCCAGGGAATCGGTCAGGTTGACCAGGGCAAAATCCCACCCGTCGTAACGGGTGTGGTAGCGGATCCACTCCACCGTCTGCCCGGCTCTGGCCGTCGAGGTGGTGAAGTAGTAATCGTTGTCCGCCAGTTTAACCACCACCCCGTCGTCAATGACGCAGCCGTCATCGTTGCACATGGCCGAATATTTAATCCGCCCTTTGCGCACTTTGGCCATGTCGGACACGTAGACCCTTTGCAGCGCTTTTAAAGCATCCGGCCCATGAATCCGGAACTTCCCCAGGGTAGAGCCGTCCAGCATTCCCACGTTGTTCCTGACATTTTCAATTTCCGCTTTGCATGAAAAGTCTTCGGAAAAATAGCGGGCCCGCTGCCACACCCCTATGTTCCTGAAAATACCGCCGTCCCGGCGCTGCATGGCATCCATGGGCGTCTGTTTGAACATGGTGTGGTTGACCCCGGCATAGGTAGCGATCCGGGTAGGCACCAGGGGCGGCCGGACGGTCGTGGGTCGGATGGTAATATCGGATAAGGCCTGGTATTTGGCCGCATACAAAGGGAGATTGTGTCCTGGAATACCGCCCTGTCCGGGTCCCAGACCGGCGCCGGAAAAACGTTTGATCAGTTCGGGGACATCAAATCCCTTGTCAATGGCCTGTTTGACATTCTTTATGGTTGTGTCTTCATCGAAACAGATAAAACTTTTGCGGCCTTTGACCGGGGCGGTGACGAACTTGGTTCCCCGGGCCGGGCCGGGCAGATTTTCGAGCTCAGTCCGCACCGCCGTAACCGTCTCCTCGACATCGGTCCCACAATCCCGGGCCGCCTGCAGACCGGCATGCCGGCCCGAAGCCTCAATGGCCAGGTTGTCGTCCAGTCCCAGCATGCGGCCGGCCGCGTACATCTGCACGGGCAGTTCGGCCGGCAGGAAATAACCGGTGTGATGGTCGTACTGCAGTTTGGCCTGCGCCACGGTCAGGGCCCCGGTCACCGGTGTCAAGCCGGCGGAAGCCACCAGAAGGTCACAAGCGAGGGTTTGGGCCGCCGTACCATCGATACTTGTCAGGGTGACCTTTTTCACCTGTTTCCCGTGGGCCCGGGAAGCCACCCAGCCCCTGAGGACGTTAATCCCGCGGTCACGCAGCGCCTGGAGCAGCCTTTCATCCTGCCCGTCTTCCCGGACATCCGCAATACAGGCAATCGTCAACCCCAGATCGTGCAGGGTAAGGGCCGCTTCGAGGCCCAGGTCGTGACCGATGCTGAAGACAGCGTTGCTGCCGGGCAGCAGCCCGTAGGTGTTGGCCAGCCGCAAAGCGCAGGCCGCTTGCATAACCCCCGGGCGCTCATTGTTGTCAAAAATCAGGGCCCGCTCGATACAGCCGGTGGCCACCACCACGGCCGCAGCCCGAATTTCAATATAGCGTTCGTCAAAAGGATCGGTGTCTTTGCCGATCTGGAACCCGGTAATCAGGTTATTGTTGTAAGCCCCCACCATGGACGTGTGGGTGAAGACCCGGATATTCTCCGCCTTTTCAACTTCACGGGCCAGTTGCGCGGCCCGGTCGTGCAGGGTCTGGCCGTCTTTATAGGCCGCCGTACGGTATTCAAAATGGCCGCCCAGCCAGGGCCGGGCTTCCATCAGAATAACCCGCAGCCCCTGCGCGGCAGCGGCCAGGGCCGCAGACAGGCCGGCCGGACCGCCGCCCAGGACGCAAACATCCGCGGTGGGGTATATTTCGTCGTAGGTACCCGGCATCTGGAAATCGGGGGCCAGCTTACCTATCCCGGCCGCTTTGCGAATCTTGCCCATGGCCAGCGGCCAGATCATGGCCGGTTTGTGCATCGTATGGTAATAAACCCCCGCGGGCATGGCCCAGTCCAGCTTGTCCAAAAACCCTAAAAGATCATAGGCAGCCGATCCTTTGACATTCTGTTCCCGAATGACCATACCGGACTTCAGCAAGGTGTTTTCGGTCCGGACGTTGGGAATGCCGTCGACTTCCATGAGGGTATTGGAACACTCGCCATCGAGGCTGTAGAGGCCGCGGGGGCGATGATACTTCAGACTGCGGGCAAATATCCGCACACCGTTGGCGTATAAAGCCGTTGCGATGGTATCGCCCTGGACGCCGAAATATTCCTTGCCTTTGTATTCAAAAGGAATCCTGGTATTGCCGTCAATTTTCAACGTGGGCAGTTCATCGAACCTGGTCATCATTGGCTGGCCTCCGGCTGCTCCGTTTCAAGGTTGGTGGTCGTATCCCGGAATATGGTAAACCACGCCCCGCACCCGTCACGGTGGAACCACCACTCCTGCTGGACACCTGCCACGCACTTGTTAAGGTGCACGTATTCGCACCAGGCTTCAGGGGTCAGGTCTTGCTCCGCGGGCCGGGGCCCCTTTTCCTCGCCGCCGTACCGGAATTCATACCCGTTGCGGGGTCCGCAGATCGGGCAAGTGATTGTTAATGCCATCTTGTCTCTCCTCAAACTAGCCATCCATGATTGAAAATCATGGATGGCAGGTGTTAGCTTTTAGCCCTTAGCTGTTATATAAAACCTTAAAAACCGGATATGACCTAATTGCTAACAGCCAAGAGCTAAAAGCTCCATCCATAAATCCCGGATTTATGGGTGGCCATTAGTTATCAGGAGTATAACTGACCAATGCCGCCGTTTCACCCATAAGCCGGTGCTCCTGGTAACGTTTCAGGGCAAAGGGTTTGAGCATATCCGGGCAGGTGTTGGTCGCCATGAATTCGGCCATGTATTTGCCCACGGCCGAACAGGATTTAAAGCCAAAATAGCCCCAGCCGCAATCCATGAAAAACCCCTCTATCTGGTTGTTGCCGTCCATGATGGGGGCCATATCCGGGGTCATGTCCGCCAGTCCGCCCCAGATGCGCATGAACCGCACCCCCCGCAGGCAAGGCAGAAATTCGGACAGGGCCTCGGCCTGGTGCTTGATGTAATAGGCGGTATTTAACGTGGTGTAGTTCGGCCACGGATCCATGTGCGCCCCGGTGGCGATCTCACCTTTCAGGGTCTGGTTGGCATAGGCATGATAGGCACCGGATGAAACCACGTGATTGAGCAGCGGTTTCAAAGGCTGGGTCACCATGGCCTGGATGGTCAGGACCGAGATGGGCAGCTTGATCCCCAGAAAGCCGTGGATCAAGGCCGCCGAATAACCGCCGGCGGAGACCAGCACCTGCCGGGCCTGGATCACCCCCCGGTCAGTGGTCACGGAGGTGACTTTCCCGTTTTGGGTGCCGATCCCGAGCGCTTCGGTCTGCTGGTGGATTTCAACCCCTTTACGGGCCGCGCCGCGCGCCAAACCCCAGACCACCGCGTCGTGGCGCAGGACACCGCCCGGCGGGTGATACATGGCCCCATGAATGGGAAAGGTGATATCCTCGGAAATATTCAGGGCCGGCACCAGTTCTTTGGCTTCCCGGGCGTCGATCAGATGCGATTCCACCCCGTGGAACTGGGCCGTGGCGATGTTCATCCGCGCGGCTTTCATGGCTGCTTCCGAATGCATGAGATTGAGGTTGCCGCAGTTATTGAACATCAGGTTATAATCCAGTTCACGGGTCAGCACCGGCCAGAGGTCCAGCGCCTCCTTGTAAAGCGGCACGTTTTGGCTGGTCCGCTGGTTGGCCCGCACGATAGCTGTGTTCCGACCGGCCCCGCCGAAACCGATATAGTTCTTCTCGATAACCGCTACATCGGTAAGGCCGTGATCCCGGGCTAAAAAATAAGCCGTGGCCAGACTGTGCAGCCCGCCGCCGATAATCACCACGTCATAACTGGATTTTAAATCGGTCTGCCGGCCCCACATGGGTTTGGTTTTGAAGAGCATGTGTTTTCTCTTATTGTTTGGATTTATAATGTTTTTGAGATGGTAGTTTCCTGATCCTTACGCGATGAAGTGTTTTCTGTCAATACATAAAAATATTTTTGATTGTTTTTGCTACATTCTTTCTTGACATTATTGCCAGGATAGACTAAAAACCAATTAAATTAATAAATTATAGTAATTACAGCACCAACCATTCAGCCTGCAAAGGGGCTCGCAACATGACCAATACCTTACATCCGGTTATCTCGGAAATCACCAGCAAGCTGGAATCGCTGACGCCGAAAGCCCAGACCCTGGGCAACTATATCATGCAGAATCCAGCCAAGGTGGTTTTCATGACGACTAAAGAGCTGGCCGAAACCTGCGCCGTTTCCGAGGCCACGGTTGTCCGGTTTGTCGCCTCGATCGGCTATCAGGGGTATTCGGAATTTCAGCAGGCGTTGAAAGATTTTATCAACACCGGCATGTCCCTGCCGGAACGGGCGGATATGAAGGGCATCAAGGAACCCGGCCTCGATCGCCTGCACCGGGGGGTCCTGGAGGAACTCAATAACCTCAAACACATGTATGAAACCATTGACGTCGAGACGATGAATCGGTTTGTCACCTATCTGGACGAAAGTGAAAATGTGTTCGTAACCGGATCGCGGCTGTCCTATACGTTCGCTTATTATCTGGGCTGGTCACTGACGAAAATCCGCAAAGGCATTCACATTTTCAACGGCAGCGACTCCACCACCATCGACTTTCTGACCAATGCCCCGCCCAATTCCCTGGTCATTCTGACGGCCGCCACCCGCTATCCCAATGAACTCATCAAGCTGAGCAAGCTGGTCCGCCGGTTGGGGCACACGCTGCTCGTATTGACCGACGCCGCGATCTCGCCGGTGATCCCGTTTGCCAACCTTTCCCTGGTGGTGCCCTCGCGGTCTATTCCGTTTATCGGGAATGTCTCCAACATGTTGTGCGTGATTCAGTATATGGTGCAGGAACTGGCTTCCCGTCGGGGTGATAACCTGCAGAAACACCAAGAACAGCTCGAACAGGTTTACATGGAAAACGATGTCTTGTTTAACCTGATGGTTCCATAGGGGCTGTTTCAAATTGTCTTCTTGTCGGGCATAGCCTTCAGGCGACGCCTGATTGGCCACTCTTCAGCCTTCGCTTAAGCTTCGGCCGATAGACTTCGTTAGGCGTTCGGTTTCAATCCTCGAAATACTTGAGTATTTACCACGCAAGGCACTGGCTTCGCTGGCGCCTCCGGTTCAAACCTCACGGCCGCCTTGCCTTCGGTGCGTAGCTCATAGAGCGAAGACTGGACCTTGAGCCAAAAGACAATTTGAAACAGCCCCTATTACTCCATATGCGTCATCAGGTGCCGAGCCGCTGGCGACACTGCGCGATAAAAGGCTCCGCTTGGGGCGAACCCTCAAAACGCCGCAGGTTCTCCAGGGCCCGATCAAACTGCCCGAGGTTCATCTGGCTCACCGCCAGACAGACACCTATCTGTTCATCCTCAGGAAATAACTCAGCCCCTTCTGCCAAGATCTTTATGGAGTCTGTGAATGCCCGGCGCCGTTGCTTGATCATCCCCAACCCCAGATAGGCGCGGGCGTTGGGATGATATGTCAACGCCTTATTGTAAAGGTCTCGGGCCGTGGCTTCCCGTTCGGGAATCAACTCGTTGCGGGCGTAGTCACCCTGGTCGAAGGTCATTCCCAACCGTGAACAGAAATCAGCATGGTAGGGTGCCATTTGCGGATCGTCGCTCAGTTCCAAACTGGCCACAAATTGCGGCAGGTCTTTGAAAAAGGAAGTGCGCAGCTTCTTCCCGAAGGCTAGCACCTGCTCCCGACTGAGATTCGGATCGGTTTCGAAATAGAGAATATCTTCGATGCGTTCGAGCCAGATATCATCGGTGTAGCCGGTGGCAGCCAGGTAATCCTGGTAGAGTTTGGTGCCCGGGAAGATATCCAGGATGTAGAATATGGCACTCAGCGGTTTGATCTTTCGGATCAGGGGTATGTTTTCAGCGATGGTCTCCCAGGACTCGCCCGGGCAGCCGTAAATAAAATAGGCCCGGGTCATAATGCCGGATCGGGCAGTCAAGGCAAACGCCCTGTGGATCTGGGCCGTATCCGTTTTCTTGTTGAGAAAACTGCGGATGCCTTCATTGGCACTCTCGACCCCGTAACTGATCTGGATGCAACCGGCCCGGCGCATGGCCGCCAGAACCTCTTCGTCCACAGTGTCCACCCGGGAGATGGCCGACCAGGCAATCGGCAGGTTTCGGCGGTTGATCTCTTGGCAGACGTCCAGCACAAGTTGTTTGCGCAAGGTGAAGGTGTCGTCGGAGAAATAGAAAAAGCCAATCCCTCGGCGGTAGAGCCTTTCGATCCGGTCCACAAAATTGCCGGCGGAGTGAAACCGCACTTTGCGCTGCCAGAACTGCGGGGAGCCGCAGAAGGTACAGTTCCCGGGGCAACCGCGGGTAAGAGACAGGTGCTGAAAAGTGTAATAGCGCGCCGGATCGGGCAAATCATCCAGGTCTTTGATGAGCGGAGCAGCTGGATTGCACCTATAGGCCGCCCCCTGCCGAAAGGCCAATCCCGCTATGGTGTCGCTATCCTCGGCATGGCCTTTGTCCAGGCATTCCACCAGGCGGGCCAGGGTATGTTCCCCCTCGCCGGTAGCAATGAAATCGATTTCCGGGAAATGGGTTAAAAAATGCTTCCACAGCAGGCTGGCCCCGATCCCGCCGAACACAGTCCGGACATCGGGATCCACCTGCTTGGCCAGGCGGGCAATCTCGATCCCGCCCCAGCGATTGGCATGCAGGATGGACAACCCCACCAGGGCCGGACGCTCGGCAGCGAGGACCGCTTCCATGGTTTCCGGCTGCCCCCGCAGGTTGTGCCAATTGAGCACCTGGACCGAATGGCCCTGTTCCACCAGTACAGCCGCCACATTGTAAAGGCCCATGGGCACCACTTGGGTATCTTCGGCGTTGATGCGGTCCTCAAGGCAATAGGGATATATCAACAGGATTTTCATATAGTGCGAGATAGCACAATAAGGCCGCACCGTAAATCGGCTAAGGACGATACACCTGAGCATAGACTAATCCGCACAATAGAACCGTGGAAGGCATATTGAAATCGAAATCGCTATCGGGATCGGTATCGAGTACTGGTTCCGATTTCGATCCCGATAGCGATTTCGATCCCGATTATTTAAAAACCATGACCTCCGATCTCCAGGTTCAGAAAGCTCATAGGCAACCGCGATCGCAATTAAGAACAAAATTCTTGACAGCATGAATAATTGTGAATATTGTTCTTGAAAACTGGAGGTATTTAGAATGATCGACGAAACGAGCTTGAAAATTCTAAAAATTCTACAAGAGAAAGCCAGGATTCCAAACGTAGAGGTGGCCCGCCAGGTCGGCATGGCCCCCTCGGCTGTTCTGGAAAGAATCCGCAAGCTGGAGAAAGGCGGCTACATAGACGGGTATGAAGTCCGCCTAAACCCGGAAAAATTCGGCCTCAGCCTGATGGCGTTTGTGGAAGTGGCAGTGCAGCAGACTGCCCGTAAGGATACCGTGGGTAAAAAGCTGACTGCAATTCCGGAAGTCCTGGAAGTGCATTTCGTTACGGGCCAGGACAGCTACCTGGTCAAACTCCGGGTGGCCGATGCCGTCAGCCTGGGCAGCCTGGTCCAGGATAAAATTGCCAGCCTGCCCCAGGTCACGGCCACCCGCACCGCCATTGCCATGTCGACCTTGAAGGAGACCTGGCGGATACCCATTGATTAGAAACTGTCAAAAATAGCATTCAGAGGCACCGTTATCATAAGGAGAAAGCAGCATGCCTATATCACAGGATTTCAATGCCAGACTAACCCCTCAACTCGATAATATCATCAGCCATTTTGGGACCCCTTTTCATATCTATGATGAAATCGGTATCCGGGAAACCGGCCGACAGCTCAACCAGGCTTTCGCCCAACTGAAAGGATTTCGCGAATATTTCGCGGTAAAGGCGCTGCCCAACCCGGCCATCCTGCGGATCATGCAAGATATGGGTTTCGGTTTCGACTGCAGTTCGATTTCCGAACTCATCCAGAGCCGGGAAATCGGCGCACGGCCGGATGACATCATGTTCACGTCCAACAACACCAGCCAGGCCGATTTCAAAGAAGCCTTTGCCAACGGCGGCTGCATTATCAACCTGGATGACGTGACCCTGATCGACAAAATGCCGTCCATGCCGGAATTGATCTGCTTTCGCTATAACCCGGGACCGGCCGTGGAAGGTAATGATATTATCGGAAACCCCGTCGAGGCCAAATACGGCATCAGCCATGACCAGGTCGTGGACGCCTACCGCAAGGCCCGCGATCTGGGCGCCCAGCGTTTCGGTCTGCACACCATGATTGTTTCCAACGAACTCAATTATAAATATAAGATCAAGACCACGCGTATGCTGCTGGAGATTGTCGAAATGGTGCAGGCCGCGCTGGATATCCGCTTCGAGTTCATCAATTTCGGTGGCGGGTTCGGGATTCCCTACACGCCCGAGGCCGCCCCCATGGACCTGGGAGCCATGGCGGCAGAGATTACCGCCATCTTCGCAGATTTTGAAAAGCGCAACGGCTACGTCCCGGACCTGTTGATGGAAAGCGGCCGGTATATGACCGGTCCCCACGGCACCCTGGTCGTGACGGCCATCAACCATAAGGATATCTACCGCAAGTACATCGGTGTAGATGCCTGTATGACCGCTCTCATGCGTCCGGCGATGTATGGGGCCTATCACCACATTACCGTGCACGGTAAACCCGCTGAGAATAACGGCCCAACCGAGGTGGTGGACGTGGTCGGCTCCCTGTGCGAGAACAACGACAAGTTTGCCATTCAGCGCGAGCTGCCCGCTATCGTGGACGGCGATGTTCTGCTGATCCACGACACCGGCGCCCACGGTCAGGCCATGGGCTTCAACTACAACGGTAAACTCCGGCCCCAGGAACTGCTCTTGCGCCGGGACGGCAGCGTCGAACTGATCCGGCGGGCGGAAACCGTACAGGACTATTTCGCAACCTTGAATTTTTCACCGGATGTGTGGACGCCCTAGATCCTGTATGGGCGTATAACCCGATTCCAATAGTGGAGAAAAACCATGGCCGGCAATGAGATCAAAGCGGTTTTTTTCGACTTTGACAGCACCCTGACCTCACCGGGCGCCCTCGATTTTCCTGAAATCAAACGGGCCATCGGCTGTCCGCCGGAAATTCCGATTCTCGAGTTCATCGACAGCCTGGATAGCGAAACGGCCAAAGATCGCGCCAGGAACATTCTGGATGACTACGAGATCAAGGCCGCCGCGGCCTCCCGTCCGGCCGAAGGCTGTGAGCAACTGTTGCAAAAGCTAAAATCGCGTGGTCTGCAGATCGGCATCGTCAGCCGCAACAGCCTCAAGAGCATTGCCCGGGCTTTCGAGAACTTCGACGACTTCCGGATGGACGCCTTCGACGTTATCATTTCACGCGACAGCCCGGCAGCGGTGAAACCCTCGCCGGAAGGTGTTCTGCTGGCCGCACGGAAGCTGAAGTTACCGCCGGAGAGGACGATGATGGTGGGCGACTATATATTCGACCTGCGGGCCGGACGCGCCGCGGGCGCTTACACCGTCCTGCTGGATATCGGCGGCTTTCGTAGCGAGTGGCTGGGGGAATATGATTTCGCCATCGATGCCCTGGATCAACTAGCCCGGATCATCGACCTGGGCAACCCCCTGCCCCCTGGAAAACTGCCCAACCACATCCTGGAATCATTTATCGATACCGTTCAATTTGCGGACCCCGGTATCATCATCGGACCGGGAGTCGGCGAGGACACGGCGGCCCTTGACATTACCGGCCAGGAGGTGCTGATCCTGAAATCGGACCCAATCACCTTTGTGGCCCAAGATGCCGGATATTATGCGGTGGTGATCAACGCCAATGACATTGCCACCTCAGGGGCCCGCCCGCGCTGGATGTTGGCCACCTTGCTGTTTCCGCCCGCCACCACGGCCTTGCAGATTCACCACACCCTGCTTGCCATCCGGGATGTTTGCAAGAACCTGGATATCAGCCTATGCGGCGGCCATACCGAAATCACCGATGCCGTCACCCGACCGGTGATAACCGGCATGATGGCCGGTCTCGTGAACCGGGCCGATCTCATGGAAAAAAGCAATTTGCGACCGGGCGACCGGGTCCTGTTGACCAAACGGGTGGCGGTTGAAGGAACAGCTATCCTGGCGGCCGAATTTGAAGAGCGTTTAATTGAACAGGGCATCGATCGCAAAACAATTCAAGCGAGCGCCGCTCTTTCGAACTGTCTGAGTATATTACCTGAAGCCGAATTGGCCGCCGCTCATCCCGGTGCTGTTGCCCTGCACGATGTGACTGAAGGTGGCCTGTCCACCGCCCTTTTTGAACTGAGCTGCGCGTCTGGATATCGTTTGAAAATAAACATGGATACCATCCCGATTTATGCCGAAACCCGCCAGCTGTGCCGGGCGCTGGGCCTGAACCCCCTGGGCCTGATCGGCTCGGGTAGCTTGCTCATTGCCTGTCGTCCATCAAACGCAGCGGTTCTTACGCAGTGCTTGGCAGCGGCTGAAATCGAGGTTGCCTGTATTGGCGAAGTAGCTGAAGAAGGATGCGGTATCGATGCCTGGGAGGGTAGCCGGCCCGCAATTTGGCCGACTTTTGAGGTAGATGAATTGGCCCGCTTATTTCAATAGGGGGGTGGATCTCGGAGACACCGGACTGCCGGGTAGGTAGCGGAGGATAAAACAGAAAACCGGTGGCGGCCATTGGCACGCTGCCGGTTTTTTGGGTTATCATAACAGCGGTTAGTTCTTTTCGATGCCGCGGCTAAAGACTTCAAAGGCTATCTTGAGGGTATCTTTGAGGTAATCCTTTTCCTCGTTAAAGATCTTCTTGCTGGTCGTCCAGAGAATAACCCCGGAAAAAAGGGCCCAGAATATATCGGCCATGGCCACCGGATGCCGATCAATGAATAGCCCCGAATCGATACCCTGTTCAAAAATACGGGCTATCGCGCCGATGGACTTGCGGGATAATTCCTCAATTTCCGACATGAGTTTCGGCGAGAGATTTTTAAGGGTTTCACTGGACTGCAGGTGGAACATGTTTATCAGGATCAAGGGGTCGAAGGCATACACATCGTACATGGCCTCCACCAGAGCGTCCATTTTCTGCTCGGGCGCCAGGTCTTCCTTGTTTACATGTTCAACCCTTATATGGAGATACTGGAGAATCCGCAGCGAAAGCGAGGCATACAGTTCTTCCTTGTTTTTAAAATAGAGATAGAGGGTCCCCGGGCTGAGTTCGGCCTCGTGGGCGATGTCTTCCATGGTCGCCTTATTGAAGCCTTTCTCGGAAAAGACCCTTTTCGCGGCCACAATGATCTGCTGCCGCCGCCTTTCTTTTTCCCGTTCTTTACGCTCTTGTATGCCCATCGATATGTAGTCCCTGAATTTTATTTATTTGAAAAATGCTATTTAAAATTATTTTTCCAATATAGTTAATATCGAAAATTTGGTCAAGTGAATTCTTTTAAACGGTTGTTAACAATACAGAATCCATTCGCAGGACGCGAGACGCCGGTCGATTTCGCTTTCGGGTTAAAATAGGCATGCCCAAAAAAATGTCAACGCATTTACTGACTTTTCATTCAGTTTTTATCGCAGGCTCAGTGGCAGGAGGCAGCCCGGAGCACATTTACCTGAAATTAATAGAGTATCTTTATAAATAGGAGAAATGGGGGGTTAAAAAAGGTGGCCCGCTTCTTTCATCACTTCAACGACTTCCTGCGTGATGGTGTCAACCTTATCGGCATCCAGGCCAAGGCGTTTGACGGCGTCCAGTTCAATGATCTCTTCGATTTCCTCGCCTCTGAAAATAAAATGACCCAATTTGTCGGCCAAGTGGTTGGCCAGGTTGGCAATCAGGACTTCCTGCAGGACATGATCGGTGTATTCCTCTTTCTCGGTCTGGGTTACGACTTTCTTGAATTGATCCGGATATTTCCATCGCCGCATGAGTGAGCCGCCAAAACCGGCATGAATATCCCGGATGGCGTCCCGAACATCTTTCAGTTTGATCTTCTTGTCCGAGGGCATGGCGTCAGAGATGGCTTTAATGAGCACCACCTTGCCGATATCATGAATGATTCCCATGAAGAAATAGTTCTCGCCGCCGCCCAGGTTGAGCGCCTTCGAAATGCGCACGGCACTATGGGCACAAGCCAGGGAGTGTAGCCAGAGCCGTTCCATAAGTTCCCGGAACTGATTGTTTTTTGTCTTATAAAGGCCCTTATTGGCAATCGCGATCACAAGGTTCCGCGTTTCGGCCTCACCCAGGCGGGAGATGGCTGTGCGAACTGAAGTAATCTGTTCGAGGCCGCGATAATACGGTGAATTCGCTACTGATATCAAGCGTACCGAGATGACTGCATCCTTCTCGATGACTTTGGCGAGATCTTCCCCTTTGGAAATATCTCGCTTCATGACTTCCTCGACCTCCTGGACCACCTGGGGTAGTACCGGCAAATCAACCTTGCCCTGGTTGAACTGCTCCAGCACGTCGGCGACGATTTCCGGGATACTTTTCACCACATTGATTTTCTTCTTGGCCAACATTCCGGCTGATTTAATGTAGACCACAAAGCGGTTTAAAAGTTCTCGATCGTATATGGCACCGGCTCCGGCCTGCAACTCGCGAATGGCGTCTTTCGGTTCGCTGGCGGGTCGGTAGGGACGCTCCGAAGTCAGGGCAACATAGCTGTCGACGATCGATAGGATCCGGGCACCCACCGGAATATCCATTCCTTTAAGGCCATCGGGATAGCCGGAACCGTCAAAGGCTTCATGATGGTGCTTGATCATCGGCAGGACATCTTTCAAAATGGATAGGTTTGACAGGATTTTTTCAGAAAAAATAGGATGTTGCCGGATGATGGCCATTTCATCATCTTCTAATTTCTCGGGCTTTTCAACAATTTCAGAGGGTATATACACCATCCCCAAGTCGCTCAAAAGTCCGGCAAAATATATTTTATCGATCTTGTCCTGGTGGGTCATTTTGAGGGTTTTGGAAAACCCGGCACACAGATCGGCCACCTTTTGGGCTTTGCCCCGCATATACTGGTCCTTTTGCTCGATGACCGTAATGAGGGTCTCTACAAGTTCCATGAAAAAGGTATTGATCTGTTTAGATGCTGCCTGGCTCATCCGGACCTCATTGAAAATTCTGTTTGATAGTTCTTTATATCGGCACGATCCTGCTTTTCATGAACAAAAATTGTGGTCGAAACGTGAGAAATATCTTAAATCTCGCCTCGGCTTAAGGTATTCGACGAAAAATGGCTTTAACTGGAACCAGGGTGAACTGATAAGCTGCCGAAACTGTAGGTTCTTACGTTTGGCAGCGCTCTGCTTGAAGGATATGCATGCGGTGGGCGCCTCAAACTGGAATTTCGTTCTAGTTTGAGAGCGTTGGGTTTAGGAGCAGGTCGAGTTGGGCATCCTTGGCAGCCCAGTGCGCGTTGATCCAAGCCTGGAAGCGCTGCCGGAAGGCCTGATCGTTGAAATAGTCCCCCCGAATTTCCTCAGTAATGGGTACCAATTTGACCTCAACCCGGATATCGCGAATACGCCCGCAAATCAGATCCCAGAAAGAGCCCGCACCGCGGGGATAGGCGATGGTCACATCCACGATGCTGTTCAGTTGGGCCCCCATGGCCGCAAGCACGAAGGCGATGCCGCCGGATTTGGGCCGCAGCAGGTGCTTGTAGGGGGAGTTCTGCCTGCGGTGTTTGCCGATCTTGAAGCGGGTACCTTCCATGAAGTTCATGATGGATACCGGAACAGTCTCAAATTTCTTACAGGCTTTGCGGGTAATCTCAATATCCTTGCCTTTGAGGTGTGGGTTCTTCTCGAGATAGGTACGGGAATACCGTTTCATAAAAGGAAAATCCAAAGCCCACCAGGCCAGACCCATCACCGGCACCCAAATGAGTTCCTTTTTCAAGAAAAATTTTAGAAAGGGAATCTTTCCGTGAAAAATTCGCTGCAATACCAGGATATCGACCCAGGATTGGTGGTTGGCCACCACCAGGTACCAGGCATCCGGACTCACCCCCTCAATTCCACGCACATCCCACCGCGTGCCGCCGACCAGGTTCAGGTTTAGATTGTTGACCGCGATCCAGTTACCGGCCAGCCAGTTCAGAACCCTATCGCACCCCTTGCGCCAGAATTGAATTGGAATGATCAGCTTCAGCAAAGCAGTGAGAAGTAGAGGCATCACCCAGAAGATCGTGTTGACCACGAATCCGGTGAAAGACAGCGCGCCTTTTAGTGGTCCGGGAATCATTCGCCGCATCTTGATGTATCTCCACCCTCCGGGGTTTCAACCAGCAAGCATCATAGAGGAAAAGTTGCTAAAAAACCCGCCCCTGCAGTGTTTTTACAATATTTTTACAATCAAGTACAGATTCCAACGTCCCGTCCAGCCGGCCGGGATGAAAGCCTTCTTCCGTTTCATCCCGAACTACTGGAACGCTGCCCCCGAAACCTGCCCCGTTTGGCCGTTGACTTGCCGAAATTTATTGATTAACAGAAGGTTACATGAAGCAGACCCGTTGGTTATTCCACCCCATCACTGTATTCATTTTCAGCATCCTGGCCCTGGGACTGTCCCTGGCCCTTTACATCTACTGGTACATCGGTGTCAGCAGCGGCCTGCAGACTCTCGCGGACAGGTTCAATATCGCTCCGGACCAGGTATTGGAGCCGCGGGCCTGGCTGGTGATCCTGGTGCTGTCCATCCTCGTGGGGATCATCCTGATGGGCATTTTCACCATTTTTGTCTACAACCAGAAAACATTGCAGCTTTACCGGCTGCAGCACAACTTTATCAACAACTTTACCCATGAACTAAAAACGCCGGTAACGTCCCTTAAACTCTTTCTGGAAACCATTTCCAAGCATGACCTCCCCCGCGAGGACCAGCTCAAGTATATGGCCTACATGCTGGCCGATGTGGAGCGCCTGTCGGATCACATCAACCGGATTCTGAACCTGGCCCGGCTGGAAAGTAAAAGTTATCAAGCCATATTTGAAAAAACCGATATTTCGGCCGCGGTGACGGAAATTGTGGATAACAACCGGCCGATTTTCGCAGACTGCGATATCCGGATCAGCAACCCGTCAAGCGCCCGTTGCATTTACCGGGTAGACCGGCTGCTGTTCGAGACGCTGGTCATGAATCTTTTACTCAATGCCATCCGGTATAACAACGCTGCGGTTCCTCAAATCGACATCCGGTTCCGGCAAGAGAGACGTCACCTGACCATCCAGTTTGAGGATAATGGTATCGGGATCAATGCCAAGGAATCCAAAAAGATATTTCGCAAGTTCTACCAGGCGCGGCGCAGCGGCAGCGCCCTCGCCCGGGGCAGCGGATTGGGACTCAACCTTGTCCAGAGCATCGCCCGGCTGCATAAATGGCGAATCAGGGCCGCAGGCCGCACCGATACCAGGGGATCAATCTTCACCTTGATATTGCCTGAAAAAACCAAAGTAACGGATACAGCCTGAAATGATGAAAGCCGAAAAAAAACGCATACTGGTTATTGAGGATGAGGTCCACATCGCCGAGGGGATCAAGCTCAATCTTTCTCTCCAAGGCTACACGGTCAAGATCGCCGGAGACGGGGTGTCCGGCATCGAATTCTGGAAAAACTGGCATCCGGATCTGATCGTACTCGACATCATGCTCCCGGGAATAGACGGTTTGTCAGTCCTGCAGAATATACGCCTGGAAGACGAACGCCTGCCTGTGTTGATTCTGTCGGCCAAGGCTGCGGACCGTGATCGCATTAAGGGCTTCTCCCTGGGCGTTGACGATTACCTGGCCAAGCCATTCAATCTCGAAGAGTTCCTCTTGAGGATTGAAAGACTATTGACCCGGGTAGCCTGGGAACATGAACAAGTGGCCGGTCCGACAGCCGCCGCGGGTTTTGCTCCGGTCTATGAATTCGGAGGCAATCACATAGAGTTTGAAACCGGCACGGCCCGCTGCCAGGCAGGCGACATCACGCTGACCGAACAGGAATTGAAATTGCTGAAACTATTTGTCATTCACCGCGGCAAACCGCTACCCCGCAAGAAAATTCTGGAGATCGGGTGGGGGTATACGGGTGGCATGACCACCCGCACAGTCGACAATTTTATTGTCCGCTTCCGGAAATATTTTGAGGAAAACCCCAAAAAGCCGATCCATTTCAAGAGCGTGCGATCAGTGGGTTATCGTTTCGATCCTTAAGCCGGTCACCCTCCCCAAGCCCCTCCCGTCAAGGGAGGGGCCAAACGCCAACATAAAGATTACCCCGGTAAGATGCCTTCTCGCCTTTCAAACGTTATTCGAACACAAACGCCACAAAAGCCATATCCGGCAAATTTTCTAAAATAAAATCCCCTGTCAGAAAAGCCGCCCTCCCCTGGCGGGAGGGGCTTGGGGGAGGGGCTGATACCGAAAAGCAAGTGGGTCGGGATTCATCTACTCAGACCGCTCCGGTTGGACCAGCCGGTCCAGGATCAGGCCGTGAAATCCGTGCCCGGCGGTGGAGATGAAATGCCAGCCAAGATGGGTCAGGCATTTCCCGCAGATAGCCACCCGCCAGAGGTACCCCGAAAACCAGGTAAATTCATCGGTGGCCGGGCCGATACTCCGGCAGCCGGGGGCCGTGTTGAAACAACCGATCTCATACACAACCCCAACTGGATTGGCAAAGGTGTGCCGGTGGCTGCCGTTCACCCACGTCCCATCTTCCGGTGCGGTAATCATATGCCGGCACTGCCGGCAGAGGATATAGCGCTTGCTTTCGGCCTCAACATCCTCCGGTTCCTCGGCGGTATGGATCTCCGGCGGTGTGTCCGGCCGGGAAGCCGGATCCTTAAAATAGGTGGTTTGAAGATTCATTTTACGGTATAAGACCGGATTGATACAGTAACTGTTCCAATATGTGGGGAATCCGCAGACTGGCGCAGGAGCGGCCAATGATTACCCATAAACCTACAGCGTTTAGGTCGCCATGTCAAAGTATGGCCCGCAAAATAGACAGGTCAATCCCCTACCCGGCGCACCGGATATTCCGTGGTTCACAGCCGCGGACTGGCGCCAGGCCAATCTGGCGTTGCAACACCTGTGCACCCGGCACCAGACCGCACTTGCCCCGGTGAGGACCACCGCCCGGAAACTCAAAAGCCATCTGGAGGCGCTGTACCCGCTGTTGGACGACCTTTGCAACCAGACCTGCCGCGGCTGTGCGGAACCCTGCTGCCACGTGGCCACAGTGTGGTTCGATTACCAAGATCTGGTATTCATGCATCTAAACGGGCAGGCCATTACCGCCGCGCAGCTCTCCCGCAGTCCCGATGGGACCTGCCGCTGCTGTGGCCCGACAGGGTGCTGCCTGCCCCGCCTGAGTCGGCCCTGGACCTGCGCCTGGTACTTGTGTCCGCCGCAGAAATTCCTTTTGGCTGAAATGCCGGCGGAGATCCTGGCTGGTTTTGAAAAAGCCATAGCCGCCATCAAGGCTCTTAGAAAGCGGATGGAGGCCGAGTTTATCAGCGTCACGACTTAATTAACATCTTTTTGAAAAAAAGACTTGACATACCACAATGTGGTATATAAGAATGTCCTTAACGGTAGGACTTCAGTCTCCATGTAATGCCGTTCACATCTCCCTTAGTGGCGGGTATCTTATTCCCCATAAGTTGCCCGCCTTCTTCTTTCTGGGCGCGGAAGGGATATTGAGGGCATGCCATCGCGGTGGCCCGGCGTATCTTCATTTATTGCCCGAAAATCTTGCATAGCAGTCACCTCTGAATTAGCCGCAATAACAAGAAAGGCGTGGAAGATCTTTCATTCCACGCCTTGTCTGAGCCGTTAACAGCCGGTTTATATGGGCAGGTTTATAGAAGTTTCTGGTGCGTTAACAAGTCGCACAGTAAACGCACACCGAAACCGGTGCCGCCCGCCGGGCAATAGGGGCCGTCCTTCTTGGAATAGGCGGCTCCGGCAATATCGAGATGGGCCCAGGGAGTGTCACCGACAAATTCAGAAAGAAAGAGTGCAGCTGTGATGGCCCCGCCCCAGCGGCCACTGCTCATATTGGAAATGTCGGCCAGGTCACTCTTCAACAGCTCTTTGTAATCATCCGGCAGCGGCATGCGCCAGCAGCGTTCGTGGGTTTTATCAGCAGCCGCTAGAATCGCTTCCGCCAGTTCGTCGTTAGATGAAAAAACCGCCGCAATTTTTTCACCCAGAGCAATCACGCAGGCCCCGGTGAGGGTGGCCAGGTCTACCATGGCCGCGGGTTTGTACTTTTTCACTGTCCAAGCCATGGCATCGATGAGGATCAAACGCCCTTCGGCATCGGTGTTTCCGATTTCAACAGTTTTTCCGGCATAGGACCGAACAATATCACCAGGCCGTGTGGCGCTGCCCGAGGGCATATTCTCTACCAGCGGGAGCACGCCGACCACGCCCATTTTTGGTTTTAGATCGGCCACGGCCAGCAGGGTCCCTGCCACAGCCGCCGCCCCGGCCATATCCATTTTCATGCCCTCCAGACCACTCGATGTTTTTAAGTTGATCCCGCCGGTATCAAAAGTCACCCCTTTGCCGATCAGGGCCACCGTTTTTTTAGTTCCTTTGGGCCGATATTCCAAGACTACCAGGCGCGGCTTAACCTGGCTGCCCTGCCCTACCGCCAGCATGGCGCCGAACTTTTCGCGCTTGAGGGCCTTTTCGTCCAACACCCGGCAGGTAAGCCCTTTGGCCCGGGCAGCTTTGGTGATCTGGCGCGCGAAAGCATCCGGTCGTTTGTCGTTGGCCGGCGTGCTAACCCATTCGCGGGCTCGGGTAACCGCTGCACAGGTCTTTTCAATCCGGACGGCCGCCCTGCGATTGCCGGCCGCACTCCCCGGGGCGCCCAGAAAAGCAATTTTCTTCAGGGGCTTTTTCTTCTCTTCGCTTTTATATTTGGAAAACATGTGGTTGGCCAGGCAACCGCCCTCGATCAGGGCCTCCAAGGCAGCCTCCTCGTCCAGTTTCAATCGTTTTGCGGCGGGTACCGCCACGGTAACTTGGGTCAATTCACGGCCGATACACGTTTTAATCGCCCGCCCCATACATGCGCGTAGCGTTTCCGCCGCGATGGCGTCCGCCTTTCCTAAACCAAGAAACAGAACCCGTTCGCACTTCACCCGTGCCGGGCTGTATAGGGTCAGTTCATCCTTGGCCTTGCCCTGGAACTCCTTGACCGCCAGGGCCTTTTTCGCCAGGGCCGCGACAGTTCTGTCGGCGTGAATGTTTTTATCTTCGCATACGGGGATAACCAATGTCTCTATTTTTGATTTTCTAATATCGACAGAACTAAATTTTACCATGGGAATCTCCTTGAAATTCTATCAGTGCTCACTCTACCGCCGGTGCCCTGGTTCTGCGGAAACCGGCCCGAACCTCAAGCTTAAACCTATCTGGATCCAATCCGTGCGTCAAGCATGAAGGCCGCCAATAAACTGCTTGACCACTCCTGGTGTAATCGCCATGTTCGAGAGCATTGCATATAACAAAGTGCGGCAGAAGGACACTCCCGACACACTTGATAACATAGCGATCCCAAGCCCCAACGATTGATGTCGAAGCCATCTCAAAAGTAACTATTATTAAATGTCCGGTTTTGGCTTTCCGAGCTATGCCCGGCAAGCACGGTAGCCGTGAATATTAAACCGGAGGTGCCGGCCAAGCCAGTGCCTTGCGTGGTAAATACGGATAGTATCTCGAGGATTCAATGTTCGCGCCCAACGCTGAGACCGTAACGGAAGGTGTTTCCAAGATGGCTTCTAATTGACCATTACTTGAACCTGCCCCGGATAGGTAATTGAGATTACCCCCCCCCAGTTGCAGAAACACTTGGACGATTCACTCAAAGCGGGCATTTTGGCAACTAGGGTTCTGACGGCGCCTGGCACCCAGGGGGCCGCAATAACCGGTACGCAGGGCGCCGGTGTGAAAAGGACCGGTGGCGGCCTCTTGGTTGCGGGATTGGCGACTGAATTGCACATGGCAAAGGTCGGTAGGTTGACGACCGGTTTATGGTCCATGATGTTGGCCGCCGGCATTTTGGCCGAGAGGGTCCGGTTGGCCGGCAGTACAATGAGCGAGCACGGGGCGGTGCCGAAACTGCACAAACACATTGCCCCCATTACCGTTTGAACCCCCATAACACCCCTTTCTTACCTGTTTGCCCCCAGCCTAAAAACCGAAGGTGTCCCACTTGGCCAAAATATCGCTTCGCCGACAGGTGCTATTTCAGTATCATTTTGATGCCATCTATTCTTGTCACGATAGCGGTAATATTCCGCTTGGCTTCAAATTCCACGGCGGCGGCCCTGGCGACTTCTATACTTTCAAAATCGCCTATCCGGACGGCACTCCAGGCATTGCCATCCGTATCGGTATAACGAAACACATAGGCCGGATAATCGTAACCCCGCAGCTTTTGGGCGAAGTTGACGGCATTTTCGCCGTTGAGAAAGGCGCCGACCTGCACCGAATACTGCTTGGCTTCAGCGGCAACGATGAGTCCGCCGACGCTGGCCGTCTCGTCCGCCTGGACGGCGGGCGGTGCCGCCGGGGTCTTCGTCGGCAAACTGAAAGTAACCCGGTAAGGGGTGGCATCCCTCGGTGCGGCCTCCCCCTGCCCAGTTGATTGTCCGGCCGCGACTTCCGTCCCGGTTTCCTTAGCCACCGGGTCCTTGTCCGGGGCAATCGTCTCCGGAGACTCGGCCAGCATTTCAGGTTCTCTAGCGACTCGTTCAGGTTCCTCGGTGACCGGTTCAGGTTCTGCGGCGACTGGTTCAGGCTCCGCGGCGACCGGCTCCGGTTCTTCAGCAATTGGTTCAGGCTCCGCGACAACCGGTTCCGGTTCTGCGGCGACTGTCTCAGGCTCCGCGGCGACCGGCTCCGGTTCTTCAGCAATTGGTTCAGGCTCCGCGACAACCGGTTCTGGTTCTGCGTCGACCGGCTCCGGGTCTGCGCCTCCGGGAGCTGGCATTTCTGGAGAGGCCTCATCCGCAACGGCCTTCGCAAGTGCAGCCGGCGGCGCTATCTCGATCCGCTTGCCGTTTTCGTCCCGGACCATCATCAAAGAGTCATAATGGGTCAGGGTGACCGAAGTTCCTTCCAGGGCTCTGAATTCACGCGCGGCCACGATAGCGTCGTCCACGTCGTCATAATCACCGACCCGCACCGTATACCACATGGCACCTTTAGAATTGGGGCCGTGATAGATATAGGGCCGATACCCTTTGTTAACCAGGGATTCCTGTTGGGCCAAAGCCCGGGCCAAAGTTTTAAAGGCCCCCACCTGCACCGAATAGAGCTTCTCAACCGGCGCATCCAATGTAGGTTCGGGTTCCGGTTCCGGCTCAGGCCCCTCGGCGATCTCTTCTTCGGGCTCAGGTACTGGTCGGGTTACCACCTGCGGCACCTGGATGGCCTCGACCGGTGGTTTTGGCGGCGCCTCTACAGCAGGCTTTTTCGCAATCGGCGGCTGTTCCGGTTCAGGCAATCCGACCAGCGTTCCCGATAAATACCCGGCCACAAAAACCAGAAAGAGAAGCACCACAAACACGACCACCAAGATTGTGGTCTTTTTTTGATCTAATGAATACTCCTGGGGCATGGCACTCTCACTATCCTCTCAGGCCGCCGCCGCCTTCGGGCGTGTCGACATCCGCCTTCTTCTTACCCTGGACCCACCGGGCAAACCGCACCCACCACGAATCTTTCTTTTCATAGCCACCCTGGTCATATTCGATCAGTTGCCCCACCTGCTTGCCTTTTTGGTACAGCACCTTCTGCATCAGGGTGCCATCCGGGTAATACCGCCGAACTTCACCATCCAAGAGGTTGTCCTTGTACGGCGCCCTTTCACGGGGCGTTCCGGTAGTGTAATATTCAATCCTGAGGCCCTGCTGGCTGCCCTCCTTATAAGGAGCCTTCACCAGCAGGTTCCCATGGCTGTCATACCACTTGTTGACGCCGTGGTACACACCATCCTTGTAGATTTCAGCACAGGTCAGGCTTTCGGCATCATCATAATAACGGGCTTTGCCGTGCATGAGATCGTCTTTATAGTAAAATTGGGCTCTGATGCGCCCCTGATTATAAAGCGTCATCTTGCCGTTGAGTTTTCCATTAATAAAATATGCTTTCTGGATAAGTTGCCCGGCGGCATCATATGCAAACAGGGGGCCGTTGAGAACCCCTTTGGTAAAAAGGGCGTTTTGGATCAACGTCCCGTTAGAGTCGTAAATTTTGGATTCCCCGTTGAGTTCATCGCCCACAAACGTTGCTTCGCAGCGATTTCCGGCCTCGTCCTCGGTAACCCGCGTTACCGGTTTTTTATCAGCCAGATCTTCTTCGCCGGCAACCGCGGCTGCCGCCTCACCAGCGCCACCCTCCAGAGCGGCCGCATCTTCCGGCAGGGCGACCGGTTCACCCGGCATCAGCGTTGCGGCTTTTTCGTCGGCGGCTGCCTGCACGGCCGCCGGGTCCGTGACATCGGGCAATGTCGGCTGCTCGCCGCCATCGCCGTTCGTTTTCAGGTCCGGCACCGGGCTATCAGTTGAATTATCAGACTCTGCGCCCATTTATCTTTCCCAGCGGGTAGCATTCGATTACCAAAGGAGTACCTTTTTGAAGGTACGGTTAATTTTCCATTACCATCCCGCCTTTGACCTCCAGCATGCCGCCGCCGTCGACCTTGGCCATGGCGCTACCTTTGACCTCGACCATCGTGCCCTTCATGACCAACTGCAACCCGGCATCATTGGTTACGTTCATATTGCCTTTATCGGTCAGGTTCATGGTCGCTTTGTTGTCCAGGTTCATCGTGGCCTTGTTGGTCAGGTCCTTGCCGGCCTCATTGGTCAGGTTCATCTTGGCCTTGTTGGTCAGGTCCTTGCCGGCATCGTTGGTCAGGTTCATCTTGGCCTTATTGGTCATATCGGCTCCGGAGCTGGTGTCAAATGATTTACCGGATTTGATTGTAATGGTACCGCTCACGTCAATCTCAAGATTGCCATCCACCTTCAACGTATAGTTTTTGGCTACATTCTGTGTAAAACCGGCCTCGTTGGTATGCTCCTCCTCGCCGGCAATCTTCAATGTCCGGGTACCGGCTTTCACCGTATAGGTTTCATCCCCCTCCGATACCTCTATGGTCCGGTTGCCCTTTTCAACGGTTAACGTTTCGTTGCCCTCCTGGATTGTGGTGGTACGATCCAGTTTGATTGTCGTGTCTTCTTTGCCAATAACCTCCAGTTTGCGGTCATTTTCAACCTTGATATATTGATCCTTCTGGGCATGCAGGTAAAGCTCCTGCTCGTCGGCTTTGTCTTCGAACCGGATCTCATTCGGGGCTTTCCCGTCTTCGGCCGACCAGGTTTTGATCGTGCTTTTGGTTTTTTCACCTGGCAATTCGTAAGGCACGATCTGGGTAGCATTGTAGACCGATCCGATAATGAGCGGTTTGTCCGGGTTGCCTTCGAGAAAACTGACCACCACCTCGGAGCCGACATGGGGGATGAACATCGATCCCCAACCTTTGCCGGCCCACATTTGGGCCACCCGGACCCAGCAGGAACTTTGCTCATTTTGTTCACCCTGACGGTCCCAGTGAAACTGCACCTTTACGCGACCGTACTCGTCCGGGAAAATTTCCTCTCCGCTTTCGCCTACAACCACGGCTGTCTGGGTCCCATATATCCATGGCCGTTTAACCAACCGCAGGGGACGGAAGGGAACGTCATCGGGAAAGGCCACAAAACTATTGGTATACTGATCCTGATTGGCATGGATGAACAGACTTCGGATCACATACTGTCGATTTATATCTTTCCGGTCGTGCCCGGTAAGCTTGAACCTGTAACCAGTGCTAAAGGCCCGGCAGTAGCCCTTGCCGTGCAGTACTTTCGCGGTTACCTCGTGGGACTCAAGACGCCGCTTGATGATCTTGTCTCCATCCTGCGTCTCGCTGAATCCCCCGGGATAGTCGTAGATCTCATAATCACCGGCTAACTTTATTTTGCTATCGACACTTATCTTTAGGTCGGTATCCGGAGTCTCAAAGTGATAATCCTTGGCTGCGTACTGACTGGGAATCAACTGTTCTTCCAGCGTAACCGATTCAATGAGGGTTTCATCCTTTGAAGGTGTTTCGTCTTCGATATAGCGCGTTTCCGCGAGCCCGGGGCAATCCTCAGGTGTGTCCCGGTCATCTGTCAGCACGAGTGTATGTTCGTTATCCGAATGTTCAAAGAAATACCAGATGCCTTCATCTTCCATCAGGCGGGTGACAAAATCCAGAGCCGTCTCCTGGTATTGCACGCAGTATTCGCGCTGAGCGAATGGGCCGCCGGCTTTATTGCGGTAATCCTTAAAGCCAAAATCGTCAAAGACAGCCTCGATGATCTCCATGGCAGTTTGGTTCTGAAATATCCGGGAATCGGTCGTCAGGGAAAGCTGCCACAGCAGGGTCGGATTTCCGCGAAGTAGGTACTGAAATTACCGTCGTTGTCACCTTGCTGGAAACGGGTGACAACCCCGTTGATATACTTGGTTTCACCACTCACCTGCCAAATGGACACGGCCATATTTTTGCCGATAATCTTCCCGAAATCGATCTTGTTGTCGGTTGAAGCTAATTTCAGCTGATACTGAAACAGTTCCGAAATCTGTTCTTCGCCGACAACCTCTGAGATGAAAAAATCAGCCGCGACTCCCGGGGGAGGCAGAACATTCAGATATCGTTTGTGCTCGGCCATGGTAATGCCTATATCCTGTCAATGGGCGGGGAAATTAAAGCCGCTTGAGCAGTTCGCGCCACTTCTTCGACTTTTTGCCCGGCTTTTTTCTCAGCCGTATGTTTTTTTTCAAGGCCGGCTTTTGTTCCTGGGTGTCCATGAGATCTTTTATGGATTCGGGTTGGTACCCGACCGGCACCCGGCCCGGTATCGGGCGATTCAAGGCCGCCGATAAGCGCGGTTCCGTCACTTCAGCGGGCAAATCCGCCACCGGCGGCTCAAAATGGTAGACAAATTCTTCCGCATCATCAATATCGACATGGACCCCCGTGCAACTGTGGCCGGCGGCCATCCGGGAAAGTAACTCCGCCGAAATCTCGGGCAGCAGCGTCTGGGTCAGCAGGTGGTCCACATTGCGCGCACCGGTGTCGACTTCCGTGCACCGGGCTGCAATGGCGGCCACCAGGTCGGCGGAGTAGGTGAACGCCATCCGGTGGTTTTCCGAAAATCTTTGTTGGATCCGATCAAGCTTGAGCCGCACGATACTGCGGATCACCCCGTCGCTCAGCGGATAGTACGGTACAATGACCAGGCGGCCCAAAAAGGCGGGCTTGAAATGCTGCAACAATTCCGGCCGCACCAGTTCTATCAGGGTGTCGGGATCCGGCGGCTGATCGCCTTCATCGCAGGCTCTAAGGATCGCATCCGTCCCCACGTTGGAGGTGAGCATGATGACCGTATTTTTAAAATCGACGACCAGACCCTCGGAATCTTCCAGGGTACCCTTGTCGAATACCTGGTAGAAAAGCTCCATCACATCCGGGTGGGCTTTCTCCACCTCATCCAGCAGGACCTCTGTATAGGGGTTGTGATGGACCGCTTCGGTCAACACCCCGCCCTTGCCATGGCCGACATATCCCGGCGGGGCGCCCCGGAGGCCGGAAACCGTGTAGGCTTCCTGGTATTCCGACATATTGATGGTCACCATGTTGCGTTCGCCGCCGTAGAGCAGTTCAGCCAGCGTCAGAGCCGTCTCGGTTTTGCCAATACCACTGGGGCCCACCAGCAAGAAGACGCCGACCGGCTTGCCGGGGTCGTCGAGATCGGCACGATAGGTGCGGATGCGCCGGGAAATGGCATCCAGGGCCTGGTCCTGGCCGATGATGCGGCGGCCCATTTTCTCCTTCAGGCGCAGTACCGTGTCGATTTCATTGGTCATCATCTTGCCGACGGGTATCCCGGTCCAGTTGGAGATAACCCGGGCGACAACCCCGGCGTCCACGCAAAGGGGTACCATGGGCGTTTGGCCCTGAAGGGTTTCAAGTTTTCGTTTGGCCTTTTTCAGGTCGTCTTTCAGTGCCGCCATCTCGCCATCTTCAGCTGTCCCTTCTGCGACTACTTCACGGTGCAAGCGCTCCTGGAGCGATAGTGCCTGCTTGACCACGCCTAGTTCGTTTTCCCAGCGCTTTTCGAGCAACTGTTCGGCCTTTCGGATTTCATCCAATTCCCGGTTCAGGTCGGCAAGGCGCTCGGAATGGTCTACGCCACTGACGTTTTCACGCTTGAGAATCGCCAGTTCGAGTTCCAGTTGCTCGATTTGGCCAGCCACATCTTCAATTTCAGGCGGCTTACCGGTTTGGCCGATGGCGACCCGGGCACAGGCGGTGTCCAGCACACTGATCGCTTTATCCGGCAACTGTCGACCGGTGATATATCGGTGGGACAGGCGGACCGCATCCCAGACAGCCTCATCGAGCACCGTGACCTTGTGGTGCTTCTCCAGGTTGGCAACCACCCCCCGGAGCATTTCCACCGCGGCTTCTTCCTCCGGTTCGGCCACTTTGACCACCTGGAAGCGACGGACCAGGGCCGGATCTTTCTCAAAGTATTTTTTGTACTCTGTCCAGGTGGTGGCCGCAATGGTGCGCAGTTCACCGCGGGCCAGGGCCGGTTTGAGCAGGTTGGCCGCATCTCCCTGGCCGGCCGGGCCGCCGGCCCCGATCATGGTATGGGCTTCATCGATAAAGAGAATGGTTGGCCGGGAGGCTTGCTTGACCTCCTCGATAACACTTTTCAAGCGCTTCTCGAACTCCCCTTTTATGCCGGCGCCGGCCTGCAGGAGGGCCAGATCCAAAAGCCGCAAGGAGACATTCTTCAACGCGGGAGGCACATTCCCCCGTACAATCCGGATCGCAAACCCCTCCACCACAGCCGTCTTGCCAACGCCGGCGTCTCCGGTCAGGATGGGATTGTTCTGGCGCCGGCGGGTCAAGATGTCGATCAGCTGACGGATTTCAGGGTCGCGCCCATAAATCGGATCTATCTGGCCCTGGCGGGCCCGGGTGGTCAGATCAAGGGTATATTGGTCCAGGGCAGGTGTCTGGGAGGGCTGCCCGGGTTTGCGCGCGGGCTCTGCGACCGCTTCGCTTTCACCGGGTTCCGGCTGCGAATCGTCATCCGTTTTCCCGGCGACCCGGATAATCTCGTCGAATTCTTTCTTGACGGCCTCCCGGGAGATCCCCTTCAAGGTGGGGGCCGACTCCAGGATGACCCCCTTGAGGTTATCATCACTCAACATCGCCTTGAAAACCGCCCCGGAACTAACCATTTCGGATTGTAATTGCAAAGAGGCTACCAGCCAGGCCTGCTCGCAGAGGGTGAGGATATACGGCGAAAGCGTCGGTGTGCGTGAGTTGCCCCGCTTGAAGCGATCAATGGCGCTGGTCAGCTCTTTGGTAAGGTCCGCGGTCTGAATATCGTAGTACTTCAGTATCTGGTGAATCTCACTGTCCGGGGCTTCCAATAGCTTCAGCAGGAAATGTTCGATTTCCACATTGTAATTGGTTTGGGAAACACAAAGCTCGGCGGCGGACTCCAGCCCTTTGCGGCAGGCGGGATCCAGTTTCTCTATGAGTGATTGCAGATCAAGGCTCATGGGGCCAACATTCCCTCCTGCACCATCGTCAAAAGCCGCGGAGAAAGTCTGACGGTATCGTGCTCCGATTCGCGCGCGTGCGTACCCAGCCAGGAGGTCCACCCCAGCCGCGGGCTGAAAGCCCCGCCAAGTTGCGGAGTCGGAATATCACCCTTTTTGGCAATCAGAACGATCTCGAAATCCAATTCACTGCCCACGTAAAAACGGGTGAGTTCACAAAGGGGCGCAAACGCGGTGCCGTCGGGGAGAAATAGCAGTAATTCCTCAGCCGTCAGCGGTCCCACCCACAATTCAAATTTACCCTGCTGATCCCAGACTTTGGTACCGACGGTGGCGGTATCGCCCAGAACCTGATTTTGTCCCGAGATCCCGAGCAGGGTGATCTGGTCTCCGGCAATCGGGTGCCACTGGCCCTTGAATTGATGCCCCTGAATGTTCACCCCGAAATAATCGGTGAGCAGACTCTCGAGACCAGCCATGGTGCGTCCCTGGCGGGCGAAATGGGCGGTGTAAAACAAAAAGGCCCGGTCCGGCACCTGCATACGTCCCTGCAACCCGGCGGTACCCAGTCCCATCAGGGAATACAGGTACCGGGCCACGTTGGAGTGCTGGGGGGAATCAAAGTCAAAACCGATCCGGGAAATCTTGCGCACCCGGTAGAGCATCGAGATCAAACGGTGGTTGAAGATATCCAGAAAATCCCGCAGGGCGGTATCTTTTTTCCAGACTCTCTCTATGATCAACTCGGTGTAAGGCGCCGGCATAGGTCCCATGGCGCCGGCCAGGCCCATGATATTGACCGCCATGGAAGCCGGCTCGCCCGGTACGGTGGACGCTGAGATCTCATCGATATCCCCGGCCGGGAATTGAAGGCTTACCTTGGAGCTGAAGCGCACCGGTTCCCGGGCGGGTTCCGAATGCGCTCCCACCGAATTCTGTTCGGGGTAAAGGATTTCAAGCAATTTGACGGCTTGAAAAAAGTCAAAGCTGTACCCCTTCTCGAATATGGTCCGGTCTAAAGGACTATCTGTTCCCCGGCTACGGGTTCCCATCGCTTCCAGATCCCTTCGCGTTGTTGACTTTTGATTATCAGCTGAGTAAAGGCGTTGACCGATGCATAGAGCGGCAAGAAACGGTTGAGTACCGCGGCCAGCAGGAACGACCCGCTGCCGACGTACAGCTTCTCATCAAAAACCAGGGTTACCTCTATCCCCCTGCAAAACCCCTTCCAGGCATCCCGTCCAATCCTTCTGACCACCTGCCGGCACGCCATGTCACGTATCCCCGATATCTGCTGGTAGGTCTGCTCCGGATCCAAAAAGCTGTACAGCTTTAAAATTTCATGCAGGGCGTTCAGGCTCTCGCGATCATTTCCCAGGGAAAGATAGTTCAGTGATAGGTGGGATATCAATCTCCACAGGGCTTGTCCCCGCAGGGGGGGATCAATCTGGCGCGTGGTTTTGGCCAGGGTGTAGATACGCTCGAGGGGCGCTGCCTTTTCGATTTGTAAAACGGCGCCGGCCGGGACCTCTTCGGCCAGCCGCCGGTTGGTGCAGAGCGTCTTGGCGTAAATCGTGGTTGTCGGCGGGATATGGATGTTAAAATCCAGGTCTACCAGGGAAAGATAAACATGGGTGCCGGGCAGGTCTTTACGCCCGGTCGCTTCGCGCCGGGCCTGCCAGAAAGCCTTCTGCCCCCGCTGCTCCAGGTTGTGACTGTAGGAATAAAAAGGTTCCACCGGCCGGGGTTCGAAACTGTCGTGCGCAATGGCCAGCACTTCCTGAATGGAATGAATTTCGGTTGTGGCCTCCCGGCGCTGGTCGGGATGGAGCAGGTATTCCGCCTGTTTCTCATCCAAACGTATGGGGTCGGTTGTTTTGCGAAACAGGTTGATAACCGGCGTACAACCCAGTCGGAAAGTATTTTTGTCAATGGTCAGACGGCTGCCGGGTATCTGGTCCAACAGGAACAGGATATCAAAACGATTTTCCGACCGGTGCAGGTGTAGGTTGGCAATATCGAGAAAAAGAAATTTTTCCGGAAACGTAAAATATTCGTGCAGCAGCCGGTAGCCATAATGGCTGCCCGGCGGATATGGTAAGAGCCCTTCGTCCGGCCCAAACCCCACCGGCTGGATCGAATCGGTGGGCAGGAGCACAGGCTTTGCAGCGTCCTCCGGTAGAATGGCCACATCCAGCACATGACAAAAAAGCAGTTCGTAAAGGGCGTGGGCCAGCATGCTGTCCGCATTGAGATAGAAACGTAGCTTGTCGAGTTCCATCTCGCCCAAACCGCCGGCCGGGCTCTCGATGGAGAGCCTTAAGACGAGGCTTACCTGGGGTCGGGCATCTAAAAAGTCGAATTGATCCGTGGACTCAAAACCGGCATAGGTGACTTCCAGGGGCCAGAGAACCACGGGATAGCCGGTCCGGAAGCGGCAGAGGTGTCCCTGACTGGTCTGGGTAAAAAGCGGTGTGTGCGCGGGCACCCGGTGCCCGCCCGTAAGTCCGCCCTGGGTGGGGTCCACTTCCAGGCAGGCTATCGTCATGGAGGGCACCGGCTCGAGGAACTGGGGGTAGATGGTCCCTAAAAGGGCCGTGGCCAGCTGGGGGAATTCACTTTCCAAGTTGTACTGGATGCGGCCGGCCAGGAAGGCAAACGACTCGATCAACCTTTCAACATGGGGGTCCGGGCTCTGCTCCGGGCCGAACTCCAACCGTCCGGCCACCTTGGGGTGATCCACGGCAAAAACCGACCCCATTTTACGCAGATAGGTCAGTTCTCTCTTATAATATTCCAACAGGTCGTCAGTATTGTTCAGCATCGATCTTCATCTTACCGGTTTCGGAATCATAAATAGTCATGAAGGACACCGGCTCCCTGACATCGTCGCCAACCATCACGGCCTGAATGACCATGCGCAGGCTGCGTTCGCTGTCCATGTCCGCTTCAATGGAGACTTTTACATCCTGCAACCGGGGCTCAAAGGCCCGGATGGCCTTTTCGGTTAAGGCGGCCCTCAATTTCTGGTCTTCAAAACTTGCGGGCGTGCCTTTGCCGAAGTCGGGCACACCGAAATCGATGACCGTCAGCTCCCGGGTTTCGAATTCCTCGGCCGTCAGGGGCGTGCGGGTATTCAGCAGCCAGCCCAGATCCCGGGCCACCGCCGCTCTGATATCCGGCCGCTCCATTATTCGCAGGGGCCGGAATTCTCTCTTTTCACGGGGCGCCGTATCGATAAGGCGGTCCAGCAGTGAAGCTCTCGTCTTAAAGTTTGCCGATGGTATCGTCATGGTGTTTCCGGGCTATCCGCTCCTATTCGGAAAAGCGACCTTCCTATGATTCGCCGGATGGATTCGTATTCGAACGTCTTTTTCTCTTTAACGCTTTATACGCAGCTCGCCTTTTGCGCGGGGTGGTCAATTTATTCAAGGCGTCTTCCCCAATTGCTTCGCGTAGTTCCTGCTCCTCTTTGTCGTCGAGATCGTCATCAACGCCGAATCTGGTTTTACTATCGCTAAAATCACCAGGCCCCAGGGTGATACCCCTTTTATCGACCATTGTTGCCGTTCCCAATTCCTTGTGCATATTCTGATAGGCATAGGTCGCTTTAGCGGCTACCAGTTCTATGTCTTCGGAAACCAATTTACCCTCACTGACCGCGTACCTGAATTTTTTGATGATCACATTTTCAAGCTCGAGGCTGAAGTATTTAATCGCCTGATCTTGCTGTTGGTCCAACCCCTTGCCCGCGCGGAAACACTCGATCACAACTTTGGGCACCAGCGTACCCATCCAGCAGGCCTTCATCAACCCGAGGGACGCTTTGTCAACCAATTTTTCGATCTTGATATCACCGTGTTTACCCGATTTGATGGTCCGGTTGTCCTGGTCGCCGGGTATGAGCGGCGCAGTTTCGTTGGAAAAGTCCTGTCCCAACTTGGTAATTTCACACCAGCCCTTGTGGCCGCGCTCTCCACATTCCCCCTCGATATTACTGAACTGCACGAACATGTTGCTGGCCATTTTTTCCTACCTCTTGAGAAGCGCCGCCCGGTAATCCAATCTTAATCGGCAAGATTGGTTTTGCCTATCTTGGCGTCCTCTTGTTTGGCCAGGACCGCCGTTCCTAATTCCTTGTCCATTTGCCGGTATGCATATGAAGCCTTGCCGGCCACCAGTTCCAGTTCTTCGGTAACCAGGTCACCTTCATCGACCGAATAATCTAATTCACGGATGATGACATTTTCCAGCTCGATGCTGAAATATTTAATCGGCAGTTCTTTGTTGTCCAGCCCCTTGCCCGCCCGGAAGCATTCGATCACCACAGTGTCCACTGTACGGCCCTTCCAGCAGGCCTCCATCAACTGGACGGAAGCCGTGTCCACGAGTTTTGTAATCTTTATTTCACTGTGTTTACACGGCTTGGCCCCCTTAATTTCCGTGGTGCCGGGTGGCGGCGGCAAAGTCGGGTTGGAAAAGTTCTGGTCCAGCGAGGTGATTTCACACCAGCCCCGGTGGCCGCGCTCTTCACATTCCCCCGTGATATCGCTGAACTGCACGAACATGTTGGTGGCCACTTTGACCTGCTCCTTGGATAGGTAAGTCCACCCGGTAACCGGGGGTGCCGTTAAACTCCGCTAATTAAGTCCGGGGCAAACCGGTCCTCCCGATGTCTGCCGGTTGGGAAACAGCCGTGTCAAAGCAAAATGCGCCCGGCACCCGGGCCGCATCACAGGCCAGACTACAACGACAGCCTGGCCGGGCGGTTTTGCTGCTTAGGAAATCTCACCGCTAATCCAATTGACACTGGCAGGGCTAACACCTTCCGCGCCGCCAATTTTCTTTTGCTGATTGTAATCGAATTGCATATACCCGCAGGACAGCCCGACCTCTTCCTGGGGAAGGTCACCCTCCGCTCCGCTCAGGCTGTAAGTGGTGACGAGAATATGCTTCATTGTTATGGTCAGGTATAAAACGGGTTTGCCCTGTTCATCCGCCCGGTAGCAAGTGATTAAACCTTCGGGGATAATCTGGCCGGACCATATTCGTTTCAGCAGCATAGGCGTGGCCTTATCCATGATCTTGTTGACGGCGATTGGTTCGGGCTTGCACCTTTCAACACTGGGCCCCGTAGCGGTTTTAGCCTGGGCAGCGGGTTGTTCAAAAGAGGTGCTCCAGCCTGAAATTTCAATCTCATTAGGGTGTTTAAAGTCTTCACTTTCTCCTAAGATCTTATGCGTATCATCATCAATCTTATCCAAGTTTAAAAACATGTCTGTTGCCATAACGGTTTTCCTTTCTTAGCGCAGGGGCTGCCGGGGCATCTTCGAACACGGCCCCGGCCGCAGCCCTGTTTTGGTGAACCAAATTGTACGACGCACCCCTGACAACCTGATCAACCAGCGGTGCAGCCAGTTATCTTCCATCCGTTGGCATCCTCTTATGTCAACCGGATCAACCCACCGGCGGCGGCAGTTCAGCCACCAGCCTGATAGAAGCCGTAAGCTCTTCAAGCTGGAAATGCGGTCGCAGGAAAACCACCGCATTGTAGCAGCCGAGTTTGCCGGGAATTGGACTCACGTCTATCCGGGCTTCCCGCAGCGGGTACTGGGCTTTCATATCCTGACCGGCTTCGTCCTGGGCCAGCACATAGTTGCCGATCCAGCGGTTGAGAAAGGTCGAAATGCTGGCTGACGTCTGGAAACTGCCGATCTTGTCCCGCATGATCGCTTTCAGATAGTGGGCAAAACGCGATGCCGCCAAGATATAGGGCAGCACTGTTGAAATCCGCGCGTTGGCATTGGCATCGTCGGTATCATAGACTTTGGGTTTCTGGGTCGTCTGCCCACTGAAAAAAGCGGCGTAGTCCGTGCCCTTGCAGTGGACCAGCGAGATCAGGCCCAGGTCGCTGAGCTCTTTTTCACGCCGGTCGGTAATGGCGATCTCCGTGGGGCACTTCAGGGCGATATCGCCCTCGTCGGTTGAGAAGGTGTGCGTCGGTAGGCCTTCAACCAGACCGCCGCCTTCCACGCCGCGAATGGCCGCGCACCACTTGTAAAGGGCAAACGCATTGGTAATCCGCTGGGCCAGGGCATAGGCCGCGTTGCCCCAGAGGTACTTGACGTGATCTTTGCCGTCCACGTCCTCTTCGAAATTCAGCCCCTCCACAGGCACGGTGTCGGCGCCGTAGGGCAGTCGCATCAGGATGTGGGGCATGGCCAGGGTGACATAGCGGGAATCTTCACTGTCGCGAAAGGAGCGCCACTTGATCAGCTCCGCGCTCTCGAAGATCTTGGCCAGGTCACGGGGCACCCCCAGCTGGGTGAAGCTGTCCATGTCGAACAGCTTGGGGCTGGCGGCGGCAATGAACGGGGCGTGGGCCGCCGCCGCCACACTGGAGAGTTTTTCCAGCAGGGCCATATCCTGGGGATGCCGGCCGAATTCAAAATCGCCCACCAGCATGGTGTAGGGGCTGCCGCCGAAGGTACCGTATTCCTTTTCATAGACTTTCTTGAACAACTGGCTCTGGTCGAACTCAACCGCTGTTTCAAGGTCTTTGAGCAGCTCTGCGGCGGTAACGTTCAACAGGCGCAGCTTCAGCATGACACCGGTCTCGGTATTCATCACCAGGTAGTTCAGTCCGCGCCAGGACCCCTCGAGCTTCTGGAAGTCCGGATGGTGCATGACTTCATTCATCTGGAGGGTCAGCAGTTCGTCAATCCTGGCAATCTGTTCATTGATCATGGCAGCCGTATCGGCGCTGACGGTCATGCCTTCATCCAGAATCTGGGTGACGAATTCACCGATCAGATCCTTGGCGTAGGGCACCTGGGATTCATCCCGGACCATCTGGCCGTTTTGGATAATGTTATCAAGCAGGCCCAACTCCTCGGCAGCTTGTTCTTGTTCCTCAGCCATAGTTCATCCTCCTTATGTATAAGATCTTTTAAAGTCTATCGGTTTCATCGTCCTTATTCCTCGGCCGGTTCGTCAGCAGCCTCGTCGCCACCTTCCTCGCCGCCCTCTTCGCCGCCCTCTTCCGAGGCGGTCAGGGTCTTGAGCTCTTCCAGGCTTTCCGTGCTCTGGATCACGTCCTGCAGCAGATCATCCAAATCGTCGTTGCCGTCCAGCTTGGTCAGCAGGTCGGACAGCCGCTGCCGGGCATCGTAGAGTTTTTTGAGGGGTTTGATCTGTTTTAATACGGCCACCGGATTGAAATCGTCCATGTGGTTGAATTTCAGCTCCAGGTTCAGCTTGCTGTCGTCATCCACCAGTTTGTTGGGAACCTGGAATACCAGCCGCGGATTGATGGAATCCATAATGTCGTTGAAGTTGTCCCGGTCGATCTCAACGAATTTCCGGTCTTTCAGCTTCGGTAGCGGCTCCTCGGGTTGGCCGGACAGGTCCGCCATGATGCCGCCCACAAAGGGCAGCTCTTTCATCTGGATGGCATCACCGATTTCAACATCATAGGTGATCTGCACCCGCGGCGGCCGGATGCGATCCAGTTTGTGTTGTGTGCTTTCAGCCATAATGACCTCCTTTTCCCATGTTAGGTTTCAAAAGACATATACGTAAAATTGTACCCGGCATGAATATATGGTAGCCACCCGATCCCTATAATCGGGACTATTCCACAAGTCTAAGCCTGCCGTTTCTCCTCATCCACCGGAACGACCACCTTGACCCCCAATAGATTGAAAATCTGGCGCAGGTTGCTGTCATCCTGGATCAGTTCCCGGAGCAGTTCCGTCAGAGACATCCGGCCCCAGGATACCGCCCGTCTGACAAGATGGGGCGTGGGGCTGTGGGGTTCGTGAATGATCAGGTAATCCGCCGCCGCCGCCAGCATCCGGTAGGCTTCGTCGCGGCTCTTTATCGAGAGGGTGGCCAGTTGATCGCCCCGTTCGGCAGCGGCGTCATCGGGTTGATCTGGGTCTTGCTCGACGACGGTTGCATCGGCAGGCGCCTCAATCTGCTTTTCCTTCAGAAAATTATTAACGAGACCGAGAATATTTTCAAGGTTTTCTTTCAGCATGTTGAGGCTGGGCGCCTCTGGGCCGCATTTTTCATCCAGCAGGCTGTTCAGGTCGGCCAACAAATCGATGGATTCTTCAATTTGCTGCGCTTGATTGAGATAAAACCGGCCGTCTGTGAACATCACACTGCCCAGAAATTTGGCCCGGGTGGCCCGCCCCTCGCTCTCGGCTCGGGCAACGGCAGATGGCTCTTTAGCGGCCAGCTTCTCCAATCGATGGGCGCTTTCCCAGTCACCATAACTATACGGTTGGGCATCCATGGAATGGGGAGCAGTGACGGGCACGAACTTGAGTTTTAAAGAGACCTTTTCGTTCAACCAGATGAAGGGGGCCAGGCGTCCAAGCAGGTCATCCTCTTCCAGCGGGGGATACGCGTCCTCCCAGAATGCTTCCACCAGCTTCAGCAAGAACTTCAGGCCGTCCCTGAATCCGGCCTGGCCGTGGAGGCAAATCAGCGCTTCCACCAGCCAGGCCGCGACCTGGATATCTTTGGACCGGTTTTCGAGCACTTCCAGGCAAAGTTCCATGACCTGGTCCCAGTTGGCCCTTTTTAGTTCCCGTTCCCAGATCCCCTGGGGCAGCTGGGCCGGCTCTTCTTTGCGGGCCTCCTGGATCTTGTCGTACGTCCCTTCGTAGCGCAGGGCCTCACCGGCCGGGTCATCACCGGGTATGGGGGCCAGGTACCGCTCGATATCCAGGCGGAAATCTCCATTGCCGCCTTGCGGACTGTCGGCTTTGGCCGCCAAGCCCTCTTGATCAACTTCATCCTTTGCAGGTTTTTGCTTGTCTGTCATATCAATCCCCCCTGGCGGCTGATAGCATGCCAAGCTTGGGTGCCGATGTTGGAAATCCGGGCATTTGCAAAGGTTGCCTGGCTTTGTCGGCGGTGGTCAGCTTAATACGCACAAACGCCGTAGATTTAAATTTCTTTCCGGTCGGGTCCTTGCCGTCCACCCGGTCCACCTCGACGTCAAACTTCAGGGTGTGCGGTTCCTGATCGCTGAACCCGCTCAAATCAGTTTTCTCGGCGGCATGCTCCTTCAAAAGGCGCAACAGCGACCAGTTATTGCTAAAACGCCAGGTGGCGGTCCGCCCTTTTACCCCGGCCCCTTCATACCCACCGGCAAAGACGGGCTGGTAGGGCGAATTCTTAGCCCAGCGCAGGGCCACCATCACCGGTTCGCCCAGCGACCATTGGCCGCTGGTTGTCTTGCCGCCGTCAACCAGGGTCTGTTTGCCGACCACCAGCTTCCAGGCGATGATCTGGTTGGCCATGACCTCATACGCTTGATTGACCCGGAACGTCACCTGCAATCCAAGAGCGGGGGCCTTTTCCTTGGTCTCTTCCGTCTTGTCACCTTTTTTCGGCTCTTCTTCAGCCATCAGATAGAGGCCGAAGAATTCGCGAACTTTCTCCATGTCTTCTATGAAGCGGATGGCGTTTTTTCCGGACAGGCCAAAATTGTTGTTGAATTTGAGCACACTTTTAATCGTGGGTACCACTTCGTCGTAAAACGAATAGAATTCCTTGATTTGTTCGGGATCGGCCTCTTCGTAACCTGCCATTCCCGGTTCCAGATCGGAAAAGGGGAATTTGCCGGCCAACTTTTCATCAAAGAAAGATTTCAGAGCCCGGTAATTCGTCTCCACGGTCCGCGACGCGATGACCTGGCACTGGTCGTAGAGCAAGCGTTGCAGTTCATTGCGCCGTTGCAAAAAGATGTCGCCGGATTGGGCCTGCAGCATATCAGCGGTAATCTTTTCGTAGTAGTTCGTGGCATCCACCATGTTCATGCCGGATAAGATATATTTCTCCAGCACCGCGATGGTATTCTTGGGTTTCTTGGCCTCATACTTGCCGAGCTCGGTCAGGATGCGTTCCCATTTGAACAGGATCCGTTCTTCCTCACGGTTGCGCAGGAGCCGGCTGTTTTTAAAGAACGTGACCAGCGGGCGCGCATATTCCTCGGCCAGATAATGAATGCGTTTACGCTGGAACTTGAGATAGTTTTTAAGATCTTTTTCATCCTGGACGTCAAAGGCTTCGTAGGCCAGCGGTTGGCCCCCATCCCACCAGGGCAGGTCGCCCCCCTTAACGCCGTACAAGTCTTCTTCTTCCAGGAAGCTGTTGAACGCTTCCAGCAGCGTGGCCGTCTGCCAGTAAAGAACATCGGAAAGTACTTGATGGGACCTTACCAAGTTCAAGGAATTCAGGTTGCGCAGCAACCGGGTCAGGTGCCCGGCCGATTTATTGAAGTCCCGGACTTCGACCAAGATATCGGTTTCCGGTAGTTGCCCGTCGTAATCCAATGGTATGGTCTCGAACTGTTGGGCACGACGGACCAGGTCCATTACCTTCTTATCGAGGTTTTCCCGGGCCAGGTTAGCCATGGAGCTTTGCAGCTCAACCGGGAAATTTCGCAGACCGCCCTGGCTGTACGCCTCGAAGGGTTCAAACAGTCGCAACGCTTCTTCGAGCAGGTTCTGATCCCAGCGCAGGCGCGTTCCCGGCGGAAGCTCCATACCTTTGCGCCGGGTCAGCTCTACGTCCATGAAATCCTGTCCGAGGAGTTATTCCAGCTCGGCCTTGAGGGCCAGCACTGTCGGAGAAAGGCGGTTGAAAATTGAGGGTGGTTCCGCCTCCGCCAGGCCCTCTTCATCCTCCAGATCCAGGTCGGTATCTTCCTCCTCGTCCTCAGCTACGCCCACAACGATCGGTTCGTCCTTTTCGTTGATATCCAGAATATCTTCACCTTTGAAGTCGGCGAAAAAGGTTTCGTTATCGACCGGGGGGGATTCGATGACGGCGCTTTTCAAGGCTTCTGTGGCCGCTTCGATGATCCCCGGGTCAGCCGACGTGGCCAGCAGCTCTCCGGTCAAGACGGAACGTTTAGCGCCCAGGGCTTCTTTCAGTTTGATAAAACCGGCCTCGCCTTCGGCAAATACCTCCTCCCTGAGATCCGCGCCCATAAAGCTGGATTCCTCAATAGACTCCAAGACCTCATCAAAGGCATCTCCCAGGTCAAATTCCTCCTTGAAAATCCAGTTGAATTCTTCCCGGGCCAGATCATCTTCACTGCGCGCAATCGAATCCAAAACCGCCTTGATATGCTTGAGTTCTCCAGCCGGGCCGCGCCGCTGCCGGGCAAACCGGTCCAGGCGGTAAGCCAGGCGCTGGGTGCTGATCTCCAGCTGGTTGGGATCATACAACCGGCGGTATAGACGCTTGGTCAGCTTTTTAAGGGTAAAAAACTTGGCCTTGAGCCTGAAGATCGATGGATCGAACACGCGGTAATGGGTTTTTCCGAGCGACGCATGATAATAACGGGCATTCTTGTAAAACTGGGAAGGCAGTTCAAGATCAAACAGGTATTTCACCACCTGGCCCATATCCTCGAGGTTTTTCGTAGAGCTCAGTCCGTTGTACAGGTTGGCATTGCGTTCAAGCTCCCCGAGCGCACTGACAAAGTTCTGCAGGCGCTGGAATTCGGGCAGGTCTTCGATGGGCAAAACTTCATCCGCATCGTCCACGTCATATTCGGCTCCGCTCTGAGCTTCGAAAATCTTTTTCGCCTTCTGGAGAAGTTCGATATAAAGTGCTTTTAGGATGATTTCATCATAGGCCAGGGTCATGGACCGCCTGAGATCCGCATGCAGATCGCTGAACCAGGAAGACGGAATAAAGGCGTAGGTCAGGCTTCTGAAGTTGGTCATCCCTTTGAACAGGTTCTGACCACTCTCTCTGAAGGTGTTGGACATCGACTCCTGGCTCAGGGCGCGGTAAAGCGCCAGCCCCTCTGGACCGGCATCCTGTTTGCGAAATTTGCGCAGATCCGTATCGATCTGTTCAAAAACCGGTAGCATGGCCCGCTTGTCATCCATAAGTCGGTTACTGGCCAGCCACAATCCTACCCCGCAGGTCACCGCTAAAGCCAGAGCCAATGCCTGGGTGGCCATCACCGTTCTGTTCTTGGATGCCAGGGCCCGGGTCAGGGGGCGAGCCAGGCGGAACTCGGAAAAGATCTTCTTGTTGAACAACTCTCTGAAGAAATAAACCGTCTTGGGCGCATTCTTGATTTCGTCTATGCCGGCATCCCCGCAGAAATAGAGCCCCCGGAACATATAGTTGTCCTGATAGACGCTCTGCCGAAAGACGCGGTCAAGGTAAATCTGGAGCGGTTCCGCCAGCTGCTTGATTTTTTCCGGCAAAAGGAAAAGACCATCCGGGTCGCGCAGGTTGCTGCGCTCGGTAAACAGTTCGAACTGGGTCTTGAAAAGATCCTGGTTAATGCTGCTAAATGCCCGCCGCACCCATTCACTGGCATAACCGGTTTCGATGGAATGGGGCGATGACCAGCCAAACATATTGTCGGCCAGATTGTCGGGTAAATTCTGGCAGTAACTCTGGAAACCTTCGATACGGTCGCATCCGGTAACCAGGACGTAGACCGGGAAGCGCATACCGAGCACCTTCTGGGCTTCGCGCAGTTTTTTGGCCAGCAGATCGGCTTTGCGTGACGCTTCATCCAGGTCGGCTTCATCGCCTGCTTGACCACCGATCAGATTCCGGCAGGGAATCGTCAATACAACCCCGTCCAGGGGGCGCTCGGGGCGGTGTTTCTGCAACAGGCGCAGGAAGAGGCGCCAAAGTTTCGCATTGGACGAAAAGCCGTCCGCTTGCAGCACAAGGTCGCCGGAAACGTCGATGACTATTCCTTTTTCAAGAAACCACCACTTGCACTCATCGCGTTCCCCCGCACGTCCGCCCAACGGTCCCCCAAGGGGCATTTTGAAACGCGCCTGTTCGAGGCTGCGGGTCTTGCCCGCCCCGGCCTCACCCAGCATCATGATCCAGGGGATCTGGTAGCGGTATTTTTTACCGGGCACATTGGCCTTCATGCGCTTCATGGCCCGGGCGCAAATTTTGCGTAGCCGCATGGCGGAAAGCTTGCGATAAGCGGCAACCTTTGCAACAGCTTCCGGTGCCGCCGGTGCTTCTGCGGCCGCTTCTTCCTCTTCTTCTTCACCCTCCAGCTCCGCCGGTTTCGCTTCGGCCTTGGGCTTTCTGCGCGCATATAAGAAAATAAGCAGCATGATGAACAGAACGACCCCAATGAGCACAGCCACCCCGATCAGCAACTGCAGCGTGTGCGTACGCGCAAATTGCAGGACCTTATCCTGGAACCAGTAGAGGATGCCAAAGATCACCGCAGCACCGGAAAAAGTCCACCAGAGTTTGAGTCGTGTCATCATGCGATTAGATCCAATTTATTTGCGTGCCAGTTCTAATTGGCCGTATAAGCACCGCGAATAATCTCCTCGGCAATAGTCACCAGGTCCCGCGTCTGTTGATCCCAGACGGCGTGTGACCCTGCCAGAAAAAGGGCAATGATCAGAACAATGGCCACCAGCCACCGGTTCAGATAAGGCAGTCTTTTGCCCTCGCTCTTGTCAAGGGTATAATTATACGTCTCCGGGAACAGCTGCTTTGTTTCCGAGTTTATCTCGGCGTTGGTTTTGAAAATGAAAGTAAAGAGCTGGCTGCGGTAGTAATCCAGTATGCCCGCATCATCCTTGTCCTTGAATTTTCCCCGGAAACCCAGAGCGAGCGCCATCAAGTAGACGGCCGCGATTTCAATCAGGGCGGGATCCCGATCTTTGAGCAGGTCCTCGATCTTTTCAAACAATAGCTCCCCGGCTACATGGGTGCCGAAGAATTTGTATTCCAGCAGGTGGGTCTTCCAGAGTTCCCGCCCCTGCCAGGGCATATTCAAAAACACCTCGTCTGCCAGGGCCGCCATGACGTACTGGGCCTTCTTGTAGTAATCAACGCCGTATTCGCCCCCATGCCGCCTGGATTCGAGTACCTGTTCTTCCAGCACCTTGATCAGCTCTACCTGGACGACATGCACCCGCTCCGCTTCGGTATTCTCCTCGGCCGCCTCTCCGCCCTCCTCTTCGGGAACCGGCGGTTCAGCCAGACCACTTTCTATATCGGCAACCATCGCTTTCTGCCGCACAACCTTTTCATAGAATGTATGGAATTGCTTCAGCAGAAACGAACTTTCCAGTTCGGACGGATTCATGTCAGCGCCTTCTCCATTTACGTTTTATTACGGACATATAAAATAATTTCGGCCGGTCCGCGTTTGTTCATCGGATCCGATGTATTGAATATCTGCAGCTTCTTGTCTGGCGTAATGAATTCTGCATCGGTGTTGACCGAATATAGGGTCACGCCGCGGGTCGGGACCAGTTCCTCATCACCATCGATCTTCTCGCGGTCGGCGCGGATACGCTTTTCTTTCAGCGACTCCACATTCGCGGCGCTGCTAATCAGGCACTCTTCAAACCAGACGACGACCTCTTCCTCCGGCATGGCGGCGCGTCCCCGCACGCCGACCACAATCGTAGGGGTGGTCCAGGCCCGGATCAGGCGCACAGTAAACACGCCGTTTTCAAAATCGAACGGGATGGCGGTGTGGGATTCGAGAATACCCTCGTCGATGACCCGGAAAATATAGTTACGGGTTTCATCAAAATTGGCATACAGGTCATCATGATTGTAGGGCGCCAGTACCGGTGGTACCAGTCCGGTACCCAGGGCCGAAAGGTTCCCCATGATGGCGCACAGAGAGAGATAAAGCGCATAGGGATGCGCCCGACCGCTGCTCAGCAGGGCCTCGAACGCTGGCAGGCCGGATAACATGGCATGGATCAGCAGTTTGGTTTCCAGGGACATCGGCCCCCGCAACGCAGCCGCCGGGGAACGGATCCGTTCAGCCAGGAAGACTGCTTTCTCCCGCAGCCGCCTGGATATGGCGCTGCACAACCGGCCAATCGGTGTTTCAACTCGATATGCAGGCAGGGCGCCAGGTAGTCGGTCATCGCATAGGTTTCGTTTTTGTAGGTGACCTGGGCCAGGCACAGCGCCGTGTACTTCTGGGGTGGCTTTTCGGCTATCAGCAGGCTCAGGCGCGGAACCAGCCGCGGAATGGACAATTCGGATTCGCCGGTGTTTTCGTCTATAACCGGGCGGCCCTCCACGGAGTTATACCGGGCCAGCGTGCCGCGGGCGGCAACCTGGCCCTCTTTCTTGGCCGGAACGACCAGGTAAATACTGATCGGGGTCTGAGACATTTCATCCGTGTAAGGGGTGAGGTCCACCTCGAGGTTCCCCTCGGTTGCCGGGGTATGGTACACGACCAATCCATCCGGCATGACCGCTTCTATCTCAAGCACCCTAAACGTGCCCTCGATCAAAAGAACCGTATCGATGGTAAGGCTCTTGATACCCCAGTGAAAGGGCGCGGCGGCTTCCAGCTGGTAATGCAGGAGGTCGTCGATTCTGGCTGACATCTGCTGAAAATGCTGAGGCGCCAGCAGCATGCCTTCGTGCCATTGAATCGCATCCGGTAATTTGGGTGCAACAGTCATAGCGAGTTCCTTTTATCAAAGCGCCCTGCGCAGCAGGTCTTGGACGGGAATGCACAATCGTTTCCGGCGGCAGGTTGGAACCGCGGCGGCTTCCGTTTGCCGTCAAGTGCTGCAAACGGTTGCATTGTCTTCAGTGCGGGCGGTAAACCGGTCGGTTGCCTACCCAACCATCAGTCTTCCGAAAACTCTATATTATCCGTAATGTCATTGGGGATATTGACGGCGAAATCATTTTCCCGCAGGAAAATGGTCACATCATCGAAGGGGTTGATACGGCTGCGATGCGCCCCGGGGGTAATGAACTTTGCAAATACCACCCCACCTATGGCAGCCGGCTTCAACGGCAGCTTCTGGACAGGCACTTTCTGACCGGGAATCCACTCCCAGCCCCAGGAATCAAAACCAGCCCCATCCAGGTAATCCCTTCTTATCTGGCTCCGCTGGGCGAACCAGTCACCAGCAGTCATCCCCATCAACTGTTCCATTAGCTTCTCATCGTAAACCACAATCAGGTCCACCGCTATGGGACTGTTCTGGTTTGCGTTGTCAGCTATTTCTACGGTTACATCGACCTGCCCGCCTATTATGGCCCGCGTATTCCGATAGAGCCAGGATGGCTGCTGGGTGACAGGGCTGGAGCCGCAAGCAGTGACGACCATTGCCAGCATCCCAATCAGAAGCACCCCCAGGGCAGGCCCGGTCAGAATACCGTACGCTCTGTATAGACGGTTGCAGAATGTGATCATGCCGAATTACTGTCCCTCCGGGCGGAGCGACACATCCCGTAGTTATTTCTAAGAAGTTTGCGGATTTATAATGATTTAAGGCTCTATTTTTTGATTAATCTATTATAAAGTCAAGCTAATTACATATAATTTACATTAATAGGTTATCAGGTCGCCCTATTTTGTGCCTTTGTTAAATCATTTGCCATATATGGTATAGAAAAAGGGCCCTGAACACTCAATCTCCGAAAAGGTCAACGATACCGGACGCTAAGGTACGGTACACCCCGCTGGACCGGAGTGCCGGTCCAAAACCCGATGGTCCCCGCTACCAGAAACTACCGGCCAGGCATTCAAGGCTAAGCATCTATTTAATCGAGGGATGGGGAGTGCTGCCGCAACATCATATCTGGAGGAAGTGGCAACCTACGCAAAATTGGCCCTTGGGCAGGTTTATTGTGACGGGTCTGCTTCCCACATACCGGGCACTACACGATTATCCTCCCGGTAACGATTGATCTTGCGCACAGGATTGATCAATAATATCGGGAACTGCTGCTTGGTAATGTACTGCCCTTGATCTTCCCTGGCTTTATCGGCGTATATGGTGTCGTCCTCGGGGGTAACCGCCACGGCTTCTACTTCATAGTGGACTTCAAAATCGCTGCCATCGTAGGTAATACGCTTTTGATCAAACACGAAGACCGTATTTTCCGGTTTACCACCACCGCCGGCCAGATCCCGGGGCCTGAAAGGCAGTGACCGGTTGCCGCCGTCCGGGGCGGCTTCAAACTGAATATTCAAGGATTCTCCATTGAATTCGGAGAGCACCCCCGGGGTTTTGGCCGGAAAAGTGATCGATTTAATCTGGACGTCCTTCTCCACCTGGATGGTGTGTATGGTGCCGGCTACATCTTTGGTTTCCGATTCGATGGTCCGGTGTAGAACGATTTGACGGCTGATAAAAAACTGTATCTCCCCCAGAAATTCGCCGAAATCTTCCAAGTGCTGGGCCGTAAACGGCACGAGTTTATCCGGAATCGACCGATGGGGCAACGTCTGACAACCTGCGCTGCACAGCATCAGGAGGGCCGGTAATAGTATGATCAGCCATTTTCGCTTCATCGCTGCTTCCAAATTGAATTGAGCAAATTAAAGGGTTAGATGCTGAAAATCTGTTTTTCCCGGGGTACGATACAGCGGGTCCTTGAGCCCAACTTTTTCAGCAGATCGTTGGCGGCCGTCAGTTTGGCGGCGATATCTTTGTCCGCCTGACTGGGGTCGTGGTGAAACAAAAACAAACCTTTGACCTTCGCACTGTCAGCCATTTTCACGACCTGATCTATGGCCGAATGACCCCAGCCGATCTTGTCGCGATATTCTCCGGCGGTATAGGTGCTGTCAGTGATCAGAACATCGGCTGCGGAGATGAACTCGGTCAACTGTTCTACGTAAAATTCATTGTAGTAAGGATTGTCTTCCGGAAAAAGTTCATTGTCCGTAATATAGCAAATGGACCGTTCACGGTAAGTCACCCGGTAACCCAGGCAATGCCCCGGATGGTTGAGAAGCATGGTCTGCAGGGTGATGCCGTCTATGTCGATCTGCTCTTCCTTTAATTCCCTGAACTGCACCCTGGCGCTGAATTCCTTGGTATTGATCGGAAAATGAATGCCGTCCATCTGGCCGGATATCATCTCCTGCATGGTGATGTCGCCGTGCGAGGGACCACAGATTTCAATGTCATTGCCCTGGATGTAGAGCGGGGTGAAAAACGGCAGGGCGTTGATATGGTCCCAGTGCGGATGTGAGATGAATATCTTCATTTCCGTGGGTGCATCCTTGCGGGCCATCAAGCGGTCGGAAAGGACCTTGATCCCGGTACCGGCATCAAAAATGAAAAAGCTGCCCCGGGGAAATTCCAGGCTGATGCAAGAGGTATTGCCGCCGAAATGAACGGTTTGCTCACCGGGAACCGGCAGGGTTCCGCGGACCCCCCAGAAACCGATGAGCACCTTATCGGCCATGATGGATTGGACTTTATTGATAAAATGGGCGTGATCCACCGGCTTGGTGATATAGCCATCCGCCCCGAAATCGAGGGCCCGCTTGCGGTCGAACTCGTAGGCTTTGCCCGAAATGATGATGACTTTCAGATCCGCCAGTTCTTTCTGAGCCCTGAGCTTCTCCAGAACCTCCAGACCATCAAGTTCCGGCATCATCATATCCAGGATGACACAATCGGGTTTGTTATCGATGATTTTTTCTAGGGCCTCGGCACTGGATACGGTATGGTAAATGTTGTCGGCGAGGGGCTCAAGGAATGTTGAAATCAATTTGATGAATATGCGATCGTCGTCGACAATGAAGAAGTTGTACCGCGGCTCCATGCATCCCTCCAGATGAACAATCGATCTCAACTTGAAGCGAACCGATTAGAAAACGTTAACCGAAGAATCTAAAAATGTCAATAATTCCTGAATATTTAGGTTGCTACCGGTCCTGGTCCACCGGGAGGGTGCGGGTGACGGTCGGCTCCAATTCAGGCTCAGGCCAGCGGCCTCGGAATGGTGCCTTACATGTATGGAGGGGGCTGTCGTCAATCAGGTTTTTTTCTTGAAAAGACCGTCTACCATACACACCATGATGAAAGGCAGCGTCACCAGGAATTCCAAGATAAAACCCAAGGGTGCCAATATCAGGGTGGCGGGAATTTCAACAGCGTACAATTTAATTTTTGCGCGGATATCTTCCATCATCACGTCTGCCCCAAAAGATGGTCCCGCGATAACACAATCCTAATTGGAATGCAATCGAGACATATGGTGGCAAGAATGCGGTCGGCAGGACGCAGCCCAACCGGACTGCGCAAACCGGGAATGGGTAACCCTATGATTCAATAAGTTAATTTGGGTTTGTCCGGCGGTACGGAGCGCTGCTCCCTGTTTTTTCCGGAAAGATGCACGACGACTCCTTCGCGATCACCTTTGCGACGCTTTTGCCGGTTACGTCGGCGGTCTCGGGCAGAAACCTTTTTAACGGCCGGACCTCGGTGACGCGGGTCGGAATCTTTCAGAATAACGGGTATGCTGTCGCCTATCGAAACATCCATGACTATTCCTCTTTGTATGGTATATCGGCCGAAAAATGAAAACCTTGATCTTTTCCGGCGAATTACCGTATTTTTTTTGACTGCCTCCGGCATTTAAGGTACGAAAAGGTGGCTTGCCATTCTGGACGCGAGCGCCGCACCGCAGGCGTCCATTTTTCGCAACCGAGATTCGCTTTTATAGAGTGAGGATGCTTTTTACAGGAAAAGGTGCTATGACTAAAGCAGATATTGAATGGAAAAACAGGGTATTATGTAGTGACGGCAACTGTATCGGCGTAATTGGGCCCGATGGCCGCTGCAAGGAATGCGGATTACCGTTCGAAGGGGAACTGCCTTTCGAAAGGGACCTGCCGACGCCAGAGACAACCCCGGGCGACGGCCCGATGACCGCCGGCCCTGAACCGGAACAGAGCAATGGCGGTGATCAAGATCAAACAGCCGCAGATGAACAATCGGAGGCGATCGGTGACGATGAGTGGGCGAACCGCCGGCTTTGCCGGGATGGGAATTGTATCGGGATCATCGGCCCGGACGGAAGGTGCAAGGAGTGCGGGCAGCCCTATGACGCTTGATTAAGATCATACTAATTGCACCCGTGACTGCCGCTGTTCCAGGTCTGCTACCGGTAACTCTAAGGAAACACCGCCCCGGTTGCGGCACCGTGCGCGGTTTCGATATCGTACTGTTTTTCCAGCTGGATATAGTGGTCCAGGGTGGCTTGGGCCGCGGCATTGGCCTCCCTTTCCAGTTGGGCGCAGGTTTCCCGCCGGCCAATTCCCCAAATAACCTGTTCAATATCCCGGGCCGCCCGGAGTCCAAACTCGCGGTGGCCTTTCTCGTGCGCATAAAGCGCTTCATAATACCGGTCCCACTTTTGTTTCAGCTCATTTGATCCACGTTCGTACTGATCCCACGCCGGCAGGGTAAAAGACACCCGGAGCCGCGTGGTGACCGCGGTAAGGCGACATTCCGTCGGGATTTCCCACCAACGGTAGTTCCAGTTCACCCACCAGGCGGTGTGGCCATCGAATCGTCGCCCGCCGGCTCCGGCCGGACCTTTCCGGTCCATTTCCCGCCTGAGTTCCTGCGCGGTCTGCCCGCTGATCCGGTACTTGCGGACTGTCTCATGGATCACGGGGTCGGCCGCCAGCGGTGGACAGACAATCAGCAACCAGAGCCACGTGAGCGCCAACCTTGTGCAGAGCAAATGCATCATCGTCAATCCCGGGGCTTGGTTAATTTAGGGTTGTTGCGGTGCCGGTCCCTGTCCCGGGTATTTTTTTTCTCCATATTGCGGCCAATGGCAGCTGTGAGATCGATACCCGTCTGGTTGGCGATACAGCCCACCACAAAAAGGATATCCGCAAGTTCATCGGCCAGGTCCGGCCGGTTGTGATCGGTTTTGTAGCTCTGCTCGCCAAACATGCGCGTCATGATCCGGGCTACTTCTCCGGTCTCCTCCATGAGGATGCCCAGATTGGTCAGCTCGGAAAAGTAACGCACACCGGTTGTCTGCACCCACCTGTCGATCATCGCCTGGTATTCGCTTATCGTGATACTTGCCATGGTCTCCTGCCTTTGCTGGTTGATGGCGGGTCGGCGGGCAACCGTCCCGGCAACAATTTTCTCCTTTCTATCAGTTTTTACGGCAGAAGCAAACAGGTCCTGGCCGGCAGCCTTGCAGTTTCACCCTATTTGTGATTTGAAACCGGTTACCGCAAAAGTTTAAGCGGAATAATTGCAAAAGGAAAACAGCATGCTTGAAACTATAAGCAATCATCGCATCCGCGGATTATCCAGCCTGATCGGCAACACGCCCCTGCTGGCCGTCCGGTTCACCTTCCGGGAACAGGAGCGGGTCATTTTTGCCAAGGCGGAAAATCTCAATATGACGGGCAGCATCAAGGACCGGATGGCGTTTCATATCCTCATGCAGGGTTACACCAGTGGGGCTTTGAAACCCGGCGACCGCGTCATTGAAGCTACCAGCGGTAATACCGGGATTGCCTTCTCCGCCATCGGTAGAGCCCTGGGTCATCCAGTCACCATTTTTATGCCGGACTGGATGAGTGCCGAACGCATCAACCTCATCAAAAGCCTGGGGGCGGATATTCGGCTGGTCAGCCGCGAAGAGGGTGGTTTCCTGGCCAGCATTCGCCTGGCGGAAGAGATGGCGGCCGCTTCTGACAATACGTTCCTGCCCCGGCAGTTCTCCAATCAGGATAATAACGAAGCACACAGCCTGACGACCGGCCCGGAAATCTGGTGGCAATTGAAATTCAGATCCCTGCAGCCAGATGCGTTTGTGGCTGGTGTCGGCACGGGGGGGACCATCATGGGCACCGGGCGTTTTCTCAAGGAAAAGTACCCGGCGATCCGCTTGCACCCCCTGGAACCCATGAACTCCCCGACCCTGTCCACGGGCTGCAAGGTCGGCAGGCATCGCATACAGGGGATTTCCGACGATTTCATCCCTCCCATCCTCGAGTTGGATTCACTTGATGGGGTTATCAGTGTGGATGATGGAGATGCGATTTTGATGGCCCAGAAACTGGCTGCCGAATTGGGCATCGGGGTGGGCATCTCTTCGGGTGCTAATTTTCTGGGGGCCCTGATGGTCCAGGAAACCCTGGGCACCAAAGCTACGATCGTAACCGTATTCCCGGATGATAATAAAAAGTACCTGTCCACCGACCTGCTGCGAGATGAACCTGTCCAACCCCAGTACTTGGCGCCGTATATCCAACTCAGGGAAGTCCAGGCGTTCAAACGGGTCTGCCATACCTGCTGTGATCCCAAAGAATGCCTGGCTGCCGCGCCTAATGAGCCCGTACCGGATGAGCAACTGCCCCACTGCCCACGGCGGCTTTAAACCACAGGGTGGTAGCTACCGTACGCTCCGGATCGATATCGCCGCCTTCCGCCGGGCTGGAGAGATACGTCCGCAGAAATGGCACACTTCTTGAATTGCAAAAAGGCAGTTTCAAGAAAAGCCCTTACCTATAACCGAGACACAACCGGAGGATTGTCATGGTTGCCAATATACATACCTGTAAATCGTGTGGAAAAGTGGCCGGTGAAACCGGTCATTTATGCGATCCCGTGGAATTGAAACAAGCGCATGTCTGTGAGGATTGTGGACAAGCGTCCACTAACCCGCGCCATATCTGTAAACCGAAATTACGCAATGTCAATTTTGCATGTGTGGCCTGCGGCCGGGTTGCGGAGATACCGTCGAACCTCTGCAACCCGCGCGATCTCGAGGCAATTGCCAAGGGAGATCCGCCGGAATCCCTCTTTTAATCGAACCCGAAGACGAATCTCATAAGCCCTCCTGATAAGGGCCTTTACTATTATGGCCCTTATCAGGGTTTTCGCCGGGCAGTGATATCCCAACCGGGATCATAACGCTGATGGCAGGCCGGGCAGATAAGATGGATCTGACCCTGATCTGAATCGGTTTGAAATTGCAGGGCCACATGGAATCCATCCCGGTAGCCGCATGCTGGACAAACCGACACGTCACCCCGTGGTTCTAATGTTTGCATGGCAGGTCTCCAAACTGTATCAGATGTTCGTTTCCATTGTCTCACCGAATGCCCCCCAGACACTAGCGGCAGTCTCAAAATTAATATGTTAGTTCAAGGTCAAGCCGACCGTGAAGTTTCCCCACCTCGGGGGACTTTCCGCTTGATCTATTCCTCAAATGTTGGGCGCAACCGGAGGTGCCAGTAAAGCCAGTGCCCATCTGGTAAATACGTATATATTTCGAGGATAGGAACGCGCAACGCATAGATTAGGCCCAAAGACATCTTTGAGATAGCCTCGCATGTATAAACCGGATTTAAAGGGACGCCGGCCTGTTTGTTTTTCATGCGCCGCCGGCACCTATATTCTGAAGAGCCTGCCCGGCCATCCACATACCCAGGGCCATTACGGCCAGCAGGCCGAAATAGGAAACGCCGATGGCGGTCCGCTTGCTGGCCGGCATGTCATAGTAGGTGGGATCATACGTTTTGAAATTCTTGAAGAAGGTGAACACGCCGACAAGCAGGATTAAAAACAGGAGCGGCGACCGAGTCTGCAGGAACACCACCACCCCAATCGCCAGACCGGCTATCCACACCCAGCGACTCAGGATGGGGGTGATGCGGCCGCCGTCCAGAGGCGGAATGGGAATCATGTTGAACAGGTTGATCATCAACCCTGTATAGGCCAGGGCATACCATATGGGGTGCCCGCTTACCCACCCTACTACCAGGCATAGGAGTGCCCCCAGGGTTCCCAGGGCCGGCCCCCCGATGCCCACCAGGGCTTCAACGTAGGCATCCCGGGGCAGACCCTTCATGGCAATGACCGCCCCGACAAAGGGTATGAAAACCTGGGCGCCGGCCGGTATATTCTGCTGCCGCATCACCAGAGCGTGCCCGGCTTCGTGCACAAAGATCAACAACACGAAGCCTAGCGCAAAGGGAAATCCCCACAACGTGGCGTATACCCATACGGATGCCACCATGGTTATGAGGGTTGGAAACTTGGCAAATTTCAAGGCAGCCAGGACCCATTTGAATTTTCCCAGCACAAAAATCAGCAAAATTCCCAGAGCGCCCCAGCGTTTGAGCCAACCTGAATTGAAGCGCGAACTTGCATCTGGTTCCGGTTGGCGGTGCGTAGATGGTCCCACCGTTGCCAGGTGCCGGGCGACAATTTGCAGGTTTTCAACTCTTTTCTTCTGGTCAGCACTGAGATTGGCCTGAGTCATACGCTACTTACACCTCCCATACCCAGTTCTGGTTAGCCGTGGCGCTTGATTTCGAACGGTTCCACAAGCTTCCAGGCCTGGTAGACCGTTATAGCCAGAAAGATAAGGGTAAACATGTCAAATGTCACCCGGGCCACATTGAAAAAGACAGCCGGATCCGGAAACACCGTGAGGGTACGGACATATTCGGGCGACTGTTGCAAAATGAACGTTCGTTTTACCAGGTAGTCGGCATAAAAATAGGTGCCGGCGGCTATGCCGGCGGACAGAACCTGTAGTTCCCGGGAACGTCGTCCACCGGTGGCCATGAGCATACCCTTGGCCACCGTGATGCCGATAACGATGGCCACGAGGCCGAACTGGATTTTAGTCACCACGGTAAATCCCCACCAGACCAGGGCGCCAACCACTGCTCCGGCCAGTCCCCCAACCACTGCCGCGGTAAAACTGATCCCCTGGCTCTGCTGTTGGACCAGCATTTCAACCTCGGTTGCCAGTTCATTAAAACATGCTCTGCAAAAGGCCCCTTGGTCGGTTACTTCCATATCGGCATCCGGTGCAAATGTCTGCTCACACTGTCGACAGGTGCGTTCCGCAACGGGGTGCTTGTCTTGATCTACCATTGTATAATTCCGATTCATATATATCTTATATCTAAATACAGCAACTGGCGGCCATTATCGCCATCTTTCAGGACTTTAGCAAGGGCCGGCTGCTTTTTTCATAAATTGTGGTTCTAATCTGCATTCCGGCTATAGGTCGGTGCTACCTCAAAGGCCTTCTTTCTGGAAAGTAACAAACACCATGCAAGCTGAAAAACGGACCCGCACCATTACTGCGCTGATGATGACGGCCCAGTTTGCCGGCAGCGTATCCTTGCTCCTGTTTGGCTTTTTCCTTTTCAACGGTGCCTGGCAGAGTGTCGATCTCTTTCAGTCATCAAGCAGTCAGATCCTCTGGAATGCCGGCCTCTCGGTGCTTTTTTTCCTGCAACATAGCGGCATGGTGCGCCGCGGTCTGTGGTCCTGGCTGGCTCCCTGGCTGCCGAAATATACCCATCGCGCTGTTTACACCATCGCTTCCGGCGTCGTCCTGACGGCGGTCGTTTTCCTGTGGCAGCCGGCTGACACCGTGGTGCTGGAATTACAAGGCGGCTGGCGCTGGTTGGCAAGGGGCGTTTTTTTTGCCGGGTTGGCCGGCTTTGCCTGGAGTTCCATAGCCTTACGATATTTCGATGCCTTCGGGATATCGGATCTGAGGGCCCACTTACAAGGGACCGTACGCAAATCAGAGCCTTTTTCAATCCGGGGACCTTACCGTTGGGTTCGGCACCCTTTTTATCTGTTCGCCCTGCTTTTGATCTGGTCTTGTCCCGACATTACCGCCGACCGTTTGCTCTTCAACGTTACCTGGACGGCCTGGATTTATGTCGGGGCCCGGCTGGAGGAGCGGGATCTGGTTGCCGATTTTCAGGAGCCGTATCGCCTTTACCAGCGGTCGGTGCCCATGCTGATCCCCTGGAAAGGGCCGCTGGCGGTTAAGGCCGACCGGATGATCCGCTAATCATATAATTTCACCAATCGGGCCGATAGCGGCCCGTCTGCAGACTTGTCATAATTTGCCTGGTATGGTTTCATTTGGCTATCCCCTGCCCATGGGAGGCAACTGCATGCCGAAATCGATCAAGGACAAAGTAAAAGCGCTCGAAAAACAAAACCGCGTGATCTTGACCGCCCTGCTGACAGCCATTTTGTCGATACCGACCAGTATTTGCGCAACCGATAAAGCGCCGGTGGACAACCGCCGCTGGGAAAGCCAGCGCAAACAGATGGTGGCCTTCCAGATACGGGCCCGCGGCATTCGCCATCCGGATGTCCTGCGCGCCATGCACACGGTCCCACGTCACCGCTTTGTTCCTTACCGCGTGCGCCAGATGGCTTACCAGGACACCCCGTTGCCCATCGGGGACGGACAAACCATCTCCCAGCCCTATATCGTGGCCCTGATGTCCGCGGTGCTGGAATTGGACCGCTCCCAGAAAGTATTGGAAATCGGTACCGGTTCGGGCTACCAGGCGGCCGTGCTTGGTGAAATGGCCGGCCAGGTCTACAGCATCGAGATAATCCCCGCTCTGGGACAGACCGCGAAGAAGGTTCTGCGGAATTTGGGCTATGACAATGTGCACGTCCGCATCGGAGATGGCTATCAGGGCTGGCCGGAAAAAGCGCCCTTCGATGCAATTATCGTCACTTGCGCACCCACCCACGTTCCCCAGCCGTTGCAAGATCAATTGGCCGAAGGTGGCCGACTGGTCATTCCCGTCGGACCAGCCGGAAATCAGGAACTGGTCTTGCTGAAAAAAGTAAAAGGAAAGATCCAGCAGCAAAAGATCATTCCCGTCCGCTTTGTACCCATGGTAGATAAAAAAGGCCGCACTTACTAAACCAAAGGTAGATAGGCTATAGGCGTTTAGACTGAAGGTTCAAGTGCAATTTCCTTATAACTTTTAGCCTACAACCTGAAATGGCTTATTCGAAAATTCCGGGAAGTGGTTGCAAGGTCTTCCATCGGGCTCAAGGTCCAGTCTACGCTCTACAAGCTTCGCCTGAAAGGCAAAGCGGGGCGAGGGATTTAACCGCAGGCATATTGAAATATGTCAAGGATTGGATTTCTCGGCCCAACGCGGAGATTGAGTTCGAGGGGAGGCCTTGCAGCCACTTCTACTCCACAACGCGCAGTCTATGCGTCTCCCGCAGACTCAACCAAACCTGCCGCATGATCTCCTGGCGGCTGGCCACCCGCTGTACATCTGCGGCCCTGGTCTCCATCAGCTTGTCGACATGCAACTGCATGAGCCGCAGGGCATCCTCCCCCAGATTGGCGATCTCGGATTTTTCTCGCAGGGAAAGCCCCGCCAGCACTTCAAAAACCAGATCGTCCAAGGTTCCCGAACCTTCGATCCTTCCGGTACCCGCCTGCACCCGGCCCATGAGAATGACATTGTCGATAATGTCGCCGACCCGTTCGGCGAAGGTGGTGCTTTCTGCACTTGCTGCGGCGATGATGTGGAGGTACTGGGCCTTGTGAGATTCTATGAAGCGGTTGATTTTGGATGGGATCTCATAAATCGGCATTCCGTCGATATTGATATGCAAGAAAGGCCGGCGGTTTTGGGACGCCTGATGTTCGGTGTACTTTATGACCGGGTGCATACTCCAATCAGACAGCGCGATGGTTCCCAACGAATCCAGCACCGGGGTCTTGGAGGCGGCATGCGGAAACCCGGCCCTGTCCAGCGCCGCGGTAACCACGTCGGCCAGCTCGGACGTCTCGCCTACGATAATCTTCTTAAGTATCATTTTTAAAGAGGCCGCGGACAGTAGCAGCCGACAGAATGGTTATTGGTTTTCATAAAAATCCTGCAGCAAGGCTTCCAGGATTTTTTGGATCCCAGTGGAAAAGGACCCGTAGTAAACGCCTTTGTTGGTCTTTGAGTAAATCTGGCCGGTCCGGTAGTCATACAGATAGATCACGACATGACTGCTATCATCTTCCCGAATGCGTATGAGAACAGCCAGATCGGCGGAAAGCCGGGTGCCTAGCGACTTTATCTTGTGCCAATCAGGGCTAAAGTTCGACATCAGGGACGTCTGGCGCCACACGTCAAAATCGTGTCTGCCCAGAGCCTCCTTGAGCGGTATGGCCAAACCGGCTTCACCTTCTGTGGTGTAGCTGTACTTGAGACCCAGCTGCAGGTCGTCGGCCACCGTGTCGGTAATGCCTTCAACGGCCGATAACTCTGTTCTGGTAACATAGCCTTCGCCCCAGCGGGTGATGACTTTAATAGGAAAAAGGACCACCGTGTATCCGTCATCGGGGGCCTTTGATTTCTTGCCGGCCATTGCCGCGAAGGGAACCATCAACGTGCAGGCCAGCGTCAAGGCAAGATAAAGAAATAGTCGTTTCATGCGAACCTCTTGCTTTGGAGTCATCGGCAATAGGCGTCGGTTTACGCGTAAAATTAGTACGCTCAGCAGTTAATTGCAAGCCGGGATCCAGACCGCCTAAATGCAAAGCCCTGCCGGGAGCCTGTGATTTCGGGTTTTTCCAACGCCGGCTTTCGCCATAATGACGGGCTCTGGTAATTCATACGCGTCCACGAACTATCAAACTATTGATGATATTTATCCAAAAAGGTTGTCCACCCAAATTTTTTCGAGTCGTTGCAGTGCAGCTCCATGTACTTGGCCCGATTTTTGAAGTATATCCGTTTTGTGGGCGGGAACCAGACCGAGAGCCCATTTGCATTGGTGACCATTGAACCATATTTTTTATTACTAATGATGGCCGCTTTTGCCGCCTCAATGACTTTTTTGGCTGCTTTTGCAATCGCTGGATTTTTTATTTTCCGAATAAGTTGTTCTGAAAAATGGATAAGATCGATGTAGTCGGCCATATAAAAGGTCTGTGTCTGAATGCGAACAGATTTTAAATCCTTCTTAATATCTTCGTAATTTGCGGAAAGCGCATTGCCGAGAGTGTCGAGGGCCTTAATAACAGCTCCCGTCTTGTTGGTTTGCACGGCGGACTGGGTCACATTTTTAATACCGCGTTTCCGGTAGTCCTTTATGTAATCCTCTACGATTCCCTCGGCCAATTTGTCTGCGGGTGTTGCACCTTTGGCATTATTTAGGACTTCTTTATAGGGCCACCCGTCGCTGGGTTCAGTATGTTGCGAACCGACGATTATTTTGGCCTGATCTTTAAAGTGGTGTGCAATTTCAACCATGTTCATAAGACATGCGTCAAACCCCAGAATCTGAAGCCGATTGTCACTTTTAATACCGGCCTCTTTCAGGGCACCTTCCATCTCAGCCATGTTGAGTGACGACCCAAAATCGTCATAAGCAATATCACGAACCGGCGAGCGAAAACCAACCCCATGACCGCCAACGACCAGCAAGCGCTTTTTGGCCGGGTATCTTTTTTGCCCCCACTTTAAGAAATCTTTCAGCACAGCAGGATCACCCGTGTTTTTCTCCGCAAGCCTTTCGATCACGGTGCGGTGGGCTTTTCCGGTAAAATCAGGCTCTGTTATCTCATAGCGTATCGACCCTGTGTGTTCACCGTATGTATCGATTTCCACCCCCACATATAAGTCCGGTGCCGAACCGGCCGCGCACATCTCTTTAATATCTTTGAGACCTAAATCACTCAGATCATTATCAGCCGCAATGTACACCAATATAGCCCATTCGCGTTTTGGCGGACGGGCACGTTTGCCTTTCGCCTTTCGACTTTTCTTAGTTGCCATGACGATATCTCCTTTCCTTGGTAAAGTTGGCTTGAATCTCCATCACTGTGCAAATTCGATCGCTTCTTGGCCGGAAGGGCAGAGCCATGGTCGCCTTCTTCAGTAACCCGGCCGGCGGTCTTTACAAATGCTCTTGAAGAGAAAATATTCAATCGCCTGCTCGCCTACAATGACTTTCAGTCCCAGGTCTTTACACGCCTGGATGCATCGAAACAGTCGCATGAGCGTATTCTTGTGCGCTTGCTTATTCCGGGAACTAAATTCGGAAGCGGGCGTTGCCATGAAAGGGTACACATTCACGACGTCCAGGCAGCGCCTGTGATCCTGCAGGAATTGGATCGTTTTCTCAAATTCGGCCCGGCCCTCCCCCGGAGCACCGATGATAAGCGAAGGCGCAGCCAGAATACCGTTGGCATGTAGTCTTTTTATGAAAGCGGACATCTGTTTTGAGGTGATCCCTTTATGCATTGCCCCCAGGATTCTGTCGCTGCCGGACTCCAGACCAAAGTAGAGCTCTCGGCAGCCGGCCGCTGCCAATGCCTCTATTTGTTTTTCAGACAAATCCGCCCGGGTCTGCCCACCCCATGGCTTTTTAACTTTCGCGAGATAGCGGCAAATCTCGATCAAGTTGTGGCCGTTAAGTGAATGGTCCCGGCAGACGAGTACTTTGGGGTCGTATCGATCAACGAGCGCCTCCAGTTCCTTGATGGCGGTCTTCGCTGATCGCTCCAGATATCCTGAATTCCAGCCTTTGGAAAGTGAGCAGAATCGGCACCGTCCCCAGGGGCAACCGTGTTTCAGCGTGAAGGGGAGCAGGTCGAACAGGTATTTGTCGCGATGCGCATAAACAGGGGGTGGCAGCCCGTCATACCGCACCGGTTTTGCATCTGGATCCACCGTAAAAGGAGCATTCAAGTGGACCGTCCGGACCCCGTTCGCCTTCAACTTACCGGCATTGGTCCACGAATCCAGAGAATTGCCGAAAAAGAAAATACCAGTGTCCGGCGACACGCGGTTGATGGCCCTCGAGAGCCTCAAGACTTCCTCCGCTGAAACCATGGGAAACCAGGAAGGCGGCGTCACATACACGCATTGATAGTTTTCCCAGGGTATGGCGGCATAGTGGCCGTCGATCGAGGTCTCAATCTCGTCGTAAAAGGGGGAAAGGTGCACGGCATCCGAAACACTCGGGGTCATGTCCATGCCATCCAATACTGGTTTGAGCTTTGCCCTGTTTTTGAAATGCAGTTCCGCATTCAGGTCGATCACATCCAGATCATACCTTTCAGCTAAGACCGCGGCGCCGTAGCCCAGAAAACAACTGGGGTGAAACGGCAAATGGGAAATACAGGGGGTTACCAGCGTCGCTCTCATCTTGATAGCATCGTCAAATGAATATCACACATGGCTGAATGTCTTTGTAATCAGGATCGCAGCAACCCTGCAAGCGATAATCATCTTTGACAAACCTTTTCCAATGCACCTTGCCCGGGAATTCCTGGTGATGGATCTTCCCGATTAGTAACCCCTATTTGGGTCATCTGGGTCAATGGTGTCTGCCGGACCGCCGGTGGCGCTAAGACCCTTTCCACGCACACTTCGGGCAGCGAATAGTATATCTTCGCAATCATTGAGCGGTATGTCTTTGTATCCATTTTCTTGAAAGAAGCGGTAGACGCCCATGGGGCTTCTGCGCCTGTTAAATCTTATCACCAGTTCCGGTTCCTGGGTTGCATCAACAATAAAGTTAATGAAATCATTTCTTGCTCGGTCAGTTGACATTTTGCCTCCTTTCATAGGGGTTTGTAGGTGAATCATCATCCGCTTGAGAACCGGCGGAACACGCCCGCGTCGTCTTTAAGATGATCGTATCAGTAACGGCTGGCCTCGTGTTGTTCCGGCGTAACGTTCAAAACGCCGGGTGTCATTTCCAGCGTCTCGAGGACGCACCGGCAAAAGGGGGTATCCTGGTAAAGATCGCCGTACCCCTGTGAAGGGCGGATCATGCCGTTTTCCTCACAGAGTTGGGTATATCTACACGCTGGGCAGGTGTCCTGGTCCCGGGCAACGGTGCGGCGATAACCATCGGATGCCAAAACGCTTTGAAGCATGCCGGTTTTGTAGCTGCCGAAGCTTTTCCGACTGGAATGCACCACGCTGATATCACCATTGGCCAGGACAATCATGCTTCCCTCCCGGTAGAGGGGCGGTACCCGCGGAACCCATGGCATTTCCAGCAATTCAGAAACGACGTTGGCTACCGGGTTCTTCTTCACAATTGTTCGAAATCCACCGATATTCAAAAGCGCCGCCATTCGCACCAGGCTTATGAAGTCTTCCGGCTCCAGCAGCTCCTTGGAGAGGGCAAAGTCGCCCGGCGTCATCTGAATGAGCTGTATCAGAATGAGACAGTCGATGGTCGGAAACGCTTTGTACAAATCATTTGTGAAATACGGCAACTCCGGAAGCAGGGTTTTGGTAACCGTTGTGAAAATTGTACAATGGTTGCCGTCATCAAGTGCCCGGGCAAGGCCTCGCAGCGTCCTGCGGTGGGCTCCCTTTCCCCGTATGCGGTCATGCAGGTGTTCGGGTCCATCCAGGCTCACCGAGATTGAAAAGTTGCGGTATTCAGCGAGTCGTTTGCTGACCTTGTCTGTAATGAGGGTCCCATTGGTATTCACAAAGATGGTTTCATAACCCACCCCAAAGCCGTAGTCCAGGGCTTCAAAAAAGCCTTCCCAGAGCAGCGGTTCACCGCCGGTAATATGCAGGTGGCGGTATCCGGCTGCATACCCCTCAAGAATGATCTCCTTGACTAGGTCGACGGGGAGGCTGGCGTGTCTGGAGATATCGGAACGGGCAAAACAATGTAAGCAAACGCTGTTACAGTGCGAGGTGACCTCGATAGCAAGGGCGGCTTGTCCCACGCCCGAAAAAATTTTTTCAGCCGTCTTTTCCTTCATGAATGGTTTGGCCCCTCCTGCAATGGTTTCAAAAGACAGCGCAACTCGCCGGCCAACCCGGGCAGGCTGCAGGCGTCTGCGCGCGCCGCGGCTGATTCCAGCTCGCTGCATATCCTGGCCTGCAGGCTTTCAATCACCCCTTTTTCCAGGATATAGCGCAATATCGTCTGAACGCAGCCGCCATTCTGGCCTTTTTCCGCTGTCTTGTTTTTATCCCAGCATTCCCGCAAGGCTGTATTCAGGCAAACATATATGGCCGAATGGACCCCTTGGTGCATATCGTTCTCAAGGTCTTGGATATCATCGAGCAGCCGCCAGGCGATGCCGAAAGAGCAGTAAGCGGCCTCAATGGCGTGTGCATACGCTTCGTCGGCGCACAGCCGTTTGGCCAGGGTGATGGGGACGATCAAGCCGGTAGCCATCTGTTTTCTGAAAAGATCGCAGTAACTATTCAGGGACTGCGTCTCTGCAGTTACGGCGATGCTCGCATAATAGTCGTCGATAAAATCACGCACAATATAGGCCCCCTGCGTCACATCCCGGGCCAATCGTTCAAAAGCCCGGTTCATGCGCACCCAGGCCTGGCTGCGGAGGAGCAATGCCAGGTGGGTAAGGGGCAACTGACCATCCGTAAGATGGTCGTCGAAAGCATGCAGGAACATGGCCATGGTATGGCCGGTCTGCGCAGCTTGCACATATTCCAGGTCAAGTTTGCGGTCATCGGGAAAGGCTTGCAGAAGCCAAAAAAGGATCGACCAGGTGGGTGCGTAGAAGTAGTTGACAAAATTAAGGCCGCCGCTTAAAGGGGCCTGCAGGTATTTCATCAGAAACAGGGCGGCCTCTGTCCGACTGGATTTAGGCAAGGATTCACAGAGTGACAACATCACGCGGTTAAGCTCCCCGCGGAAGGCTTCTGCTTCTCGGGAAAGGTGCACCGCACCAAAATCGGAACGAGAGCACATTGAAGTTAAATCTGTAAGCTTAGCGCCCATTCAGCCCCTTAAATTCAGGTGATATGATTCAGTTCATCTATATAGGACTGCAGCTTCATCTCCGTTAATAGGGTTCGCGCCTTTTTTAGAAAATCTTCGGCGCTGATGCCATCCAAGCTGCTGTACTTGCTCCCGGGTTCATGCAATCGTTTTCCCAATTCAAAATAGACGCCGGCAAGCTGAAGACGTGCGCCCAGGCGTTTGCCCTCCCCAATGGCTTTACGCCACCACGTCAGCACCACCTTCTGTTTGTTCAGCAGCCAGTAATATTCTCCAGCCAGCTTGTACGCTTCCGTGCGATATTGAGCTACTTTGCGTACATTTTTTAAAAGTAGCTTCATTGATTTGGCGGCCTTCTTCCGGTATTTGGATAGTTTGGCTTTATTGCCGTTTGTCAGAACCTCTTTTAACCGAAACAGATTGTACTCCAGCTCAGTGCGGCAGTATCCCGTTATTTGAAAGGGGACTGGTTCAATCTTCTGGTAGATCTGCCTGGCTTGCACCAGGCATTTTTCCGCCTTTTCAATCTTTCCGAGTGACGTGTATATCTGCGCTTTGCAAACATATAGGGCCCAGAACCCGGGACCCGACTTCTCTTCAAAATCAATGCCCTTGTTTATTTCAATCAGGGCAGCGTTGAATCGGCGACACTCCATCAGCAAACACGCTTCCAGTTCATATTTAAAAGTTTTAGCAAGATTATATTGGTAGGTTTGAAAAAGGTCCTCCAACCGGTTCAATATCGATTCGGTGATCTCAAGGGATCCCTGATAAATACAGGGTAGCGCATGCCAGTACAGAATTTGGGTAGCATCCCAGACCTCCCCAATGTCGCAGTTTCGTTTGATCAAATCAGCATCATAATTGCCTATTCCAGCCCAATTGCCCTCCAGGAAATTATGCATGGTCTCACATAAATCGTAAATTGTGTACGTGCGGACATCATCTTTATGCACTTTTTGCTTAACGAAATTCAATAGCCTGCGGCTGAACCCGAATGAAATGCCGGAAAAGGAGAATAGCGGGCTGGCACTTACAAACAGGCCCGTCCCATTTTCCAATTCCTTTAGATCGAAAGCCGTAATGGCCTTGTGCAGGAGTAGAAATTCAAAAAAAGATTTCTTTGGATTCGTTATGACCAGGGCCTTGCACTTTTTATAGAAGAGATCGATAACTTGCCGGTCCCGTTGGGTGGGCGTCTTTCTAAACTTCAAGTGGGGAATGAACAAGGCGGTGACAAAGTGCAGGCCGGCGGACAAAACCTCGATTCTTCTTGTAAAGGCATTCTTCGGTAATTTGCCCCTATAATAATCCAGGGCCCGGTCAAAGTGCCCCAAAGCCTCCTCGTGCTGCCCCCGGTTGTACAGGGCCAGGGCGATGTTCTTCTCAAGCATGGCCTCCTTGTCCGGGTCGGCCTGGGTGCCGGACTTTTTCAGATACAGGTTCAGGGCCTTCTGATAATAATGCAACGCCTCATTGGAAGCCGATGACTTCAGGGCCTCTTCCCCGGCCTTGGCCAGATAGTATTCGGCCCGTTCATAGTCCTGGCCCCGGTTATAGTGCAGCGCCAGCATGCCGTAAAATTCATGCAGCCGCTCCTGGAACAGACCTTCAATGGTCTTGGCAACGCGCAGATGCAAGGTTTTGCGCCGGCCATGCAGAATGGACTTGTAGGCCGCTTCCTGGACCAGGGCGTGCTTGAAAAGAAATTCCACCTCATCCAGCCGCATCCGTTCCAGAATGATCTGAATCTTTTTGAGATATGACAAATGGCTGTCAATATCTTTGGTTGTCGTAGCTACATTGGTCAGAATTCTGTAAAAGAAGTTTCTGCCAATCACGGAAGCAATTTTTACCAGGTTCCGGGTTTCTTTTTCCAAGCGATCTATTCTGGCGTCAAGAACATCGTTGATGGTGGGCGGCACGACCATCTCGGCAATTTTGTTGCTGATCTCGAATTTTCCGTCCTTCGAGACGATCACCCCCTCATCCACAAACGAAAGGACGATCTCTTCAATAAAAAACGGGTTTCCGCCGGTACGTTTAAAAATCTCATTTTTAATCGTGTAGTTTAGGTCTCCGAGGTGAAGCATGTTGCTGATCAGGTCTTCACTCATTTTTCGATCCAACGATTTCAGTACGATTTCAACATAGTATACCGAAAGTCGTTCTTTCAGGGCTGCGACGATCCGTTCCCCTGTTTTTGCGTGATCCGGCCTGAATAGATTGACGAAAAGAATGCTCCGAGATTCTGCTAATCGGAATAACGACTCCAGCAGTTCGATGGAACTTGTATCTGCCCAGTGCAGGTCTTCGATGACAATCACAAGCGGCATGCGTTCTGACGCTTTGGAAAGAAGGGCCCTGATATTTTTCAAAATCAATTTTTCAAGGGCCTCTCCTTCAATGCCGGCAACTCTTTGCGCATAACGGCCTAAAAGCTTCATGCCCATAAGGGTTGCCAGAAAAGGAACAATTTCATCCGCATCTTCTCCGCACACGTTCTGAATTGCGAATTCAAGCTTGCTTAACGCTTTGGCTTCACTGTCATTTTCCCAGATCTGCGCCCAGTTTTTTAAAAGGTCAATAATCGGATGGAAGGCCAGGTTCCGGCCTATGGATATCGCCTTACCTTCTAAAAGCGTTGCGTGTTTTAGGGTACCCTGGTTTTTTAACTCCGCCAGAAGCCGTGATTTCCCTATGCCTGCCTCGCCAATAATGTTTACAACCGAGCCATGACCATCAATCGCTTTAGCCAGCTGTAGCTCCAGTTTGTTCAGCTCTTTTTCCCGCCCGACCATCTCAGAATATATCCGGCGTTTCAGACCGATACGGGGCCTGCGGGCATACGTTTTAGAGCCTAATACCTTATAGGATTGAATTCGGTCCGCTATGCCCTTGAGCTTAATGGGCTTGAGAGCTTGAAAGGAAAAATTATTTTTTGAGCGGCGATAGGTAGCCGGGCCGACGACGATTTCGCCCGCCTTGGCGATGTGTTCCAGTCGTGAGGCCAGGTTGATGGCTTCTCCGGTCAAACCATGCGTACCTTTGGCAATATCTACATCACCAGTCACAACCAGGCCCGTGTTAATGCCGGTGTGCATTGTTAGTCGATTGCCGATTTTTTTTCAATTTGCGGACTATACCCCTCAACAAAAGCATGTATCTCCCTGGCAGCACTTATCGCCCGGACGGGATCATCCTCATGCACTTTGGGCACACCAAAAACGACCATCACCGCATCGCCGACGAACCGCTCAATAAATCCATCATAATTGTGGATGATTTGGGTTATTTCTCCGAAAACATAGCTCATGATCTCTTTGACTTCCTCAGGATCGAGTCTTTCGGTCATGGCTGTGTATCCAGACAAGTCAGAAAACATGATGGTCACGTGCTTCCGCTCGCTGCTGATTATGCGTGGGGCTATTTCCGTATCTGGGGATTCAATTATAGGATGGCCACACTCTTTGCAAAACTTTGAATCTTCCGGAATCTCAAGTTGGCATTGCGGGCACTTCATTTGATGTCCCCTAATGTTTCCGGTAATTTCAATTGGTTTGAGAAAAAGTGGTAGGAAATTCTAGTTTCTATATTACGAAAAGAGACTTAAGTCAATTCGGGGCCGCCTGGGTATTTGCGCCGCATCAATTTTCGGATGATCTCACCTTGAGACCGGGACCCGTATCCAGAAGTAAACCGATACCATCCCTGGATGAATGACGACCAAATAGAAGCATTTCATCACCCTCAAGGCGCCCACAAAATCCCAGGCGGCCTGTTCGGCTAATGCTTCGCTTTTCCGGTATCCGACCAGTGACTCTAAATGGGCAGGCACACCTTCTGGAAGCCTCACATCAGAAGTCTGTTGGTCGATTTGAAAACACTGTTTTTGGAGAAAGTGGTAGCCGCAAGGTGAAGCATAAACGCAAAAGGGGTTAGGCTATAAACCTAACCCCTTGTTTTTATTTGGTGCCGGAGGAGAGAATCGAACTCTCATGGGGTCGCCCCCGCGGGATTTTGAGTCCCGTGCGTCTACCAATTTCACCACTCCGGCGTAGAGTTGTGTATAGGGAGATTTCGGCTGGTTGTCAATATCAATCCGTGGCCAGAACCTTCCAAATGATGTCTTCTGAAATGGCACCGCTTCTGAGAATCACCGGGGGCTCTCGGGTAACATCCACCACGGTGGAACCGGCGCCCCCGGCAAGGTCACCCGCATCGAGCGTCATATCCACGGAGCCGGCTATAGCCGCATCCAGGGCGGTAATCCGACTGCAACCCGGCCGCCCGGACACATTGGCGCTGGTACCGGTAATCGGGCGGCCGACCGCGGCTACCAGCGCCCGGGCCACGGGATGGGCCGGTAGTCGAATGCCGATCTTCGCGCTTCCGGCTGTCAAAGCCGGAGGGACAACCGGGGCTGCCGGGAACACCAGAGTCAAGCCGCCCGGCCAGATCGCATCCATCAGGCGGGTAGCCGCCGGCGGTACCATCGTGACCAGTTGCCCCAAGTCGTCCGCGTGCCGGATCAGGAGCAGGACCGGTTTTTGGGGACTGCGCCCCTTGGCTGCAAAGATTTTATCCACCGCGGCCGCATTAAAGGCATCTGCCGCCAAGCCGTATAAGCCACTGGTTGGAAAAACAACCAAGCCACCGGACGAAATGGCCCGGGCCGCCTGTAGCAGCGGTTCCCGAGCCGGTTGTACTGGGTCGATCCGGATGCGTTTAGCGGTAGTTTTCAAGTTTAGCGCTTTTTTTGTCGACCTGGGCGGCCATTTCCGTCTTGAAGTCCGCCAGTTTCTGCTCCACGGTCGGATCTGAGCCGGCGATAATCTGGGCCGCAAAAATCCCCGCATTTTTTGCACCTGATTTTCCCAGCGCCATGGTGGCAACCGGGATACCGGGCGGCATCTGCACGGTAGACAGCAGGGAGTCCAGTCCCTGCAGGCAGGAACTGTCAATGGGTACGCCAATCACCGGCAAGGTCGTATGCGCCGCCAACACCCCGGCCAGATGGGCGGCATGACCGGCTCCGGCAATAATGGCCTGCAGGCCCCTCTCCCGGGCGGTCCCGGCGTAAGCAGCCGCCTTTGCAGGGCTCCGATGCGCGGACGCAACCAGCATCTCAAAGGGGATACCAAATTTTTTCAACATGCCCACAGTGCCCTCCATCACGCCGAGGTCACTGTCGCTGCCCATGACAATCCCAACCTTGGGCGGGGTCGCAAACCGGACAAGGGCTTTCTTGCCAATATCGCTCCGGTACTGCACTTTGGTCCAGCTGATTTTTGCAACCGCCTTATAAGCCTTTTTGATGGCGTTCTCAACGGTATCGCCCAGGGCGGTGACCCCCAGGACGCGCCCACCGTTGGCCACGATCTTGTTGTTTTTCAGCGCGGTGCCCGCATGAAAGACCATGACGTCTTTCATCCGCGCAGCCGCCTGCAAACCGGAAATGGGGTGGCCCTTCTTGTACGAACGTGGATATCCACCGGCCGCCATGACCACGCACACCGTTACCCGCTCATCGATTTCAAGGGTCGCCTGGTCAAGGGTGCCGTCGATCACCGCCTCCATCACCGGCACCAGGTCGTTTTTCAGCCGCATCAACAGTGGTTGGGCTTCCGGATCGCCGAAGCGTCCATTGAATTCGAGCACTTTGATCTGATCACCGTCGATCATCAACCCGGCATACAGAACACCCTTGTAGGGACAGCCTTCGGCCGCCATGGCTTTCACCGTTGGAATCATGATTTCGTTCATGATCCGTTTGTGCATATAGGGGTCCACGATGGGCGCCGGTGAATAGGCCCCCATGCCGCCGGTGTTCGGTCCCTGGTCATTGTCATAAATTGGTTTGTGATCCTGAGAGGAGGGCAGCGGTATGACCGTCTTGCCATCCGTGAAGGCCAAAAAGGACGCCTCTTCGCCGACCAGGCACTCTTCCACGACGACCTTGCTGCCCGCGTCCCCAAAGTCTTTTTTCACCATGATGCTCTTTAGGGCGGCGATGGCCTCCTTGACCGTTTGGCAAACGATGACACCCTTTCCGGCTGCCAGGCCATCAGCCTTGACAACAATGGGCGCCCCCATTTTTTTGATGTAAGCTTCTGCTTTTTTGTAACTGGTAAAGGCCTCCCCCCAGGCTGTGGAAATACCATATTTGAGCATGAGGTCCTTGGAAAAGGATTTGCTGTACTCAATGGCCGCAGCTTTCTGGGACGCACCGAAAACCCTGAGCCCGGCCGCCTCAAAGCGGTCGGTCAGACCCCGCGCGAGCGGGTCTTCAGGGCCCACTGCCGTCAGGTCGATCTTCTTTTCCAGGGCAAAAGCCAGCAATCCGTCAATATCAGACGCACTGACCGGCACGCAGGTGACTTTTCGGCCGGTGATGCCGGCATTGCCCGGCGCACAGAAAACTTTCTTAACCTTCGGGCTTTGCGCAATCTTCCAGACCAGAGCATGTTCTCTTCCACCCCCGCCAATTACCAGTACTTTCATAGATCCCCCCTGTTGCCAATAAAGGTTAATATAAAAAACCGTATCAGAAGCTATCTCAAAAGACGGATTCTGGTTCAGGGTCAAGGCGGGCGCCACATTCAAACCGGAGGAATACTCTACAGTATTTCGAGGATTTGGTCCGCCCTACAATTAGTAGTATTCCTTACGGAGGCGATTTACTCGCCAATTTGGCGCCCAACGCCGAGATTGGGCCAAAAGACTTTTTTTAGATAGCTTCTACGCTGTTTGCAGTTTTTTACGCCTAGCGTGTACCTCCAGGCTGAGTTCAACCAACCGGTCCAGCAGATCGCTGAAGGAATACCCCGCGGCCTGGGCGGCCTGCGGAAACAAGCTTGTGCCTGTCATCCCCGGGATGGTGTTGGTTTCCAACAAGTACCAATCCTCTCCGCTCAAAATCATGTCCGTCCGACTGTATCCCAGGCAGTGCAGGGCCAAGTGCGCAGCGCGGGCATATTCCTGTGCTTTGCGGGTGAGCCGGGAATCAATCCGGGCGGGGCAGATTTCCTTGGTGGCGCCGGCTTTATACTTGGCCTCATAGTCGAAGAATTCGTACCTGTTTCCGGGAATGATCTCAATCAGCGGCAAGGCCTCCGGATCGTCATTGCCCAAAACGCCGCCGGTAATTTCAATGCCGGCCATGAATTTTTCAATCAGCACCTCGTAGTCGTAGCGAAAGGCTTTCTCGATCGCCGCATTCAAATCACCGGCGTTTTTCACGATGGTCATTCCGATGCTGGATCCGCTTGTGGCCGGCTTGATCACGACCGGCAGCCCCAGTTCAGCCACGATATCATCACTGTCGAAAGCTTGCCCCTTTTGAATCACGGCATCCGGCAGCACCGGTAGACCGGCCAGGGTGTAAAGCCTTTTGGACATGACTTTATGCATGGCCGTCGCGCTGCCCAGTACCCCGGCACCCTGGTAGGGGATATCCAGAAGATCCAGCAGGCCCTGTACCGTGCCATCCTCGCCATATGGCCCGTGCAGTATGATCAGGGCCGCATCCAGACGGTCCGCATCAACGACCAGCTTGCCCAGGTCGGTCTTGGGGTCGTAAGGCCGGATATCATACTTTTCCTGGTCCAGCGCTGCATACACCTGTTTACCACTATTGAGGGAAACTTCGCGTTCCGATGAAATGCCACCGCTTATGAGGGCTAATGCTAGTTTTTTCATGGCTTATCCCGTTTGAGATTCTGGTCGTGATCCCACAGTCAAGGCACGTCTCCAGTCTCGTGCCCGCTACCCGGCCGAAGTTTTACGCAGGCTATAGGCCACCCGCTGAGCTTATACGTTTTTATTGGATAACGTATGTAAATTGAGCAACTGGCGCTTGGCCAGTTCAAACTCATCCTGAGTTATGAGATCGTTTTCCAGAAGTCGCGCAAGTTCCGAAAGTTCCCTGATCTTTACTGTTGCCGGGTCTTCAAGCTGCCGGGCAGGTTCGGCGGTTGGGGATTCAACCGCCGGTGCGCTGCCCGGGGTACCGACTTTCAAAGAGGCCATCCCGCCCATGAGGCTGATTTCAACCGGCCGGCCCTGGAAAGTGGACGAACGCAGCGTCTCCTTGAGCGAGCGCCCTTCGCGCTTCAACTTCCGGAAAAACAACCAGGCCGACAATGCGATTAGGGCAGTTCCCCCCAGGAATATCAGGGGCATGTATTGGACGACCCCCCGGAAAAACAACACCAGGAAACCAAGCATTATCACGAGCAGCAGATGCAGGATCAGAACCATATAGGCCAGCATGACGCCCTTGAAAACGCCTTCGCTCTCGTTTTGTTTGGTTTCTATGGCCATAGCGGTCGGACCAGTAATAATAGGCTGGCGCCCATGTCAGGATTTGGATAGACGGTCGATAATCCGCCCGGAATACTGGGGCTCTTCCATGTCTATGGGGGTGCGGCGGAGACAGTTCAGTTTGGTCACCAGATAGTTGAGTTTCTTGATGGCCTTGTATTTTTCTTGGCTATCCCGCATGCCGCCAAGCAGATCTTCGGTCTTGAGTATCTGTTTTTTCAGTTCTATTTCCGGGGGTGCACAATCCGCGTTTTTCAGCATCTTGTAAGCCATGCGCAAGTCCTCGGGAATGCCGCTGTCGTCTTCGTACTCGATCGGTTTCCCGGAGCCTTCCAGGTCATCGAATTCTCCATTTTTCTGCGCCGCCTGAATGCGCTGCTCCACCAATTTCGCAAATCCGGATAACATGCAATCCCCTTCGAAGAAAAGTATCCAACTGGCCTAAAATTGTCAATTATGCGCCCGGTGTCAACATTAAATGTAAACACGCTTGAAAAACCCCACCGGAACCGGCGCAACTCGTTTCAATGCCGAGTTGCCCGCCGCCGAGCCAAAAAAACCCGTGCTTTGTGGGGATCTTGACGTCAATCAAAGCTTCGCCATACTTTCTCTGTTCCAATTCAAGGCCCGACGGGCGACCGGGTCATTTTCCAACACTGTCAACGATCCAAACCGCTGTAGAACAGACCGGCCCAACCGTTATCCTGACAACCTGAACCAACCGGCCCACGAAGCCGTCAACGGCCTGAACCGAACCGCTATCGAGAGGCTATCTCAAAAATAGGATTTTGGTTCAAGATCAAGGCGGCCGCGAGGTTCCCCCGCGTTGCGGGACTTCCCGCTGTCATATTCCTTGATTGTGGGGCGCAACCGGAGGAATACTGAGAGTATTTCGAGGATAGCGCTTACGGTTGCGCCTGACGGCTTGAAAACCGGCACTCCGTGCCGAAACCGAACGCCCAACGCCGATATTGGGCCAAAAGACATTTTTAGGATAGCCTCGAAAAGGATGGGATGCATGCTGGTGATCTGCCCCGACTGCCTAAACCGCTACGAAGTCCCCAAGAGCAACCAAAACCTGGATATCACCTGCCAATGCGGCCGGGGCCTCAAAGTATTGCCCTGGATAAACCACCGGGAAGTGCTCAGCAGCGAAAACACCGGCGCCTGTCCCATGTGCGGGCAGCAATATGTTCTTGGGAACCTGCGGGCCGGCACTGAGATCGCCTGCCATTGCGGCAATCTGCTCACCATAAATTTTCCCGCTCTGGAGCAGATTTCCAGCGGCCGTCGTAAAAATGACCAGACCTCCCGGCTGTGGGAAGCGGAATTGCAGGGGTTGATTGATACCTCGCGCCGGATCCACTCTTCCATCCACTACCTCAACCGCCTGTTGATGCTTATCGTGCGGATTACTTCAGATATGCTGGAAGCCGAAGCCGCCACCATTGTTCTGGAGAATGCAAAAACAGGCGATCTGGTGTTTCACTCCATATCCGGTAAAGAATCCGCCAAACTGATAACTCTAGCCTTCCAACCGGACCAGGCCATAGACGAAGTGGTGATCGACCCTAAGGGCATCTACCGCTGCGTGCTGAACCTGGTTTCAAACGCACTGGATGCCTGCGAAGATGAAGGCAGTCGCGTGACGGTGACGTCCCGGGAGATCAAGGGTGAAAGCGTACAGGTCGACGTTGCCGACGAGGGCTGCGGCATGGATGCGAAAACACTGGCTATCGTGTTTCAACCGTTTGTCAGCAGCAAGGGCTCCCAGGGGACCGGTCTGGGGCTTTCTATTACCAGGAAAATCATTGAGGAACATGGCGGCCGGATTGCGGTCGATTCCGAGGAAGGTAAAGGCAGCACGTTTTCGATAATCCTGCCTGAAAAAAACGGTTGAAAAACGGGCGGCAGTGGACCCGATCGGCCCACGGCAAACTTGGTCACCTGTAAATTCCCCTTTAAATCCCGGCCCCTGATCATGTCACAATGAGAACACCCCCGTATAAAATAGACGTTGACCCCTCCTACATATTGTGGTAAACAATCACAATTCCCCTATATATTGTGCAGTCCCTCATGTCAGCCACAGGAGGTGCAATGGAAACCCACCCCATCTCACAGGGCTTCAATCGATCCTATTCCGACAGCATTGTTGATTACGGTAAAACCAATGAAATCGTGTGCTGTTTTTACACGCTGATTTTCAGGGTGGATGCCCTGGAAGAAAAATATCCCGGTGGGCATATGGCTTTTTTACTGACGCATCAGGGCTGGAGCAACGAATTTCTCCTGGCGGTATTCCGAATGGGACCCGCCCGTCAAGAGGTGCTGACCGATATTGAACGTTATGGTCTCACAGAAGTGCAGGACTGGATATACTTGGTGGAAGACGATGTCACCTGGTCCTGGAACATGTTTAATTTTGAAACCGAGGCAAACTGGCTTAAAGGCCGCTATAAAAAAGGTAACCTGTACGTGCGCTATCAGGAGGGCTTGTTAGGCTAATCTTTCGGCTTATTTCCTGGGGTATCCGGCGAACGTGATGTTTCACTTTCGTAAGCAGAACCCCAAACGCAGAAAAGGCTGCAATCTTATCAGATTGCAGCCTTTTTATGTTCATGGTGGCGATGCAGGGAATCGAACCCCGGACACTACGGATATGAGCCGTATGCTCTAACCATCTGAGCTACATCGCCGTGTGGGGCCCAAATGGGGGCCGCCCATTGGGAAGACGCATTGCTAACAGGCAATGCAGTGCTTGTCAAGCCAAAAGATGCTGACTGGAGACCGCTTTTAATTGGCCGGCATGGAACCACTCACCTCGACCGTAAACTCCTCCAAGTTGTCCGGCAGTTTGTTAAAAATTACCATAAACGGCAGCATCTGCCCCGGGTTGATGCGTGATTTAGCCCGGTTACGTAAGCGTTTTTTTATCGTCTGCAGATCAAGACCAGCCAGATCCTGATCGGCCAGGACATTGCCGGCGAGCACAATCTGTGTCTGGATCAATTTCTTGCCCGGCGCAAAGAGCTTGCCCAGCATCCGGATGGACTGTCGCGGCTCTTCGTAGGCGCTTCTGACCTTGCAGTTGATCACGAACAAGCGTCCGGTTTTGCTGTTCTCAATAAAACGGCTGTTGATGCCGTGGGTGCTCATCTTGAGGTTGCCGGCCACGTCCTCGGGGCCTACTTTAATGAAATCGCCAACATAGGGAATGTCCTTGAGGAATGGTTTAACAGGCTCCAGGAAAGGCACTTTGATGTCGGCCATATCGAGGCCCACAATCCCGCCGACACCCAGCACTGCGATCAGCACCAGCCCCAGCAGCAGTTTGACCGGAGCGCTCAACCCACCGCTGCGCGGGGCTTTCACTTTCTTCTTTTTCTTTTTCTTTTTCTTCTTTTTCTTTTTTGCCTTTTTATCATCCTTTTCCGCGACGGCCGCGGCAGCAGCTTCCTCTTCTGCTCCGCCTTCCAGGTCATCGAAATCGGCGGCACTCGGTGGCTCAATCTCAATGGTTCCGGCAAAATCCATTTCGACATCTTCCATCGAATCATCCGCCCCGAGATCGTCGCCAAAATCCAGCTCCATGTCGTCGGTCTGGTCGTCAACGGCCTCCAATTCCAAATCGATATCACCTTCCAAAGACATGTCGGCATCGCCGTCATCGAGTTCGAAGTCAAGTTCATCGTCCGCAGCGGCAGGCACGGCCACATCTTCACTCGTTTCCAGCATATCTTCTATGTCCGTCAGATCGAGATCTTCGGTTACTTCAAGCTCACTGATATCCAGGTCATCATCCGAGGAGGTGGCATCGTCGAAATCCAGTTCCAGATCGACATCTTCCGGTTCGGCCTCTTCGACCTCGATATCGTCATCCAGCATATCTTCCAAGTCGGAAAGATCCAGCTCATCAGATTCGGGTGCCGCAGCGGCTCCGGCCTTGGCGCCGTCTTGAGTATCCATCATTTCCTCGATATCAGACAGATCGAGATCGTCACCGCCCTCGGCAGCGACATCATCCCCCAGATCGAGGTCCAAATCCAGGTCAAGATCGTCTTCACCACCCGCTGCAGCAACGGTTTCATCCTCACCGAGTTCGAGGTCCAGGTCCAGATCCAGATCATCATCGGCGGATTCAGCAGCTACCGGCTCATCATCCCCCAGATCGAGGTCCAGATCGAGATCATCGGACTCACCGGCTTCTGCCGCAACATCATCTTCCCCCAGATCAAGGTCGAGGTCCAAGTCCAGGTCATCCGCGCTGTCCACGTCGGCAGCGGCTTCCTCCTCACCCAGATCAAGGTCGAGATCCAGATCCAGGTCATCGGCGCTGTCCACGTCGGCAACAGCTTCCTCATCACCCAGATCAAGATCCAAATCAAGTTCATCCTCGCCGGCAGCAGCGTCTTCAGCACCCAAATCTAAATCCAGATCCAGATCATCCCCTGTCTCAGCTGCGGCGGGCTCGTCGTCACCCAGATCCAAATCCAGGTCCAGTTCATCTTCCGCCCCGGCCGCGGCGGGCTCTTCATCGCCCAAATCCAGATCCAGGTCCAGTTCATCGCCTATCCCAACTGCGGCAGGCTCTTCATCGCCCAGGTCCAGGTCCAGATCCAATTCGTCGGCAAGGCCGCCGGCTGGTTCGTCGGCCATGGTTTCATCTGCATCCAAATCAAGACCGAGATCCAGTTCATCGTCGGCATCAGCCGCAGCCGGCTCATCCTCGTCTAAATCAAGATCCAGATCCAATTCATCTTCCAACCCCCCGTCTGATACTGGGGCAGCCGGTGCGGCATCCGCGTCGGGCTCACCGGCATCAGGATCGAGGACGAGGTCATTTTCGAAATCAAGGTCGTCAAGTTCAAGGTCATCATCGGCAGGGGCAGCTGTCTCCGGGGTTGCGGGAGGCGGCTCCGGGGCGGCTGCAGGATAGGCCGTAAAAATTGACTGGCAGGACGTGCAGCGCACCTGTGTGCCGGTCGCTTTTACGAGGCTTTGATCCAATTCGTAACTGGTGTTGCAATTCCCACAGGTGATAATCATAACATACCCTCTTCATTGAAATTTCAGATGATAGATTGCCGGCAGCTCCCGATAGGCTTCATCATAATCCAGGCCGTAACCGACCAGAAATCCCTTCTCAATCGTATGACAGGCGTAATCGACTTTTACCTTTGACTGTCGGCGTTCTAACTTGTCAAGCAGCGTGCATACCCGGACAGTCGCTGGTTTCAATGTTTTGAGATAGTTGACGATGTACGTGAGCGTCAGCCCACTGTCGACAATGTCTTCAACGATGAGGACATCCTTGCCCTCTATATTTATATCGATCTCTTTGGTAAGTTCGATCTTACCGCAAGAGATCGTGCCCGATCCATAGCTGGCCGCGCGGACGAAATCGATTTCGACCGGTATGGTAAGCCTGCGCGCGAGATCGGCCATGAAGATAAAGGCCCCCTTCAAGACTCCCACGAGCACCAGCGTGCGGCCTTTGTAGGCAGCTGATATCTGTCGGGCTACCGAGGCGGTCGATTCCTCGATGTCCTCCCTTTTCAACACAGGTATCAATTCCGGCATAACAGATTACGGCCTGGCCTAACATGGTGATGCAATTTGAGCGACAGAAATTGCCTACTTAAACTCCCATGAAATACCATCTAACATGGTCTGTTGTCAATGATTTTGGTTCTTTACAAGCCCTCGGCCGCCAGTTCATCGATAAGTTTTTTCTGGGAGGGGGTGAGCGATTTGGGCATGCTGACCAGGATCGTCACATAGAGATCGCCCTGTTCGCCACCGTTCATCTGCGGCAGGCCGTGCCCGGCCAGCCGCATCTTGGTCTTATGGCGGGTCCCGGGAGGAACTTTCAGGCTGAGGGCTTTGCCCTCAATGGTAGGTGCGGGGATGGTGGTACCTAAAATGGCATCGGTTAGTTTGATTTCCCGGTTCAGGTGCAGGTCGTTACCTTCCACCGTAAACACCGAGTCTTCCAGTAAACTGGCTTTGATGTATAGATCACCAGGTGCGCCACCATAGGGGCTGGCCTCACCCTTACCGGCCAGGCGCAGTTTCTTTCCGGTTGTCATTCCCTGGGGAATCTTGACGGTAATTTTCTCAGTTTTTCCGGCGTGCGTGTAGGATATGGTCTTTTTAACCCCGGTTGCGATTTCCTGGAGTGTGAGGCCGATCTCGTATACCAGATCTGCGCCGCGTGGTGCGGCCTGCCGGCTGCGGCCGCCAAAGGGCGAGCCGCCCCCGCCGAAGTTGAAGGAAAAACCGCCTCGGCCGCCTTGGCCCCCGAAACCGAACTCCTTGAATATATCAGCGAAATCAAACCCACGGAAAATATCTTCCTGGGAATAGCGCTGCTGGAACCCGGCCGAGCCAAAAGTATCGTACTGCTGGCGTTTTTCCTTGTCGCTGAGAACCGCATACGCCTCACTTATGCGTTTAAACTTGGCCTCGGCTTGCTTGTCACCCTTGGTCTGATCAGGGTGGTATTTCAAGGCCAGTTTACGGTAGGCTTTTTTGATCTCGCTGTCGGAGGCGTTCTTGCCGACCCCCAGGACTTTGTAGTAATCCGATTCAGCCATGCTGTTCCTTTCGCACAATCCTAACCTGTCAAATTGCTTTGTTTTTCCTACAGTTTAGCCGGGAAACTATCACCTAATAAAATAAGGGTGGCCCGGTTACGTGTCAAGCCGGCGCCGGCGTGCAGCCGCCTTCCCTGCCATGGCCCGCAAAGCAACCATCAATACCGAAATGGCGGCCGGTGTCATCCCGTCAATCCGCGTAGCCTGCCCCAGGGATATTGGCCGCACCCTGCTCAATTTTTCCTTCAGTTCGTTGGAGAGCCCGTGTACCTGGGTAAAGTCATAATCCGGTGGGATTTTAACCCGCTCCAAGTCCTTGAACTTTTCAATCTCTTTCAGCTGCCGCTGGATATAGCCTTCATATTTGATCTCGATTTCCGTCTGCAGCGCAACCGCCGGGTCGATTGGACCGTCCGCCGGTGCGATCTGGCGGACGGCATCATATCCGAGCTGGGCCCGCTTCACAAGCTGGCTGAGGTGAATGCCGCTTTTGATCGGATTGGTGCCTTGCTTCTCAAGGTATGCATTGACCGCGGCAGTCGGCCGGACCACGGTACCCTGTATCCGTTTTATTTCGGAAGCGATCTGCTCTTTGCGCGCCTTTATGTCCCGGGCATGATCTTTGTCAACCAATCCCAGGCTGTGGCCGATCTCCATCAGCCGGATATCGGCATTGTCTTCCCTCAGCATGAGGCGGTATTCGGCGCGCGAGGTAAACATCCGGTAAGGTTCACCGGTCCCCCGGGTCACCAGGTCGTCCACCATAACCCCCATATAGGCCTGTGACCTGTCCAGGATAAAGGCCGGCCGCCTTTGGACCCGGCAGGCCGCGTTGATACCAGCCCAGAGGCCTTGGGCCGCCGCTTCCTCGTAGCCGGACGTCCCGTTGATCTGACCGGCCAGAAAGAGCCCGCTCAGCGTCTTGGTTTCCAGGGTGGGGTGCAACTGCACCGGGTTCACGTAATCATACTCAATCGCGTAAGCCGGCCGCATGATCTGGGCCTCTTCAAGGCCTAGCACCGATCGGACCACTTGCAGCTGTACGTCCACAGGCAGGCTGTTGCCCAAACCACTGGCATACACCTCCCGGGTGTCGACCCCTTCCGGTTCGAGTATAATCTGGTGCCGCTCCTTATCGGGAAACCGGACAATCTTGTCTTCAAAAGAGGGGCAGTAGCGGGCCGACACGCCCTTGATGACCCCGCCATGCAGGGCGCTTTTGTGTAAGTTGTCGCGCACGATCTTGTGCACTTGAGGACTGGTATGCCCGATATAACTGGGCAGTTGGGGCATGGTGAGGGTTTCCGTAAAAACCGAAAACGGCCGCGGTTCGATTTCGGCGCCCTGGGCTTCGAATTTCGAGAAGTCGATGGTGTCGCGGTCTAGCCGCGGGGGTGTCCCGGTCTTCATACGCCCCAGCGTAAAACCCAACTCAGCCAGATTGGCCGGCAGCCCGTAGGAGGCAAATTCGCCGGCCCGACCGGCCTTAATAGAAGTGAACCCAATGTGGACCAGACCACTTAAAAAAGTACCGGTGGCCAGCACCACCGCCTTAGCCTGGTATCCAAATCCGGTGGCGTCTGTTATCCCGACCACGCGATCATTTTCAACCACTAGTCGCTCCACCATGGCCTGCTTGAGATCCAGTTTGGCCTGGGCTTCGATGATGGCCTTCATCACCCGGTGGTAGCGGTTTTTGTCGTTCTGCGTGCGGGAGGACTGGACCGCCGGTCCCTTGCGCGTATTGAGCACCCGATACTGGATAGCGGTCTGATCGGTCACCCGGGCCATCTGCCCGCCGAGGGCGTCGATCTCGCGCACCAGCTGCCCCTTGGCCATGCCCCCGATGGACGGGCTGCAGGGCATGGCGGCCACCTTGTCGAGGTCTATGGCCAACAGCAGGACGCTGCATCCCATCCGGGCCGCAGCCAGGGCCGCCTCGCAACCGGCATGACCGGCGCCCACCACGATGATATCGTATTTTTTCGTATCTACCGTCATAAGCAAATTGTTCCCGGTTCCCCGCTCCGGGTTCCGGAGTGCATCTTTAGCGATCAGCTTTTAGCTTTTGGCCATCAGCCTTCGGTCTTCAGTCTTTCAGCTTTTTACTTCAGCCTTCTACATTCTGTCTATCAACCTGCGGCCCTTGGGCCGCATCCATATTTACAATTTTTTCAGTGGAATGTATATAAGGACATCAACCCGTGAAGTCAACCAGCAACCCCAGCAGGGCCTTATGGAAAAGCGCTATCGGGATCTGAACACTTACTTTCGGGAGATGTTCGGGCACCGGGTTCATAAAATTACGATCGATGCCGGCATGACCTGTCCCAATCGGGACGGTACACTATCCACCGGCGGCTGTATCTATTGCAATGCCAAAGGTTCCGGCACCGGCGCGTTTGGGGCCGGCAAGTCTATCCGTGAACAGCTGAAGAGCGCCAAGGAAAAGGTTGCCCGTCGATTTAAAGCAAAGAAATTTATCGCTTATTTCCAGTCATTTACAAACACATATGCCCCAATCGAGACGTTGCGGGCCCTGTATGACGAGGCGTTGGCGGTACCGGGCGTCGCCGGGCTGGCCATCGGTACCCGGCCAGACTGCATCAGCCCGCAAATTATAGACCTGCTGGCCGGCTATACGGACGAAAACCTCATTTGGATCGAATATGGTCTGCAGTCCGCTCACGATGTTACCTTGAATCTGATTAACCGGGGGCATGATGCCGCCGCTTTCACCAGGGCGGTGGCGGCCACCCGTGGCCGGGGGATTAACATTTGTGCCCACGTAATTCTGGGACTCCCCGGTGAAACCCGCAACCAGATGCTGGCGACCGCCCGCTTTTTGGCCGATCAGGACATCCAGGGGGTCAAACTCCACCTGCTCTATGTCATCCGGGGAACCGGGCTTGAAGCACTTTATAAGACTGGAGATTACAGGTGCCTGGAACAGCAAGCGTATGTTGAGATCGTTTGTGAGTTTCTGGAGCGGTTGCCTGCGGATATGGTCATCCAGCGGCTAACCGGCGACCCGCACCCCCGGGAGCTTGTGGCGCCCCAGTGGTCCCTGCGCAAAAAAGAGACCCTTGATAAAATCAAAGCCTGCCTGGTAGAGAAGGATACTTGGCAGGGGCGGTTGGCGGGGGGATGAAAACAGGCTATTAGTTGTTAGCTTTTAGCAGTTTGCGGTTGGCAAAAGCTTTTAAAACCCACTGGAATCACTTCTGATAGACCAAATTCGGAAAAGAACACCAGGCGGTGCCTGGCCAATATACGGCTGACAGCTCACTGCTAATAGCCAACAGCCGCTACTACGTTGTCTTTTCCCGAAAATCCCGCACAAGGGCCAAAATATTGTCCGTCTCTAGCGGTTCAAACCATTGCACTTCCGGGTCGGCCCGGAACCAGGTAAACTGCCGTTTGGCATACCGGCGGGTATCGCGCTTCAAGGCGGCCAACATCTCGTCCCACTGGGAGGTGCCCCCCAAATAGGCAGCCATGTGACGGTACCCGATGGACTGCATGGCCTTCAGGTCGGGGGCATACCCCCTGTCGAGCAACCCCCGGACTTCTGCCTCCAGGCCCTCGGCAATCATCATATCCACGCGCCGGTTGATGCGATCATAGAGCCGGTCGCGGTCCATGGTCAGTCCAATCTTCAGGCAATTGTATTTTTCCTCGGCAAAAGTGTGTTCCGCCTGCAACCGGCTCATGGTGTTCCCGGTAATGGCATGCACCTCGAGGGCCCGCAAAACCCGGTAGGTGTCATTGGGGTGCACCCGGGAAGCGGTTTCCGGATCCACTTTTTCCAATTCTCGGTAGAGGGCCGACATCCCTTTCTCTGCGGCGGCGGTTTTGAGGTCCGCCCTGATTTGCGGATCGCCGACCTCGATCTCGAAAATCCCCCGGGTCAGGGCTTTGATGTAAAGCCCCGTTCCGCCGGCCACAACGGGCAGAATCCCGCGCCTATCCAGGTCGCTGATAATCCGGTCGGCCCTGGCGGCGAACTTGGCTGCATCGAAATCCTCATCGGGATCGGCGATGTCGACCATGTGGTGCGGCACCCGGGCCTGCTCGGCATCGGTCGGTTTGGCTGTGCCGATGGTCATCTGGCGGTAAATCTGCATGGAATCGGCTCCGATTACCTCGCCGTTTTCAGCCTCGGCAATCTGGATGGCCACGCTTGTTTTACCAATCCCGGTAGGCCCGCAGACGATCACCAGGGCGGTTTTATTTGGTTCAAAATTGGTTGACAAATGCTCAAAACCCATACTACTAAGGCGATTTGTTAGAAAAAGAATGGGGTGATGACTTTCGGGGCCGCCACGGCATCCCGGAATTCGTTTGTTTCTCTAAAAAATGCAAAATATTACAAATCCCCACCACCCTGGCCGACCGTGCCGGGCCCCTCTGATTGACCCCGCAAATGGGGCGGGGCCTCATGGTGTGTCTGCCAGCTCACAAGCCGTGGATAGAATTAACAGGAGATCGTAGAGATGTCAAAAGATGTTGTCGGTTCTGTAATGGTTGTCGGAGGCGGAATCACCGGCATGCAGTCAGCGTTGGATTTGGCCGATTCGGGGTACTATGTTTACCTGGTCGAGAAAGGGTCCTCCATTGGCGGGGTCATGTCCCAATTGGACAAGACGTTCCCCACCAATGACTGCGCCATGTGAATTATTTCACCGAAACTGGTCGAGGTCGGCCGGCATTTAAACATTGAACTGAAAACCCTCAGTGAGATAGGTGAAATCAAAGGCGAGGCTGGCAATTTTGAAGTTGAACTCATCCGCCACCCCCGCTACATCGACGAGGAAAAATGTATCGCCTGCGGTCTGTGCGCCGAAAAGTGCCCCAAGAAGGTCCCCGATACTTACAACATGGGCCTGGCCAAGCGCAAATCCGCTTACGTGGAATATGCCCAGGCCGTACCGTTGAAATACGCGATTGATGATCAAACCTGTATCTATTTCGTGAAAAACGGTAAATGCGGGGCGTGCAAGAAGCTTTGTCCCACCGACGCGGTCGATTTCGATCAAAAGGCCACCACCGAGACCCTGAAGGTCGGTTCCGTGGTCCTCTCCCCCGGGTTCGAACCTTTTGAGCCCTCCGGATACGACAATTACCTGTACGCCAAGCTGCCCAATGTGGTCACCTCCATGGAATTCGAGCGGATGTTGTCGGCATCCGGTCCCTCGATGGGGCATGTAACCCGTCCATCCGACGGCAAGGATCCCAAGAAGATTGCCTGGTTCCAGTGTGTCGGATCCCGCGATATCAACCGATGCGACAATGCCCACTGCTCTTCGGTCTGCTGCATGTACGCCATCAAGGAAGCGGTCATCGCCAAGGAGCACGACAGTGAATTGGAATGTGCCATCTTCTTCATGGATATGCGCACCCCCGGCAAGGAGTTCGAACGGTTCTATGATAGTGCCCGGGACAAAGTCGGGGTACGCTTTGAACGCAGCCGCATCCACACCATCGATCCGGTCGGCGACTCCGGCGATCTCCAAGTCCGTTATGTCACCGAAAGTGGTGAACTACAGACCGAGGTCTTCGACATGGTGGTCCTTTCCATCGGGCTGCAGACTGCGCCGGAGACCGTGGCTCTGGCCGAGAAACTGGGCATAGAGCTGACCTCCGGAAACTTCTGTCAAGCACCGACCTTTGCACCGGTCAGTACCAACCGGCCCGGTATTTTCGCATCCGGTGCTTTCCAGGGTCCCAAGGATATCCCCCAGGCGGTCATCGAGGCTTCCGCTGCGGCCACGGCGGCTGGTGAGATCCTCGCCGAGGCGCGGGGAACCAAAATCGTGCAGGCAGAAAAAGTGCCCGAAACGAATGTTGCTGGTGACAGACCCAAGATTGGCGTGTTTGTCTGCCGTTGTGGAACCAATATTGCCGGGGTGGTGGATGTACCGGCCGTAGCGGAATACGCCGCAACGTTGCCTTATGTGGATTATACCGCTGACAACCTGTATTCCTGCTCCCAGGATTCACAGGAGACAATGGCCAAGATCATCAAAGAAGAAGGCCTCAACCGGGTGGTTGTAGCAGCCTGTACGCCCAAAACCCATGAACCTCTGTTTATGGAAACCATGACCAGTGCCGGCCTGAACAAATATCTTTTCGAAATGGCCAATATTCGTAACCACAATTCCTGGGTCCATAAAAACGATCCGGAATTGGCGACCGAGAAAGCCAAGGACCTGGTCCGTATGGCCGTATCGAAGGTTGCCCTGATGCAACCCCTCGAAGAGGCCCAGCTGGACATTAACCAGACCGCCATGGTCATCGGCGGCGGGATCGCCGGCATGTCGGCAGCCCGGAGCCTGGCCCGCCAGGGGTATGAAACCCATATCATCGAGAAAGGCGCACAACTGGGCGGCCAGGCCAACAAGCTTTACAAAACCGTTATCGGCGAAGACATCCAGAAACAGCTGGCCGAACTGATCAGCGATGTCGAAGGCCAGGCGAACATTCAGGTTCACCTGAACACCGAGTTGAAAACGGTAGAAGGATTTGTCGGCAACTTCAAGGCCACCCTAAATAATGAGGCTGGTGAGCAGGAACTGGAACACGGTGTGGCAATCATGGCCACCGGCGCCAGCGCCCTGGAGCCGAGTGAGTACGAATACGGCAACGATCCGCGCGTCATCACCGCTCTGGATCTGGATAAAAAATTCATGGCGGATGATCCGGCCTTGAAGGAACTCAAGACGGCCGTATTCATCCAGTGTGTCGGTTCCCGCGATAAGGACCGGCCCTATTGTTCCCGGGTTTGCTGCACCCATTCGGTCGACAATGCCCTGGAACTGAAAAAGCGCAATCCCGACATGACAGTGTTCATCCTTTACCGGGATATCCGCACATACGGTGAGAAAGAATTGGTCTATCGCGAAGCCCGCGAGGCCGGCGTAATCTTTATCCGTTACGCCCTGGACAACAAGCCCCAGGTGCGCATCGCAGACGGCCGCCTGCTGGTGACCGCCACCGATCATGTGCTGGGCCGTCCGATGGAAATCGAAACGGACCTGCTGACCCTGGCGTCGGCGTTAATTCCCAACCGGGATGAAAGACTGGCCAACTTCTTCAAGGTGCCCCTGAACGACGACGGGTTCTTCGTGGAAAGACATGCCAAGCTGGGCCCCTCGGAATTCGCCACCGACGGCGTTTTTCTCTGCGGACTGGCCCACTATCCGAAACCCATCGACGAATCAATCGCCCAGGGACAGGCGGCGGCTTCCCGGGCAATCACGCTGCTGGCCCGCAAGAACATCTTCACCAGCGGTACGGTCGCGGAATCGAACCCCCTAAATTGCAGCAGCTGCGGTGTCTGCGTCGCCATCTGCCCCTACAACGCACCGGCGTTTACCACCGAAGGGCCATGGGCCGGCCGCGCCGAAATCAATCCGGTCCTGTGCAAAGGCTGCGGCCTCTGCGTGGCCTCCTGCCGCTCAGGCGCGCTGCACCTGAAAGGCTTTGACAACAACCAGATATTTGCCCAGATTTTCTCAATCGACGAAGCGGTGTAAAATTGTTACGGGGCCCGACTGGCCCTTTAGAACGCATAACCAGAGTTAAGGAGTAAGCAACCATGACCGAGTGGCAACCAAAGATCGTCAGTTTTCTCTGTAACTGGTGTAGCTACGGTGCGGCGGATCTGGCCGGGGTCGGCCGGATGGAATATCCGCCCAACATCCGGGTCATCCGGATTCCCTGTACCGGCCGCATGAGCCCGAAATTTTTCCTGGCCGCCTTGAACGAGGGCGCGGATGCTGTCTGGGTGTCCGGGTGACATCCCGGTGAATGCCATTACCTGGAAGGTAATTACTACGCCCGACGCAAATTCGCCCTTTTCACCAACCTGGTAGAGCATATGGGAATAGAGCCCGGAAGGCTCCACTTCTCATGGGTTTCTTCCGCGGAATCGACCAAGTTTGTAGATGTGGTCAATGAAGTGACTGCCGCGGTCAAGAAGCTGGGTCCGAACACTCACCACTTAAAAGACAAGGCTAAGGTAGCTTAAATGTTAGGATATGCTGATAAGATGAAAGAGGTATCCCGGCGGCTTCTCAAGGAGTGCAAGGTAGAAGTCTTGATCGGGTTCCGCCAGGGGTCCATGCCGATGATGAACGAACCGTGTTTCGTGAAAAGTGACGCGGATGTCGATCAGCTGGTATGGGACAGCAATTGCGGTATCAACCTGGCCACTTACCTGACCGACCGGCAGGAAGAAAATATCGGGATCTTTGCCAAGGGCTGCGACAGCCGTAATATCGTCACCCACATTCTGGAAAACAAGATCAAACGCGAGCAGTTGGTGATCATCGGAGTTCCCTGCCAGGGGATGATCGACCGGCGCAAAATCAATGCCCTGATCGACGGTGAAATCACCGCCGTGACCGAAAATGAAAAAGGGGTAAGGATTCAGGGCACCGATTTTGACCAGACAATCACCAAGGATGAGCTGCTGCAGGACAACTGCCGCATTTGTCATCATCGCAATCCGGTCATCCACGATGAAATGCTGGCCGATCCGGTTCCCGAAACCCCGGACGTCGACCGTTACGCCGATGTGCGCGCCATCGAAGAGATGACGCCCACGGAGAAGAAACAGCATTTCGATGACCTGCTGGCACCCTGCATCCGTTGCTATGCCTGTCGGAATGCTTGCCCGCTGTGCTACTGCCCCACCTGCTTTGTGGATGAAGCCAAACCGCAATGGGTGGGCAAGGGGCAGGAAATGGTCAACATCCGGACGTTCCATTTCCTGCGGGCCTACCACTGTGCCGGCCGCTGCACCGATTGCGGTGCCTGTGAGCGGGCCTGCCCGGTGGGCATTCCCATGCGCCAGTTCACCAAAAAGCTCGAGAAGGACGCCAAGGAGCTGTTCGACTGGGAAGCCGGCATGTCGCTGGATACGCGACCGGCGCTGGATACTTATCAACCCGGTGACCCGGACGATTTCATCAAATAAGATGCTTGGCCCCCGGGCTGCACGGTAGAAGCTGGCAGCGGGTTTGGCCGCAAGCTATGAAACACCAAAGACAAAGGCAAATTCTATGAAGGTCGTAAAAATTGAAAAAAATCGGTGGGAAACCGGACTGGATGCCCTGCGCGACGCCTACCGGCTTTTCGGACCGGTGAAGGCCAAAGAGGGGCATGAACTCAAGGAGCTTGGGCAAGGCGAATTCCCGGATTACAATATGCTCAACACCCGTCTTTCACCGAAAGCGATTGCCTTCCCGCAATCCGAGGATATCCTCGAATTTTCACTGGATCCCAATGAGGAAGACCATCACATTATGAAAGAAGTGGTCGGTGATCTCACCCCCCGGGCTGTGATCGGCATGCGCCCGTGTGATGCCCGCGCCATGGCCCTGCTCGATCTCAATTTCGACACGGAGGAATACAAAGATCCCTACTGGATCAGAGCATACGAGGCGACCACCTTTGTTGGCCTGGCCTGTGACAATCCTTACACATCTTGCTTTTGCACCACGGCCGGTTGCGGTCCCTACCATGAGCAGGGGCTGGATGTGCTGCTGACGGACAATGGGGATCACTACCTGGGCAAAGCCCTGACCGACAAAGGCCAGGCCTTGCTGGACAGTGCCGGCTGGAAAGAAGCGGTAGATGGCGAAAGCGTGTTCGCAGATAAGCAAGCGGCCGCCGAGGCCAAAATCGTCAGTACCATCGAGACGGACAAGTTGCGCGATGCGGACACCCTGGCACTCCATGGGGCCCCTTTTTGGGAGGATGTCTCTTTTGCCTGCATCAATTGCGGCACCTGCACCTTCCTATGCCCAACCTGCTGGTGTTTCGATATCCAGGATGAGGTTCACGGCAAATCCGGTAAACGGTTGAAAAACTGGGACAGTTGCATGTTTCCGCTCTTCACGCTGCACACCACGGGGCACAATCCCCGGGGCACCAAGCTGCAGCGGACCCGGCAGCGCTTTATGCATAAACTCAAATATTTTGTCGATAAATACGAAACGGGAACCATGTGCGTCGGCTGCGGCCGCTGCGTCCGTCAGTGCCCGGTAAATATCGATATTCGTAGGGTCTGTGACCTGATGAACAGCCACGCGGCCGTAGACAGCTGTGTGACTGAGGGATAAAAGGGGAGGTTAAAGACGTGCAGAATCCATATTTACCATACCCGGTTCGCATTGATGCGGTGGAAGTCGCCACCGAAGATAAGAGCCTTAAGACATTCAAATTCGTCTTTCTGAATGAGGGGGACGAGGAAAAGTTCGCCTATGAGGCCGGCCAGTTCGCCGAGCTGTCCGTACCCGGTGTGGGAGAAATCCCCATCGGCATCGCCTCTTCTCCAGTGGAAAAAGGGTTTGTTACATTCACGATCTTCAAAGCCGGGGTGGTGACCACGCATATGCACTCAATGCAAGCCGGCGATATCATGGGCATTCGCGGCCCTTTGGGCAACTGGTATCCCTGGGATATGCTGGAGGGCAAGAATATCCTCATCGTCGGCGGCGGTTTCGCTTTCACCACCTTGCGTTCCTCGATCGTGTACATGCTGGACCCCGCCAATCGGGGGCGATTTGGAAACATAGACGTTATATACGGGGCGCGTACGCCGGGCATGCTGCTGTACAAGGACGAATTGATCGAATGGGAAAAACGCAGTGACATCAATGTGCATCTCACCATCGATGCACCGGTGGAAGGATGGGACTACAATGTCGGCTTCGTGCCGCCGGTTACCGAGGAAAAAGCGCCCGAGGCGGACAAGGACACCTTTGCTATAGTCTGCGGCCCGCCCGTCATGATCAAATTCACCTTGCCGGTTCTGGAAAAACTGGGGTACACCAACGATCAGATTATCATGTCCCTTGAAAATCGAATGAAATGCGGATTCGGCATGTGCGGGCGCTGTGGGATCGGGAAAGAACTGGTCTGCAAGGACGGCCCGGTTTTCACCCTGGGCGAGCTCAACAAAACCCCTGGAGAGTATTAAGGCGGTCCCTGTTTAACAAATTGTTAATATTATATAAATAGATATCCATTGCAAAATGAAACCAACGGTATTATTTTCATATTGACATCGGATACTCAATCGGTTAGAAGTTCCTTTTCAATACAAAAATAACGGCGGAATGCCATAGGTAACAAAAATACTAATTAAGGAGGAATGCTAAATGGCAACAGTAGAATTTGGTGGAGAAACTTTTGGCGTAGATGAAGACGGGTTTATCGACGATTACGCAACCTGGAGTGAAAACTGGGTGCAGTTTGTAAAAGGCGAAGAAGGCATCGACGAGCTGAATGACGAACACCGTCTGGTAATCAACACGCTGCGCGAGTACTATGAGAAAAATGGGATCGCCCCGATGGTTCGGGTACTTTCCAAGGTTACCAAGTTCAAACTGAAACACATCTACGAGCTGTTCCCGTCAGGACCCGGCAAGGGAGCCTGCAAGATGGCTGGTCTGCCCAAACCGACCGGCTGTGTATAGTCCCCTACCGGTGATTGGGTACACAAACATCTGATCAAAAAGGCCCTGCTAAAGAGCAGGGCCTTTTTTATTGGTATCTGAATCTTGTCACTCTGAGCGGAGCGAAGGGTCCCTCCCCTCTGAGGAAATTGGGCCTAATTGCACAGGGGTTCTTCGTCGTTTCACTCCTCGGAATGACACATAACTCTGTTGGGTTTTTCACAAAAACGGTTCTGAGAGGTGCAATATGATGGTCAACGTCAAAACCAGTTCCCGGACCGAATTTGTTGACATCACCACCAAGGTTCAAAAGGCCGTCCGGGAGTCGGGTCTTCAGTCCGGACTTTGCATGGTCTATGTCCCCCACACGACCGCGGCGGTCACCATTAATGAAAGCGCCGACCCCAGCGTAAAGCGGGACATTCTCATGGTCCTCAACCAAGTGGTCCCTTGGAAAGCGGACTACCGCCACCTGGAGGGCAACTCCCCGGCGCATGTTAAGTCAACGCTTGTCGGCGCCTCGGAACTGATCATGGTCGAAAACGGCCGCCTGGTGCTGGGAACCTGGCAGGGCATCTTTTTCTGTGAATTCGACGGACCACGAAACCGCAAGGTACATTTGAAATTCATGCAGGCATAACGTCAACCACAATGGAAAAACTGAACGCAACCGACAAGAAAATTCTCAATCGCATCCAGTCCGATTTTCCGATTACCAGAAATCCGTTTGCTATCATTGCAACCGAACTCGGTCTGACCGAGGAAGACGTGCTTGCGCGACTCACCCGCCTGAAGGAACAGGGCATCATCAGGCGGATCGGTGGTAATTTCGTACCGGAGAAAGTTGGTTTCGTCAGCACGCTGTGTGCGGCCAGAGTGCCGACCGACCGCATCGATCAATTTGCTGACACCGTAAATCGCTACCCGGGCGTCACCCACAATTACCTGCGGGAGAATGATTTCAATGTCTGGTTCACTTTCATCGCTCCTTCGCGGGAGGACATAGCGCAGAATCTGGCGGACATAGCCCGTGAAACTGGAGTGACTGAGATTTTGAACCTCCCGGCCACCCGGGTATTCAAGATCAAGGCGCAGTTTAATTTGAAATAGTAAAAAGGTAGAAGGTATCAGGCTGGAGACTGAAGGGGGAAGGCAGAAGATTTGAACATGGATACCCTGCGTATTGCAGCGGCGGTGGTGAACGCCCCGATCGGTGAAATCGAACACAACCTGACCCAGTTATCCCACTGGACCCGGGTTGCCGCTGACCAAGGTGTCCGCCTGATCTGTTTTCCCGAGATGAACCTGACCGGATACGTCCATACCGACATGGCCGCGGCCTGGGCCGAATCCATTCCGGGACCCACAACCGATGCCTTGACGAAGCTTTCCCAGGAGACCGGTGTGACTATCCTGGCTGGAATGGCTGAAAAAGACAACGACGGACGGCTATTCATCGTCCATCTGGCCACCAGCTCCCAAGGCGGGATTGACGTGTACCGCAAATTGCACCTGGCGCCTCCCGAACAGCCGATCTTTACTCCCGGTGATCAGGTATCCCTTTTCAAAGTGGCATCCATGACCTGTGGTATCCAGCTCTGCTACGACGCCCATTTCCCGGAACTAACGACCCGCATGGCCCTTGATGGGGCAGATATCGTTTTTGTACCACATGCTTCCCCCAGCCGCGGCCAGACTGCCCAGGACAAGCATCGATCCTGGATGCGGCATCTCACGGCGCGGTCCTACGACAACGGTCTATTCATTGTGGCCTGCAACCAGACCGGCCATAATGGTAACGGACTGGAATTCCCCGGGAATGCCGTTGTGATCGATCCATCCGGCAACATCCTCGCCCAAAAACTGGATGACAAGGAGGGACTGCTGGTGGTCGACCTGGACGGTCACGCCCTGGAGCATGTGCACGGGCACCGGATGCGGTATTTTTTGCCGAATAGAAGGCCGGACATCTACTAGAATCTTTTTAAATTGCGGATTACGGTGGGAGACTATTTATAGATGCGCCCCCCTCTTTACTGCGCGGCCATTGTATGATAGGCCCTCTATATTTCATTCACCGCGGCGGCCGACAGACGGTGACAAGACACCTGCTCGGGCCGATATCCGATCGTGCTATTGGCGGTTTTGGGGGGTAACGTTCCCGTGTTGAAATGATCGGAGTCACCTGACGAAACTAAAATGCCAACCGCAGGGTTGGTCTGAACTGTTGATGTATTGATTCTCAGTATAATTTCATAATGAAGGAGGTTAAAGATGGCGAATAGTGACGCAACCGAAAAACAGCCCCTCTGGTTGAGCATCGAGGAAAAGATCCTGGCGCTCGATTCACTTGATCTCGCGGGTGACAACCTGGAAGCCGCGGTCCAGAAGATTGCTGGAGAGCTCGATGATGACGGCTACAAAGTCTCAAGTCTGGGCGGCAATATGCTGGAACTGCGCTTTGCTTTGGATAAAGCTGTACAGGTCGGCCACCCGATGTTGAAGGATCTGAATGGGGCCGTCGGCGCCTATACTCTTGAGGACGTTGAGGACGCCTATGGAGCCACCAACAAACTTCTCGGCGACCTGGGCGCGACCTGGCCGAAAATGACCAAGGCCGCCCATCGTGCGGACGTGATCGCGATGGTCGCAGCGGCCCGACTCGATCTGATGGTAGCCAAAGCCAAAGACATGCCCGACGATCAGGGCATTCGGATGCTCATCGGCGATAATGTGGCTTTCGACGTAATTGCCGCAAGGATGGAAATCACCGCCGAGCAAGTGGATGAAGTCAACAAGGCCATCGAGGCGGAGAAGGCCGAGGAGGCCAGAATACTCGGGTTGCTCGAGAAGGTTGCAGACAAATCCGATGACGAAAAAGTCCGGCACCTGTTCGCCAACGACGTTGCCGAACCGTTGATCGTCTCAGTCGCCAAGATCGGCCAGGACGCCATAGATACCGTTAAAAAGGCCATGGAAGAAGAACTGAAGGAAAAAGAACGCCTGGCAGCCGAAGCAGCCGCCAAGAAAAAAGCCGAAGCCGAAGGGCCCTCCCTGGAAGACATTACGCCGGAAGATATGCTGGACCACATCGAGGCCATACGTGAAATCATGGAGTTCAGCGACCAGGAAAAGGAAATCCGCACGATGTGCGAGCAGAGCGCCATCCCCAAGGCCCTGGTCGACATTGCCGTTACCGAGCCGGCAAAACTGGACGAACTTGAAAAACAGGCCGAGGGGTAAAACAGGTTCCTCAGTATTGATGGCGTCTTTTATGCCAACACATCATCTATGCTTAAAACAGGCTTGGAAGCAATGCTTCTAAGCCTGTTTTCTTTTCAGCCAGAAGTCAAACGAACGTCCGGGTACAAAAATATCAATTCCAACTGAAGGTTCGGACAACGGATTCGACACAATGTGAGTCTCGTTGCCAGGGATGAACACGGCGTCATTCTCGCCAAGTTCCTGCTCATCATCGTCCGTGGTGATGACCAGCTTGCCTTTCAGTACAATGAGCACCTGGGCATTGGGGTGGTCGTGGCGCGGAGAGGCATGCCCAGGCGGTTTAACGAAATGCTCGATCGAGATTTCGTCCTGGCTGCAAAGGCTCACCCGTTTCCAGTCTTTTTCCGGTTCGTAGTTTTCGGCACTGTCGAATTGAATAACGTTCATCTTTTTTCCTCCTGTCACTGACGCCCTGTTCAGGGCCTGCAAGGGTCCTTTCGCTTTATAAATCCGTCCGCGAGTGCTTTCCGCAATGACCTGGCGGCCCCGCCCCATATATAAAACTTAATGGGTGGCTTGGACGGGATCTCAGCCGCGGGGCTTACGGTTTCTGTCTCCAGCATTTTTATAAAGGCCGCGTGAGGGACCCATATCCAGAAAGCGCGTTCAACATTGGCGCACTCACGTCGGGCAGCGATTTCGGCAACATCTCGAAATGGAACCTCGGTTACGTAGCTGTAGAAATTGCCCGACCGGCTCGGACCTTTCAGTCGGAAGCGTTCAATTGCGTTCAGGTCATAAACGCAATTTGTTTCCTCGTAAAACTCACGCCTGGCGGTCTGAGCCGCCGATTCATTACCCTCCGGTAGGCCCCCGAATGCTCCCCAAGCCTTACGCTTTCTATCAGGATCATAAGCAAGCAGATAGAGGGCACCATTCTCCGAACACGTGTAGGGTATAATACCGGCCGCAACCCCCTTGATTGTATCTGCATTGGCTGTAGCGGCAGACAGCAGCAACACAGATAATAAAAAAATTGTCTTCACCGGTTTTCGCTCCTGACGCCGCCGCTATCGTGCTGGCACAGCTATCAGTTTGAATCATTGCGGGTTGTCATTCTATTGCGATCAAGGCCGGTCCACGCTTGCAGACCTTTTGGCGGAAACGGTTTCAGTGTTTGCCGTAAACGGATTTCGAATTGGTCATTGAACGCTTCAGAAGATACGCCTCCCGCTGCAGAGTATAAAACGGAAGCAGGCATTCACCTTTAGCTACAGAATCATAGAGGTCGACATCTTTTTCATGCTTCATCCAGACTTTTTCCAATACCGAACGAGAAGCCTTGTTCCCATTATTCGTAACGGCATAGACGCTGGAAATATCCGGCTTTGAATATAACCAGTCCAGGCTTGCAAAAGCCGCTTCGGTTGCTACGCCTTTGCCCCACATGGATCTCCCGACCGCATAGGCCATTTCAGGTCCGGCATCCTTTATCTGACCAGCGATAAATCCGCAGTAGCCGAGAAAAGCCCCTCTCTGGCCAAGATCAGCATCTGAGCTGCAAACTGCCCAGACGCCGTATCCCAGTCTCTTCCAGGGGGAAATGAATTCCTTTAAATAGTCTGAAGCGACTATTCGCTGCCCCAGTGCCGTTGCGACCTCGTCAGCCCCCGGCAGCCAGTGCATGACATCCCCATCCGACATGACTGTTGCAACCAGTGCATCCCGATCGGATCTCGCAAGCGGTCTGAGGGTGAGGCGTTTTGTTCTTAAGATTGGCATCGCTTCAGACAAAGCATCAGTTTAAATGCTCCCGGGCCCATCTAATGATGTTCCTGCAATTTGGGAACAGGTGGTCATACACAGCCAATTTTTCCCCGGTTGTTTTGTTATAAAAATAGATGAGCTGCATGCTGTTAAAGGAACGATAGGAAACCTCAGCATACTTTAAGCGTATTGTTTTGGCTCCTTTTATGAAAATAACGGAGGTGGTTTCTTTCTCAATTTCCATTTCTATATTGCGATGCGAGAACAAATCATAGCCCAAATAGGCCAGGTATAAAAACAGGCTGGAACACAAGGTGAGTATGATGACGCCAGGGAGTTGAATTCTCCCCCGCAGCGCATAAAGCGGCAAAAAGGCCAACCCGATGAAGAACACGATACCCAGCGGTACCACTACCCTTGACCATTTTGGGTGTTTAATTTTCATAAAAGCTTTTGCGGGCTCCATTGGCACTTGGTGGGCGTTGTGGTCGCGGTAAATTCACAAGTTGTTCGAGGATAGCGCTTCGCCTCACTTCGTGCCGAAACCGAGCGTCCAACGAAGTCTTTCGACAGTAGGTTAAGCGCAGGCCGATGATTGAATCAATCAGTCTTCGCTCTCCGAGCCTCACCCGACAAGTAGACCTTTTGCAACAGCTGCTAAATCCTGTTTACATCAAATGCCTGGCTCCAGCTCTCCACCAGTTTAGCGGTCCTGTTTCTCAGGCGCTGCGAAATGATCTCGGACAACCGTTCCATGAAAACGAATCCGACTTGCGGGTTTTGGTTAAAGATCGATTTGAGTTCATCCGCCGGCAGAGAAATTATCCTGGCAGGCTGAGAGCAGGTGGCATCCGAGGTGTATAACCGCGGGTTAATAAAAGCCGACCATCCAAAGATTTCGCCCGGGTCTATCGATTCGACAATGATGACACTTTCAATCGTTTCGATCCTGGTCTGGAGGGCTTCTTCATACTGGATGTCTGCTTTCAGAAATTTATCCTTAACGGTAATACCCAATTCAACTTCTCCATCTAAGACCCCAAATAAATCCGAGGCGTTTTCGCCGTCCTCGAAGATTGTCTGGCCGGCACTAAACTCTAGTATTTCCCCAAATTGAGCTACTTCCATTAGATTTTCCGTGGGTATATCTGAAAAAACTGCGAAATTGTCTAGTAATTTCTTTTCTATCATAATACCCTCCTTGATCATGATATATCCTGGTAGGGACATCATTCTAGCGTTAGCATTTGTACAGCGTCGAAATAATTTTTATTTATAAAACGCTTGGCCTCAGCTGTGGTGGTACCACAGCCGCTACAATGCATATTTAGGTTAATATTTGTTGAGATAGGCTCTAAATTGGTCTTTTGGGAGCCGCCGGCCAGCCGCCGGCAAATTTAATGATAGTGCCGGTATGAAAGGAACCCTTCATATTGGCCAGGTAGCTCACCAACTCGCCGATTTCCTCGGGTTCGCCCAGTCTGCCGGCCGGGACAACGTCTTTAATGAAATCGCGCCCTACTGGATTTTCGATGAACTTCGCCTTGGGAAAGTAGGCTTCACTATACAGGTAATTGGGCGCTATCGCATTTACCGGGATTCCGAAAGGGGCTAACTCGAGGCTTAGCGATTTTACCAGGGCATTCGCTCCGTCTCTCGCAATGTCCGGGATAGCGCCTCCCGGCAGCGGCAGTTCGGTACGACACGAGGTGATCATGATGACATTGCCCCGGCCCTGCTTTTTAAGCCTTGGGATAGCCGCCTGCATCAATCTAAAAGGATGAACCACGACATTTTCAATAGTGGCATTTAAATCTTCAACATCGGCCTCCTCAATCGGGACATGAATTGCCGGAAAGGTATCGTTGCTGACAAGGACATCAACCGTTTTATGCCTTTCCCATACGTTCGCAATGAGTTTCTCAGGCTCCTCAAGCCCTATGGGAGTAGTTCCTGGATTATCCGCCTTATAGGCCTCCTGGCTCGTGTCATCCTTAAAGGCAGGATCTTGAGCCACGACTTCATATCCGCCCTCTAAAAGGGCCTTGACCGCTGGTGGGCCGACATAATCCAAGACGTTTGTAACCAGAGCGACTTTTTTGTTCACCGTATACTCCAAGTAATCAGGTCTGCGACCTTAGCCAGTTTAAAATATTAGGCAATATATCTCTGAACCCCATACTCTGAAGTGCTGATAAAAAACTGCTATATCGAAGCGTTACACTATTTCAAGAAATTATGGAGTTGCTTTTCAAACGGCCGTTAAAGTTTCGGATCGATTTCAGGCGGAATGATTTCATGGTTTGGGAGAACGATCACCTCAACGGTCTTATAATCCGCTGTTCTCAGTGTTATGGCGCACATATACTCTATCAAATCATCTCCAGATCTAAAACGAAAGGTTACGCTTTCTATTTCCCACTTTTTCTCACCAAACGGAGCATTATCATCCGACCATTGTTTGGCAAGTTGCATGGCCTTAACAATCTGAATTTTGCCCGCTCTTAGGTCCGACTGATCCCAGTTTAACTTTCCTTTATGCTCCGTGCTTTGGAAAGAGGTTAAATATCTATTGCCGGGCATGGAGCTAAATTGTTTATGCCACCAGCCCTGGTCTGTCTGTTGCGGCACAATTTCGTTCACATCCTTTAGGGTGTAATCCATCGTCTTAGAAAATGCATGTGCGGTGAAAAATAACAATACAACCAGTAGAATAAGCATTGATCTTTTCATGTTATAATTTCCTCTTGATGTGAGAATCGCATCGTCGGTCCGAGGCTGCCAAACGTTGTGGCGGGGCAGTTGGATTGAGTTGGGCCGAGCCTTTTTATCATTAACACATTATCATCGTATTCCGAATACCCAAATTCTTTTTCCTGTTCTTGTTTGTTCATGATTTTTACACATTCAAAGCCTGCCTTAAGGAAAGCGGCCAGCGCCCGCTTATTCCGCTTTGAAGGTAATATGAAAAAATCAGTAATCCCGAAATGTGCATATATGTAGGCTGAAAGGGTATTCAGGGCATCGCTTCCGTACCCGTGACCACAATATTGTTCCGCTTTCATCCATATATCCAGCACAAGGCTGTTCTTTTCAATATCAAGAAGATCATATCCTATTGTGCCCACATCCCCGCCATCGGTGGTGATAATGAAAACCCTTCCTTTTCCGTCACCAGCCGCACTGAAAAAAGATAGGGGGTATTCATCACAAAATTCAGGCCAGGTAGGTATTGGGTATTCAGGATATTTTGGAGGCCCTATTACCGAAGAGGTTAGGTTGGATCTACAAAGCCAATTATATATTCTTATGCGGTCGGATTCTTGGGCGGGTATTAACTTGATTGTATGTCCGACAATATCCATTCTTCCCAAATATGATATCTTTTCAGTCTATTCGTACTGGTTGTAATAAAATGCACATGTTTTGTGCGCACCGGGTCTCAAACGCCGTGTCAGCCTACAACCCTTTTTGGGCCTGCAGTTGCCGGGCGAATTCTTTATAGTCCTGTTTCACGCTATCCGGTATTTCCAGCCAATCACAATTTCGAATGGCACCTTCCAAAGCGTATAGGTAGGCGGCATTAAAATCACCATAAGAATCGCCACCAGGATACATTCTGGCAAAGGCCTTTTTTGCCCCTAATTGTCGCAATTTCTCGGGGGAATCAATTCCAGCTTCAATTAGCTTTGCCGCCAACTTGGGGCCAACGTTGCGAAATTGTTTTGCTAAATCTTTGATTGCTTTTTCCATTGAGTTTTCTACTCGCAAATGCACGCGCTGGCTGCCAGAATAAGCATGTAGCGGGCATTTGGTTCGGGTTGAGTGCGCATTCGATCAACCTTTTCAGTACATTAAATTTCCATTTTTTGATTTATCCGGCACGGCCTGGATTGAATCCCAATGCTCAACGATCTTTCCGTCGTCATCGAAACGGAAAAAATCCATTGTCACGTACTCCTCGTCGCCCGGCCAAGTCTGGTGCGTGTGAAGGGCCACCAAGTCACCTTCGGCTACGGCTCTCACAAACTCGATGCTCTTGCCCGGGTAATCCCGCTCCATTTCTGCGAAATAGTCGATGAAAGCCTGTCTGCCATCGCCGACCAAGGGGTTATGCTGTATGTATTCCGCCCCCACATAGGCTGCGACCGCCTTCTTCGGCTCTCCCAGGTAAGCGGTGCGATAAAATTCGATTGCGTTTTGTTTATTTGCTTCCAGGTCGTGTTTCATATATAGTCCCCGACTTTAATATTTTTTTTAATTGAATATCACCTGACCTTGCAAATCAACCGTGAACCTGAACGGCGGTTGCATTTGACTCGCTATCAGGGCTCACCGTTCCAAGGCATCTTGCCAGTCTTGTCGTAGGATAGCCCACAAGGCCACATCTTCAAATTGCCCCCACTTCCGTACACGCTGACGCAGTAGTCCCTCCTGCTTGAAACCGTTTTTCTCAAGGACAATGCCAGACGCCGGGTTTCGCAACATGTGGTGGGCATAAAGTCGATTGAGGCCGAGGCTCTCAAACCCGTATCGTACCACTGCAGGTACGACTTCGCTCATGTAACCTTTTCCCCAGGCTTCAACCGCCAACCAAAAACTCAGCTCCCCAAGCAAATGCTCGCGGTCGATATCGCGTAACTCAATCAGGCCGCAGAGAAATATTTCCACCTTATGTTCTATCGCGAAGGTGACGGCCCGCCCGGCTTCTCGTTCAGCCTGCTGCCGGGCGACGTACCGCTCGGCCTCATCAGCAGGATAGGGGTGCGGCAGGGAGATCATGGTATCAGCAATCTCACGGTTGGCGGCCGTCCTTTGAATTGCCGCTGTATCAGATCTTTCCAGTGGGCGTAGCCGCAGACGCGGAGTAATGATGATAGGTTGCTCGATCATAAGGATCCGTTTTAAAAGAAGTAGAACGTTGAAGTGAGCGGCGGCTCAAAAAAGTATCAAGTCGCAAGGCCCTTTACAAAGGAACTCAACTTACCTAACGTTCGCTCTACTGGTTGGTGAGAAAACATTATCGCCTTTGGGGGGCCCTATTTTTTCTCCAATACCAATGAATTCCCTTGATGATTGAACGTTCGCTATAGCCGGAACCCCCAGTATAGTACTCCCCAAATTTCTCAAACTCTTCCTTTATATATTTAGGATAGCTCGTATAGACAATGATGCCATTTTCCATGTTACCAGCTTCATTTAGGGTAAGCTTCAGTGAGTTGTCGTATATCTCTATATTTTCAGGTTCTAATGAATGGTATGGTGTCACTTTCAGGTTGGTTTTGCCGTAGATTAAATTTCTTGCTGATGTTATCAACAAGGATGAGCCATTGTCTTCAATTAGTCTCAGAACAGCTCCATCTGGTTCATCGGTTTCGAGCAAGGTCGGTCGAATCGATTGAAAGCAAAAGACAAGAATGATCAATATTATCAATAAAATAATATACTTCATTGTGCGAGCAATTGAGCTTGGCGGCAGACGCGCAAACGGGCACTTTACCCAAGCCTTTCCGAGAAAACCAGCAAGTTGGCCCTACCTCTCCGACGACTGGTAATAAATCGCTATTCATCAATCAATACTTCAAATCCACCAAATATCAACCTGCTTTTATCAAAAGGCATTCTCATCTCTTTAACTCTGGGATCTGCAAACATCTCTTGCATACCTTTGTCTCGAATCTCTTTAGATGGCCAAAGGACCCATGACAACACGACTGTTTCATCATCCTTACACTTTACAGCTTGAGGGAAAGAAGTCTTTTTTCCTTCTTTTATATCATCGCCCCAGCATTCAACTAACTTTACGGCACCATATTTCTTGAAATAAGTGGCCGCTTCTTTTACATGCAGAGTATGGGCTTCTTTATTCTTAGTTGGAACAGCGGCAACGAAGCCATCTATATATTTCATTAGGTTCTCCTAAACCTTTTTGCCGATTCGTTTCTCGATAAGATTAATAACGTTTGAGCTGAGACGCGTGCTTTTTACGTCGTTCTCCAGCGACTTGTTAGGGTGGCGAAGAAATCCATTGCTTTTTTAGCTTCAACACAAAAGCCGCTGGATTATCTGTGGATGACATTTTTAACACTCTTAAATCGTTATACTTTTTTTGTCTATCTATTCCGATTTCTTCAGATAGCTCTTCCTTGTATCGTTCGAATAGTAAGATAGCCAAATCATGAAACTCCTTCTTTCCAGAAACAGGAATCCTATCGTCAACTAAACCAAGGTGAACATGTAAGAATAGCTGATTTACGTCAGTAAATTTATGGCTAAAAAGAAAATCTACGGAATTTACCGCGTTCGCAAATTTATCTAAATGTACTTTGTGGGAGGCAATAAACTCTGAATGACCTTTCTGATCATCACAGTATTGTGAATAATGCGTATGAAGTGCACCAGCTTTTTCATATACAGTTAGTGCAGCTTTATATTGTTCAGTTAATCTGTAACGCCGTTCTGTTTCTTTTGATTTATACTTTTCTAAAGTGTAATTAGCTACAGCTCCTACAATTATGATCAATATTCCTATAAGTACTTTGTCGAGCACAATTCTTCTAACATGAAGTTTATGCTCCATTTTGATTTTTTTTAATTCACCGTTATCCATAATTGCACCCCAACTATGTATTATGTCGCCAGCGACTTTTGGGGACGATTTAATTACTTGAGGTTTTCCGCAACTAGGCTAGACTATTCGAGTATACATTAAACTGCCAGATTATCAATTTGCCATGTCATCCCTACCAAATTGGATGGTTCGTCTTGAGCGGCTTTTGCCGGCTATTATCCTGGTTATACCGCCAGCGCGTTTTGGGTGATTTTAGTTATCCTCAATTTCAGGCATCGTTTTTGCCGAATTTTGCAGGTACCGGTTGTAAGAAAAGACAAGCGCTTGAAATGTATAAGTAAATTTCAACGACGAGTATTATCGACAGGATTGGATGGGTAGGGGCTTTTGTAAACCATATGAAGTCACGGATTGTAAGAAAAGGCTACAATCAGTTGCAGTTAAGGCTTGGTTGGCGCAACAATCAGCTTGTTGCCGCTATGGGTAATTTTTAGACCGAATCCGGGCAGGGTGTCCGACACGGGGCGGCCGAAGAGAAAATCGAGCAGGGCCGGCTCCGGGCGGCCTTTTTCGATTATAAGCGCCCGCAGGTGCGCATCGTAGCTGACCATCTTCACCAGGCTGTCGGCTGCTGATTTATCATGCTCCTCTTGCAAGTGGGCAGCCAGGTTGGCCAGATCATGATAATTGCATTTTTGCTCGTGCACTTCCACGAGGTCCCACAGTTCGGGGACTGAATCCAAAAGATCTTTACGCGTCAGGCGTCCCTGGTCGTAGAGCGCTTCGATGGCAGCCGTGTCGCGGCAATTGAGGACCCGGCATTCGAGGGGTCGGTTTGCATAAATGGAGCAGCCTTTCGATTCAGCATCGTAGTAGCAACATGTCCAGGCTTGCCCAGCTCCCTTTATTTTAATCAACTCAGCTGCCACCGGCGCCAGGGTACCTTTTACATTGTCGCGGGCCATCTCCCCCTTACGGATCGTGTATAGATCCTTCAGAGGGAGCTTGCCGCTTTGCACCAGTTCCAGGTCCTCCTGGTGCAGGGCCGGACCGCCGGACTCGCAGCAGGTGCCGCAGCGCTGACATTCAATATCACTATTCATCAGTACCCTATTTCCCAACAAAAGCCGTGTGGCGAAAGTACCTGTTTAATCTTAACGTCGGGACAACAAATTCGAAATACGAAACGCGAAGCCCGAAACAAATTCGAAATTCTAAAAACCAAATGACAAAAGCCTACTGTCACCAATTACTGGTTTTGTTTGTTTTTTGGGTCATTGGAATTTGATTTATTTTGTTTCGGATTTGCGGCGTTGGCCTTGAGCCCATTCCGATATTCAGATTTCGTGCTTTGCCCTGATTTGCTTTAAAGGAGTCCATCAAAGAAATCATTGCCTTTGTCATCTACCAAGATAAAGGCGGGGAAGTCCTTCACGGTGATCATGAAAATGGCCTCCATGCCCAGTTCCGGGTATTCCAGAACTTCGACGTTGGTGATGCACTCCTTACCGAGCCGGGCCGCCGGGCCGCCGATGGAGCCCAGGTAGAATCCGCCGTATTTTTTACAGGCATCCGTTACCTGCTGGGAGCGGTTGCCCTTGGCCAGCATGACCATGCTCCCGCCCTGCTCCTGGAAGATCGGTACATAGGGATCCATGCGAGCGGCGGTAGTCGGCCCGAAGGAGCCCGAAGCATACCCTTCGGGTGTCTTGGCCGGACCGGCGTAGTAGATGATGTGGTTTTTGATGTAATCGGGCAGGCCTGCGCCACTGTCCAGGCATTCTTTGAGCTTGGCGTGGGCTATATCTCGGCCCACGATGATTTTACCGGTCAGCGCGAGCGGCGTGGCCACGGGATACTGGGTCAGGATCTTGCGGATCTCATCCATGGGCTGGTTCAGGTCGATCTGGACCGGTTCCTGCCCGGTCACATCCACTTCCGGCAGGTATTTGGCCGGATCGGTTTCCAGCTGCTCCAAGAAAACGCCCTGGCTGGTGATTTTAGCCTTGATGTTCCGATCGGCGCTACAGCTTACGCCGATGCCGATGGGACAGGAGGCCCCATGCCGCGGCAAACGGATCACCCGGGTCTCCAGGCAGAAATACTTCCCACCGAACTGCGCGCCGATTCCCAGTTTCTGCGAAATTTCCAGCATCTTGGCTTCCATGTCCAGATCACGGAAAGCCCTTCCACTCTCACTGCCGGAAGTGGGCAGGTTGTCCAGGTAGCCGGCTGATGCCAGTTTCACAGTCTTGAGCGTCATTTCCGCCGAGGTGCCCCCAACCACGAATGCCAGGTGGTAGGGCGGACAGGCCGCCGTCCCCAAGGTTTTCATCTTGGCTTCCATGAAGGCGTAAAGGCTGTCCGGGTTCAGCACCGCCTTGGTCTCTTGAAAAAGGTAGCTTTTATTGGCTGACCCGCCGCCCTTGGCCATGAACAGGAACTTGTAGGCGTTCCCCACGGTGGCATAAAGCTCGATCTGGGCCGGCAGGTTGCAGCCGGTGTTCTTTTCAGCGAACATGGTCAGAGGCGCGTTTTGCGAATACCGCAGGTTGTTGCGGGTATAGGCATTGTAGACGCCCTTGCTGAGCATCTCTTCGTTAGAGAAATCCGCCCAGACCTGCTGCCCTTTCTTGCCCATGATGATGGCCGTACCGGTGTCCTGGCACATGGGAAATTCCATATCAGCCGCAATCACGGCATTTTTAATCATCTCAAGGGCCACCAGTCGATCGTTTTCAGAAGCTTCCGGATCCTTGAATATCTCTTGCAGCAGGGCCAGGTGCGAAGGCCTCAGCATATGGGAGACGTCCTTAAAGGCCTGTTCAGCCAGCAATTCGAGCGCTTCGGGCTCCACCACGAGCACTTTTTTGCCGTTGACGGTGGTCTCGGATACATGTTGATCCGTTAACAGGCGATATTGGGTTTCGTCTTCACCGTAAGAAAATAAGGGTTCGTAAGTGAACTCGGTCATGGGGTTCTCCTTTAACCAACCTTGCCGTATGTTAATACCATTCAGGTTATGGTTCCAGGTTCCCCGTGCAACGTTACGGGTTAAGACCTTTCAGTCTCTGAACCCTGAACGGGGAACCTTGAACCGTAAAAAATGAACTTTAAAAGCATATGCGCCACGGTGTCAAGCGGTTTAGTCTGTCAACGGTGTTGAAAAGATCGGGGCTGCACGGGCTATGCCTGGCTCAGAAAAGCATATGTGACCCTCTCATGGCGAATACGCCCGGAGGGGCGTGGAATGGGGTTTGGGTGCTGAAGTCAAAATAAAAGCTGTTTAACATCTTTCCTCGTGTCCAATTCTGCTTTGGGTAAAATGAAATCCATGGTAATCGAACTCACTAACGCGATCGGTGTCGAGCGCTGCCCTCAACTTCGAAACCCGATCCCGATTTCGATTTCGATTGGGGTGCCGCTTGGACAAGTGTCTCAACTTCCAGCTTTCCACCGCGTGTAGAGAACGTTATCGCGCCATCAATATCCGTCCGGTAGACCCGGCAACCGATTTTCTCAAGTCGTCTGAGCACGGTTTTTGACGGTAACCTGAAGCGGTTTTTCCATCCGGCAGATATAACTGCCACTTCAGGAGTCACGGCCTCTAAAAGCACGGCGCTGCTCGAAGTCCGGCTGCCATGATGAGGCACGCAGAGAATACTGCTCTGCAGCCGGGCTCCCGCCAGGTGCACCAATTCCCCTTCGGCCCGCCGCATGATATCACCGGTAAACAGGAAAGCGACTTCATCCAGGGCCACCCGCAGGACGAGGGAATTATTGTTGGTCCGCCGCCAGGCTTCGGTTCTGCTGCGGTCTAAAAAATCCTGCGGCGGATAAAGACGGGTAACCCGGACGCCGCCGATATCTACCTCCACGGGCAGGTCCGCATACGCCGGCATTGCAATTTTTTGCGTTTTAACAATCTGCATGAAGCGACGATAGCCGCTTGTAGGCGCACTTTCTCCGTTGGTCCAAATTTCCCCGACGCCAAACCGGTCGACAATATACAGCAGCCCGTTTAAATGGTCACTGTTGGGATGGGTCAATACCACGGTATCCACCGTCATTATCTTGCGGGCCCACAGAAAAGGTGCCACCACCCGGGCCCCGATGTCGAAGAGGGAATTGTCGGTATAGCCACCCCCATCGATCAACATGGTTCGGCCGCCCGGAAATTCCAGGAGGGCCGCACTGCCCTGGCGCACATCGATAAAGGTCACCCTCAGATCCCGGTGCCAGAAACGATATTGCAGCCAATAAAACACATCCCCGATCAAGAGTAAGCTTACCACCACAACCCCCAGCCGGACACAGCTTAAAAAACGACCCGGCGGCGCTGGATCGTCCCCTTTCAATCCACTGGATGGACAACCGTAGCTGAGTTTCACCCATTGTAAGCCCAGGACAAGCAGGCAAAGCACACAGCCTACCTCGAACCAGTTGAGCGTGACCGCATGCATGGATATCCAATTGAGGCCAATCAGGATATCAGCCAGATCCAGCGCCCGGGCCAGTACAAATCCGGCGGCCTGCAGCAGCTTGCCGGCCAGAAGAGGTGCAAGGGGCAACAGAATGCTGGCTGTCAACGCCAGAGGAACGGTAATAAATCCGATCAGCGGGATATAAATGAAGTTGGTCAACAGTCCAATGCAGGAGACCTGGTTGAAATAATGCATGGTCAACGGCAAGGTTCCCAGGATGGCAAAAAGAGAGACCCAGAAAAACGCTGTTGCGGTCGCACCCAACCTGGCAGGCAGCCGCGCGTTTTCGGCCGGCCCCAGGGGGCGCAGCCACTTGCCGGGCAGACAGGCCAGGCCGTATAGGATGAAAAATACCGCCGTGAAAGACAACTGAAAGGATACGGAAAACAATGCGGGCGGATCAACAATGAGAATGATGAGAGCGGCCGCCGCCAGAGTATTGAAAACATCCTGTTCACGATCCAGGATAAGGGTAAGCAGATAGACACTTACCATGATGACGGCCCGCTGGGTCGAGGGAGAAAAGCCTGCAATCAGACCGTAGGCCGTAGCCGGGACCAGGCTCAGCAAGGCGGCGACCTGCCGCGCGCGCCCCCTGCTGACCAGATAATCCGTGCGCCGGGCCAACCAGTATAAGCAACCGAAGGAAACGGTGGCTATAATCCCAATGTGCAACCCGGATATCGCCAGAAGATGCCCTATGCCCAGGCGATTGAACTGCTGCCGCAAAGGCGGGGCAATGCCGCTGCGATCACCGGTTACCAGGGCAGTCGTAATACGGCCCTCACGACCGGGAAGGGTTGTGGTGATCCAACTGGAGAGCGACGCCCGGATTTGAACCAAACGGGTCCAGATCGTCGGCATAGGATCTTTGGCCAGTAGCTTTATCCGGTGTGCCGGCACCCATGCCGAAACCCAAACCCTTTTTAACCGGAGATACCGGCGATAGTCGAACGCCCCGGGATTGTTGAAATTACGAATGCCTTTTACCCGCGTCCGGAACTGGAGTCGGTCCCCGCAGGCAATCCCAGGCAGCATGCCGACCGTCGACACGCGCAGGTTACCATTTGACCTTTTGCCGTTGAAGGTCTCCACGACGAGCAAGAACCGGGTGCGCTTCCCGAATCGTTGGGGCAGGTCGCTGACTCGCCCGGTGATGACGCCGGCCGGCCCGTCCGCCTGTTGCTGAATATGGCTGTGCGGGAAACAGGGCGCCGCCCAGGGTTGTATGGACAGGTAACCGAGAATCAGCAGTGCACCCGTAGCCGCAAGCCAGGTGCTCGTATCACCGGGGGCCTTCAACCGCAAGAAGACCGCGGTACCTGCAGCAGCAAGCAGCAGCGGTACCAGATGCCCGGGAAACTGTTCGCCCAGGATCAACCCGGCCGCCAGCACCAGGCATAAAAAGGCCGCCGGCCGCTCCAGGGGCAGGGATCTATTAACGGATTTCAAGATGGTCTTACCAGAAAAATGTGAAAGGTTGGTCTAACCACGCTCAAGCGGGAACCGCGGTCGCACGCATCCGGAAATGCTGGCAGTAAAATGGCCGGTATACCTTGGGGAAGGCACTTGAATCGGGCCGTGGCAGGTTTAGTCTACATTTGCCCTACATCTATCTGCGCGTCGGCGCGGCGAGAGGCCGCGCCGAAAAAAATTTATGGGTGTTTCCAAAACGGGGGTTGGAGATCATTCCTTGACGCGCTTGATTGCCGCACCCAGCTTGAAAAACTTCTCTTCGAGGGCTTCATAGCCCCTGTCCAGGTGATAGATCCGACTGATCTCCGTGGTTCCATCGGCCACCAGGCCGGCCAGCACCAGCGACGCGCTGGCCCGTAGGTCCGTAGCCATGACCGGCGCCCCGGACAGCCTGTCAACCCCGCGTACCATAGCGGTATTGCCGTTGATGGTAATATCGGCGCCCATCCGTTTCAACTCGCTGACGTGGATGAAGCGGTTTTCGAAGATGGTTTCCGAAATGAGGCTCTGGCCCTTGGCCAGGGTCATCAGGACCATGAACTGGGCCTGCATGTCGGTCGGGAAACCCGGAAATGGCTGGGTCTTGATATCAATGCCGTTCAGGAGGCCCTCACTGCTTACCTGAATCGAGTGGGCGCCCACGTTGACCTCGGCGCCGGCCAGACGCAGTTTGTTGATGGAGGCGCCCAGATGTTCGGGCTCGCAGTTTTCCACCCTAATATCGCCACCGGTCAGGGCGGCAGCCACCATGAATGTCCCCGCTTCAATCCGGTCGGGAATGATGGTGGCCTGGGCCGGCTGCAGCGCCGTAACTCCGTTGATGGTAATCACCGACGACCCGGCGCCCTGGACATCGGCGCCCATGGTATTGAGCACTTCGGCCAGGGCGGTAATCTCCGGCTCGCGGGCGGCATTGCGCAAGACTGTCTGACCTTCAGCCAGGCAGGCAGCCATCATAAGGTTTTCCGTACCGCCGACGCTCGCCACGTCAAAGTATATCTCCGCACCGCGCAGCTGTTTTGCGCGTGCTTCCACGTACCCGTGTTTTAACTCGATGGTCGCCCCCAACCTTTCCATGCCTTTCAGGTGCAGGTTGATGGGCCGCGCCCCAATAGCGCATCCCCCGGGCAGCGACACCCGGGCCTTTTTCAAGCGGGCCAACAGCGGGCCGAGCACCAGGATCGAGGCCCGCATTTTACGGACGAGATCATACGGTGCCTCATGGGAATCGAGGCCGCCCGCATCGATGCATACACGCCCTTCCCGGCGTGACACCCGGGCGCCCAGGTGCATCAGTAGATCGATGGTGCTTTGAATATCCCGCAACTGGGGCACGTTTTCATATGCGCTCATGCCGTCCGTCAGCAGCGACGACACCAGGATCGGTAAAGCAGCATTCTTAGAGCCACTGAGCGCCATGCTGCCCTGAAGGGAGCGACCGCCTTCTATGAGAATTTTATCCATGCTTATCTTCTTGTTCTTGGTTTTACGCTTGATCTTAGAACCGCGTGCCGGGCAACGTGACAGGCTCGCATTTTTCTTTATAGATTATGAGTAAGCTCAAGGGCAAGATCAAGAATAAAAAACGCTCCTCCCACGGGAGATGGAAGGAGCGTTGTTAGCTTTAGACGAATCCGGGCGTCTTAGTGATGATGCCCGCCGCCTTTACCGCTGAACGTATCCAGGACGGCTTTGATAATGCAATAGGTCATACCGACCCCCAAAATGGTCAACGCGTACCACAGGCCGCCCATAAACACTATGTGGGACATGTCCCAGATCCATTCAAAATTAAAAGGAAACATATGTGATCCTCCGTAGTTTATTAGGCTTCAGCCGGAACCGGTTCAGCACCGGCATCATCACTTGCTTCGTCATCGTCGCCTGCGGCTTCCACTTCCGGGGCCGCCTCTTCCTCCTCGATGGGATTGAGTTCGGCTTCATCCGGGAATACCGGCAGATAGCGATAGGACAGGGAAACCAGGATAACCCCGTACGCTACTGGTAAAATTGTGGTAGCAACCTCCTGCCAACTCGGCCAATACGTAGCAAATCCTTCAAATGACATAATCGGTACGGCCATGACCTGAAGTACCATAACCCAGCGGTTTATGGATACACCGATGCAGGCCAGGATGATCGCCACCGTCAATAGTACCGGATTCTTGCGGCTGGCCGGCGTGATTAGCAATATGGCCGGCACAAATCCGCACACCACAATTTCTGCGAATAAGATCCAGTAACCGTAGTTCGAGCCGGGGTTGTTCGTAAAAAAATCGGCTATATTGACCTGGCTCGCCCAGTAGGCTGTATCGGCTGTTTTAGCGATGCAGTAGGTAATCATCATCCAGCCGGAAATCTTCGCCAGAAGCTCAACGGCACTTTGTTTCACCAGCTTCTTGCCGGTGATCCATTCAATTATTTTCGTACACAGCAGGGTAAAGCTGGGTCCGAAGGCCGCCGCCGACCATGTGAAAAGAAAGAACGTCCACGGCCATATGAAAATATGCTCTCGAAAGGCAAAAGGTTTTCCGAAAAGAACACCAGCCACACCACCCAGGGAACCCTGGTGAAAGAAACTCAGGAAGGCGCCGGTGGCGGCGAAGACGGCCATGACTTCATGCATGTTGTGCGTCAGGTTGTGAACCAAGGGGACCTTGTCCAGCTGGCGGTTCTCGAGAATCAGTGGTATATACTCGATGGTGAGAACCCCGAAATAGCAGCTCAAACAGAAAGCCACCTCTGTCAACATCGAGTGCACATTGGCGTGCCAGAAAATAAACCAGGCGCGCAGGGGCTGGCCGACGTCGATGGCCAAGATCAGCTGGGCACTGCTGTAGCAGATAAACCCGATCAGCACGGCATAGTTGATGATGTGCTTGAGTTCGTCCTTGCCGAATATATATTTACACAGGCCTGTGAAAAAGGCCCCGCCACCCAAGGCGATCACCGCCAGGTCGGCCCAGATCCACAATGCGAACCCATAGGAATCATTCATGTTGGTCTGGTTGAGTCCCTTGAACCAGCATAGTAGCAAAGCATACACGCCCCAGAGCAGGATAACGGTCCAAACGCCGAGCCACGCTCCAAACTGCGGAACGGAACAGCGTTTAACGCCTTTGGGTATTAATGCAGAATCCATAAGTTCTGTGCTCCTAAAAAAGTCTGTTGCGGTTATAGAGATCGCCGGTTAACCGGACGAATATTAATGCGCTGCGGCGCGTTTTCCCTCTTTCTTCCCGAAGTAGTGTTTAAGCTGTTTCCGGACCCAATCGCGGGTGGACATATAATAGACTTTGGGATTGGTGCCCAGCTCCTCCAGAATACGGAAGCAGTCCGGATTCTGCGGCCGTCCGGCATGGTGATGATCCGGCTGGGCAATTTTGGTCACCTCGTGGTCGGGGTTGAAGAGATCCCCGAATACGATGGCCCCGGCCGGACAGGCCTGGGTGCAGGAGGTCTGGTACTCGTCTTCTTCCAGCTCCCGGCGCCCCTCCAGGTGCGCTTTTTCCAACGCCAGCTGGCGGCGGTGATAGCAGAAACTGCATTTTTCCACGATACCACGCATACGGACGGAAACATTGGGGCTGAAAGATTTTTCCATACCCTCGGGCCAGACCGGATCCCACCAGTTGAAATACCGGGCATGGTAGGGGCAGGCACCCATGCAGTACCGGCAACCGAAGCAGCGGGTGTAGATCTGGCTGACAACGCCGGTCTCGATGCTGTAATCCGTGGCCGTGGCGGGGCAGACGGATACGCAGGGTGAGTGCCCACCGTGCCCTTCGCAGTGCATACAGGGTCTGGGCAGGTAGCAGATATCGGCGTCGGGATAGGCGGCCTTATTGCTCAGCTTGTAGATCCGCATCCAGGTAAGGCTGAGCAGTTTATCGGTTTCATCCGTTCTGAACGGAACATTGTTTTCCTGCATGCAGGCCACCATGCAGCTCCCGCAGCCGGTACACTTGTCCAGGTCGATCACCATGCCGTACTTCTTGGCTCTACTCTGTCCCTTTTCGGTCGAATTAGAATTACTGTGTCCTTGTGACATAAGAACCCCTTACTAAAATGATTAGGCTTTACTCAGCTTTGCCCTGATACCCCAGGCAGCGTCCAGGCCGGAAGCAGGATCTTCAACCGGTCCGATGAGTGCATTAGTATTGATACCCTTGTCGGCCAGGTATTCATCATAAGCGGTATGCCCGAGTCCCCTGGGTATCGCGATGACCCCCGGCCGAATGCCGTCATAAAGGTGTACCTTTACCCGACCGCGTCCGCGGGGTGTTTCGATGATTGCGGCATCTCCGGCCCGCAGGCCGGTTTTCTTCGCGGTAGAGGGATTGATTTCCACCAGGGAGTCATTCCCCAGCAGAACCGTTTCCTCGACGGTTTTCATCATGAAGGGTGGATCGCCGACATAACCGCTGGACAGGCGCAGGCTATCATAAGGCATGAACACCAGTGGGTAGGTACCCTCGTCGCCCTCCAAAGCCACCATACCGGCATCCAAACCGTGAAAGTTAAGGGCGGTCAGATCGGTCGCCAGGGCCGAGCCTTCATTCACGACGTAGCCCTGTTCCTGGAGAGTATCCCAATAGTCGCCCAGCAGTTCCTGCAGGCAGGCCTCGTAGTTCTCCCAGCCAAATGCTGCGGCCACCGAACCGCCGACGGCACCGGCCAGTGAAATGATGACATCACCGGTGTGCCGGGTGTTAAACTGGGGTTCTACCACCGGTTGAGCCAGCATCACCATTTTTTCCGGGTAGCCGGTGGGAGACGGGACATCTTCCAAGCGTTCCAGGTATTGATGGTTCGGAAGAATGAGATCAGCAAAGGCCGCTGTCTCGTCCATGTAGGAAGAAAAGCTCACGATGAAAGGAATCTTGGCGAAGGCCTGCTTGACGCTTTCGGTATCCGGCAGTGAATAGAGCGGATTGGCCTTGGAAACAAACAGGGCCTGCAGCGGATAGCTGTCATTGAGCAGTGCCGCTACCATCCGGCTCGGCAGGTACAGACTGTCTTTGTAGGCGCCGTTGGCAGCACCGTCCACCCGGGGACCTGCGGCGCCTGCGGCGGCCGTGAAATCCGGCCAGGCGACCGTGTCACTGCCGTCTACCAGCTGGACGCCGCCTTTTCTATTGATATTGCCGGCAAGGATATTGAGTGTATGCACCGCCATGGCTTCACCGACACTGCCCGGCGTCGTGCCCCGGCCCTTGCCGTAGAGGGCCAGCGGGTTGTCCGCCCGGGCAAAAGCCCCGGCCAGACTGATGATGACATCCTCGTCCAAACCCGTCACGTCGGCCACCTTCGTGGGGTAGTAACCTGCCAGGGCATTCTTCAGGGTGCCGAATCCCTTACCGAGTTCCGGATGGGGATGCTTTTTGAGTATCAGGTGAGCCAGGCCCAGGGCCAGCGTGGCCTCGGTGCCCGGTTTGATGGGCAGCCATTGATCGGCCTTGGCGGCGGTGATGGATTTGCGCGCCTCGGCCTGGACAAATTTTGCCCCGGCCGCCTTCCAGGCACTGTTGGCTTTGATCATCCGGACCGGAGCACCCCAGCCCTGGATAACGCCGGATCCAAAACTGATCACAAAATCAGCATTTTCCACATCGAAGCCGGTCGCAGCAGCCAAACCATGCATTTTCTTGACGGCCAGTTCATACGCGTCTTCGCTGGCCGGCATTTTAATGAAATTTGGTGAACCATACGCCTGCAGAAACCGCTTGAGCAGACCGGGGACGGTACCGCGATCCGTATCGGCGATGCAAGCTACGCCTTTGGTTTTGTCGGCCGCTGCGATTTCATTCAACTTCTGGGTAACTTCTTCTATCGCTGCGTCCCAGGAAATTTTTTCCCATTGGCCGGCGCCACGGGCACCAACTCTTTTCATCGGCTGTTTGACCCGGGTCGGCCCATAGAGCAGTTGGAGACCGGAAAGACCGAGCAGACAGATACCGCCGTCATTGACCGGGTGACCGCTCTGGCCCTCGATTTTGATAGCCCGGTCGTCTACTTTCCGAACCGAAATGCCGCATCCGCCCGGACAGAGGTCGCAGACCGAATCGGCATAGGAGACCTCGCCATTGGGCGGTACCGGTGTCCAGGGCCACATCTGGGTCCAGATCGAACTGTCATCAATCAGCTTCCAAGGAATGGGGGTCAGAGCCGTCCCTGCTGTTCCGCCGACTACAAACGACAAGAAACTTCTTCTGTCAATTTTCATGAATTCTACCCCTTACATGTATCGTGTACGCCCGGTGTGTACTTCCCATCGGGCACAATCGCCAATTACTTGTGGCAGACAAAACAAGCGCCTCTTTGGGTCTGGACGCTGGTGCCTATACCTTTGTGGGTCGTACCCGGAAACGCCGTGGCCGCTATTTCTCCAAAATGACGGCTAATCTCGGTGGACATACCACCCTGTGCGCCGGGATCGAATTTCGTATTCTGGTGGCATTCCGCGCAGTCATCCATCTTCATGCGGTCCCAGCTGTTCTTTTTGAGGCCGGCCATATTATAGCCCCAGATATTGCAGCTGTAGCCGGTAATCCGATTTTCCTCGTAAATCGGCGAGCGTTCGGATTCACCGATATGCCCGTGGCAGGTCACGCAATCGTTTTTGGCCATCAGCACGTGGGCCGCATGGGAAAAGTACACGCAGGGTGGCTGCTTGGAGTATACCAGCCAGGGGACTTCGCGCTCTTTCTCTACATACTCGGCTACGAATATGGCCTCCTCCTCAGTCTCTCCCAGCACTTCCTCGTGGCATTCCATACAGGAGGCCAGCTTGGGGATACCGGAGAAAGATCCGTCCTCCCGGAAGTAGTGACAGCTCTGGCATCCGTCATCAACCTCTTCGACATGCAGGGCATGGTTGAAATTAATAGGTTGCCGTTTTTGGGAGTAGAGAACCTTTGGAAAAATCACCCACCCGATAATGAGGCTAACCACCAGTCCGGCAATGAAAAACAGGATAATCGGCCCTCCGGCGCCATCATCCGCCCCATTGGCTGAGTCTTCTGAAACTGCTTGAGCTTTTTCATCGATTTTACTCATGGAAACTCCGTAACACTGCGGTTTGTGGTTTCAATTGCCGGCACGAGGGGGTTTTTAAGGCAAGACCCCTAGCGCTGACCCTGACAACGCAAAACAGGTCCCTGTATGCCGGTTCGCCCGAGCCGGCAGATGGGTGCCTGTATTTCCCTGAAAGCACTGAAAGTGCGCCTTCAGATGGAAAAATAATTTGGGCTTGTGTACATTGGAAGCACGTTTTTGTCAAGCGAAATCATTTCTCGAAAGGCGCCTTGAACGTCTTCCCGAAACCCGTCCAACGCGCCGGGATTTGGCATCCAAACAATTGAAAATAAACAATTTTTAAACAACTGTGGAATACTTAACTACGCGGACAGCTGCCCGGTCCGGCAGTGGATCCGGGCTTGTGCAGGGACTTTCGGTTTCAATCGCTTTTAGCTTGCTCCGTAACTGTGCAGTCCCGGTAGAAGATTGACCCCAAAGTAGGTGAAGAGAACGGCAAAAAATCCCACGATGGAAAGGTACGCGATGCGGCGGCCATGCCAACCCCGCATAAGCTTGGCATGCAGCAAGGTCGCGTAGACGAACCAGGTGATCAGAGACCAAGTTTCCTTCGGGTCCCATCCCCAGTACCGGCCCCAGGCCGAGTTGGCCCAGACGGCCCCGGTGATGATTCCGGCGGAAAGGAAGAGAAAACCGAACATGACGAGCTGATAATTCAATTCATCGAGAATACGGGGGACGGGAAACCGGGCCAACAAGGGACCGGGCTCTCCGTTTTCGCGCTGGCGGATCAGGTACATGATACTGACGCCGAACGCGATGGCAAACGCGGCGTAGCCTACAAAACAGAGGACGACGTGAGCGATCAGCCAGTTGCTTTTCAGGGCGGGTATCAGGGGCTGGATGCGGTCACTGATATCCGGCGACAAGGAGGCATAGGCAATGGCCAGGAAAGCCAGGGGGGCACAAAACACGCCGATGATACGGCTCTTGTAACGCCACTCGATAACCAGGTATATAATGCCGATGACCAGCGAGAAGAACGTCAGGGATTCATAGAGATTGGAGAGCGGCGCGTGACCGATGCCCAGCACGTAGGACTCCCGCCATCTCAGCAACAGGCCGAAAAGGTTGCCGGCCACCGCCAGCAGGGTCGTCGCGGTGGCCAACTTGCCCGGCAGTTCTTTTTTAAAGATCCAGGCCGCCAGATATAAAAAGGCGGCGGCACCATAAATGAACGTAACGATGGATAAAATTTGGGAGTTGTTCATGTTTGATCCTCTACATTAGCTTGCACGCTCCGGCTAGAGCCTGTTTCTAAGTTGTCTCCTGATTCAATCTTCAGCCTGCGCTTAAGCGACGCCAGATAAACGTTGTTGGGCTCACGGCCGCCTTGCCTGCCTGTCAGGCGAAGCTTATAGCGAAGACGGAAGCTCCCAGAGCGAAGACTGGACCTTGTAACAAATTCCTGATTTAGAAACAGCCCCTAATATCATCTGCCGGTCTGATTACGAGTTCTCTGTCAGTTGCTGGGCCAAGCGCTCGATCCGGGTGTCCATCCCAAGTTTGTTCTTGTTGGCTGTCCCGGAAAAACTGAGCCGGGTTTTCCCGGCAGCGTCCTCCGCCTCCACCAGGATCTGCTGGTGGGACATAAAAAAGGTAATGAAGCAGCCGGCCAGCATCAGGATGAAACCAGTGTAAACCACCCAGACGCCGGGGTCCCGGGTCACCTGCAGACCGGTAAAATATTTCTCTTCCTGCCCCACAATGGAAATGAAAACGTCGCCTTTGCGCATGCGGTCAAAACTCGGGAACCGCACGGGTAACAGGATCTGCTGGGGTTCGGCCGCCTTGACTGTCAGGGTCGCCACATAAGCCGTCCCGATATTGTGCCCCTTGAAGGTAGCCTGACGGTTTAAGCCCTGCAGGGTGAGCTTGCCGAGGTTCTCGGGGATCTCAAACGTTTGGCCAGGCTGCATGTTTTCCATGTAATTCATGCCCGTCTCTTTGCTGGTGAAACCGATAGTAACCCTGTCGGACGGAATCTGGCCGTAGCTGGATTGAAAAATGTTGATCCCCCGGAATCGGATCGGATCATTGACAATGATGCTCTTGGTGTAGACCGGGTTTCCGTTTTCAAGCAGGGTCAAATCGGACCGGAATTCTTTCGGAGCCCCGTTTTCATAAAAACTCACATCGAAATCGTCGCAGCGAATGCTGAAATCGAGTTTGTAGACCTGGTTGGAATTCCTTAAGCGGATGGTATCGACCGTCTCGCCTTCAGCAATGTTCACACTGCCCTCGAACCCGTAAAGCGACCCGATAATACTGCCCAGCAGCAGGAGCACGATACTGGTGTGTACCACGTAAACACCCAGCCGTGTCCAGCGCCGCTTCTCGGCAAAGAGGAGAAAACCCCTATCCGTCTTTTCGACCTGCAGCTTCCCGAAACTTCCGGCAACAAGTTTCTCGACGGCTGGTTGCAGATCGTCCGGACTGCCCCGGTGCTCCACCGTTTGCCGGTTGGACAATTTCCGGAATCGTGCGGCTTTGATACCTTTTCGGGAACCGCGCACGATTTTCCAGACGGCCGGAAACCGGTCGATTGAACAGACTATGATGTTCACGGTCAGGGCCAGCAGCAACAGCAGGAACCACCAGGCATGGTACATGTCAAACAGACCCAAGACACTGAAAAACCTGAAACCGAACTCACCGAAGGCCTGTATATAATCGGAAGGGCTTTGATTTTGAGGTATCAGGGTACCCAATATTGAAGTGCCCGCCAGGGTCAAAAGGACGACTACGGTCAGCTGTACCGACGAGAAAAATTTCCAAAATTTATTTATTATATCCAGAACTTACCCCCTAATAACACCGGTTTGACGCACGTCGTGACAGTGAGTCATACCAAAAGGCACCCCGTTGGGCAACTGCTTTAATGATATCCATTATCAATAACATTTGCTGCTCATAAGCCAAAACAACCTGCCATCAGGAACCGTCTTTGGACGTCACTAGAATAGTTGCTGCCCGGTCGTTCACCAGGTAGGTCCGGGCGGCCGTTTCCACCTCCGCCACGGTTATGCCGGCGTAATCAGCTAAGATATCCCGACTCCATTGCAATTGCTCCGGGTGGGTCTTTGAACCGGCCAGTACGGTGTTGAGCCAATAGCCGTTGCGGCGCCGGGCATCACGAATCCCGCTCAAGGTGGGATCAATTGCCCTTTTCAACTCATCTGCGTTGATACCAGAGGTGGCAACGGTTTGAACGATTTTACGGACCTCGTCGCGTATCACCGCAACTTTTTCCGGCGCCACCTGCACATAGGTCAGAAACACGCCATATCCGGGATAAGCGCGGCCGGGCCGGTTGAAGGCCGCAGTTGTATAGGCAGCCCCCAGTTTCTCCCGAATACCCACCCGCAAACGTTCGCTAATGACTTCGCTCAAGACCGACAGCCGCCGGGTCCGTTTTATATCCCACACATCCGCGGTGGGATAGGCCACGATGGTCAGGCCTTTGGGTAGCCGTGTCTGGACCTGGAGCGCCAGTGCCTGACCGCTTGGAAAGGCCGGCAGCCGACGCGCTGCTGCTTCAACAGTAGGTCCCCTGGACGGAAGATTGCCGAAATAGCGGGCCAGCAGGGCGCGGGTCGCCGGTATATCGAAGTCCCCGACCACCGACACCTCCAGCGGTCCCCGAGCAAGGGCCGGCATCAGCCAGGACTTAATATCCGTAAGGGTAAGTTTCTGCATCTGGTCCCTGGCCGGCAGGCCAAATCGATCGTCACCGCCGGACAGAAACCGCAGACCTGCCAGCGTCAAGGCCCCGTTGACCGATTTCTCCAGCGACAGGTAGCGCTGCTTGAACTTTTCCAAGCTGTGCTGGAAGGCATCTGTCCGGAACCCCGGGTCGGTCAGGTGGGCATAGAGCAGCTGCACCAATGTCTCGATTTCCGCTTGAGCGCATTGGCCCCGGAAATAGTAACTGTCCTCGGCCATCTTAAAGTCCACCGACAGGTTCTTACCTGCGAGGGCCCTTTCGAGGGCATCCTTGTCCAGAGCCCCGAGGGCGCTTTCGTTTACCACGGATTCGGTCAGCGGGCCCAATCCGGGCCGGTTTTCCGGTTCATGCGACCGCCCGCGGCCGAAATCCACGCGGATGTCGACCTGGTCCGCCGCGAAATCGGTTTGTTTTAAATTCAGACGCACGCCGTTTGCCAGGTCCACCTGTAAAATACCCAGGTCGGCGATCCTGCGGATCTTGGCGATTTGCCCCGGTCCGGGAGGAACTGGCAGGTAGGGAAATTGAACCTGGGTGGTTTGGGCCGGGGCCGCCACAGTGCTGGCCTGGCTCCGGGCGTAGATATCCAGAATCAATTGCTCCGGTGTCTTTCCGGCGACGCTCAGATCGGCATTCCCGGTTACCAGTATCAGGCGATGGCCTGTCGACCAGCTGTCGCGAAAGGTCGCATTTACCTGCGTTAAGGTAGTATTCGCCAGCATGGGGGCCAGCAATACCAGTTCCTGAGCCGGGGACAGGATGACCCGCTCGGCATTAATTTTACGAATCAGGTGTCGCGACAGGGCCGGACTCTGGCGGGTCGGGGCTTTTTTAATCGCATGTTCGAGTTCCGCCTGGATGTCCTTTCTGACCCGGTCGAGTTCTGCGGCGGTAAAGCCGTATACCAGGGCCTGGCGCAACAGGGTTTCTAAAACCGCCAGGGTTTTCTCCCAATTCTCGGGACTGCAATCTGCCGAAAGCTCGGTATAGCGTAACCGGTTGAGGAACAATCCTACCCCCGTGTGACTTTCAGTATACGGCGTCCCCGGTTTTCCAACCCGAGCGTCCAACCGGTTGCTCAATATGCGCCGGCCGATTTCCTCAAGCAACCGTCTTTGCCGATAGGCCCGATTGTCTTGGAAAGGCGAACTGGACCGCAGGGTTTCGATGCGCACGCTGGTTTTATCCGCCTCCTTTTCAAAATGGTAGAAGCTCTTGTCTCCCCGGTGGGCCAGGGAGCCGAAATCAGGCGGCGGGCGGCGGGAGCCCCGGGCCTGGATCGCACTGAATTTTTCAACGATCATCTTTTCTACCTGATCGGTCTGGATGTCACCGACCATCACGACCATCATCTTTTCCGGGCGATACCAGGCGTCATAAAATCCTTTCAGGCTCTCACGGTCGGCGTTCTTAATGGAAGTTAGCGTTCCAATGGGCATCCGCAGGGGAACCAGGGTGTTCGGCAGCTCGAATTTGGCGGTAGCCAACCAGGTCCGGTAAGCCACCGAATCCCGGGTGCGTTTTTCCGCCAGGATGATACCCCGCTCACGCTCCACTTCGGTTTCCAACAGCAGCGCCCCCTGAGCGTAATCGTTTAACACCATCAACCCTTCCGCAATGCTGGCGGCCGAGTTATCCGCGAGCAGGATGTCATAGACAGTTTCCCGGAACCCGGTACGGGCATTGGCGTCGGGACCAAATTGCATGCCGATGCGTTGAAAGTACTTGACCAGTTCTCCCGGCTGGAAATTCGTTGAGCCGTTAAACAGCATGTGTTCCAGGAAGTGGGCGGTCCCCTCTTCGCCATCGTTTTCATGCAGCGATCCGGCCTGAATATTGAGATGCATACTAACCCGTCCGGCGGGCTCTTTATTTTCCATGATCATATACCGAAACCCATTGGGCAGCTGTCCGAAAAGGACCGCCGGATCAGGATCCAGGTCGCTGCCCAGGTGAATCCATGGCAGGGAATTTGAATCCGTAGATCGGGCCGGTTGAGCCGGCATTTCCGGTGATGCGGTGCAGCCGCCTATGAAAACCGCAGACAACAACAGAGCCCCCATAGCCAGATACGTACCCATCTTTACATTTGCTTGGATTAACTTGTTTCGGCACATCACAGAACCTTCATGCAGAAAAATAAAAAAGTCTCCGGCCGCCGAACTTCAATACCAGCGACCGAAGACTTTGGGAAATGACTACCACGGAGCAGTGTTGGGATGAATAACTGCCCTCAGGCAAAAGCCATATTACGCTTTCTGGTAAACGCCGCGCGATACGGACTTAATTTTGCCCCTCTTTGAAAGTTTGTAAAGGGCATTGCTAAGTTGCCTTGAATCCAGGCCGGTTTTTTTCTTGAGATCGGCAATGGACACGCCTGCCTTACTTTTACCCACGACAGCCATAACCTTTGTTAGAACAGTACCAGCTTTAGCGCCGGCGGCTTTTTTCTTGGCAGGGGCTTTTTTCTTGGCAGTCTTCTTCTTGGCGACCTTTTTCTTGGCAGCCTTTTTCTTGGCTACTTTTTTCTTGGCGACCTTTTTTTTGGCCACTTTTTTCTTGGCGACTTTTTTCTTGGCCACTTTTCGCTTGGTTACCTTTTTCTTGGCAGCAGCAGCTTTCTTCTTGGCGGCGGCGGCTTTCTTCTTGGCGGCGGCGGCTTTCTTCTTGGCCGCAGCAGCGGCTTTCTTCTTGGCAGCGGCGGCCTTCTTCTTTGCGTCTGCCGCAGCCTTCTTCGCTTCAGCCTGTATTTTCTTTTTAAGGGATTCAGCCTGGCGGGTAAGTTGTTTCAGGGCCTTTGTAATGTTGTTAACCTGCTCCTTCAATTTCGTCATTTTTGTTCCTCCGTGTTTTGGGGTAACAATTCAGAAACCATGTCATTGTTTAGCAGTAGATAAAAAAGGCTCTTATTTGAAGTAGTATATATCTAATAAAGTCATTGTCAAATAAAATATTCAATGAACACAAATAAATAGTACTCCTTGGGACGGAGGGCACGATGGCTGGATCTGTATGGCGGTAGAAATCGGTAAAACTGCGCCTGGCCCGGCTATCTGTTAGCCATAGCGAAGTAATGACGAACCGAATATGAGGCCGCCATATTCCGGGCTACCCATAGGGAAGAAGTAAGCCCCGGCCGGTTGGCGGGTTGGTGCTTGGGCCGCACATAGGGGGCAACCGGATTGCAAACCGCCCGGGCCGGGCGTCATGACCATTACCACTGTTGGCCGGCAACTGGAGGTCTTCTCAAATTATCCCTTTAAGAAAAACCACCAGATAAAGAGGCCCAGGACAACAATAGCCAGAACCATCTCGGCATAGGCCCGGTAATTGACAGCCTTGCGCCCGACACCATGCTTATCGACGGGGCCAACACGCTTTTTGCAATCGGGGCAACGCGTCGCTTCGATGGGAATATGTACGCCGCACTCGGGGCATCTTTTGGTTTTTGAGTTGGAAGCCAGGCTTTCCATAACGTTGTCTTTCCTGTTTATTGTTGGTTTTTATAACGGTCTTCGATCAAAATTTCACTGTTCGCCCGCAGGTTTGCTACCAGCGCTGAAAACAGGTCACGCTTTTTTTGCTCCAGCAGCGAGGTCTGAATGGTTTTCTTTTCTTGGGCGAACCCGGCGCTATCCGGCAATTTGCGATCTTTGTACCTGATGACATAAACACCTTTTTCACTTTTCAGGGGTGCCGCGGGCAAAGGTCTGTCTGGTGACAACTCAAAAGCGGCGGCGGCAATCTGGGAAACCTGACCGATATGCGGTATTTCGGCATTCTTCTTGAAAAAACCGGTTTCACCGGTTTCAACCGCGCTCTTGGCCGCTAACCGCTCCCAATTGCCGGACGGGTTTTGCATCTCTTGTAAAAATGCGGTGGCCGCGCGCATGGCCAGTTTATCCCGCTCCTGCTGCTGCCAGTCGTGATCGACCCGCTCGCGGACCGCCGCCAGTTCAGGTATGGTGGCGGGTTTCTTGGCAACCACCTTGATCAGATAGAACCCCTGGCCGGCATCAACAATGTCGCTGATCTCACCTTCGGGCAGACTGAAGGCAGCCTGTGCAAAAGCCGGACCATTGATGAAATCCTCCTGCGGTCCACTTCGATCGAAGAATCCTGAGGTCACCACAGTCAATCCCTCCGTGGCAGCACCGGTCGATAGGGAATTGTCTTCGTAGGAAGATTCAAACACACGGTCCGCCTGTTCGTAGGCCAAGTTCTTTGTGGCGGCATCTTTCAAGCGATTACTGATTTGGGCGCTCACCTGGTCAGGTGTTTTGACCTGGGGAGCCTTGATTTGCTCCACTTTGATGACATGCCAACCGAAACGGGTGCGTACCGGGTCGCTGATCTCGCCGGCCTGCATGGCAAAGGCTTTATCGGCAAACGGTGCCACCATATCCGATCTCTTAAAAAATCCGAGGTCACCGCCATTGGCCCCGCTCGGACCCTGTGAATACTCTTTGGCCAGTTCGGCAAAATCCCCGCCATCCTGTGCCAGTCGGGCGACTTTCGCTGCCTGCTCAAGCGCTTTTTCGACATCGACCGTGGCAGCCGCTTGATCGACTTTAATCAGCACATGCCGCGCATGGACCTGTTTCGGAACCCGGAACTCATCCGGGTGGGAATCATAATACTCCAGAATATCTTCCTGGGTAACCGACACTTCGCGCGCGTGGATGGCCGGATCGAAAAAGACATATTCCGCCTGCACCAACGGCGCCGTCCGGTAGATTTCCTGGTTTGCGTCGAAATAGGCCCGGGCCTGGCTATCATCAGGTCCAGTGACCGGGTATTTGGCCGGTACAAACAGGGCATAGTCTAAATTCACTTCACTATTGCGCCAGTTATACCACTCGCGTGCCTCGAGGTCGGAAACTTTGGCGTTTTGGGTCACAAACCTTCTGACCTTGTCGATCAGCATTGATTTTTCCTGGGTGGCTTCGAAAGACTCGGGCGACATCCGGTTGTTGCTCAGTACTACCTCATAGCGTCGACGGTTGAATACGCCGTCCACTTGAAACCCGGGATACCCCGCAATCGCTGCCACCAGTTCCTGTTTGGTTACATCAAAATTCAGTCGCCGGGCTTCCTTTTGAAGCAGCTTCTGGTCAATAACCTGATTCATGGCTTGCTCATCCACATTGAGCATTTTTAAAAGATCTTCAGACAGATTGTTTCCGAACTGCCGGCGCATTTGATCCATGAGTTGGTTATAGGCAAACCGGTAGGTCTCCACGGTGATCGGTTCTCCGTCTACGGTGGCTACCCGGTTGATCTTCTGAGCAGTCCAGCTACCCACTCCCCAGAAGGTAAATACAATGATGATGACCCCTAGGATGAATTTGATCATCCAGGTTCCGGCTTTCTTGCGCATCAGGTCGAGCATGGGGACTCCTTAAATTATCCTGTCTTTAACCCCGGCAACCGTACTGGCGCCGGGCGGGCAAAGACAACTTACAATAGGCTGTCTCAAGGACGATTGTGGCGGGCATGGTTGTCAGGCACCGACTGATTGGCCCGATTTCGGGGCTGGGCATCAAATTTAACGCTACGAAATACTGGAGTATTCCTCCGGATCGAAGCATCCCGCCTTGCCCGCCGGGCGTAGCTCACAAAGCAAAGCCCGGACCCTGTACCAAAATCCGCTCATTGAGACAGCTTCCAATACTATCGGCCGTTTTATTAAACTGTTGAATTTATTCTCTGGCAACCAATTTGTCAATACCTCTGGAATTATCCTCCCGGAACGGTGGCGAATACACGGCAGAGGCTGTCGCCGACATCCGTCACGCCCGCTTGGATCGTCATTCGCGCAACAAAAAACTGGTCTGAACGGGGCCGGTTGGCGGCTGTCTGACCGGCTCCCGGGGTGTCTACTTTTAGGAAAGAAAACCGTAACTTTTCGTTGACACCCGGCAGCATATCTGTTAGGTGCCCCTTACTTATTGGGGCTGTAGCTCAGATGGGAGAGCGCATGACTGGCAGTCATGAGGTCAGGGGTTCGATCCCCCTCAGCTCCACCAAACAAGCATAGGGGGTGGTCGCCATGACTACCCCCTTTTTGTTTAGCGGTGGCAGGTGCCGGCCACCCTGTGGGCATCTTTTCAAACCCCAGATTGTGTTATATCGGTCGATATGGTAGATCCGAGTACAGAAAGTCTGACAGACAGGTTGATCAATCAGGTTATGGACACTCCAGGAGGGCTGTTATGACCCCAGCTTCTCAAAAGGCAGTACCGCAGCAAGCGGTGATCCTTTTCTCCGACATCATCCACTCCTCGGTTTTTTCGGACACCCTTGGTCTGGTCGATTATGACATGTTTTTGGAAGAATTCCAGAAAACTATGTTCGATGCGAAAAAACGGGTGCATGAACTCACCCGGTCGGACGAGGGCCAGATGGAATTCGATGTTCGCGGAGATGAAGCCTGTGCCATACTATATGCCGATGACACCGGCCATAATCTGTATACGGCCCTGATGCTGGCATCTTACATGAAATCACTTTGGTTCCAGTCCTCGTTCAATATCAAGCGGGTGTCGGAAGCCAAGATTGCTTCGGATATTGCAATAGGGATCCATACCGGCAAAGTAATTGTCCGGTCCCGGGTATCTAAAAAGATGGCACCCAAACCGGAAGGTTATGCCATAAACCTGGCCAAACGGATTGAAGGCTTGTCCCGGGAGGGTTCCCATACGAAAATGACGATTTCCAACGACGTTCGCATCCTGCTGAAACAGTTTAACATCGATATTGAAATAAGCGGCCGGATCACGAAACAGTTTCGGGGCATACTGTACCCGACTCATGTATACGAAATTGTAAATTTGCCGGTGAACTTCTACCGCGCCGATGCCTACAATGCCAAGATGCCCAGACTATAGTATTCGCCGCCGGTTCGGTGTCGGGCTGCTAAGACCGGGGAACCTGATCCTGATGGGCTTTTGCGCCGTAGCGGCAGCCTGCCTGTCGACGCCCGTCGGCGTAAGCGCCCAAACGGTCCGGTCGACCCAGACCCAGGATATGACGATCAGTCTCTATTTCGCCGATCCGGCCCGTTATGCCTTGCTAGCCGAGCAGCGACAGATACTCCGGCCGGAAACCCCGACCGACCTTGGCAAACTGATTGTCCGGGAATTGACAACCGGCCCGCAGAAGCAGGGTCTGAGGCGCACCCTTCCGACCGGCAATGTTTTGCGGACGTTTTTCATCGGCGGTGACCGAACGGCCTATGTTGATTTCAACAATACTATGTGGCAAAAGCATCCCGGCGGCATTCAAGCGGATATGCTGGCTATATACTCGATCGTGAACTCATTGGTTCTCAATTTGGCGGAAATAGAAGCAGTTCAGTTCCTGAATCTCGGCCGGGAGCCGCTACCGACGGCCGGACATCTGGACCTGCGTTACCCCCTGGAAGCGAATATTCTCCTGATAAGATGAAACCAAAAGACAAGATCAAAAAAATTAGAAACATCGGTATCATGGCGCATATCGACGCCGGCAAGACGACGGTTACCGAAAGGATTTTGTACTACTCGGGCCGCTCGCACAGAATCGGTGAAGTCCACAATGGCGAAGCGGTAATGGATTGGATGCCCGACGAGCAGGAACGCGGCATCACGATAACGTCGGCCGTTACGACCTGCAAATGGAACAATCGCGAAATCCAAATTATCGATACCCCCGGGCATGTGGATTTTACCATCGAAGTCGAGCGTTCCTTACGGGTCTTGGACGGGGCCATCGGCGTTTTCTGCGCCGTGGGCGGGGTGGAACCACAGTCCGAAACGGTCTGGCGCCAAGCGGACAAATACAGGGTACCGAAAATTGCCTTCATCAACAAACTGGACCGTATCGGAGCCGATTTTTTCGGGACCATCGAAATGATGAAAGAGCGCCTCAACGCATCCCCGCTGATCCTACAACTGCCGGTAGGTAGCGAGGACGAGTTTGCAGGGGTCATCGATCTAATCGGTATGCAGCAGATCCGCTGGCATGACGACACCCTGGGCGCGACCTTTTCTTCGGAAGAGGTACCATCCGAATTGCGCGACCAGGCCCGCGCGTACCATGAATTGTTAATTGAAACGCTGGCCGAAACGGATGACGCGATTATGGAGGCCTACCTCGCCGAGGAAGAGATCAACCCCAAAATGCTCGTGGCCGCCATTCGCAAGGCCACCATCGACCTCGAGCTGGTCCCTATCTTATGCGGCAGCGCCTTGAAGAACAGGGGTGTGCAACCTCTGCTGGATGCCATCATCGATTATCTGCCGAGCCCTCTGGATGTGCCGCCCATTCAAGGTGAAGATCCCGAGACCGGTGAAGCCGTGGCCTGTCCGCCCTCAGACAACGCACCCCTGGCAGCGCTCATTTTCAAAGTATCCATGATAGAAGGACGCAAACTCAGTTTTGTAAGAGTCTACAGCGGCCGCCTGAAAGCCAAGGGGGATGTGTTTAATCCGACGCGTCAATCCAAAGAGAAGCTGGCCCGGATACTGCGCATGCATGCGAATAAAAAAGAGCGTGTGGATGAAGCCGGGGCCGGCAGCATAGTCGGGGTGGTCGGTTTGAAAGACTCTACTACCGGGGAGACCCTCTGTGCGGTTGAAAAGCCACTATTGCTGGAGAAGATTGATATTTGTGAACCGGTGATCTCGGTCGCCGTCGAACCCAAAACCAGCGCCGACCAGGATAAACTCGACCAGGTATTGGAAAAATTCACAGCTGAAGATCCCACGCTGCGTTTGAAAAAAGACCCGGATACCGGACAGACCATCTTATCCGGCATGGGCGAGCTACACCTGGAAGTAATCATCAGCCGCATGCTGCGGGAATTCAAAACCAGCGTTAATGTTGGGCGCCCCCAGGTCGTTTACCGTGAGACCATCGAAAACGAGGCCACGGCCCGGGCAACCTTTGACAAGGAAGTGGCCGGCCAGCGCCATTTCGGCGAAGTCGAACTGCAGCTTGCGCCCCTGCCCCGTGGATCGGAAAACCGTTTCGAGTCCACGGTGACGGAAGAGATCATTCCGGAATTATATATCCCGGCTATCGAAAAAGGGGTGCTGGAGGCCCTGGAAAGCGGTTCCCTGATGGGTTACCCGGTGGTGGATGTAGCGGCAACCCTAACCGGCGGGTCTTTCAAGGAATCGCAGGGATCGGAACTGGCGTACACAGTCAGCGCTTCCATGGCCTTGAAGGAAGCATTGGCCAAAGCCGAGCCTTTCCTGCTCGATCCGATCATGCAGGTGGAGATCTTTGTGCCGGAAACGTTTATGGGCGATGTGATTGGGGATATCAATGCACGGGGCGGTAAAATTGAATCCATGGAGCATAAAACCGGTATCCAGATCATCAAAGCGACCGTACCGCTGGCCCGGATGTTCGGTTACTCTACCGCCCTGCGCTCAGCCACCCAGGGCCGTGGCACCTTCTCCATGCAGTTTTCGCATTTTGACCGCAGCTAGATGCCTATCGGCGGTATGCCCTCAAGCTGCTGACCCACCCATCTTCATTGCGTCTTCTGATCAGGTTTGACCGGTTTGATTTTGCTGAGCAGATCTTCGATCCGGTCTTTGTTCACGGGATCGGTTTCCGCCGCCCTGGCTCGCTGAAGGTGAAACCGAGCGGTTTCCCGCTCGCCTTTTTGCAGGTAGTAAAGGGCCAAATAATAGTGCGCCTTACCCAGTTGCCCCAGTTTCCCGTGGGCATTGCCGAGAAAATAAGTAAGCCGGGGGTAACGCGGTGCCAAATCATACAATTCTTCCAGGTAACCTACTGCTTCCGGATACATGCCCAACTGCTGATAGGTGCGCCCCAGGTAAAACAAACCATCTGCAAACTCAGGAAAAATCTTAACGGCCGCCTCGAGATTGTTCAGGGCCTGCCGGTAACGTCCCTCGAAATACTGGACCTGTCCTAATTCTCCCAACAAGTAAGGGTCAAATGGCCTGATCCGCAGTGCTGCTTCGAAGTGCTCGATGGCCTGCTCGTATTTACCGCTGCGGGCCAGCACAAGACCGTACCCGTAATGGGCGCTGGCCTGTTCGGGGTGTTCGTCCACCCGGCGCTGCAACGTTTTGAAGGCCAGCTGCCGGTCGGTGTACAGCGCCAGGACCCGGGTGTGGGCCACTTCGAACCCACGCGGGTTGCCCACCCGTTTGGGGCGCAGGTCGCTCTCGTGGTTTGCCATCCAACCGTCGATGTACAATATCCGATCTTCGGTGGCGGGGTGGGTCCTGAGGTAGGTGGGCACCTGTTTGGTACCGAACCACTCACGGGTGCGTATTTTCTTGAGGATCTTTAACAGACCGCGGCCGCTGTATCCGGCCGCTGCGATGGAATACAGCCCCTTTTCATCCGCTTCCAGTTCGTTTTCACGGCTGTAGGCCAATTCCGCGGATTGGCCGGCCGCCATGCTGCCGTAAGTCAGAGCCTGAGCGCCGGCCGAAGACCCGGCGGCCCCGAGCAGGACACCCGCCACGATACCGGCCAGGGTGACATAATTGATTTTTTTCTGGCGGGCCAACTTTTGAGATATGTGGCGACTGGTCACGTGGGCAATTTCGTGCCCCAGAATACCGGCCAGTTCATCTTCGGATTCCATGGCGGCAATTAGACCACTGTGGATAAATATGTGCCCGCCCGGCCCTGCAAGAGCGTTGTAAACATCCGATTTTATCACCCGAAATCGAAACTTCAGCTGCTGGGGAGGAAAATAGGAAAGTACCCGCTGGCCCACCGACTCAACGTATCCGGCAATGAATTGATCGTCAATCACCTCCATGTGGGTTTCCACGTAGCGGGCAAACTCCCGGCCGAATTCTTCTTCCTTTGAATAGGTGAGGGCACCGTGTTCGGGGGGCATTACCAAGCTTACCATCAGCGCCAGCAAGGTCACGCGCACAATCATTTTTGAAGCTAACCGTTGCATATCTCCGTAGATCCTACAGTCGGTCTTCCCATCATACCGTATCAAACACGGCGGTGGCCATCACAGCTGAGGACCAGGGTTCACACAAGGGCGGCCCCCGATCAGGCAAGCCGTCTCCGGGAAAATGTCCTGCTTTAAAAATCCCTCCAGATATGATAGGGGTTCGTGATTATGGCACACATCATCTGCATTGCCAACCAGAAAGGTGGCGTGGGGAAAACCACCACGGCCATCAATCTTGCCGCGGCCCTGGCCGTCTCCGAGAAATCCACGCTGCTTGTTGACTGTGACCCACAGGGCAACGCGACCACAGGTGTCGGCATCGACAAATCTACGGTCGACCTCAACCTCTATCACGGCATGATCGGGGCTGCACCGGCCGGTGCCCTGATCACCGACACAGAAATACCGACGCTAAAAGCCATCCCGGCCCTGGTCGAACTGATCGGTTTCGAAGTTGAGATGATGGCTTCCAGCGGCCGGGAAGCGGTCCTCAAAAACCTGCTGGCCGATGTAACCGACGATTTTGAATACATTATCATCGACTCGCCGCCGTCGCTGAGCCTGCTGACAGTGAACGCCATGACGGCTGCCAAACACCTGTTGATCCCCCTGCAGTGTGAATTCTATGCTCTCGAAGGCATCGGCCAGCTCATGCAGACCATGAAACTGATAAAAACCGGTCTGAATCCCGATCTCGAGGTGGGCGGTATCTTACTGACGATGTTCGACAAACGGACCAATCTGTCGTACCAAGTGGCCGATGAAGCGGAAAAGCATTTCAACGATCTTGTCTTCAACACCATGGTTCCTCGCAATGTGCGGCTCAGCGAAGCGCCCAGCTTCGGAAAACCGATTTTGCTCTATGATGCCACTTCCGCCGGTGCCACCAGCTATTTTGAACTCGCTCGCGAAATAATGGACCGGTAATTTCTCGACAGGCTGAATTAAAGGAGCGCGATGCAGAAACAAAACCTTGCCAAAAAGAAAGCCGCCGCACCGAAAAAACGCCAAAAGCAGGCCCTCGGCCGGGGACTTGCAGCCCTGATTCCGACCACCGCCCCCAAAACCGGGCCTGACGCCGGCAAAGGCTTTATTGAATGCGACATAGATCTGGTAAGCCCCAACCGCTACCAGCCCCGGACCCAGTTTGCCCCCGATGAACTGGAGGAGCTCTGTGAATCGATCAAAACGCAGGGAATCATCCAACCGCTTATAGTGCGCAAGGACACCAACGGCTATGAACTGGTGGCCGGGGAACGCCGCCTGCGGGCAGCCAAGATGGCCGGTCTTGACAAGGTGCCGGTCATGATCAAGAACCTTACCGACGCACAGATGCTGGAAATGTCCATCGTCGAAAACATCCAGCGGGAAGATTTCAACCCCATCGAAGAGGCCGACGCCTACCACCGCCTGATATCCGAATTCAACCTCACCCAGGACCAGGCGGCCGAGAGAGTCGGCAAAAGCCGCAGCGCCGTCGCCAATTTTCTGCGGCTACGCCAGCTCCCGGAGGAAATCAAAGCCAGCATTACCAGCAACGCGATCAGTATGGGACATGCCCGTGCCCTGCTGGGCATCGATACCAGGGCCGGCCAGCTATCCGCCTGGCGGGAAGTGGTGGCTAAAAAACTCTCCGTGCGCCAGACCGAAAAGCTGATCAAACGACTGAAGAAGAAGGCCCCCGCGCCTACCGCCAAACCAACGGATTCCGAACAATTCTATTTTACCGGCCTGGAGGAGGATCTCTCCCGCCATTTCGGCACCCGGGTCCGGATTAAACGCAAACAGCAAAAGGGCAGTGTCCAAATCGAGTTCTACAGCAACGACGACCTTGACCGCTTGCTGGGTTTGCTCAAACGCTAATCCGGTTTGCCGATTCATATCATCATTGATGGCTACAATCTCATTCGCCAGTCCGCGGATTTGAGCCGGCTGGACAGTTTGGATCTCCAGACCGGACGAGAAGCGCTGCTGGACTTGCTGGCCGGCTACAAACGTATAAAAGCCCACAAGATAACCGTGGTGTTCGACGGCATCCGGGCACCGGGATTCACCCCGGATCGGGACCGATACATGGGCATTGCCGTGGTCTTTTCGCGACGCGGTGAAACCGCCGACCAGGTTATAAAGCGGATGGCAGCCCGGGAAAAAGAGGGCGCTCTGGTGGTCAGCTCCGACCGGGAGGTAACCGCCTTCGCCCAGTCCAGTGGTGCCGCGATTATTGACTCGCCCGCGTTTGAACAAAA